>Ga0172372_10008639_pt1 | contig 13394 bp, 7 predicted proteins | sample LakKiv5m_2_FD_114544 | JGI IMG/M metagenome (GOLD analysis project Ga0172372, IMG submission 114544) | Freshwater microbial communities from Kabuno Bay, South-Kivu, Congo - kab_092012_9.5m | ecosystem: Environmental > Aquatic > Freshwater > Lake | place: Democratic Republic of the Congo...
AGTGGAGGAAGCCAAGCGTAAGTTCCAAACCGACCCAAAACACCAAGTCATAACTATTTCCATTCAGGCTGCGAAGACGGGGCACACGCTGACCGCAGCACAAGACATTATTTTTGTCGAATTACCTTGGACTCCAGCCGATGTTGACCAAACATATTCACGATTGCATAGAATGGGGCAGAAAGGGTCTGTCACGGCTACCTATGCGCTGTGTGCAGGAACAATAGACGAGGAAATCTACTCCCTGATTGCCTCCAAACGAACTGTCGTGAACACCGCCGTCAACGGGGGCCCCGCCGCCGATGGTGAGGAAGTCGGTATTCAGTTGATTTTAAGCCTTTTGGACAAGTAGTTTTTAGGGGGTTGTCTTGTGCCATTACTGCCACTATATTGGGGGTATGGAAAAAACAACATATCGCCCCAAAGGGGCATTGGCAAGTGCACAAGTCGTGTATTCGCCAACAATGGAATATGGCGTTAAAACGGAATGGGCAGTTGAACTGTCTTTCCAAAGTCCAACGGGCGACATGAGTGATTTCATTTCTCGTGAAATACCATGTCTCTCTGAGCAACAAGCAAAGAAAATGGCTGAATATTGGCAAGACAAAATAGCCCCCTATGTCACGGTTGAGAACTTGGAAACGGTGTAAAAATGGAACTAACACTTAATCTAAGCGAATATGTTTCGTATTCGCTCATTGTGGCAACTGTCCTAATCGTGGTGCTAGTCACTAGATTGGGCAAAAAGCAATAAAGCAAACCCCATACACGCTTCTACCCCCCCGAAGCGTGTGTGGGGTTGCTCCCTTTTCGGTAGATTGAATTATTATGAGTACCTTTAATGTGTATTGGAACGAAGATTACTGCGGGGCCAACATTGAGTTTGAGACTTTCAAAAAGTCCAAATACATCGCTTCCGCATTGAATGATTACGGGTCATCACAACAAGAATACGACAAACTTATTGTTGTAAAAAACCCAGCCGACAGGGTTGGTATGCTCGCAAAGGCGCAACTTGCCTTACAGGAAGGGTTAGAGCCCGAATATCTACAAGCCGTGATGACTGGTCGGCCCCGTTCATTGGCGGAAAGCAATGGTTTTGATTGGGATGCAGGGGTGTACCACATGGTATTGAACTCAACTGCAGGTATTTTTTGTGCAATTCAAGATGCCAAGAAAAGTCTCTTTGATTTCGGCTGCTCGTTGTCGAGTGGGCTTCACCACGCCCGACGGTCGTATGGTTTGGGTTTTTGTACGGTGAACTCGCTTGCCCTTGGAGCAATATATGCGAGGGAGATATTCGATAAAGTCCTCATCTTGGATTTGGATGCTCATTGTGGCGGTGGCACGAATGAATATTTGAAAGGAACCGACATCATGCAGGTCGATTACTCGACTTCTAATTTTGATTCCTATGAGCCAGATTCGTTGCGACAACTCATATTTTGCGAGAATAGCGAGGACTATTTGGATGTCGGGTTGCCAAAAGTTTTGGATGCCGTTGAAAAAGCCAACCCCACTTTGGTGCTTTACAACGCAGGGGTGGATATCTACCCGTTCGTCAAGCCCGAAATCGTCGTCAAACGAGAACTAATGGTGGCTGATTATCTCAAGAATCTCGGTACAAAAGTCGTAATCGTAATGGCTGGTGGATACGGGGACTACGAGACCATTACTCAACTACATTTGTCCACACTAATGGCTTTTGCATCGAACGGAAATCAAGAGTTTTCGTCTGAAATGCAACGCATCGCATCGGGGCACCCGTTGGCAGGGCAATTTTTGCCTGCTTGATGTTGTCTTGAACCATTACTGCTAGTAGCATATGATGATGGAGATGAAAGAACTCACACCCGAAGAAATAAGACTGAATATTTTGGAACACTTTGCTGAGTTCATCGGCAAATTGACAAACGAACCAGACAATGACGCATGTTTAGATTTCGCATCGACTATGCTTGAAGCGGTGAATCTTGATGTTCTCAAATTAGACCAAGATGGGCTCATCACGGCTACGATGAAATTAAAACCAATTGACGAATTACTTGCCAATTTCAACGATACAAACGATTAAGATGTCGGTGAGGGCAAAATGCTCTCGCTACAAACAACAAGGAGACGAATAATGGCAACAGCAACACTAACCATTTCGGGGAACATCACCAATGACCCCGAATTGACCTACACGGCAACCGGGGCTCCCCGTCTTGCTTTCGGGGTCGCAGTTAATTACGGGTACACCGACGCACAGGGTGAAAAACAAGAGAAAACCTCTTACTTCAATGTGACCGCTTGGCGTTATCTTGCAGAAAACTCATCGCGAACACTTGAAAAAGGTATTGGTGTCGTGGTGACAGGGCGGTTGGAACAACGCTCATACGAAGACAAAGAAGGCGTCAAGCGCTCGGTGGTTGATTTAATTGCCGATGAAATCGGAATTGCAACTCGTTCGCTTGAAAGCGTTAAGCGTCGTGCGAAACAGGACAATGCAGGTGGTGGAAGTACGCCAAGTCGTCAGACTAATTCTGCGCCACGCACACGACCATCAACAACCAAAGTCTCGGTTGCTGCCGGGACCGACGATGGAGAACCGTTCTAAATTTCAAAAGGTGTAGTTCGGTGCGGTCTGGGAGGGCTGCACCGAACTATTTGATTCCTTGTTAAATCAGCACGGGATACTGAAACAGGGTCTAATCATTTGGCGCGATAACGCGCTGAAATTTTTCCCACCGTTTCCGTGTTTTTCACGAATTGCCGACCTTGTTTGTCGCCCTGCAACTTCTTTTTGTTGGTCGCCGACCGTTGTGAAGGTGATAATCGTTTCCAAACTGCATCTGGTAGGTAGCGCCTCATCTTCCCGCCGCGTCCCGCTTTCTTGCCGTCCGATGTACGCCAGCGTTGCTTGGTCCATTTGCGAAGCGAGCGTTGCTTGCGAGATGAGCGACCCGTGCGATAGCCACCGCCCGCTTTTCGATATGCCTGAGCGACCATTTGGGCTTTTCGCGCTGACCATTGTCCAGGTCTCCCGCCTTTTGAGCCAGCCATAATACGATTCTTGATGCTTTCACGCAACGCGGGTTTCGTGTAGTTGCCATCCTTGTATTCCATCGGGGCGTTGATGAGGAAATCCTTGACGGACAAATCAACCCATTGCGGGGTTTTTTGGCTATTCCTTTGGGTTCTGTACATTTTTTCTTTTTTTTCTTTTCTCTCTGATTTCTAGCACATCCAGGAAGTCCTCATCTGCTTCAACTAGGTCTGCTTTCTCCTGGTCGCTGAAACTATTCATAAATTGTTGAACTATTGCCGAAACTGATTTCTCTCTCATTTCAATTGCCTCAATTCAACGGCAAATTCTTTACCAAGTTCAGGATATTTTTGGGCAAGTTCGTTTACCGCTTCCACCATTTTAGCAAACTTCTTTTTTGCCCTGTTCTTCTTTTCCTTCGCCTCTTTTTCGGCGAGAGCCATTTGCTCTGGCGTTTCGTCACCGGTAAACGCGGGGCCCCTGCCGAGAAGTTCCAGAAGGACGTTGACTAAAAACTGAAATTCTTGACGTCTATTCACAGCCTGAACCTCGGGTGACAAACTTGACGGCTGGTTGTCGGGTGTGCCGTTTTCCCTCATCCACCCAAAAACTCGAGGGGGAAGGGGGATATGCGGGTCGAGCAATTCATTGGTTCGGATGGCGGTTTCAGATGTTCCTGCATTAATCGCTAAATGCAGTGCCTCAGGGTCGACGCCCGCCTCTTCAGCAAGGCGTCTTGTTTTGTCATCTATTTCACCCGCATCAGTTGCATCGGAAAATTTGATAAAGAAATGTTCTTTAATTTCTTTCTTGATTTGTGTTTTTTCCGCATCATTGAGATTCGAGTCGTTGTCGATTCGCTCAAAGACAGAATTTTCAATTTGCTGTCTGTTGCGAATTGTCAAGCCGAGATAACCACGGTCGGCGCCGACGGCAACCTTGACGGACCCTGCGAGGGTTAATTTTTGTTCGGATGTTAGTTTGTGACCAAATTTTTCCTGAATTGTAAATCTGTCGAATCGTTCCTGCCCTGACTGCACCCGTGCGAAAACGGGCCAGAAAGCGGGGCCGTAAAGCGCGAATGGCCAAAAGTTAGCAATAAATTCTCCATGTCGCGTGAATCCTTGTCCAAGGAACGAATGCCCAATCTCGTGGAGACCGAGTTCATCGATTGTGGAATCCGTGATTTGCGGTAGATTCAAACTTCGCAAGTTTTTCAGCAAAAAACCTTCGAGTGCGCTTCGTATTACCGAAACATTACCCAGAGCGGGATTATTGAACTCGCCGTTAACAAAAGGACCGCCGGGACTTTGTTGACGCAATAAGGTGAACATTTCTTTGATTTCCGAGTCCGTGATACCTCGACTTTGAAGTAGTTGAACATATCGTTGTCCCAATCTTTCTGCGAGGTCAATCAATATTCTGTATTTTTCAACGCTTTGTTCGAAGAGTTGCTTGACATGACGTCCAGCGGGCGAAGGGGCGAACGTCATACCGCCGACAAGTTCTTTGGCTGCGGCGTATTCGGCTCTGAGTCTTGCGAGTTGTTTGCTTTGGTAATCTGTGCCGATTGTTTCGTTCATCACACCAAAAATTACGTCATTAGTTCGTGCGTCCGATTCGTCCAGTCTCGCCAACAAAGACGCAAGACTTACTGATTCCCCATAACGACTAGGGAGAACTGTCTCAATTTCTTTCAAACGTTGCGGGTCAAGCACCCCAATTGTGGCAACGACGGTTTTATCGTCACCCAGGGTGAAAGTAATTGGTTGGATACCGATGTCCCGTTTGTTCTCTTTGTTTCCTTCGATGACGCCTGGTTTCCGCATGACTTGATAAAGCGCAGAACGGGGATTGACACCGAATTCCAACGCGATTTGTGACGCGGTGTCTGTCACTGTCGTTGGCTCAAAACTGTCCTCTGGGGTGCTGAATGCTCGATTGAGTCGGGCTTTTTCAGTGTAGAAAGCCGCAGCAATATCAATTATTTTCTCATAGGTCGGGCTTCCCATGACCCGAAGCATTGCTACATCGAGTTCGTCGCCGAGAATGTCAACGACCTCCGTATCTGGTGGTCCCAAAACTTTTTTGACACTGTGCCCCTCAATCTTGATGACCGCCATATTTTCGCGCGCCAAAGCCGTAGCCTGTTGTATAAGTGCCCCAAGAAGTGGGTCACTAAAATCGTAATTGGTTTCTGAAAGATTTTCGATTCGATTAATCAGTTTGAACATGCTGCCGTATTTACCCGTGGGCATTAGGTCAGCAATTTCAATATCGTATCCAAGACCTCGCAATCGGTCAATAAGCCGTGCACCAAACTGGTTTTCTGTGTCGGTCAGCGGTGAGTCGGGTTGGGAGCCTCGTATCGTTCGTTGCGTAAAGTTGGGGCGCATAGCGGTGACTGGAGCGGTTGTTGATGACCTGATGCCCCTGACGAATTTTAGATTCGCCAAATCGGGTCGATGGGTTTCAAGCATTGACATCGCCGCTTCTTCCGCATGAGCCCTTTCGCCGTTATATCGGGTTTTTCTACTTCTGCTCATGGCAGCACGAATCTTCCGCCAAGTCGGGGCCGGCACGCCTTCTGGCGCAATGCCGAATATGGTGGGCGTTGATTCGATTTGGTAAAATTCATAATCTGCGTTCGGGTCGCTGTCGAGTCTTTTGTCGAGTTTTGCTCGCCATTTTGCTCGCTCACTAGGGCTAATGTCTCGGAACACTTTGTCCAGGCGCATTCTGGGGTTCATAAATGTCGGTTGCGGACCACCCCTGGCGTATTTTTCATTGTCTATTCCAGGTTTGGGGCCCCGTTCGGGGTCGAATAGCAGGCTGAACAACCAGAGCGACATGTCATATTCGCGGACATCCTCGTCTTTATCATTGAAGTCAGCCAGTTCAATTTCTTCCTCGCCGTCCAACTTTTTGCGAACCTCGTATTGAAGGTCAAAATCATTGAGAAGGTTTTTTAAGAGGGTTTGACGTTTGAAAAGGAATCTCAAGTCGAGTAATTTGCCCAATACTGGCTCTCTGGCGTCTTTGTGGAATTCCGCTTCCAAGTCTTCTAATTTCTTGATTACCCGTGGTGGAATATCTCCTACATCTTTTTGTTCACGGATAATGGTGCCGAGGGCACGCCTGACCGCATTGTGGTCTAGCGCTTCTTCAAGAGCGTTGTTCGAACTATTGATTAAGAAAACTATGGTGTCTGCTAATTCATCGATTCTTCGCTGAATTTTGGCGCGTCCCTCTGAATCAACCGGTACGTCGGGGCCCTTGGTCATATTTTCGGCATCCCACGCATCTTGTGCTTGTCGTAGAAGTTGCCATTCCGTTTTAATCCCATTTATTGTGTTCTCGAAGCCGCCGCCGTAAAAATTAAGAGCGGCCAATGGGCTGTTAGCAGCATCGCGTACATCTATCCACGAATACCCGCCCTTTCGATTTTCAAGGCGTTGCTTGGTTCGTTGTTTTGATTCGTTGGTCGTAGATGACGCCAATCCTCTATTTCGCTGTAAGTCGACGTTGAAATCCTTGCGCACCTGACTGGTGTACGAAAAAGAATTGAGGCCCCGTGACGATGTCTGGATTACGTCGTCGGGCATAAGGCGCGCATCCTCATCGAGATACCACGTACTTCGTTGTTCGACCGACAGTCGGCCGTTCATGCGTTCAAGTATGTCGTTAAGTTCTTTGTTCGCATAATAAATTTGAGAAGGTATTTCCCTAAACGCTGGGTCGTCTATCATTCGTGCCGCTTCGGCTAAGGATACTTTTTCGTCAAGAATTTGAATTACCCTGTTGTTGTAAATCTCGAATCTTGTACCGTCTTTGAGGCCATCGATTCCCAATAAGGTGGGGATGAGCGATGTACGGAAAATCGAATTTATATTTACCAGTTCTTCCAAGAAATCGTCACGAAACTGAACAAATCTTTGAGGGTCTCCTTGTAATCGTCTTTGGTTTTCAATAGCAAAAAATGCTTTGGCCAACCTATATGCTATTAATTTAACGTCACCGCTCCCACTGTTGATGTTGGGTTTCGGGAAAACCAATTTGATTGGACCATTGTCTGCTTCGACCTCTATTTCCGTGCCGAAATTCTTGATTAGGCGTGCCATGAGACCTTTAAAGTTTTGTTCTTTTAGTTCTTTCAACGGGTCATCAATGCCGTCGAACAAAGACTTACCAATTTTTCTCATTTGTTCAGTGGTTGTTAATCTTGCTTCGGGGTCGAGGATAACAATCAGTCCGTTTTTGTTGTGAGTTGGGTCAAGGTCGGGTTGTTTTCTGTCAACCATTTTGTGTAAGTACCTGAATGGTTCTGAGGTCACGTACGTCATGACGTCCTTGGTGCCCTGTTCCGCTACAGGAACAATTTTGTACTCCTCGTTGCCGTTTCCACTAATTGCGTAGAGAATTTTGTCGCCTTTTGCGATACGTTCCTCTAATTCCACCCGTGTCATTAATTGGGGTGGTGAATTAAATCCAGCGCTTTCTCTCGCGTAATCAGCACGCCTTTCTGGTTTGTAAATTTCATGTGAAACATTGTCGCTAGACCTCATGATGGCTTCGATGCGCCCCGCTTGTTGGGCATTCAGCCCTTCTGACGTATCAACAAGAGGTTGGATGAAGAAGTCGTATTCGTTTGTCTTGTCGTCGGAAATGGCCCCAATAATTTCTGCCCGTTCGGTACTTCTGATTTTTGGTGGAACATTGCTAGCCTCAAATTCTTCTGGGCTATCCGGTATCGCCAAAGCGGGAAGCCAATCACTGTCTTCCCTGCCGACAACTTGACTGAGTGAGGCATTACTCGAGGCAGCGAAAAACTCTCTCCAATTCGCTTTTTGGTCTCGATTTAGTTCTGAGGGGTCGATGATGTTTGCCAGAATCGTCATGAGACTCGTGTCGCTGATGTTTTCGGATTCTTGATATCGCGCGAGCGCGAGCCATCCAATAAGTCTCTGACGTAAATCTGGATTTAAACCGTAATCTTTTGATGCGACCATTTCATCTCCCACATTGGAAATGTCCAAATCTGGGTCCGTGAACATATCGGCGCGAAGTATGTTCCTCATTCGATTAATCAGGCGTTGCCTGTATTCCTTAAACTCACTCTCGTCACCGCTTGCTAGGTTGTATTGGTAATTCATGCGGGGCCATACGATTGCTCCGTCTGAAACTGGGCTGGGTATATACATTTCTGTACCATCGTGCTGTCTCCACCACAGCGCGGCATGTTGCTGTAAAACCGTACCTAAGCCCTTGTGTTTTGTGTTGCTTCTGTTGATGAACATATTTTTATGTTCGACCCTAATTTGACCATCTGCATTGAGGAAAATAATACGTTCAAAATAATTGTCAGGTCTCGGCCTATACGAAGCAGTTCGGGCAGCGAAAGCGCCGCTTCCTTTGGTTTCACCCGTTCCCGAATCGTTGAACCTTATTTCTCCTTTTACTTCGAAAGAAATAGGGCTATTGGCTGAGTAGTTCCAAAGTCTTTCGCCTCCTTCGTCGCCGATGAGTCTGACAAAAGCACCCTTACTTCTATCGCTTGTCATTTCTGGTTTTATGGAAATTTTGTCGTCACCAACCATAATGGTGCTTCCGTCTAGCAAATATGCCCGTTTTACCGCCTTGAGGGCACCAAGGGCAATTTCCAATACTTGGCGCAATTCTTTGTGTTCTTCAGTTTGGGGATTGAGAATTTGGGGCATGGGTACTAAATCGTTTCGCTGTTCTTCGTTCGTATACTCGCCCTTAGCATTTGAATCTGAGTCCCGGTCGAAAACATATAAACCTTTGACCAACAGTTGTTCAAGGTCGCTTTCGGAAAAACTGCCGTCAAACCTCAATTTTTCTCTTAAATGTCTTATTCTGTCTTGGCGGTCTGAAACCGATGAAGGATTTCCCCTGAATGGAACCTGACCATTTTGCTCTAGTAGGTCGCGGAGCACCATGACCGCCCTTCTTGCAGTGTTGTTATCGATTGTGCGCCATTTGCGGATGGCGTCGGCATCGTCTTTCCATGGGGTCTTGGTGCCGTACTTTTCTTTGATTGCCTGAATTGATGATGCAAGTCTTTTTTTCACAGATTGCTCTATGTGGGAGGACACGATTTCACGCGCCCGTTGCAACAAAGGGGCTGTTTTACGCTTATATTCTTCACGATTTATGTTTGACCGTTCAAAGTCCAAGAAGTCGGTCATTTCGGACTGCGTGAGCGGGTCGGTGGATGAAGCCAAGCCACGATTTTTGAGGACTTCCGTGCGGTCTTTACGTTTTTGCAACTCGATGTTCATTTTTTCTTGTTCTTCGGGTGAGTAGCGGGCCAAAGCCGCGCCCATTTTGCGCATCTTGCCCGGGACGTCCGAGAATCGGTCGACTGGGCGCATGGCGTCATGGCGCGGGTCGAAAACTTCCTTGTGGGAAAGGGTCGCAATTACGTTGGTGCCGTTGTCTTCTATTTTTGTGACTTCGAAGTTGCCTTGGGTCAAAAAATGACCGTTGCCGAGATTGATTGCCTTTGCACCCTTTTCAAGACGGATAACCACGGCGTTGTTTTTGTTTGGTTTGTCGGGCGAAAACGCGGTGATTGGCATCGGTATGCTGTCGCCCGTGTTAAGACCTTCCAAGAATGTTTCTCTGTCCACGCTGATGATTCTGAAAAGTTCGCGTTTGTTCGGTTCGACGGCTTGCACGGCTAGATGAATCGCGACAGCGTCTTTTAATGCCTCCTCGATTGGCAAACGCTTTGACAACGGGAGTTTGGCGATTTTACCCGTGACCAAACCGCGCAACATGTCTTTGTTGCCTTCCGTGGTTGTGTCGTAAATAGGCATGTCATCCACGAATAACCCGAACTGAATTGATGAAATTGCGCGCACCATGTCGCCATGATGTGGTCGATTCCTGTTGATATAACGGCGCCCCGCGGTCTCGCCGAGGGATTGTCGCATTCTCTGGTCAAGGTGGGAGGCGAAAGGAACGCGTTTGTCGTAGAAATGGTGGTCGCCTATTTTTAGCATTCGAGCGCGCGAAGCATAATCGGTTAGGAGGGTTGGTGTTGTCGTCGCGTAGAGGCGTTCGTCAGTATCTATGCCCAAGTTCGTGCGAGACGACAAACGACTTCGTTCGTCAGGGTCAAAACGCAAACTTTCGCTCGACGTCGATGATTGCAGCCCCGGACGGTGCCCGTCGGCTTTGCGTTCTGCTTCAGGCGCCACTACTTTCAGGTCGGTCAAAATTCTGTCAGAAATGTCTTCCATTTGGTCGGTGTATCGTCGAGGCTGTCCGGGAAGTCTGTTTGGGTCTCTTTGGCGTCGTTGCATCCTGGTGACGTCCTGGGTTTCCACGTTGAGGCCTAGGATGCGAGCGATAAGTTTCACCGCTGCATTGTTGATTAAAATTGGGTGTTTTTGCCCACGTCTGGTGACCGCGGCAGCAAAAACTTCGGCAAATCTCTCGGCGGTGTTGGTTTGCCCGTAAGGCGTGACGACATATAATTCAGGCGAGTTGATGCTGTCCCGACTGATGTCTCTGGCGTTATCAGTACCCTTAAGACGTCGGTCCAGGAGGTCACGAGACCCGTGAATTTGTTCCAATTGACTTTCTAAATCTTGGATGACTTTTTGAAGTTCTTGGTCGTTCATGTTTCCGTAGTCGTAAAGTACAACGCCTTTGGGTATTTTTTCGGGGGTCACATAGCCGACTTCGGGTTCGTTGCGCCGCTTTCTTATTATGTTGATTACTTTTCTTTGAGTGTTGACCCCGTCGAGAAATTCGCCGAAGCCCAGATTCGTTTTTCGTGAGGCCAATTCGTCACGAAACGCTTTTACATCCGTGCGCCCGCTGCGCTTCCATGATTCCCAGAGGGCGGCCGCAAAATTGCGTTGCAGTAGGTTATCGAGATAATGCGCATATTCGTGAACCAAAATCGCGGGTTCACCGACAGTATTTACTAGCGTCTTTGAATTTTCAATCTCAAGAATTCCTTTGTCTGATTCCGATTGTTTAAGAACAGACAAGAGAGTCATCCCATGTTGGAGAACCACCATTCCCAGTGTTGTTTCGAAATATCCGCCAAGTTGTGGGTTAACTGGGAAATGCCCGGACGCGCCTTTGTCGTAGTCAAGGTATTGTGCCTGCAAATCTATTAGTTCCTGAGGGCTAACATTGCCCCGTCTTATCGCCCTCGAACGCTCATTGCGTAGGCGTTGCACCAGGGCGCTTCTATTGCCAAATTCACGCCAGAGGCTGTCTAACTTGTCATGCAGTTCCTTTCGTGCTGCCTTTATCCTGTTAGACGCGTTATTTGGTGAAGAAAGAATTACTTCGTCATCAAAGTCGAAATCGGTCCCGGCCCAACTGAATACTCGATGCGGAATCATGACGGGTGGCAAGCCGAATTTGCGCACCGCGAAAAGAAACTCTGGGTTTTCTTTGAGGGTTCGCTTCATCAACGCCCGTAGCAGTTGGCGGTCTTGCTTGCTTTCCGAGGGAACGCTGTTGGGGATTAACATGTCCGATATCATGTCGACGCGGGTTGGGAAAACAGTCCCGAAAAAACCGTACAAAGACCCAGAATCTTTTGCGAGTTGTAGCCTGTTGCGAATTTGTTGCCTGTCAAGAATTTGGCTTGGCAAGTTCGTGTTTTGGCTCACCCAACTTAGGTAGGTTTCGAGAAGGTCCACTATCTGTTGTTCTCTGTCGGGGCTAATTCGGACTTTGGACTGAGGCATCTGCGTGGTGTCCCATACATCTTGGTTGAACCCAACCCGCAAAACACCCATCGGGGCCACCAATGAAGCGAGTATGTATTCCATGACGCTGAGGGGGTCTGGATTCATTTCGCCGTTTTTGCGAACTTCTATGAACATTGGATGTTGCAAATATTGACCTGCGTCGAGGGTGTCTTCGATGTCTTTTATGATTCGGGAGATAGTCCCGGGTATGTTGTTCTGTTTCAAAAAGTTAAGAAAAGCCAGTTGTATGTGCATCATCACTGCGGGCGTTGGGCTCAGTCCCGCTCCTGGGGGTGAGGGTATATAGGCCATGGCTTGGCCGAACTTTTGTTGGTTGCCGAACAAAGTTTGTACCCGTGAGGTGAATTTTTTTCGGTCGGTGTTGGAGTCTTTGTCAAAAGAACCGGGGCCAAACTTCGCCTCGTACATCGACTTCATCGCTTCGACTTTGCGCCTCGGCAAAAGTTGGCGCGCTTCAAGAGTGTCCCTGTGTAGGGAGAGAGCCACCTGATAGTCCGCTTCTGTCTCATAGGCCTCTCTCGGGACTTCAATGCGTTCCAAGAGTTGGTAGTACCCCTCTGTCGTTGAAGGGATATACAGGTCTACGAGTTCATCGACTGTCGCTGTGGCACGCCACTCAGGGTTATGGGGGTCCGGTTTTCGAACGGGGCTGTCGATGGGCGGCAGTTTCTCTTCAGTTTCTGAGGGGGTTGCTGAGGACAGGGCGATTCGTGGAACGGTTGCTTTGGGTATTTGTTGACTAGTAAGAACAGCGGGGCGTTCAAACGCGGTGCCGTCTTGTACTAATCCATCGTTGTCGCCGTCAAAAGCGTTGGGGTCAAAAGGCTCCTGATAAAGGACTCTTCCTAATCCCCTGCTTGTGTTCATGGTTCTGGCCCCGAGTTTGAGGGCCCTTCCAATGCGGCGACCAATGCGGTTGCCAGCCTTCACGTCAATCTCAAACTTAATGATGTTTGTGTTGTCAGGATTCGTATTATCCACCGACCAAATCCTTCTCGGGGCTGAATGGGCTGCACTAATTATGGCATGGGCTGGCTTGGCTAATGATGAACAAATGTTTAGGTATGCCCATAAGCCACCCGTGGCACTATGAGCAAACGGGACGTAAAACGTGAATACGAATGTGAATACAAATGCGGTGTATGGGTGTGTAAAAAAAGGGGCGTATTTGGTATGGTCTCACGGGGCTGGGTAGCACAGGGGTCATACAAGAGTGGGTGTATGGATAGGAATGAATAGGGATTGGGGTATATGAGATATGGGGTATACGGGGCTGGGTGGAATAGAGTCATGGGGTAGTAGGTAGGGTCATGGGGTAGTAGGTAGGTATGTCCATAAGTCACCCGTGGCACGATGCGAATTCCTATGGGGTTTTCGGCGAAAACGTCCCGGTCATTCGGGCGTAGTCGACACACATACACCACACATACACACAGTCGTACAACCATAGACACAGGTGGGCGTGGCAACAACGCGTTGTCTTAACGACTTTCGGCCCCGATTCGTCGAACATGACGCAAGCGTCGCACGATGTAATGAAATGCAATCGTGTGTATGTTTATGCATAACACAACGGTTGGCGCACACGACTGCGATGTAGC
>Ga0172372_10008641_pt1 | contig 13393 bp, 13 predicted proteins | sample LakKiv5m_2_FD_114544 | JGI IMG/M metagenome (GOLD analysis project Ga0172372, IMG submission 114544) | Freshwater microbial communities from Kabuno Bay, South-Kivu, Congo - kab_092012_9.5m | ecosystem: Environmental > Aquatic > Freshwater > Lake | place: Democratic Republic of the Congo...
CGCGTGGGGTATTACGACTTTGGCAAGAATGCGTCGCGCATGCGTGAGCTGGCGCGGCGCTTTGAGGGCAACGCCGCCAAACCATAACGGTTCGCTGAGCGGCACCTGACCGTGCGCGGCCATATGCCCATAACCAAAAGTTATCAAGGCGCCTGCACAATCGCGCGCCATGACCCCTTATTCCAGCATTCACCACTTCCCCGCCACCACAACGCAGCCTCCCGCAGGCCGCTGCACCTTAGTCGGTGCCGGCCCGGGCGACCCCGAGTTGCTGACGATCAAAGCACTCAAGGCTATCCAAGCGGCCAGCGTGCTGCTGGTTGACGACCTGGTCAGCACCGCCATCGTCGCCCTGGCGCGGCCCGGCACCCGCGTGGTGTGGGTGGGCAAGCGTGGCGGCTGTCGCTCCACGCCGCAGGCGTTCATCGAAAAAATGATCGTGACGGCGGTTTTTGAGGGCGAACACGTGGTGCGCCTGAAAGGGGGCGACCCCTTTGTTTTTGGCCGTGGCGGCGAAGAAGTCGAGCACCTGCGCGCTGCCGGCGTCGAGGTGGCCGTAGTCAACGGCATCACCGCCGGACTGGCGGCTGTCACCGCACTTGGCGCACCGTTGACGCACCGCGACCATGCACAAGGGGTGATTTTTGTGACGGGCCACGCCCAACCCGGCGGCCAAGGTACCGACTGGGCCGCGCTGGCGCACACCGCGCGCGCGCAGCGTCTGACGCTGGTGATTTACATGGGAACACGCACCGCCGCGGCGATCGGCCAGGCGCTACTGCAGGCTTTGGCCCCAACCACACCGGTGGCCATCGTCCAGAACGCCAGCCTGCCCCAGCAGCGCCACGCCCTGTGTTGCCTGGCACAACTCAACGCCACGCTGGTCGAACAAGACCTGGGCAGCCCCAGCGTGATCGTGGTCGGCGACGTGCTTCAAGGCTTGATTGCGCTGCAAACAACACCGGACGTGCGGGTGGCATGAATCACGGCCATCGGCACGTGACAACTGAATTCGGCTGGTTATAATCCCCGGCTTTGCTGGCAAAACTCCGCTGCCTGATCAACCTTAAAGCGGGGAACTTCGCACGACGCTCAGGTTTTGGCCCGATCTTCCTTGGCTTGAAGTCTGCACCTTTTGAGTAACTTTGTTCAATGACCACCATTCGAGTTAAAGAGAACGAGCCTTTTGACGTTGCGCTGCGCCGCTTCAAACGCACCATTGAAAAACTGGGCCTGCTGACCGACCTGCGCGCCCGCGAGTTTTACGAAAAGCCCACCGCCGAGCGCAAGCGCAAAAAAGCCGCTGCGGTCAAGCGCAACTACAAGCGCATTCGCGCCATGCAGTTACCCAAAAAGCTGTACTGATCATTTGCGGGACAGACCCGGGTTTGCGCAGCAAATTTGCTCTGTCCTCAACTGATCAAGGCTTAGCAGCCGCCCAAAAAGCTCGCCGAGGACGCTCAGGCGGGCTTTTTTTGTTGTTGGTGCAGTCGCTTTTGCCTCTTTCAACATCATTCCTTTCACTTTCACAGGAGCCTGATATGTCGCTCAAAGACCAGATCACCGAAGACATGAAAAACGCCATGCGCGCCCATGAAAGCACGCGCCTGGGCACCATCCGCCTGCTGCTGGCGGCGGTCAAGCAAAAGGAAGTGGACGAACGCGTGGTGGTGGACGACGTGATGATGGTCGGCATCATCGACAAGCTGATCAAACAGCGCAAGGATTCGGTCGCCGCTTACACCCAGGCCCAGCGCATGGACTTGGCCGACAAGGAAAGCGAAGAAATCAAGGTGCTGAGCGCCTACCTGCCGCAGCGGCTGGGCGCTGAAGAGATTACCGCCGCCGTGGCCGCCATCGTTGCACAACTGGGCGCCAAGGGCCCGGCCGACATGGGCAAGGTGATGGGTGCGGTCAAGACCCAACTGGCGGGCAAGGCCGACATGGCGCTGGTGTCGCAAGCCGTCAAGGCCGCGCTGGCGGCTTAGGGGTTTCGCTTCAAACCACGCGGCCGACACGCCGCGCGGTCTCGAAGACGGCCTTACTTGAGCGCCTTGAAGCGCATGCGGTGCGGGCGTGCGCCCTCTTCACCCAGGCGGCGCTTCTTGTCTTCTTCGTAGTCGTGGTAATTGCCGCTGTAAAACACCCACTGGCTGTCGCCTTCGCACGCCAGAATGTGGGTGGCGATGCGGTCCAGAAACCAGCGGTCGTGGCTGATGACCATGATCGATCCGGCAAATTCCAGCAGCGCGTCTTCCAGCGCACGCAGGGTTTCCACGTCCAGGTCGTTGGACGGCTCGTCCAGCAACAGCACGTTACCCCCGGCAATCAGCGTCTTGGCCAGGTGCAAGCGCCCGCGCTCACCGCCGGAGAGCATGCCCACACGTTTTTGCTGGTCTTGCCCGTTAAAGTTGAAGCGGCCGCAATAGGCCCGGCTGGCCATGGTGAACTTGCCCACATTGAGCATATCCAGCCCGCCCGAAACGTCTTCCCAGACGGTCTTTTCATTGCTGAGGTCGTCGCGGCTTTGGTCGACAAACGCCATCTTGACGGTCTGGCCGATCTTGACTTCGCCGCTGTCGGGTTGCTGCTGACCCGCAATCATGCGAAACAACGTGGACTTGCCCGCGCCGTTGGGGCCAATGATGCCGACGATGGCGCCCGGGGGTACTTTGAAGCTGAGGTTGTCGATCAGCAGCCGGTCACCAAACGACTTGCTGACGTTGACAAACTCGATCACCTCCTGCCCCAGACGGTCGGCCACCGGGATGAAGATTTCGTTGGTTTCGTTGCGCTTCTGATATTCAAAGTCGGACAGCTCTTCAAACCGCGCCAGACGCGCCTTGCTCTTGGCCTGGCGTGCCTTGGGGTTCTGGCGCGACCATTCCAGCTCTTTCTTCAGTGTCTTGGCGCGCGACTCTTCGCCCTTCTTTTCCTGCTCCAAGCGGGCCTGCTTTTGCTCCATCCACGAGCTGTAGTTGCCCTTGTACGGAATGCCGGCGCCCCGGTCGAGCTCCAGAATCCACTCAGCCGCGTTATCCAGAAAATAACGATCGTGGGTAATCGCCACCACCGTGCCGCTGTAGCGCTGCAAAAACTGCTCGAGCCAGTCCACCGATTCGGCGTCAAGGTGGTTGGTGGGTTCGTCCAGTAACAGCATGTCGGGGTGCTCCAGCAACAAGCGGCACAGCGCCACACGACGCTTTTCACCCCCCGAGAGCACACCGATGCGGGCGTCCCAGGCGGGCAAGCGCAGCGCGTCGGCGGCGATTTCCAACTGGTGCTCGGAGTCGGTTCCCGAGGTGGCGATGATGGCTTCAAGCTCAGCTTGTTCAGCGGCCAGCTTGTCAAAGTCGGCATCTTCTTCGCCGTAGGCCACGTACACCTCTTCCAGCCGGGCACGGGCCTGCATCACCTTACCCATGGCCTCTTCCACCGTTTCACGTACGGTCTTGTCAGGATTGAGCGCGGGCTCTTGCGGCAGGTAGCCAATGTTGAGCCCCGGCATCGGGATGGCTTCGCCTTCAATTTCCTTGTCTACGCCGGCCATGATCTTGAGCAATGTTGATTTGCCCGACCCGTTGGTGCCCAGCACGCCGATCTTGGCACCGGGAAAAAAACTGAGCGAAATGTCTTTCAGGATGTGGCGCTTGGGCGGCACGATCTTGCCGACGCGATTCATCGAAAAAACGTATTGAGCCATGATGGGAATGCTTTGCTGCCGTAAAAGGCGGTGATTATCGACGCTGATCGCGCCAACAGGTCTTACACCGCACTGTGGGTGCTACTGGCGTACAAGCAAATGGCAGCTGCGCTGGCCACGTTGAGCGACTCTTCACCACCCGGCTGAGCAATACGCACTGGTTGCGCTGCCAGCGCTTCCAGTTCAGGCCCGACACCCTGACCCTCATGCCCAAAAGCCCAGGCGCAAGGCATGGGCAACCGCTGCTGTTGCTGTAGCCGGTGCAAGTCATCTCCGCGATGCGAACTGGTTACCAACAACGGCACCGTCAGCTGGCGCACCAACCCCAGATCAGCACACTCAATCAATCGTAACCCCCAGTGCGCGCCCATTCCGGCACGCAGCACCTTGGACGACCAGAGCGCGGCCGTGCCCTTGAGGGCGACGACCTGCCCAAAACCAAAAGCCGAAGCACAACGCAAAATGGCACCTACATTGCCAGCGTCCTGCACCTGGTCCAGTACCACGCTGGACTGCGCCACTTGCAAGACCGGCTCGGGAGGCAGCTTAAACACAAAACCCATCCGAGCTGGAGATTCCAACGCGCTCAATGAAGCAAAGATCGAATCCTGAACTACAACGTTTTTTGTAGCTATGAATCCATATTTTTCGGCGGCTAACGGCCAAAATGATTCTGAGAAAACGCCCATCTCCGGGCGCGCACCCCGCTGCACCGCAGCGCGCACCAGGTGATCGCCTTCAGCCCAGACGCGCCCTTGCTTACGGTAATCCGACCCGCCAGCGGCAAGTCGACGCAGCGACTTGAGCAAGGGGTTGTCACGCGCACTAATGTGCACAGGAATCGCTACCGGATTCACGCGCGCCTCCCACCAGCCAGCAGTTCGGCCACCGGAGCGAAGGTTTTGCGGTGTTCAGGACAGACGCCGTGTTGTCGCAACGCGGCCAGGTGCTGCGCAGTACCGTATCCTTTATGTTTGGAAAACCCGTATTGTGGAAAAACCCGGTCATAGTCCTCACACCACCGGTCGCGGGTGACTTTGGCCAAGATAGATGCAGCTGAAATGGCCGCCACCCGCGCGTCGCCGCGGACCACGGCTTCGGCTTGCATCGGCAGCACCGGCAACCGGTTGCCATCCACCAATACCAGTTTGGGACTCAAGCGCAAACCGACAACGGCGCGACGCATCGCCAGCAGAGTCGCCTGCAAGATGTTGAGTTGCTCAATCTCGGCCACGCTGGCCTGCGCTACCGCGCAACACAAGGCCTTGGCCCGGATTTCGTCATACAAACGCTCGCGCCGTGACGGCGTCAACGTCTTCGAGTCAGCCAAACCGGAAATCGGGTGGAGATCGTCCAGAATGACCGCAGCGGCAAGCACCGGTCCTGCTAGTGGGCCTCGCCCAGCTTCATCCACCCCGGCGATCAATCCTGTGGTCTGCCACGGCAAGGTCGCCTGCCGCATGCCAACGCAGTGGTCAACACGCTGAGTGGGGGCACGCGTCTTCGCAGTTGTCATGGTCGAGGTGTCAATCGGGTCGCCGGTCAACAATTTTGGCAATCGCAAGGGCGGCCAATGCAGGGGTGTCCCGCCGCAATTGGTCATGTAGCGCAGCAAAACGTTGTTCCAGTGCGCGAATTGTCTCGGATTGCTCGGTGGCTGCCGTCAACCAGTTCAAAACCTGATCGGCCATTGCACGCGGAGTCGCCGCATCTTGCAACAACTCTGGCACAACAAAGTCCTGGCACACGATATTGGGCAGTCCAACCCAGGGTTGCAGCCGTTTGCGCCGCATGATCTGCCACGACAGCGGACCCATGCGATAAGCAATCACCATCGGACGCCTGAACAGCGCTGCCTCCAGCGTGGCGGTGCCACTGGCAATCAGCGTGACATCGCACGCGGCAAGCGCTGCATGCGACTGCCCCGCCACCACCTTGACGGCATCGCCCAACCCGCTGGCGAACGCCGCCGAGGTGATGGCGTCTTTGAGCAATGGCACGGCGGGCACGATGAACTGCGTCTTTGGCCGTTCACGTTGAATCAGGGCCGCAGCGTCAAAAAAATACTGCGCCAAGTATTTGACTTCCGACGCACGGCTGCCCGGCAGCACCGCCACCACAGGTGCGTCAGGGTGCAGTCCGAGTGTTGCGCGGGCCTGCGCCCGGTCCACCTGCATCGGGATCACCTGCGCCAGCGGATGCCCCACGTAGGTAGCGGCAATGTGATGCTGCGCCAGCAATTCCGGCTCAAACGGAAACAGGCACAGGACATGATCGACGCTGCGCTTGATCTTCTCCAGCCGCTCGGCACGCCAGGCCCACACCGACGGACAGACAAAATGCACGGTGGGAATGCCCTCGGCCTTCAAGTCAGCTTCCAGGTCCAGATTGAAGTCGGGCGCGTCGACACCGACAAACACGTCGGGACGCCCGCTCAGCAGTCGGGTTTTCAACTGCTTGCGAATACCCACAATTTCGCGGTAGCGCCACAGCACGTCCCAGCCAAAACCATGTACCGCCAGCTTGTCGTGCGGCCACCAGGCTTCAAACCCGCGCCGCGCCATTTGCGGGCCGCCGATGCCGACGCTGGTGAGTTGGGGCCAGCGTTGCAGCATGCCATCGAGCAGCAGCCCAGCCAGCAGGTCGCCCGAGGTTTCACCAGCGACTAGCGCGGCTTTAAGTATTGACGGGTTCCATGTTTTCATGGGTCGTTAGCAGCGAGGCAGCCGGTTGGGCATCCCCCCCTCATGCTGGAGTACCAGAAATCGGGGGGCTACCCAACCGGCTGCCCCGCCGATGCAATATTTGAATTACGCGCGCATTTTGAAGCCCGAAAACCACAGTGGGTAGGGCTTCAACAGCTCGCTCTGCGCAACCGCCCAGCGAGATGGGGCGTGCGGGGGGCCGAAGATTTCTGGTACTCCAGCATGAGGAGGCCACCCGCACGCCCCATCTCGCGGGTTCAACTGAAGAACGTCTGAACCCTGACAAACCACAGAACATATCACCGAACAATCCCGCGCTGCGGCGAAGACTGCTCCAAAAACGACAGCATCATCTCCACATCAGGCAATGCCTCCGGGCACTTATCAGCCAAAGTGGCAATGCGCTCACGGGCGGCCTGCAGCGTCAGGTCGTCACGGTACAAGGCTTTGTGCATCGCCTTGACCACACCGACGCGCTCGGCAGAAAATCCGCGCCGCCGCAGACCCTCAAAATTCATCGACCGCGCGGCAGCAGGCTGTCCCTGGCACATCACAAACGGCGGCAAATCCGCAAACAGCAGCGTGCACATGGCCGTCATGCTGTGGGCACCGATATGCACGAACTGGTGCACCACGGTAAAGCCGCCAAAGATCGCCCAATCGCCCACGTGCACATGGCCGGCCAGCTGCGTGTTGTTGGCAAAAATGGTGTGGTTTCCTACCTGACAGTCGTGCGCCAGATGGCAATACGCCATGATCCAGTTGTCATCGCCCAGGCGGGTCACGCCCAGGTCACCCGGTGAACCGATATTAAAGGTACAGAATTCACGGATCGTGTTGCGGTCACCAATGACCAGTTCACAGGGCTCGTCGTTGTATTTTTTGTCCTGAGGAATCGCGCCGAGCGACGCAAACTGAAAGATGCGGTTATCGCACCCGATGGTGGTATGCCCTTCGATCACCACGTGCGGACCCACGGTGGTATGTGCGCCGATCCGCACATTCGGACCAATGACACTGTAGGGTCCAATGCTGACCGAGCCGTCAAGCTCAGCGGCCGGGTCCACCAGCGCGGTGGCATGAACGATGGTCAAGATGCAGCCCTATTTGATCTTGCGGATGGCGCAAGTCAACTCTGCCTCAACCGCCACGTCACCAGCCACAGTAGCACACGCCTGGAACTTGAAGATGCCCGCTTTCATGCGCAACAGCGTCGCTTGCAGCACCAATTGATCGCCCGGCTTCACCGGTCGCTTGAACCGCACACCTTCCATGCCGGCAAAATAGTACACAGTGTCCTCGGTGGCCGCTGCATCCAGCGCGTCAAAAGCCAACAAGGCGGCGGCTTGCGCTAGCGCCTCCAACATCAGCACACCCGGCATAACCGGCCGATACGGGAAATGCCCCTGAAAAAAAGGCTCATTGATGGTGACGTTTTTCAGCGCCTTGATGGACTTGCCCTTGTCGATCTCCAGCACCCGGTCGACCAGCAAAAACGGGTAGCGATGCGGCAGTTTGGTGAGGATTTTGTGAATGTCCATGGGGCTTTCCTTGCGTTCAATGAGAGGATCTGTCTTGCGCGATGTGTTGCAGCGCCTGCTCCAGCGCGCGCACGCGCTCGCGCAGCACAGCCAGATGCTTGACTGTGGCAGCGTTCTTTTCCCAGACGGTGTTGTCGTCGATCGGGAACAGACCGGTGTAATGGCCCGGCTTGAGAATCGAGCGCGTCACAACCGAAGCTGCTGAAATATTGACACCATCAGCCAGCGTCAGGTGGCCCAGCACCACTGCTCCACCGCCCACCGTGCAATGAGCGCCAATGGTGGCGCTACCAGCCACACCGACACATCCAGCCATTGCAGTGTTGGCGCCGACCTGAACGTTGTGCCCAATCTGGATCAGGTTGTCGAGTTTGACACCATCCCCGATGACGGTATCTTGCAGCGCACCACGATCAATGCACGTGTTGGCACCGATCTCCACGTCGTCGCCAATCCGCACCGCACCCAGTTGCTCTATTTTCTCCCAGCGGCCCTGATGGGGCGCAAACCCGAAACCATCAGCGCCGATCACAACGCCGGAGTGCAAGATGCAGCGGGCGCCGATCTGGCAGTTCTCACCTACCGAAACGCGAGACTTCAACTCGGTGTCGGCGCCGATACGGGCACCCGCTTCGACCACGCACAAAGCACCTACACGTGCGCTGACGTGCACCTGCGCGCTTGGGTCGATCACCGCCGAGGGGTGGATGTGCGGATGTTGCGTCTGAGGCAAATGTCTTTTCCACAATTGCGTGACACGGGCAAAGTACAGATAGGGATCATCGGTGACGATGCAGTCACCCCGCACACGCGCTGCCGCGAGCATGTTGGGACCAACAATCACGCAACCGGCCTCAGACTGGGCCAATTGCTGTTGGTATTTGGGATGACTCAGGAAGCTGAGCTGGTCGCAACGAGCACCCACCAACGGTGCCAGACCCTCAACCAAACGATCGGCGTCTCCATGGAGTTCGCCCCCCAGCGCCGTGACAATGGAACCGACGCGCAACCTCACCGACACCCGCCCTGAACAGCGGCTACTTGCCGACTGGCACGTTCAGCGCCTTGATGACCTTGTCGCTGATGTCGTGTTTTGGGTTGACATAGACCGCATCCTGAAAAATGATGTCGTAACTTTCTGCAACAGCAATGTCCTTGATCGCCTTGTTGGCACGCTGAATCACCTGTTGCAACTCTTCATTCTTGCGGGCGTTGAGGTCTTCCTGAAATTCACGGCGCTTGCGCTGAAATTCCCGATCTTGCTCGACCAGTTGCTTTTGGCGACTGGCCCGCTGCGCTTCGGACAGGGTCGGTGCGTCACGATCAAGCTTATCCGCCGAGGACTTGATGCTGGTGCCCAGATCGGTCAGCTCTTTCTCACGCTTGGAAAATTCTTGCTCAAGCTTGGTCTGCGCAGTTTTGGCGACAGCCGCCTCCTTGAGCACCCGGTCGGTGCTAACAAAACCAATCTTGACTTCCTGCGCATGCAGGGCAGCGGCGCAACACACCCCCGCAACCAAAACACTCAACCGCAGAACATAGGTATTCATCAGAAACTGGTCCCAATCTGAAATTGCATGTTCTGGATTCTATCGTCGGCAAACTTGCGTATCGGCTTGGCAAACGCCAAGCGCAACGGACCCACCGGTGAAATCCAGCTGATGCCGACCCCGACTGACGAACGCAGATTGTTCGCGTCAAGGTTTACAGCCAATCCTTGATCGTCACCACTGACCAGCCCCAAGTCCCAAAATCCATACATGCGCAAAGTACGGTCGTTGCCCACTCCAGGAAAGGGTGCCAGCATCTCGAAATTGAGGTTCAGCTTGCGAGTGCCCCCCACAGCCACACCGTTGGCATCGCGCGGGCCCAGACTACCCTGCTCAAAGCCACGCACCGAACCTAACCCACCGCCATAAAAATTCTTGAATACAGGATAGGGTCGATCCCCGGATGAACGCCCGAGGCCGACTTCAGCATTGGCTGCCAGCGTGTACTTCTTACTCAACGGAACATAGCGCTGGTATTGCAAGGTCGTTCTCAAGTAGCGTGCATCACCCGCAAACGACCACTCGGCATTGACCCGTTGTAATTTGCCGTTGCTTGGCACCAGCGCGCTGTCCCGACTGTCACGTGCCCAACCCAACGTAAACGGCACTGCCACACTGGAATAGCCGTAAGCGTTTGCATATTGCTGGTACGACAAGGGCAGAGACGTCCCGGGCTCGATCGTCGTTTTTTCGGCGCCAGCACCAAAAAAAACAGTGTCGGTCTCCGTAAAAGGCACACCAAAACGGATTGAGGCACCCGAGGTAATCAGTTTGTAATAGCTTTGATCCTGATACGGACTACTGGTGCGGTGATATACGTCCAAGGTGCGCGACACGCCGTCTTCAGTGAAATAGGGGTCCGTGGTGCTCAGTACCAAAACCCGGTTGATCTTGCTGGTATTGACCTCAATGCCCAATGAGTTGCCCGAGCCAAATGCGTTCTCTTGTTTCAATCCAAATGACAATCCCAACCCATCACCGCTCGAATACCCTGCTCCCAGACTCAAACTCCCGGTCGGTTTTTCAGCCACGTTAAGCACCAGATCCACCTGATCGGGGGCGCCGGGAACCTCTTGGGTCTCTATCGAAACCTCAGAAAAGTAACCCAGACGGTCAACCCGGTCACGGGATCGGCGAATCTTGTCACCGTCGTACCACGAGGCCTCCATTTGTCGAAGTTCGCGCCGCACCACGACATCGCGCGTTCGGGTGTTGCCAGCAACATTGATTTTGCGAACATAGGCCCGTCGCGACGGATTGGCTTGCAAGGTGATAACCACGCGATTGGCATTGCGGTCTACCTCCGGCACCGATTCGACGCGCGCAAACGCGTAACCAAAATTGCCAAAATAGTCGGTAAACGCCTTGCTGGTGCGCGCGACTTCATCCGCGTTGTACGCACTACCCGGCTGAATCGTCACCAGCGTCTTGAATTCGTCGTCTTTGCCGAGGTAATTGCCAGCCAATTTGACCGCACTCACCACAAAGCGCGACCCTTCGGTGATATTGATGGTGATACCGATATCAGTCTTGTTGGGGTCCATCGTGACTTGGGTAGAGTCCACGCGAAACTCCAGATAACCGCGTGTCAGATAAAACGAACGTAATGCCTCAATGTCAGCATTGAGCTTAGTTCTGGAGTAGCGATTGGACTTGGTATACCAGCTCATCCAACCTCCCGTATCAAGGTCAAACAGATCGAGCAACGTGGACTCGCCGAACGACTTGGCGCCAACAATACGGATGTCACTGACCTTGGCCGGTTCGCCCTCGGTCACCGTGAACGTCAAATTAACCTGATTGCGTTCGATCGGGGTGACGGTTGTCACCACCTGCGCCGCATAAAGACTGCGATTGATGTACTGACGTTTGAGTTCCTGTTCAGCACGGTCAAGCTGGGCTTTGTCAAACGGCCTGCCATCTGCCAGCCCGATATCACGCAAGGACTTCAGCATGATGTCCTTGTCAAACTCTTTGAGGCCGACGAACTCAACCAACGCTACCGTCGGGCGCTCCTGAACCACCACCACCAGCACATCGCCATTGACCTCGATACGCACGTCCTTGAACAGTCCCAACGCATACAGAGCCCGGATCGAAGCCGTCGCCTTGTCGTCGTTGTACTCCTCACCCACGCGAACTGGAAGCGACACAAACACCGTGCCGGGCTCGACCCGCTGCAATCCCTCTACGCGGATATCACGCACCGTAAACGGATCGGCCGCCAAAGCGCCCTGAGCAAACGTCAGCACGCCTGCGCCAGCAGTCAGAACAGCGCAACACCAAGACTTGAAATTCATCATGTGATCAAAAATAACGGTTAGCAAGGAATCTGAAATCAGCTCAACAGTCGGGCGATATCGTTGACAACAGCGACCGCCATCAACAACATCAGTACTGCCATGCCGCCTTGCTGCAAGCGCTCCATCCAGCGATCGGACACCGGCTTCCCGGTGACGGCTTCCCAAAGATAATACATCAGGTGACCACCATCGAGAACCGGAACCGGCAGCAGATTGAGCACGCCCAGACTGACACTGATCAAGGCCAAAAAAATCAGGTACGACGTCAAGCCCAGCCCTGCAGACTTGCCCGCAAATTCGGCGATGGTTAGCGGTCCGCTGATGTTCTTGACAGAGGCCTGACCCAACAACATCTTGCCCATCATGGTCAGGGTCAACCCGGCCATGTCCCAGGTCTGCTGGCAACCACGCATTGCACCGTCGAGCAGCCCGAAGCGCACCATGGCCAGCGCTGGTTCGCCCCCCACATACGCGCCAATGCGCCCCAGAGCCGTGTCACCGTCTTGTATCACCTGCGGGGTGACCGACACGTCCATCTCTCGGCCCTGGCGCAGCACACGCCAGCGTTGTGCATTTTCTCATGCGGGCGCGACCGACGCGCGAATCAACTGCCGCAAATGCTGACCATCGACCACAGGCGTCTGATCCGCTTGCAACACTTCATCTCCCGCTTGCAAGCCAGCTTGCGCTGCCACACCGTCTGGCAACACCTCACCGATCAAGGCACGCGAAAACGGCGCTGCAATACCGATACGGGAAAACAGGGTAGCGTTGACGTCGGTAGCGCGCAAGGTGGATAACGCCAGCACCACCGAGCGAGCCCTACCCCCAGACGCTGTGACCTCCAGCACCACGTCTTGCCCGGCGATAGCCGCCCGCGTCAGTTGCCAGCGCAGGTCGTCAAACGAACGCACCTCTTGCAGGTCATCTTCTGCTGGTCCAACGCGCAAGACCCGTTCACCACCAGTCAACCCCACATGCGCCGCCAGCGAACCCGCAGCGGGCTGGCTCAGAATCGGCTGGGCTTGCTCCACACCAATCCAGTTGACCGCTGCATACAAAGCAACCGCCAGCAACAGGTTGGCCAACGGCCCGGCCGCCACAATCGCGGCGCGACGCGCCAACGGCTGGGTATTGAAGGCCAGATGGCGTTGCGACGGATCCACCGGCCCCTCGCGTTCGTCGAGCATGCGCACATAGCCGCCTAGCGGAATCATGGCCAGCACAAATTCGGTGGACTGTGCGCTTGCTTGGTGCCGCCACAACGGCTTGCCAAAACCAATGGAAAACCGCAGAACCTTGACACCACACCACAGCGCCATACGGTAGTGGCCGTACTCGTGAATGGCAATCAACAACGCGATCGCCACAACAAAAGACGCCACAGTCATCATCGTGAAGGTTCCTCCAAATGCATCACCGCTGGAGCTGGTCGATGGCGCGCTGCGCAACGGAGCGCGCCTGCGCATCCAGCGCCAGCAAATCTTCCAGGGAACGCGGTTCAGAGGGGATCAACGCAGACAAAGTTTCGAGATTGACCGCATGAATCTGGTCAAACCGGATGGCACCTTGCAGAAAAGACGCCACAGCG
>Ga0172372_10008642_pt1 | contig 13393 bp, 9 predicted proteins | sample LakKiv5m_2_FD_114544 | JGI IMG/M metagenome (GOLD analysis project Ga0172372, IMG submission 114544) | Freshwater microbial communities from Kabuno Bay, South-Kivu, Congo - kab_092012_9.5m | ecosystem: Environmental > Aquatic > Freshwater > Lake | place: Democratic Republic of the Congo...
AGCAGAAACCGGTGGAGGTTGGATGACTTGGGTTGTCGCTACAAATGACATTTCTCCAGTCGAATCCAGATTGGGAAGAGATTCAGTTGAAGGCTCAAGAAAACGCCCAGATGGTTCAGAGTTAAAGTGGAAGCAGATCGGTGTCCTTGGAACGATCGAAGATTCACAGCTTCCATTCTTTATTCAATGGCTGACAGACGAGCACCCCTCATCCGATGGCAAAGCTGTCGCCGAGATAGTAAGAATTGAGATTTCTGGTGATGAAAAAACGATAGAAGGATGGTTAGGGTCAAACCCTAAAGGTGCTTTCAAAGATGTGGAAGTCGTTTATAGGGATCCATCAGACTTTGACGGCGAGACCGGAATCATTTCAGTAACTATCGCCACACCAAATGGTGAAGTAGTTCTGGACTAAGTTTGACGTAAGAAACTTTGCCGCCCTAGCTCAGTCGGTAGAGCGTCGCTCTCGTAAAGCGAAGGTCGTGGGTTCGATTCCCGCGGGCGGCTCGCCAGAGTTGAATCGATATAACTTCCCTCCCAAGGGTTATTGCTAGGAATCTAATGGGCGTGATAGTTATTATCGGAGATATCTTCGAAATAGTATTTCTTATGATTTTAGGTGTCGATCTTTGTATGGATTTACGCATGCCAGTGAACGTAAGGAAAAAAGGAATTGGATAGAAAAGGTAGAGTGGGGAAAGAATTGATTACAGCATAACTAAATTTAGTTCGAAAATTCGATAATGTCTATTCCTTTATTGGAAAATTTATCGCAGATATTCAATAGGCTAACAAAGTATCTAGCCTAGTTTTGCCAAAGATCTTCAAGGCACCCAGTTTAGTCTAAGCCGGGGGTAAGAATAGATAGTAATCATTCATTTGTTGAAGAAAAGTCAAAGATGACTTAATGAAGACTTGAGGAGGTATTGACAGTAACTCTTGGTGTGCTAAAAGAAGAAAGAGGTAAAGGAATCGCAAGAAGGAATCAACGACGACGCGTTCAAAATGTTTCTTTCTTATTCCCAATTGAATTACGAAAGGACTCAACCTGGTGAAGGAAATTCTAATCAAGCTAGGTCTAGAACCACACTTTTGAAAATCACTTGGCCGCATAGCGGGAAAGTGATATCTTACGCCGATGGATAAATTTAGCAAGTACCTACGGTACAAGTTCGCTTATCGAAAACGGCAAAAGAGAATTTTGGATAAAGCGCAAAACACAATTTTGGACTTGAAAATTCGAAGATTGACGAAGACAAAAAAAGTCTATCAGCCAAGTTTTGTATCTAGTCTAGATTGGAACCTCGTGATGACAAACGAGCAAAGGTTTGCAGTTACGCTTCAGACTTCTCACATAACATCAAGAATTACAGAAGGCGAATCTACCTTGGATTTGGGCTGTAACCTTGGATTCATATCTCTACACGTGGCAAGACAACTGCCAAATAACTTTATTCTAGGGATAGAGCCTGATCACGATCTCGTAGAAGTAGCAAATAGAAGTGCAGAAATTTCGGATATGAACAACGTTGTTTTTAGCGCCATGGCCGTGACTCCCTTAAACGTAGGCTCATTACCTATTTTCGACAATGTAATATTTCTTTCGGTGTACCAGCAATGGGTGAGAAGCTTTGGGCTCCAGGAGTCACATTCGATGTTGAGGAAGGTACTAGACAAGACAAGAAAGAGAATGTTTTTTAGCATGGCCTCAACCAATGGATCTCCAAAAATAAGCTCCTATTTCCCGGATATGGGCAAAACCCTTGAAGATTCAGATAATTGGATTTCTATGAATATACTAAGTTTTGCAGACTTTAAAGTCGAACCTATAGATCGAATAGAAACTACGTATGGGTCAAGCCTGCCCCGAACCCTATTTCTTATGAGTAGGATTTGAACATAGCTGTCATCGGCCCAAATGGAGCCGGAAAATCAACACTAATTACTGAGATTTTGAAATCGAATTCCTTAGTGTTACCTTTTTCTTTTTCGAATTACCCTAGGAATTTTTGTAAAGAAAAGTTATCTCAAAGAATGACTTCCATGCATGATCAAAACATCAACAAGAGGGTGAAAGACCTCAGGGAAAAATGGGGAGCAGGCTATGCAAGATCCATTTTTGACCCTAATCGAATGTTTATATTGGACGAGATATTTCTCACTAAGCTTTTGAGTTGTGCGCCCACCTCTCTGGCCTTAAGTGAAAAGTTCTACGAAGACTTCAAAGCTCACTTATTCAAAATTATGTCGACAGAAATAGCTTATGTCGATGCATATATTTATATCAAACCGAGCCTGGAGAAGTGGCTAGTGAATGCTTCACGAAGACCGGTAAAGGCAACTATTCATGATATAGATCAGGTAAGGTTTCAAACTCAACTACGTTGTTTTGACTACTATATTTCAATGCTTGTTGATGTTCCTCATTTTACGGTAAATGATTTAGAGCAGGGTACCATTAAAGATATTCACAGGTTTATTCTAAGAGTATCGGGATAAAGTCACCAGAGCGTGCACGAGGCAAGTCTCTAAGACTTGATTAATTCAGATTCAATCGCCCTTATCAGGCGAGACGTTATAGATTCTGATTCAGAGGTAAAGGCGTAGTATGCCAAATCAGGCTGGGCATAGCACTCAATACTAGACTTAAATTTTTCATAATCTTCATCGTGGCTTAAACCACGCAGAACGACAAAACCTCTATGTTGAAGTTCATGCGAGTGAACAGACATCATAGCTCTGCTGCCGTTCATGTAAGTCTTCTTGGAATTGGAAGCAATAAATAGCGTTCGGATTCCTTTGTAGGCTGCCTCGAGACCCGCGGTTGTTATCTCGGAAATAATGAAATCACTAGAACTGAAGAAGTCATCAATTGATTGAGATTGGGGCTGAAATCTCACCACTTGCTCATAACGCAAGCCTAAATTCTTTTTCAGGCCATCTAAGTTTTCTTTTTTCATCGGATATTTACGAATCAAGATTTCAAAATCGACAAATTTATTCTCTTGATCAATCAATCTCTTAATTAGTTGAAAGATGGTACCAAGATTCATGTCTAGGTCATCCGAAGGTGAACCTTGAAGATAGCCAATCCGCAGGGTGCCACCTATAAGGTCATCTTGTAATTTCTCTAGCTTTGGTATTCTAGGAGTTCCAAGGATTTGTAATTGATTTTGGCGAAATCCATAAATTACCTGGGCAAACTCGTATTGCTGTGGCGAATGCACTAGCAATTTTCGTATGTCTAGTGGTATGACTGGTTTACTACCAATGTTGTCCCAACTATCAACTAGAACTAGATAAGGTATGTCGTTGATATTTAACAGACCAATCAAGTTATAAAGTGAAATCTCAGCGAAAGTTGTTTGAATTATTACAAAGTCTGCTTGCGACTCGATGACTTTTTTGTGGAAGCTTTCATTATCGCTCTCGGGAAACTTCAGATAATTGGAAGGCATCGAACCATGCTTAATGATTGAGAATATAGCTAGGAGAGGATGGGTTATATTTTTGAAATAGAAAAAAGACATGCGGTATATAGTTTTCATAAAAGCGGCTAGGTCTAACGATATTCCATGATTTCCTAGCATGAAATATCTAAACCACCGAATAAAGTACTGTCGAGAATTCTTAGAGAAAAGCACGCGTGTCGTGAGTGCAAATCGATAGAATAAAGATTGTTCTTCCTCGTTCCAGCTAACAGAAAGTTGCTCGAAGTGTTTTGGTACCAAATGATCGTATTGAACGAACTTAGATTCAGAAGTGAAGACTAGATAACTTGTATTAAACTTAGCGTCAATCATGCTTCGATCAAAAAGAGAAAAGTGGGCTGCAGACTTAATCCCAAGGCAACAGACCAGAAGGTTCAAGAACACCCTCTCTTTAACGGGAGCAAACCTGCGGAGAGGATAGCACCGCTGTGAAAGCAGCTGCCTTCATCCTTTACCCTTGGATTTGATTAGTCGATCCTCCGAATAATGGGAAAAGTTAGTTTCCTACTTCTATTCGGCCGTGCATTTATCGAGGAAGAAAGGATAACTCTAGTACTCTGTGAAATTATGAATGAGGAGTGTGGAGCAAAAACTCGTTTTGGATTAATTATCCAAGGTCCTCTATATTCAGGTGGCATAAAAGGTAGCTCTTGGGGAAGAGGTCAGTCAAGGGTAACAGATGGCGACTTGACATTATATGACACAACCAAAAGCCTTCTTCCGCTCATCAGCACTGCATCAAAAATTTTCGACTATGTCGTGATTGTTACTTGGGCAAACGAAGAAGCTTGTGAACTTCGCTTACCGTCCTTCGAAAATGTTCGCGTTGAATTTATCGAGGATCCGGGTGCCTTGAGAACCCTCAAAAAGAGGAAAAGGAGAAAAAACCTTCCTACATATCATCAAGATAATTCTTACAGACAGTTTTACTCCACATTACACGGTGTTCAAGCATTAGAGAATCAGGGCGTCAAATATTGCGCAAAAATTCGCACCGATCAATCACTCGATGTTCAACTTCTCCGAGTTGAAATAGAAGAATTCATAAGCAAGTCAAAACCCATCTTGATTCCTTATTTTCTAAAGGATACCCCATGGGCTATTTCGGATTTTTACTTTTCTGGTTCAACCCCTTACATGAAAAATCTCTGCGCCCTAATGTTATCGGAAATTAAATTTAGTGACAGTGTTCATAGAGACCTCTTTGTAAAAGCGTCTCTACTTCACGCTCCAAGTATTGTTTTACCGAATGTCCCTCTTATGTTCACCAATTCAGATAAACTGTCACTTGAACAATGGAGTATTTATAGACCGTTACTGGATTATTTTCACTCTGGATCGCAAGAGCTTTTCGAAAGTCTATGCTGGCGAGGGAGCAGAATCGTAGATTCAGTCCTATATAGAGAGAGATTTGATTCGCTTTCATTCAGAAGTGAAGAAATAGGAAATTTATTCCAGCTTAAGGCAAACAAGAAATCGAACATAAACACATGGCTAATCATCAAGAGTTTCTTCCCAAGATCAAAAGGGCGCGCTTTTGTTTTATTGGTTCTTCAGACACAGCATGCATATAGATTAGTAACCAGTGAATATAAGCGCACTTTACGAGAGTTTTACAATAAGTTCATTTCAAGACTATGATGTTGTAATTCAGTAAGACTTGTGATGGAGGTTCCAAAATTGCCTAATTTGAGTGAGCGCCTTAAGTGGACTCTTCTCGCGTTAATCCCAAGATTCTTGAATGAAAAACTCCTGATATTTTACACAATTTTTCTAAGCAGATTTAGTGCACTTTTTACGAAACGACATCATATTGTCTCAATTCAAAAGTCTTTTGAACTTGGGCATAAAATATTTCAGATCAAATGTACTGACGGTATTATCAACATACCAAATATTCAAAGAGTTACACGTTTTGTTAGTGGGATTGATTTTGCATTCACTAGACTCTTTAACCAGTACGTAGCTTCACCCTACAGAGGAATTTTTCACGATCAAGGAAATACAAAAGTTGTTTTCGATGTTGGGGCGAACATTGGTGAATTTTCACTGTGTGTCCTAAGATATTCATCAACAGTCAGAGTTCTTGCTTTTGAACCAGACCCCACGGCATTTGTTTGTCTCAAATTAAATCTAGAATACTGGCTTGGATATAATCGTTATCTTGCGGTTTGTAGAGCATTATCGAGTTCAACGGAGAATAAAACCCTGTTTGTATCCACGAAGAATGCCGACACATCACTAATTCCTGCACTCGAAACAACCGAAACAATTCAAGTAAGAACTGAAACTTTATCAAAATATATAGTGGGGATAGAGCCAAGCAATGTTGTTTTGTTAAAAATGGACGCGGAGGGAGCAGAGCCCGAAGTCTTGGTAGGTGCTGGGAAACACTTAGACAGGATTTCATTTTTGACGATTGACGTGAGCCCTGAGCGGATGGGTAATTCCACAGCAGCACAAGTAACTCAAATTCTTGAAAGCCAAGGATATGATGTCGAAATGGTAAAGGGTCAAGGTAAACGGATTTTTATAAACGCAAAACATAGAGAGAGATAGGAATTTGCAAACCGTCAAATTGACGATTGTTTTATCTCACATCTTGTCTCTTCGGAGTTTGTCAGAATCAGGCTTGCTTGAGGACCTTAACAAATCGTTTAATTGCGAAATCCTAATGACCAATGATTTAGCAACCACTTTCGTAGTAAATGAAGAAATGCAAGTTAGATATTTTCGTGATTTGGGCGCTATTCATCGCCGCCTTTCGGAATTTTTAAGGTCTCAATATGCTTGGTGGTACTGGCATTCAATTGGCAAAGTCGGACTCAGTTTTCGCTACAGATGCCAAAGAGATCAGAGCCCCATGACATTCCTAACGATGTCCTTTCTTTCAAAATTTGGGAGGATAAGAAAATTTATACTTATAATTCTTGAAAGAATTAATTTTGCCATTAATTATCATTGGATCTATAAAGCATTAAGCACTCAGAAATCAGAGCAAAAGAGTAAAGTGCTTTATATTGATGTCGGCGGACAATTATCCTTAACCCCCTATTTGACTCGTTTTTGTGAAAAGTATCAAATTGACTTTTATGTTCAATTTGAAAATTGGGATAACCTAAGCTCTAAAGCGGTTTTTGGAAGTACATTACCTATCTTGATGACATGGGGTCCTCAGTCAAGAGAATTCGCATTGCGCTTACACGGTTTTCCTAGGGACAAAGTTTTTATTGTTGGAAGCCCGCGAGTGTCCTTTGAGAAGGAGCATTTAAGCAGGCTAGTACCACGAGATACAATCCTGTTTGCAGGAGGTAGCTTGAATTTCGAACGTGAAATAGAATTTCTTCTAGAGTTTGCGAAGTTAGTTAATACATCAAGACAGCATATCGCGTTGAAACTAGTCTATTTGCCTCATCCAAAAAGACTTTTTCTCGTCAAAGAAGTGTTTGAAGAGATTTCAGAAAAATCAGTCGAAGTTTGGCGCTTAGCTGAAACTCTAAGAAGCGAAAGAAGTGAATGGAAATTGCCCGCTCTTACGGATTACAAAGCGTTATTTGGTGAGTGCCGTGCCCTTGTTTCACCTATGTCCACTATGAATTTAGAAGCTCTTTGTTTGGGGATTCCTTCTATTGCAATTGACGAAGAGATTAAAGACAAGCGTATAACCAAGTTTACAGACAATATATTTGTATCTGATGTGCATGATCATTTAAAGGAACTTAAGGAGAATTCCTGTGTTAAATTTATAACAGACTTAAAGGAAGTATCGCTAGTTGTCGATCAAATTATAAGCAATAAAAGTCTCTCGGCTCACACCAGTATTGGGTGTCGGTGTTCTGAGTATTTTGTTCATACCTCCATCCCGTGTCATAGAAATATAGTAGCGATACTCAATCAAGTTATATGAATTCGAATCTAAAAGTTAGAAGTTTAGGCCGACTGGTCATTCATGTGATCACTACTCTTGAGCCCGGAGGCGCTGAAAAACAGCTTTTGGAATTATGTAAAAAGCAGTCCTTGCGAAACCGTGTATTAGTAATATTCTTAAAAGGAAAAGGAACTCTCTCTTCTAGTTTTGAAGAAGTAAATGTCAAAGTATTTCATTTGAGGTTGGCGTCATTGATGGTTTTCTTTAAGGCTGTCCTAGATGAATTTCGAGATGAATCAAATACAAATAGTCCAGTAATTCACGCGCACCTGCCACGAGCCGAAATAGTCGCCTGTGCAATGTCGAAGTTGTTTAGAGTACGGATGGTTGTCACTAAACATAATTGCGAACGCTTCTGGCCGACTGGCCCAAGAGTTTTCTCAAGAATAATAGCAAGGTGGGTGGCAAGGAATTCCAGTGCCATTGTGTGCATTTCCAAGGCCGTCTCACAATACCTAATTGAAGTTGGCGAAATGAAGATTGATGATGATTTCAGCGTTATTTATTATGGTCTAGATTTCGAGAAAATTGTGCCCATTACGAACCGTAGATTAAGAGGGAGGGTCTTTACCATAGGCACTTTATCTCGGCTTGAAACTCAGAAAAACTTAGAGACTTTGATTGAAGCAGCTGATATTGTGAAGTCACTCGGAGCAAATATTAGAGTTCTGATATTTGGCAAAGGATCTAAGGAGAGGTTTTTAAGAATACTTATCGCAAATAAGAGGTTGTCTTCTTCAATTGAGATTTGTAGTCCTGTTCAAGATCTTTCTTTCTTTTGGAAAGAAATTGACTTGTTTGTTCTTACCAGTGCATATGAAGGGTTTGGACTGGCAACTTTAGAGGCAATCTGGCAGGGAAAGCCAGTTCTAGTTTCGTCAACGGACGCGAGTAAGGAGTTGATGAATAATAGTTCGGTTAACCTTTTTAGGGTAGGGAATCATGAAGAATTAGCTCAAGAGATAGTAGAGTTGATTAAGTCTCCGAAGAAACTGTCCAGGAATCAACTAGAGGCCCGAAAACGCGCTGAGTTTTTCTCGATCGAATACACCGCTAACCAAATAGATATGATTTACGAAAAAATTCAGACGAGTAGCCGAGTCTAACCTAAAAATAGACTTTAGAAGTAGTTTATCATTAGAAACTTTAAGTGATTGCGATGTTCTCAGTTCACTAGTTACGAGTAATGTAGAGCATCTACCTATTCAGATAAAAATTCGGACATGAAAAAGTTTCGCCATGTTGATTTTGATACAGAAGATTTTATCGAAGGGGTATAGTTTTTGGTAAATTTGTTATAATTTCTAGAATAGGAAAGCAGGTCAAATCGAATCCCTTTTCTTTCTATTTCCTATGCGACTCTTGTAATTCTTTTCTGTTTTGTTTAGGTAGGAAATTCTATATACAAGGCTATTAAGACGCTAGTGGGTCAAATGGGCTCAACTTCGCAACATCAATTCCTACGGTAACTGTCCCATCCGGCAAAGAAAGAAATGCGGATCAAGCCAATATTTCTGTTCTTAAACACGAGCTATAGGAGAATTTTGAAGGTTAGTTCATGGTCTGTTCAACCGATAGTGACTATGGCTATCATTGAGGAAAGTAATTCAGCCCAAACAGCGGATAAGGTATAAAGAAAAAAGTAAGATAACCTGACAAATATAAGAACAAGTATTGGAGCTAGCAAAGCATGAATCTCGTGGTATTCAACCTAAAGTCTTGTGAAGAAGATCCAGTTTTTACAGCATCTGTATCCTGGGTAAGAGAACTTTCTAAGCACTTTAAAAACGTAGAGGTTTATTCTGTGCATCTAGGTAGAGTTCCGAGCATCTTAAATGTCACTTGGTTTGAATTGGGAGGGGGGAACCCATACAGGCGAGGTTTAGCCTTGTGTAGACTCGTCAAGTTTTTAATGTGCAAAATTTCAAGCAAAAGAGATTTCGTCGTGTTTCACTATATGAATCATAAGACCGCAGTATTCCCTGGAATCGTTTTGCGCATCGTCGGAATTCATCAAGTCCTATGGTATGCGCATGCCTCATCAAGTACAGTGCTCAAACTTGCAGAGCGAAGCGTAAATCGAATTGTTACATCGAGGAGAACAGCATTCCCAGTAAAAAGTTGCAAAGTAGTCGAGATTGGGCAGGCATTAACGATTCATCTTTCGCAAGACTCTATCCCAGATTGGAATTGCAGGAAGCAAGATATTGTCTCACTGGGTCGATTGGCGACCGTAAAACACTTAGAAGAATGTCTAAATGCACTTCAGCGCGTTAATGATTCTGATATCAAACTGATAAATATTGGTCCACAATCAGATCCTGATTATCGCAGGTCGCTGGAGCGATTTAGAATTGATGACGTGTCCATATTTACCGCCCAAAGAGAGCTACCACAATCGGATGCTCTACGCGAAATTTCTCAATATAGGTACTATTTCTCCGGTACCAGAAAAGCGATTGACAAAGCAGCTATAGAAGCGGCAAGCGTCGGATGTCTTGTCCTAACGACAAACTCTAATCTTCAGGACATCCTCAATTTGCAAATAATATTTTCGAGTCAAGGTATTGAGAGAGATATTTCGAAACAACTCAGATGGTATCGGAGCCTAGACCAAAAGAAGGCAAAAGAATGCAGTGAGACATTGGCGCGACATACGAGAGAAAATTTATCCCTTGAAAGAGTCGCTGATCGCCTCCTAAGGGAACTTTTGAAATGAACCCTTTAATTGATGAAAATGATATTAGAAGTGCTCTTTTTGGAAGAAAAATCTACTTGATTTTTAGGCCGCCAAGAAGACAATTCTATATTGATTCAATTAGAAGAATCATGGAAATATCTCAAGATGAATTTCTGAACTTTACATGTATCTTGATTCCACCAACACTTAATATCGCATGGAGCAAGAGAAGTCGCATAGAGCGGGAAGTATTTGAGAATAGTAGTGAGTTACTTCAAAAACTTCAAGAAGAAAGAGGGAAATTCAGATTTGAAACTCGAAAAGCTGAAGTCAAGCTTGCAAATGTGTTCAAGATTTTCTTACGACCAAATAAGAATTTAGAAAAAGCTAACGAACTTTACAATTCAGTATTATCCATCGTACTCGCAAAGCAATGGATACCAGAATATTCAAAAAAGTTACCAATTATGCGCTTTTATAAAACAAAGATTTTGAGTGCTTTAGATTGGCATTCGAGCTATGAAATTGCAAAGAATACTATTGATGAAGCTGATAATCCTCTCGTTATTTTCATAAATGGACGGATACCGTACCAGGCTGCAATCCGCAAGTTCTGTGAAGTAAGAGGTTTGGATTTCTTAGTGCTAGAACAAGGAAATCCAAAAAATGTGAGATTTCACCTTCAGCCCTTCCAGCCTCAAGAGACGGAATCATCTAGAAGGATGAATGAGCTCAAACTAAATCGATTGCTAGAAGACGAAAATAGCAGGAAGGCTGCGGAAAATTGGAGTGTGGAGTGGATGGCGAACCAGAAATTGGTGCGTCACAATAAGTTTGCTGTCTGGGATAGCCGTAGTAAGGAACACCAGACAAAAGATGTCAGGAGTGATTGCGGTGCAAATAATGGTGTAATTAGTTTCTTCAATAGCTCTCTTGAGGAACGATTTACCAATATGGGCATGGAAATGAATGGGTGGTCTAATCAAAGCGATGCAATATCGACTTCTATGAAAGTTGCTAAAGTAGCGAATTACAAGACAGTTCTCCGATTTCATCCAAATTATTTACGGAAGAATCTTTTTAACTTGTTCTATCTAACTGCTAAGGCAAGAGCCTTTGCAGATGACATTTTTTTTCCGTGGGATAGTGTTTCTACCCCAAAATTGATTCAAAACTCAGTTGCTATCGTAACTTGGGGATCTACCGTAAGTTTAGAGTCAACCTTTAAAGAAATTCCAACAGTGCTTCTTGGGCGAACTACTTATGACAATTTAATTGATGTCTCAGTACACAATCCAAAAACCATCTCTCGATTCTTGGAATATTTAATCACTCCGAATTCATCCAGGACTGCAAGTGCTGCCTATATCGCCAAAAATGTTGGATTTGAGTTGAACTTTGTTTCATCGGGCAACCTGCTTTATATTAAGCGTAAGAAATCTAGGTTACAACTTTATCTTGACTCAGCTAGAGCGGTTCTGACTAGAGGGCTGAACGCCACTCCGCAAGATTTCATCGTTACACTAAGACCCATTTTGGGTGCCGCGATTACAATCAAAGCACTTGAGTCGCTTTCTTATGCGTATTCCATTGTCTTAAATCTTAAGTCTACATATCATGAATGTAAAATCATCAGAGTGCTCAATAAAGCGAAGGAATTCTTGTAGAATCCAGAACCACCCTACTTTATCACTGATATCTTGTTATTTCTTAAAAGTATCACGTGATTTTCTTTTTGGTTAGGTATTACGATTACTTGAGGACTTGACAAAGATGCGCCACTTTGAAGTTGGAATTTATCGCCTTGAAATGTAGTGTCACAGAGCCGTCCGGTGCATCCAAAAAATAAACCACTATGAGTGATAATCAAAGGTAGAGACGGAACGCCAAATTGGACAGGTAAAACAATGGAGTTTATTGATTTTGATTTTGTTAGTTCTACTAGACGGATAGTACTGGGGCGAGTAAAATCACTCTCACTGGAAACTAACCAGGCTGCTATTACTTTCCTCTGTTGATTAGATATGGCTAGCGCGTAACCCGCAATTGCAACTCCACTATCTGGGCCATCGAGAGTTTGGTAGTTCCAGTCCTCGGGGAAAATCGAATTTCTGATAGCTAGCCGAACCTCACTAGAAGTTGTTTCACGATTAGAGTTGAGAGACAATACCGAATCATAAAGTACGTAAATATAGTTTTTCCTAGATGTTGCCGTCAATTGAAAGGCGACATCTCCGGTGGTTCGAGAATCAAAACTCCTATCTCCATCAACTATCTCGTATACCCAACCATTAGAAGTCTTTACTGCTCCAAGAAGGATTCCTTGAGATTCATCTCTATAGAAGACCTGAAGGGCCTGGGTCGTCACAGCACAGGCATTAGAAACACTGACATCTGAGGCGGTCTTCCGTCTTAGTTCCTCGCGATAGTCTTGAACGTCATCGCCATTGCCATCGATGGTTTCATGGCTCCACTTTCCAGATTTAAGGTTCGAATGAATGAGATCTTGTCGCGTTGTCTCTCCATAAAAGACATGAAGTGACTCCTTAGAACCGCTTCCGCTCTTACAGATTGAGATAGATCCAACATCTACACCTTTTCGGGCGGTGGAGATTCGCCACCTATTGCCTGAAAAAGTTGCCATCTTGAGGCTTCTCGTCGCCTCATCTCCATAAACCAAGACTGGGTTTCCTCTATAGGTTGATCCATTTAGATACGAAACTCGTGAAAAAGGATCGATAGTTGAAATAGCGCCGGTCTTCTGGGGTTTAATGGAGTTGCTTTCAACCGGTTCAGATTTTCCTCTGTCATTTTCAGCAATCAAAGTAAATCTGTAGTTTCGTCCATTCTTTAGGCCGCCAATTCTGATTGGACTAGATTCAAAATTTCGAGTTTCACCGCCGGGAGTTATGGTTACCGAGTAACTCTTGATGCGATCAATACGGCTGCAGTTCGGTGAATCGAATGTAAGCAAGGCATAGCCGTCGCCAACAAGTGCTTTTACATTTACTGGTTTCGCCGGTATTCCGGCAGCACTTCTTGCTGGTGGCGCTTTCATCATGTCTTGAATCATTCCGAGAGCGATTGGGCCAGGAGTTCTAAAGACTTCTCCAGGCACAAGATTTGGGGTCATAGCGGAGTTAGTTAGTGAATTAGCAAAGGTGTCCTCATCAAGATGGGTGATTGATGAGCCGTCTTGATACGGAGTTGGGGTGTATAACTTTGGTTGTACACCATTGTTTGCTGCGACTCCAGATTCACCTGACCAGAAGAGTGGGCCAAGCATTGCGCGAC
>Ga0172372_10008644_pt1 | contig 13390 bp, 12 predicted proteins | sample LakKiv5m_2_FD_114544 | JGI IMG/M metagenome (GOLD analysis project Ga0172372, IMG submission 114544) | Freshwater microbial communities from Kabuno Bay, South-Kivu, Congo - kab_092012_9.5m | ecosystem: Environmental > Aquatic > Freshwater > Lake | place: Democratic Republic of the Congo...
GGTTGATGATCTGGTTGGCTGCCCGTTCCGTCTGTTCAACGATACGCTGTAACTGGGGCTGCAAGGTTTGGTCGAAGCTCAGGATATTGCTGAAAAACCGCTCGCGGTAGTCTGAAGCACGGGCGGTTTGTGTGTCGGTCTGGTGCGGCGGCGGCTCCAGTTGACGGGTCAATAATGCAATACGCTGACTGCTGCGGGACAAGGTTAGCGGGATCAGAGCGGCACTGATCAGCAGGATGATCCCCGCTCCGGCCTTTTCAGGGTCACCGATGCCCGGTATTAGCCCACTGAGGGCCACCGCCGCCGCGCAGAGCAGCACGAGCGTCAGGGCAACCCGGCTGCGCATTACGGATAACTCCTGTGCGATGCCCTGGATGATATCTGCTGTAACATTCATCGTCTTTCGCGAGGATACCCCAATTTACCGCAAGCGGTACGTTGTGGGAGGAATCGCGCCTCTTTGTTGGGTTAATGAATAACCGTAACCATTGTTACGGCTGGTTAAGGAACAGTACTTGTGGTTAATGCCTTTTACTGTATCTTTATCTGTATCTGTCGTGATGTTAAAGTTAGCTGATGCACGCACGGCTACCCGTCCAAAATACACACTAAAAACACAGGTTCGATTGTGTTTATCGAGCAGGTATTCTTTCACCATATAACCTGCCAATGTGCCTTGCCGGCATTCTTTGCCTGTAATTTGAGTATTCTCCATCAACTGCATATCAAGCTTAACCCGTTCGACGACAATCTCATCAACAGGTGCAAGGTGTAATAACCTACTGACCAGTGAGACAGCGGTATCCACACGATGTTGTAGCGATGGTGGCAACCAACCCTCCGGTTTAACCCGATACACCTTAAGTGTTTATTATTGCTGGCGGTAGCTTTATTAACGCGTTGCCAGCACCTTCGTAGGGAAGTAAATCAAAAAGTGTATTAAATTCACTATGGGTAGGTTCTGGAAATTCAAAAAACTTCGGATTTTTTGCCGCAACAAAAAATAGTCGCCGCCTTCTTTGAGGCGTTCCATAATCAGCTGCCATTAATTCGCGGAATATGACTGAATAGCCAATGCGCTCAAATGAGCTAATGATTTCTTGTACCATATCGGCTGACTTAACCTGTGCTAAACCATAGACGTTTTCCATGATAACAATTTCCGGCTTCAGGCAATCAATGTGCCGGATATAATCCCGGTAAAGTGTACCTAAGGGGTCGTCAGTCGCTTTTTGTTTGCCTGCGACACTAAAAGGCTGGCACGGCGGGCCACCGATAATAACATCTGGCGTTTTTCCTAATACCTGTTTAACCGTTTCAGGATCAAGTTCTCTAATATCGGCCTGATAAAAATTCCAGCCAGGCCGATTGGCATTAATGGTCGCTTCTGCCCACGGCTCAATATCGGTTGCAAACCGGGTTTTAAACTGTACCGAATGGTTGCCAGCCTGTTCAAAACCCAAATCTAAACCGCCTGCACCGCAAAAATACGAAGCAACCAATTTATCGCCGCCATTATTTTGTCTTGAGAAATAGTTTGCGACTTCCATCGCAATCGCTTTTGCCAGTTTTACAGGTACGGCATTACCGATCTGTTTTTGCACCTGCCCCAACGTGCCTTTAAATTCATAATCTATTGGAAAATCCTGAAGACAAGCCGCTTCTCGCGGCGTTAAATAACGGTCTTCGACAGGGTGGACGAATTTATTATAAATATAGGCGGTGACGGTTAAAGCGGGTTTGTCCATTTCCAAACGTAACAGCCGCATATTGGGGCCGCCCGTTTTTTTATCTCCTGTGCGGATGAAACTCTTGTGCTGGAGGTGCGTGGGTAAATCGCCCATTTTTCCGCCAGATGGTAAATATTTGATGCGTTCAAGCACAATGCCTGAATACACTCTGGTTTCATGGTTGGGTACTGTTTTCATACCGCTAACTCACGAAGCAGTGGGTTTTCTAACGTTATTATGTAATCAAAAATATAACGCAAATTTTCCCTAAAAATAACCTCTTGACCATCTACTGATTTTAAATCCGTTTCCATCCCCCATAACATGGGTATAAGAGGCGACAAGTAATCATCGTTATGCCGATAAGCAGGAAGATTAGAAATAATAGCTGTTTTGAAATTTTTTTCCCCCTTATGTGTGAGACCTATTTTTAAGGTTTGATAAACGCCCTTTTTAATGTCATCAGTCCTATCCATTCCTGCACTGGTTTTACTATCGCTAATGACCTGCTTATCAGGCCAACCGTGATGCTTTTTAGCTTCCACAGGCGGGCTACCGCAAGCATTGGTTAAATAATAGATTCTGGATTGGCGGTTTTTAGTAATGTACGCTTCTCTTGCCACTAACCAGGTTTGGAATTGTTGCTCGATGGCCTGTGCATTTTTGCTATTGACCATAAAATCTACAAAAGGCTTAAAAGGCCAGTTTTCCGCCCCAGTTTTCCCTAGTGGAATGAGACAGTTGTTATGAAAGTATAAAGCGGAGTCACAGACTTTTAATTGTGAAGCAGTGAGGTTAATTTTTTGATGATGTTTAGCTGCATCGAATTGATTGGTTTGAATTAGTAAAGAATAAGTGATAAGCGGTGCAGATTTAACTTCAGCAAAAATTTTCAGGCCGTTCTTGTGAATAATCAACGCATCAGCGTAATCACTACCGCCAATAACCCATACTTGCTCAAAGTTTTCAGAGAAATGCTGGATAAATTTTAATATTATCTCGCTACTGAGTTTGCCTAATGCACCTGATTCTGGTTTTACCGCTTTTTGATATTGCCATGAATTATTTTCATGGCATTGCGAACATAGATTAATAAAACCAATATGCGCATTGTACTTGTCAATAGCGTTATCACAGTATTCTAGGTTTTTTTCCAATCCAGCCGTGGCATCAATATAAGCCATAGACATGACCGCATCAAAAAGGAATGCCCGAAATGCGGGTTCTATTCTTGTCAACGACTCCAACAATCGGTCTATTTCACCAGCCCAAGGATATTCAATAAGCGGCAAATGACCGATGGTTTTTTCAGTTTTAATAGTCAATTTATATACCTTTTTCCTGTACCCACCCAACAACCCCACCCAAAGCAGCGTCTAACCCCACTAGGATGATTCCCGCCAGCCATTGGAGTAGTGAGCTAAGGAAGTCTTCACGGGTAAGTCTTAACGACCTATAACGATCTTCTGCTACTGTCGTGGCTTTTGGTTTTCACCTCAAGCCCCCACCTGGAGCTTTCGCTCAGGTGGCGGGTTGTTGACGAAATGGCTCCTGCAGGGATTCTCACGCGCCGGGTAAAATTTGCCGGATGACCTTTAACAGATCAGGGCCGGATACCGGTTTGGTAATCCAGCCGGTAGCGCCCAGTTTTCTGGCTTCATCGCGTTTGGCCGTCTGGTTTTCAGTACTGAAAACCAGTATGGGGGTAAACCGCAGGAGGGTGCGGACATGCCGGATGAAATCCAGCCCGTTCATTTCGGGCATGTTGATATCGGTGATGATCAAATCCGGTTTGAATCCGGTCTTGATCCGGTCGATCCCCTGTTGACCGTTCAAGGCCGTTTCGACCCGAAATCCTGAAATTTCGAGCATTTGCTTCAGGCTGGACAACATGACCTGGGAGTCATCAATCAGGAATACGGTTTTGGACATGCGCAGGTTCTCAAGGCGTTGAAGATTTTGAAGACAAGGTGTTACGTAACCAAATGGCCAGGGAGGGGTCGGTTGGCCAGGTGATCAGGGTGGGTCTGGCGGCCATCATTACCTGAAGGCAGGCGGCATGAAGATGGGAGCAGGCCGACAGGTCGAGTCGGCCCTGTGGATGGGCGGACAACCATTCCAGCAAGCCTTCGGCCTCCTCGACACTCAGGAAACCGCTCAGGCAGGCCACCTCTTCGCTGTAGTCAATACTCATCACAATAACTCGCGGGGATTTAAAACCATCAAAACCGAACCATCTCCCAGCAGGGCTGAACCGGCATAGCCGTTGAGGCGGGCCAGTTCACCGGGCAGGGGTTTGAGGATAATGTCCACTACCTCATGAAATTCATCCACCAACAGGCCGATTTGTTCGTTGCCGACCCTGACCACCAGCACGGCCAGTTCATCATCCGCGTTCGGGATTGGCTCGGCACCAATCGCCAACAAGTCGTTCAGGGCCAGCAGCGGGATCAGGCGGCCACGCAGGAGCGTGGTTTTTTTGTGCTTGATGGTGCGGATTGCCGTCGCTGACATACGCACGGTTTCAACGATCAGGTCCATGGGTACACCGAATATCTGCCGGTCGGATTCGATGATCATGACGTTGGTGACGGCCATGGACAGCGGCAACGACAGGCGCAAGGTGGTTCCCTTGCCCGGTTGACTGGCCAGTTCAACCATGCCGCCTACCTTGTCAATGGCATTCCACACCACATCCATGCCCACACCGCGTCCGGATAAATCGGTAACGGATTCAGCCGTGGAGAAACCGGGTGCGAAAATCAGGTTGATGGCTTCCTGGTCGTTGATCCGTTCCAGTTGGGTTTCATCGATAAGGCCTTTTTCATACGCCTTGCGTTTGATGAGACCCGGGTCTATGCCGGCACCATCGTCAATGATCTCCATCAGTACCCGATCCGATTCCTGAATGGCCCGGATGATCAATCGCCCGGTACGCGGCTTTCTGGCCGCCAAACGGGCCATCGGGGTTTCCAGCCCGTGATCCATGCTGTTACGGACAATGTGAATCAGCGGCTCGGTCAGTAATTCCACAATGTTTTTGTCGGCTTCGGTTTCTTCGCCTTCCAGTACCAGTTCCACTTCCTTGCCGAGTTTGCGTGCCAGATCCCGCACCAGTCGGGGAAACCGTTTGAAAATGAAGGAAACCGGCATCATCCGTACCTGCATGATGGCATCCTGCATTTCCTCGACGATGCGGTTGATGACGGCGTACTGGGCCTTGATCTCGCGGGATAATTCGCGCATGCCGTACTGGTTTTCTGCCCGATTGGCCAGATAGGGCAGGCTGTTCTTGCACACCACCATTTCACCGATCAGGTTCATCAAGCGGTCGATGCGGGCCTGATCCACCTTGATGATTTTGTCGGGACGGGGTTCTTCCCGGTTACGCCCCGATTTTATGTCCACCACCGCACTGACATCGGCAACCATGCTGTCGCCGGTTTCGGGAAGCGTCGGCATGAAATCTTCGATCGGCAGGGGGTCGCCCAGGGTTTCAGCTATCGGCTCGCTGACAGGTTCGCTGACAGGTTCGCTGACAGGTTCGCCGTCGAGACGTGCCTGTAACCAGGCCTTGAAGGGTTTGGCAGATTGCGTTATCAGTGCCGCGCTCAATGCTTTTTCCATGCCATCGCTGGACTCACCCAGGTCATCGAAACAGGCCTGAACCGTGGTTGCCACCGACTTGAGCCGCCCACCCAGCCAGGTTCCCTTATCGGGCAGACTCAATATGTCAAGCTGTGTATTCAGTATGGCCCGGACATGTTCCTGGCTGGCGTGATGGTGCGCTGCCCTCTCTGCCACCACGTCGGCAGCCGCTGACTCCGGCAGCGTTACCTCCGTCACCCGATTCGATAAATCCGGTGCATTCAGCGTATTCAGGGCTTCAATCAGGCGGCGTAACAGTACGGTATCGTCCGGACGGGTTTCCAGTACCGCCAGCAACCAGCGCAAACCGGAAGACAGCCACAGATCGGGCGAGGATAAATCCAGCAAGGTCCGGGCAGAAATTTCCAGTCCTTCCCGATCCTCGGCCTCGAGCAGTTCCAGGGCTTCGGCAACGAAATCGCCGTATACCGGCCCGCCATTACGCTGGCCTGCGGGAACGATCAAATGCAGCGGGTCGATTTCAAGCAGACGAACCTGTTCGGGCGCGTAGCGGAAGTGTTCGTGGAGGGCCTCGCGGCTCGCTGTGGTCAGTGCGTAAAAATCAAGCTGGCAACGGTAGCAATCCAGTTCGGCCAGCGCAGGCCAGGCTTCATGGGGATGGGCCGCGCCCCAGAGCAGTTCCGGGATATGGCGAGCCTGATGGAAGGGATCCTCGCCCTGGAAAAAGCAATCGGTCGCAGGACGGTATCCGATCAAAAACAGAAAGCGACCGGCTTCGGCCCGCTGCCAGGCGGCAATCCGTACCGGTTCCGGCAAATCCGCCAGGTCAGGCAGGGCGATATCTGCCGGATCGGAACCGGCGGGTAACGGGTTTTCCACCGGGTCTGCCACCGGCATCAGTTTTCTGAGGTTGCGGGCCAGTTCGTCTGAATGCTGCGTATGACACGGATCGGTCTGGCCGGTGTTTTCCACTTCGTCGATCAACAGACTGACAAAATCCATGGCATCGAGCAGGTGATCGGCCAGTGCCTGTGAATACCGCACCTGCCGCTCGCGCACGGCATCCATCAGGTCTTCGCCGGCGTGCAGCACCCGGGTCATTTCCGGAAACTCGAATAATCCGCTGTTACCCTTGAGGGTATGTACCTTGCGAAACAGTTCGGCGATCAAGGCCACACTGTCGGGTTGTCGTTCCAGTTCCAGAAGGTGTGTGCCAATCTCCTGAAGCAGATCGCGGGCTTCCTGGATGAATTGCTGCAAGAGTGGATTCACACCCGGCCTCCCATGCCCAGCAGCAAGCGGCAATGGCTGAGCAACACCTCGGGTTTGATCGGTTTGATCAGGTAATAATTGGCCCCGGCCTCGTAGGCGCGGTATTTATCCTGTGGGCCTGCTTCGGTGGAAATCATGATGGCCGGTGCCTGCGGCAGATCCCGACTGCGTAACTCACGCAAAAAACCATACCCGTCCTGTTTGGGCATGTTGACATCGACCAGATACAGGTCAAAACGGTCGCTCAGGGCTTTTTCCATGGCTTCGATGCCGTTGATGGCCTCGACCACCAAAAAACCGGCATCTTCCAGTATCTGGCGGTGATACATGCGAACGGTCGCCGCATCATCGACCACCAAAACACGTCGGCAATCAGGCAGGGACGGGGTATTCATGGTAACTCCGGTTTCTGGTAGACGATGGCCTCGGGGAACTTGCGCACCCTGAACAGTGAAGTGATACGACTCATGGATTCGGAATGGCCAAGACAGATGAATCCGCCAGGATTCAGGGCATCATAAAATACCTCAGCGGCTTTGCGTCTGGACAAATCGTCGAAATAAATCAGCAGGTTGCGGCAAAAAATGACATCGAAGTGCCGGTAACACGACGTATCCAGCGGGTTCATCAGGTTGACACGGGTAAATTCGACGCTGTCCCTTAACTCCTGGTGAATCCGGTATTCATTGGGGGCGATCGGGGTAAAGTACCGCTGCAACAGGGCAGGCGGTATATTCTGGATGGCCCGCACCGAATACCGGCCGTCGCGGGCCTTGCCCAGGATATCGGTATCGATGTCGGATGAGATCAGTTCAATGGCCCATTCATTGATGGCCGGCCACAGCTCGGACACGTAGAGGGCAATGGAATAAGGCTCCTCCCCTGAGGAAGACGGAATCGACCACACCCGGAGGACATCACCGGTTTTTTTGCGGGCGACGATCTCCGGCAGGATCGACCGAACCAGGCATTTCAACTGATACTCTTCACGAAAAAAGTAGGTTTCGTTGACCGTCATCAGGTTGGTCAGTTGTTGCAATTCCTCTCCCGACACCTGAAAGCGCAGCAAGGTAAAGTAGTTGCGAAAAGTACCGGCTTCGGTTTGGCGGATGCGCTCGGATAACCGCTTGTCAACGAAGTAGCGTTTGGAATCCTCAAACTGGATGCCGGTTTTGCGGTAAAAAAACTCCCTGAACTTGCGAAACTCTTCAAGGCTGATGGCAATATCGGTCAAGGATCATGCCTCTCGTATGCGGGTCAAGGCCAGACGGGTCGCAAACTCGATATAAGGCTCATCCGGAAAGCGTGACCGCAGGGCTTCCAGTGCGGTACAGGCCTTGCTGCTGCCGACTTCGCCCAGCAAGTCAACGGCGGTAGCACAGACATTGACGTGAGGGTCCTGCCCGATGACATCGATCAGCCATTGTTCTACATCAGGGTGACGCAGTGATTCGAGAATGTTGACCGAAAAAATGCGTACATCCGCATCCGGGTCGGTCAGGAGATTTTTCATGATGGGTGCGACTGCCCCGGGCAGACTGCGCATGGCATCGATGGCCGCGTTGCGCAGGACGACATCTTCCTTGCGCAGGCACTCGACCAGCCCGGCCACGGCCTCGGCATTGCCTATTTCGGTCAGGCTGATCAACAGGGCTTCACGCACCGAGGCATCGGTTTCCTGCATCAGCGCGGCCAGTAAGTCCGGGACGGCTTCGGTAAAGGCCGCCAGATTGCGGGCCGCCCAGCGGCGGGCAGGCGGTGCAGGTTCGTTCAGTGTGGTCAGCAGATCAGCCAGGCTGTCGACCCCTGCCACGGGAAACTGGGCATCGGGGAAAGGCGTTTGCGGTTTGATGAGGGCCATGTCAGGTATCCGGGGTTCAGGGGCGTGTCCAGCTAATCAACTGGTTGGCAATTTTTTCTGCGGGCAGCACCAGGCTGGCACCGCCACGTTCGATCAATTCCTTGGGCATGCCAAAAACAATGGCCGATTCCTCAGACTCGGCAATGGTGCGTCCTCCCTGTTTTTTGAGTTCCGTGAAGGCCTCGGCCCCGTCATGGCCCATGCCGGTGAGCATGACACCGATGAGTTGCCGGGCCTCACATTGTTGCAGGGCGGAACGTCCCAGTACCTCCACCGAAGGATGCCAGAGATGTCGGGATGATTCGGGGCGCGGCAGTACCGTCAGTTTACCGTCCCGGAGCGCGACCGTAGTATCGGTGCCGCCTTTGGCTATATAAACGGTTCCGGGCATGACCGGCATGGGGCGGTTGACTTCCGTGACCGACAGTTCGCACAAGCCATTCATGCGGTTGGCAAACGGGCCGGTAAAGAACGGCGGCATGTGCTGGGCCACAATGACGGGAAACGGGAAACCGGCTGGCAGACGGGGCAGGATCCGTTCCAGGGTACCCGGGCCGCCGGTCGATACGCCAATCAAAACCAGACCCTCGGCCTCATCTTTCGCGGTCTGTGATGCCCGGTTTTTCATGACGGCCCGTTCTTCCTGCAGGCGGGTCGTCAGCCCACGGGCCGTTTGAGCCAGCGGCTTGATGCGTGCCCGTGCCGCCGCCTTGACCCGGTTGACCAGTTCGGTCTGGATGGATGCCATCGACAGTGAAATGGTACCCCCCGGTTTGGCGATGTAATCCACCGCCCCCAGGGCCAGGGCTTCAAAGGTGGCCAGGGCACCTTTTTCGGTCAGGGACGACACCATCACCACGGCAACCGGTCGTGATGCCATGATGTGCGACAGGGCCGTCAGGCCATCCATCTCCGGCATGTTGATGTCGAGGGTGATGACATCGGGTTCAAATTCCTGATTCATGGCCACGGCCTCGCGGCCATTGCGTGCCTGACGGATGATGAATTGGGGTTCCTGTTCAAAGCACTGGGTCAACTGGCGTCGCATCAGGGCAGAGTCGTCCACGACAAGCAGTTTGATCGTCATCGTCTTACTGCCATACCGTGTTCATGGCCGCCAGCGAGTGGCTGTCGCCGCCATCGATCAGGTGAGCCGGGTTGATTAACTGGATCATGCGTCCTTGTTGTTCCAGGTTGACCACCCGCCCCAGCAAACGGGCCTGTTCACCCGAGAGACGGGGGGCGGGGCTGATGGTATGCAGGGCGATTTTGAGCACTTCGGTGACGGCATCCACGATCAGGCCGGTTCTGAAACCATCGAACTGAAACACCATGATGCGCTGACGATCGTTGCGTGCCAGGGTCGGCAGATCGAGCCGTTTGCGCTGGTCGATCACCGGCAGAACCGAACCGCGCAGGTTGATGACCCCTTCGATGAAATCGGGGGATTTGGGAACGTGGGTCAGTTCTTCGGGTACCCGCACGATTTCCTGCACGCTTTCGATGGGCACACCAAACTCACCGCTCGCCAACAGGAAAACCACGACTTGCTCCTCGTCTTCAGTGTCGATCTGATCCGCCGCCTCAACCGGGGGGGCGTTCAGTGCCGCCACCGCGTCCAGGGCTTCCCTGACCGCCGAATGACAGAACAGATGATCCACCGAAATGATCGAAACCAGCCGCCTGCCTGCCTGAAGCCGACAAATCTGGGTGATTTCTGACAGCTCTCCCCCCTGTGCCAGCAAGGCCGGCAGGGTATCAACCTGGTCGAGGGGAACCCGCAAAACCTCGGAAACGCTGTCGGTGACGATACCGACGGCTACGGTTCCCAGGGTCACCACCACAATACGGCTTTTCTCGTCGAGGGGGCGTGTCGGCAGATGAAACAGGCAACGCAGTGACACCAGAGGCAGCAAACGTTCACGCAGGGTCATCAGTCCCAATACATGCGGCAGGGAATTGGGGACGTGCACAATGGTGTCGGGAATCTGCACGATTTCATTGACCCGGGCAATGTCAATGGCATATTCCTGGTCGGCCACACTGAAACTGACCAGTTGCCGTTCGTCGCTGTCGATGTCTTCCTGCGTCCCCGCAAGGTATCCGGAGGTGGCAACTGCCTGATTGCGGGTGTGGCTCCAGGCGGTTATTCCGGCAAATTCACGGGCGATAAGTTTGCCAAACTCAAGCACCATCACCATGGCATAGCCTCCCGCATCCCTGAGCATTCCGGTTAGCAGGTCGCTGTTTACGGTGCTGCGGATGTCATCAACGGTCTTGATTCGATCCGTTTCCACGTTCAGTACACTGGCGACCCGATCCACTACAAATCCCATGGGTTGCCCCAGGTCGATGACGATGGCCCGGGTGGAATCATCCGGGCTGCGTTCTTCAAAACCAAAAATGCGCCGCAGGCAGATAATGGGCAGCACCCGCCCGCGCAGGCTGGCCAGTCCGACCAGACTGTAGGGTGCCAGTGGCACCCGCACGACAGAAGGAACACGGATGATCTCCTGAACCGGTGCCATGTCGACCGCAAAAACTTCGTCACCCACCAGGAACGTAACGAACTGGTGCGTACCGGCTGCGGTTTCTCCCTGTTCATCGTCGGGTTCGTGCGAAAAATCGTTCGGGTTTTCAATCATCAGTTTTGCCCCGGCACTTACAGGCTTTGCAGTTCGTCAGCCAGTGAGGCAATTTCCTCGATGGCGGCGGCCAGTTCATCGGCCCCCTGCGACTGCTGTTCGGCGGCGGTAGCGGCTTCGGTGGTGGAACGCTCGGCTTCCTGTGCGGCAGCAGCAATTTGTTCGACCCCCTTTTTGGCCTGGGCAATGGCCACGGCAATTTCATTGGCAGCCGCCGTAATCTCGCTGGCACTCTGTTCGATTTCCATGGCATCGCGTTCAATCGTTACCAGGTTGGCGGCGGCTCCCCGGGCTTGTTCGGTTTCCAGCACGGCGGCCTTGACGATCTCATCCAGATCACTGCTGACCCGGTAGATTTGATCCTGCACCGCCTTGACCATGTCCTTGATGCGGTCGGCGTTTTCTGCCGAATCCCGGGCCAGATTGCGTATGTCGGTGGAGACTACAACGAAACCCTTGCCAAATTCACCGGCCCGGGCAGCTTCAATCGAACCGCTGACCGCCAGCATGTTGGTTTGTATGGACACGGTGGTAATGGCTTCGACGATTTTGTCGATGCGGCGGGAGATTTGCTCCAGTTCCTTGACCTGACGGATGCTGGCGCGGGTTGCCGTGACCGAGTGGCCAATGCCATCGATCAGTTGATCGACCGACATCTTGTTGTTGGTCAGCAGTTTGCGGATGTTTTTGACCTTTTCGCCGTTGAGGGTGGCGCGGGTGAGGGCAATCTGCAGGCCCTTTTCGATCTGCGAAATGGCCGCCGACGATTCTTCGGTCGCTGCTGCGGCCGTTTGCGCGCCTTTGCGGATCTGCTCGATGGCGGTCATGATCTGGGAGGCTGCCCGGTTGATTTCCTGTACGGCAGAAGAAAGCTCCTCGGCACTGGAGGCGACATCCTCGGCACTTTTAGTGATGTCGGTCGAGTTTTTCAGGTCTTCGGCCAGCTCGGACAAGCCTTGCGAAGTCTGTTCTGCCTCCAGCAGGGCCTGGGTTTGTTCGTTGATGGTTTTGGCTGATTCTTCAGCGGCGGCCGATTGCTCCTCGGCGGCGGCAGCAATGTCTTCGGCCCCTTTGAGAGCCTGGCGGGCGGCTTCATTTGATTGCTGGGCACCGGTAGCAATTTCGCCCACATTGCGGACGATTTCGGTCATGTCGAGCCGGATTTGTTCGAGCTGATCCGTGATCATCCGGCCCTTTTCCACTTCGCCTTCCACGGTTTTGGCAGATTCGTTGATGCCATCGGCGATGGTTTTGACTTCGTACTGAATCTGTCCGACCAAATCCTGAATCTGCTTGGCACTTTTTTCCGAGGTTTCAGCAAGGGTACGCACTTCGTCGGCAACCACGGCAAAGCCCTTGCCATGCCGACCCGCCCGGGCGGCCTCGATGGCCGCATTCAGAGCCAGCAAATTGGTCTGGTCAGCAATTCTGACCACGGCCTTGACAATATCACCGATGTTGGCGGCCTGTTTTTCCAGTTCGGCGACCATTTGCACCGAGGCGGCCTGACGCTGGGCCGCTACACCGACGTTATTGATGAGTCGGCCAATGTCATCGCTGGTTTTCTGGGTGAGATTTTGTACCGTTTCACTGCGGGCCTGGCTGCTGGCGGCGTTGTTCAACTGCCGTGCAATGGCAACGGTGACCTGGGTAAAAGCGGCCAGCGACTCTTGCGCGGCCCCCGAGGTTTGCTCGGCACCGGCCGCGATCTGGTCAGAGGCGCGTTTCAACTCCTCCGCTGCAGAAGAGGCCTCGTTGATGCCGGAAGCCAACTGTCCGGTGGCAGCGGCTATGCGTTCGGCAGCCTGTTGCTGCTTGGCCAGGGTACGGGCACGCTTGCGCTGGGCTTCGGCTTCACGGGCGGCGGCGGTTGCCGATGCCTTACTGCCATCGGTTACCGGACTGGAGGCGGATTTTTTCTTGACAAGAGCCATGAGATACCTTTTTCTTGCTGTGAGGGAACGTGACGGAAGCAGATGATAGATGATAAGCCATGCTTTATCTTCAGATAAATTTTTTCAACCCGGGAGAATCTGATGAAACCTGAACTGTTGAATGCGCTGCGCGAGGCGACCCGTTCGCACCATACCCGACTCGAACAGCGGTTGCATCTTTTGCGACCCGATTTCGGTCTGGACGATTACCTGAAGCTGCTGCGGGGGTTGAATAACAGAACGTAAAAAGCTAATATTTAATAACAATAGTTAGTAAATATTTAAAATCATGGTTCCGTTACGCAAAGCGATAGCAATGACGGGGCTGACTGGCAACAC
>Ga0172372_10008645_pt1 | contig 13390 bp, 10 predicted proteins | sample LakKiv5m_2_FD_114544 | JGI IMG/M metagenome (GOLD analysis project Ga0172372, IMG submission 114544) | Freshwater microbial communities from Kabuno Bay, South-Kivu, Congo - kab_092012_9.5m | ecosystem: Environmental > Aquatic > Freshwater > Lake | place: Democratic Republic of the Congo...
GGATACCCGCCTGCGCGGGTATGACGTTTCGCTGATTGACGACTTTAAGGACAAGGCCAATTATCATTAACAATAACGTCTTCTTGATTTGCTAATTGGATAAAATTAAGGCCTTCAGATTGGGATCCTAGAGCCTTGGAGAGGTACGCAAAGGTTGATTTAGGTGAGCATTTGATCACACCGTTGACCCCCGCTCCTAATTTAAGTTAGATTCTGTAAACTTAACTTGTAAATAATAAAATGCGACTCAATTCAACTTGTGAAAATTATTACCAGACTTCTTTCTTGATATGATTTGCAACTTGTCGCTGAGTTTAAACTGTCACCCTAAAAAAGACTACATTTATTAACATAATTTTGAATTGCGTTTGATTAAATCCGTTGAAAAGACTTAAATCTGAAGAGACCATTGCTCAGCAAGAATCGGCTGAACTTTCTCTTAGGGACTATTGGGATACCGTACAACGATACCGCGTGACGTTTATCCTCGTCGTTGCAGTCGTGTTATTGACCTCAACGTCGATGTTTGTCTTTAAGCCGAAAAAATTTACTGCTTCGGCAAAACTTTTCTCGACAAATCCAGATTCAAATGCTTCCACATTAGAAAGAATGATGGGCAGAGCTTACACTTATTCAACTGACCCTAAGACAATTTCTAGAATCGCTCAATCACAAAATATTCTTGACTTAACTCTTAAAAATTCAATTGAAGAATTCAATTTATTAAACCTTGAAGCAGAGGAAATCAAACCAGAAGAGCTTTTTATATATCAAAATTTAACTAAAGAGCGCATTTTAGGTTCAATGTCTGTCAACGCTGACAGCGAATCAGCAGATATTATCAATATAAAGGTCACTTTAAATGAATGCCCTAACTTGTGCATCGCCATTGCAAATGGTCTATCGAAAGCAATTTTGGAAGCGTTGACCGAAAATAATCGCAAGGGCTTTAAACAAGAAGTTGAGAATCTAGAGATTTCGATTCGAGAAAATGAACTGGAAATAAATTCTCTTAATGATCAAATCAAAAAAATCCTTTCTCAGAAATCAGACTTTAAATTGAGTTTAGATGAAAATCGCCTTAGCAGCAGACTTGGAATCTTAGAAAACCAGTTGAGCGACGCAGAGCTCAGAAAAAAAGAAATCGACGATCAAATCAAAATGATTAAAGTCGATTTTGGGATTGAAGACATCGCGTTTGAAAAAATCCGTTGGATTGATCTATCTTCAACCATGCATCAGAAATTGCAAAATTTAAAATTTGAAAAAGAAGAACTCTTGACTCGATACCACCCCGAAAATCCCTCTGTAAAAAAAATTGAAAACCAGATTCAATCCATGGAAGAGACTTTGAAACCAGCTCCCAATGGAGAGAAGGTGACCTATATAGAAGTGGATCGTTTTAAGACGGGAATAGTCACTCGCTTATTTCAGCTGATTGCCGAATCCTCAGCTTCAGAGAAGCGTTACCAGTATATAAAAAATGAATTGAAACTCACTCAGGCGGAAATATTAGCCAGTTCCGAAGAGCAAAAGCAAATCAATGAACTGAGAAACAAAATGAAAATATTTGAAGAGATTCAAATAAAATTGCACACCAATTTACAAACCACAAAAATGAGCTTACTAAGCACCACTAGCAATTTTGAGATTTTTGAACGTGCCAAAGATTCAACACTTGACTCGGGAGGGGTGACAAAGCACATCGCAATCGGTCTGGCAATTGGAGTAGCTTTGGCATTTTGTGTCGTGATTCTTTTAAAAAATTGGGAAAATACCTTAAAAAGCTCAATGGATTTGAAGTCTCATTTTCACTACCCTTCACTTGGAGGGATGCCAAATTGGAAGTTTGATCAAATGTATATCAACGAAATGGAGCCTGACTCTCAAATTGCAGAAGTCTATGGCATGCTGAGAAATCACATACGTTTTAGCTCTCAAAATAAACCCGAAAAGAGCTTGTTGATCTGTAGCGCTTTCCAAGGAGAAGGAAAATCGGTTACAGCGGCTAATTTGGCGCTATCCTTTGCCTTAGAAGGGAATCAAGTTTTATTGGTGTCTGCGGATTTACGTCGCCCGGAATCACTTACGAAGTTTTTAAAGGATCCTCAAGAAAATGGGATTGTTGAATATCTTGAAGAGGAAGTGGATTTAAAAGATGTTATTTACCCATCGATTGCGAACAATTTGAGCATTGTTCCAACAGTGCATCAAGCTAAAAATCCCACTCGGCTTTTAAAAAATCCTCGTTTCAAAAAATTATTAGATTACGGTGAAGAAATTTTTGATGTCTTGATCATCGATTCACCTGCGATTTTACCTGTAGTGGACACAACCATGTTTGCACACCTGACTAGGGGAGTTTTAGTGCTTGCTCAAGCAGACCAAACTCCTATCAATTCAATCAATGAAATGCTCGGCCGGCTTGAACATGTCAATGCCCCAATCATTGGAATATGCCTCAATAAAATCATGGACTTGCGCCTTGAGTATTCATATAGTTACGGCAGTAAGCAACCTTATGAATATTTTAGCTCATGAACTTCACGAAGTCACATCTTAATATTTTTATTAGTTTTTTATTGTATTCTTCCTATTTCACATTTGCAGAAACTGCTTCTGTTGATGAATTTAGCATGTCCCCCTCTTCTTCTGTTAACACTATTGAACCAGTTAAAAAAAAAGGATTTCTTTTTAACTGGTTCAAAAAAAAGACTCCCCCACAGCAAGAAATTAAACCCGAGGAGGTTATTTTAAAATCGGAAGAAAGTGACGTGTTGATTGGTTCTAAACACAAACCATCTCGTTTAGGTCCGCTTGAGCTAGAGCTTGTCCCAAATAAGTCAACTCGAGATGAATTGCCCTATCACTATCGATTCAAAACCCCTGCCCTTATTAAAAGTGACAAAGAAGGATCAACACTGAAACCTTTAGAGTATCTATTAAAGCCAGGTGACAAAATTGAGATCTCCGTTTGGGGTGAGGACATGACAAAAGAACTCATGGTCAGACCAGATGGCTTGATTTCATATATCCTCATAGATGAAATCATGGTGACGGGCAAAACGTTTAAAGAATTAAAACTCGAGATTCAAGAGAAGCTTTCGAAATACATCATAGATCCGAAGGTTTCTATTATAGGAAAGAGTTTTGAAGGAAACTTTGTTTCAATCCTAGGAGCAGTTAAAGATCCCGGTCGAAAAGTCGTTTCCAATTCAGACAAAATCATCGATGTTCTCTCAAAAGCAGGGGGGCTTAAATTTGTAGAGCTCGGTAGCAGCGGGAAAGAAGGAGAGATCGCAAATTTAAAAAACGCTTATCTTTCAAGAGAGGGGAAGCTTGTCGATATAGACTTCTCAAAGTTGATTTACGAGGGTGACATGACACAAAATGCGCCAGTGCAAATAGGTGATTTCATTTATATACCCTCTTCCAATGATGTGCCCATTTACATCACAGGAGAATTTATGCGTCCAACGTCTCTACCCTTTAAAGGTAGGCCAACATTGTTGGAGGCCATAAGTGAAGGCGGCGGATTAAATAATGATGCCAGCAAGCAAAACATCAAAGTCGTTCGAGGTGGGCTATTAAATCCCTCCATCATTAATTTTAACTACTACGATATCGTCAACGGCAAAATCAAAAATCCATATTTAGAACCCGGAGATATCGTTTATGTCCCACCCACAACCTTAACTAATATAGAAAGGATTTCAACGCAAATCATTCCCTTCTTGGATAGCATTATCAGAACAGGGCAGTCAAAAGACACCCTTCAAAATTGGTGATTCCACTGAAAGATTTGTTTTGACTTATCTCAACGCAAAAAAAAGTTACTAAATGCTGTTATCAAACACATTTGTCTTTAAAGTCCAAAATTCTAAATAGGGATGTATGAGATTAATAGTATTTATACCCTTAAATGATCATTCGGCATTAAAAGGTAAGTTCCAAGAGGGGTTTATCTCTTGCCTGTAACTAAAGCAAGAGGCATTTTTATAGCGACCTTATTCGCTATAGAGTACTTCATTTTATTGCGCTATGATTCTATTTGGAACATTATTACAAGTATTAATCATGTCTACGTATTAACCTTTGAAGATATCTTCGTTCGAGTTCCCTTTTTATCCCTAATTTTTACTTTTGCAATAAATGGAAAAAATACTTTAAATCTTCTACCTAAGAGAACAACGGGAGGAACTCGCTTTGCAACATACATAATCCTGCACATGATTTTTATGGGTGTGTTCATTTATCTTTTGTCTTACCTAAAAGATCAAAAAGAACTGTTCGTCAAGCCTTTTCTTATTTTTGGTTTTATGACCTTAAGTCTTGCTGGATGGTCTATATGGAATGCGTGTTTTAATTTTACCAAGCAGGAGGCCTCTAATTTTTTATCAAAAACATGGCTTCCCATATTTTTTTGCACATGCTTTGTATTAGTTAATAAAATCTTATTAATTTCTTTCGAAAGTGATGGTGGATACATATCGATATTTGCGTGGCCAATAAAATATATTCTATTTGAATCAATATTTTGGTTTTTAAATCTATTTTTTGATCATGTTATTTATAACTACGAGCATTTAATCATAGGCACAGACTCCTTTGAGATTACTTTGCGCTTCGGATGCTCTGGAATTCAGGGGATCAATTTATTTCTCATCTGCGGATTAATTTTTTATTTGATTGAAAAAAAGTACCTCAAGGTCTCTGCTAAAAAAATTTACTGGTTGTTTTTGATAGGAATAGCTATTTCTTTTGTAGGTAATATCATTCGCATAGCAACTCTTATCACAATTGGATCTCTGGGTTATTATAATTGGGCATTAGGTAGTTTTCATTCAAACGTAGGGACGTTTTTATTTTTTACATTGACCATTTTATTCTTTGGATTAATTAATCATCGATATTCAGATAGCCCTATTTATCCATCTTTTAAGTCGTTTATTTTTGCCAATCCGGTTTCTCCCTTCATACTGCCTTTTATTTCATTACTTGTCGTAACGTTATTCTTTAAAGCACTAACGCCTTCATGGGATATTTGGTATCCAATGAAAGTATTGTTGATGACTTGGATTCTATTTAAATTTAAAGAAGATTATAAGCAGCTAATAAAAATAAATTTCAGTGTGCTCCCATGTTTATTAGGAATATTGATTTTTATGATATGGATTTATTTACCTCACCCTGAAACAATTACGAATTCCGACAATGTTTTTTCTACCTATAAAATAGCTTGGGTAGGATTTAAAATCGTAGGCTCTTGCATACTGATTCCCATTATCGAAGAATTAGCTTTTCGCGGCTTCTTATTGCGATTTTTTATTAATATTGATTTTTTTAATGTTCAAATCGGAACCTATCGTGCTTTTTCATTTTTAGCTACTTCGTTCATTTTTGGGTTTCTTCATCAGCATTTTTGGGGTGGGCTTATCGCTGGCGCAATATTAAATTTATCCATCTATCTTAAAAAAAGTCTTTTTGACGCCATTTTATGTCATGCCATTGCAAATGGTTCTATTGCACTTTTCGCAATCATTCTAGGCCATTGGGAGTTTTGGTCATTGTGAGGAAAAGGAGATATTGAGTTACTATTTTTTGACATGTGCTTTATGAACTCATACTTAGATTCGCTAAAGTCATTTGACGTATCTTGTTATTCTCTAGAAGGTGCACGTGCTTCCTGAATTATCAATTTTTTTCAAATTATTATCTTTTTTCGACTCATGCGACGTGGATTACGTATTGCTGGGTGAAAAAGCGGGATTTGTTAATGGGATCAATGGCGACATAGACATAGCTGTCGACAAGAAAAGTCTTGAAAATATTGAAAATATTTTAAATACTTTTTGTAAAGAACACAAAGGACAAATCATTCAGTGTTTACAGCACGAAATTATTTGCTTTTATTATATCGTTGCTTTTTTTCATGATGATGGCAGTATTTTATTTTTGCGATTAGACTTTAGCAGCGATTACTGCAAACATTGCCGTAGATATTTAACATTTTTCCAATTACTGGAAAATAAAACAAAATGTCATCATAATGTTGATATACAATATCAATATTATGTCCCGGATAATTGCATAGAGTTTTTATATTATTTTATCAAAAAAGTAGAAAAAGGAAGCATCGAACCTGAACAATGCGAATATCTAAATATGCTATTAATACAGAATGAACAAAAAATTTCAGGCCTGTTAAACCCCATTTTTGAAGAACAAGTTACAACAGAAATAATTAAAATAATTTCTACATTAAATACAGAGGCCTTTTTAATTCAGATTCCAAGGTTTAAAAAAAAATTACATAAGTACTTCCAAATTGATGTAAAAGATAGAATATCTGAAATGCTCAGGATTCTGAAACGTATTAGTCGACCCAATGGATATCAAATAGTTTTTTTAGGTGCGGATGGTAGTGGGAAAAGCAGTGTAATTAAAGAAGTCGAACGTACAATGGCCTGCGCATTTAGAGGAGTGGAGAGGTTTCATCTCAGACCGAAAATAATCAAAAGTAACTCCACTCAAGTCACTACCTCTCCTTATGAAAAGCCTGCCCGATCTGTACTAATGTCATCGATCAAATTGTTGATACTATTTGTTGATTATTGGCTAGGCCATGTCAAATTAATTTTACCTAAACGATTACGTTCTTACTTAATTATATTTGATCGTTACTTTGACGATTTATTGATTGATCCCAAACGCTATCGATTTTCAGGACCAATGTTGCTGGCAAAATTTATAAAATTAATTTTACCCAAACCCGATCTATATATTGTACTAACAACCTCGGCTCAAATTGTTCAAGCTAGAAAACAAGAGGTTAGTTTTCATGAATCAGAAATACAAATAAAGGCATACGAAGAATTTTCTAATACAACTTCTAATGCCCACTTAATTGATGCTTCTCAAGACATCAATCATGTGGTACAAGATGTGTGTAAGATACTGCTCTCTAAGTTAGCTGAACGCAGACAATGATTAGAATAAGGAGAAACCTTTGGTAGTTGTTTTAACAGGAATGCATCGTTCAGGAACATCGTTACTATCCAGTTTTCTGAATATCAATGGTGTAAATATGGGTGAAAAACTTGTCGGGCCAGCAAAAGGAAATGAGAAAGGACATTTTGAAGACGAATATTTTGTGAATCTTCATGATTCAATTTTGAAAGATAACCATCAGCACATCTTCACATCAAAAAAACACTTTATCATCCATCAAAATAGGAAATTGCAGGCACAACAAATGATTCAACAAAATATCCATGAGAGATGGGGTTGGAAAGACCCAAGGAGTAGCCTATTTTTAGATTTATGGGAATCTTGTTTAAATGCCAAAGAACATGTTTATATCTTTCTATATCGTAACCCTTATGATGTGATCGATTCTATCTTTAGGCGAGGAGCCGAGAAAAGAATTAAACTTTATTTTCATCTACCAGCAATAAGTTGGATAAATTATAATGAAACCATTTTAGAGTTTATTGCCAAAACAAAAATTCGGTATCGCCTAATCAACATCGATGCGTTTAATCAAAATCAAAATCAGGGTGTTCGCCTTCTAGAAGATTTATTAGGCATGAAATTTAATTATAGTTATAAAGAAGTATTTGATCCCTCTAGCATAAAGACTAAATCGGAATGTTTGCAAACATGGCAGCAAAAAGCTTCTAAATGGATATATGGCTTGAAAATCGAACAGGTTTACAACAAACTAAATAAGCTATCAGACATAACAATAAATGATTGTCCGTATGTGTGATGCAGACGAAATCTTTCAAACAGTCAGTAAGGTATTAGATAGACCATCTGAAAGAAAAAAATATGAAAAATTTCTAGCTTTGAAAGCTGATGGGCGCATAAAGTGGTTTGTAAAGTACAATACTTTCACAATCTCTAGCCTTACACGAACCTGGAAACCTTATTCTATGAAAGGAAAATTATTTTGGTATACATTACCACTACTGGCTAGGCTGCTAATTATTTTAAATATTAAAAAAATCGGACCATTATCTCTCATTGAATTCAAAATGAATATCTTCAAAAGAATTTCTATTTATGTCGGAAAGCCCGGTCCAACTCAAAAGCTTATTGTGATAGTAGGTGAAGATTCTTTTTCTGAAGTATTAAAAATTTCTAAAGGTAACATTGCAAAAAAAAGAATTCAGCAAGAAAATCAAACTTTAAAGAATCTCCCAGAAACTATCAAAGGGGTAGTACCTAAGACTAAATGCGAAGAGCTACAAAAAAAACTTGGCTATTCTTATACCATTCAATACTTTGTAGACGGATTACCAAGTGGCAAAGAATTAACTGAAAAGCATATTGAATTCTTGGCTTCATTAAAAACTGGAAAAAAGCTTGATTTATCAAAGAAAATAATTTCTCTGATAGAGAAATATCAAACAACTATAGAAATTTATTTTCCAGGAAAAACTCAAGATTTTATGGCTTTATTCAAACCTAATTTAATCGTCCCAGAAATGATTCAGCATGGAGACTTTGCTCCGTGGAATATCAAACATAATGGCAGGCAACTTGTTGTTGTTGACTGGGAGTATGCAGTATTTGATGGTCTGCCCTTATTTGACATGATTCATTTTTTCGTTTCACAGCAAGAAAACCGCCAAGATTATGATAACATCTTAAACGATTTAAATTGCTTTTTAAAATCAAAATTTGTTACTAAGTATAAACAACAAATTGAATTAAACGATTCAGTGAGTCATGATATCTATATCATGTCGTATTTGCTCAATATGTACCTCATAAAATCAGAAGATTTTATTGAAAAACACATACAAAAAGAAGGTTCATTTATGTTATTCTTAAGACAGTTGATTTTTTCTCAAAAGTTAAAATGAGGCCTACTCTGAGAATCTTGCTGTCAGCTTATGCCTGTGAACCAGAGAAGGGTTCTGAACCTGGAGTAGGTTGGAACTGGGCGAAATCATTGTGTGACTTAAATTATGACGTACACGTTTTGACTCGTTCAAATAATCGCTCAAATATTGAATTTCATTTAAAAAATAATTTTTGCCCCGAAAATTTAAAGTTTCATTATTGTGACGTTCCAAAATGGTTATCATGGTATAAGCGCGGCCATCGAGGTATTCGTATTTATTATCTTTTTTGGCAATTATTTGCTTTTTTTAAGGCTAAAGAATTACATCGAAAAATAGCATTTAATCTCATTCACCATATCACTTTTGTTGGAATTAGACAACCCAGTTTTATGGGTTATCTAGGCGTTCCTTTTATTTTTGGACCTTTAGGTGGTGGCGAATCAGCTCCCTATGAAATAATATCAAAATTGACCTGTAAAGACTTTGCAAAAGAGGTACTTAGAAATTTTGCAAATAAATTTGTTAAATTTGATCCTCTAATGCATTTGTCATTTAGAAAATCAGCAGTTATTGTCTGTACCTCTAACCAAACAAAAAAGTTGTTGTCACGATCTTATCTAAAAAAAGCTATCGTGCATTTAGCTATAGGAACGACAACTTTTCCAATCCCAAAAAAAGAGCGACAATCAGACATGTTTAAAGTACTCTTTGTCGGACGCTTTTTATACTGGAAAGGAATAGACATGAGTCTCAAATCTTTCGCCTTGGCATTCAAAAATACACCAAATGCCAGTTTTACTTTGGTAGGAAAAGGAGAATATAAAGAAAAACTAGTCGCGCTAGCGAACGAATTAGGCATCAGTCAGCAATTACATTGGCTAGAATGGGTGAGCCAAAAGGAGCTAAAAGACATCTATCAAAATCATGACGTTTTTCTTTATCCTAGTTTGCATGATTCAGGAGGTATGGTAGTACTTGAGGCTATGGCTTATCATATTCCTGTAATATGTTTGAATATAGGAGGACCTGGAGTCATTGTTAATCAGGAGATCGGATTAGCCATTGATGTTTCTGGAAAAAGTTATTTCACCATCACTAAAGAAATCTCCAATAAACTCACTGAACTTAAAAACGATAGTGCTTATTACGCTCGAGCATCTAAACAAAGTTATGCTCGAGCAATGGAGATGTCATGGAAAGAATCTGCTAAAAACCTATATGATAAAATAAATGTTAGAGAATTATAAAGAATTAAATTGGGGAAGAAGAATTGTCTTTAAGAAATAAGGTGGTGATAGCCTTTATTTTGCTTCTCATCATTCTGAATTATGGTTTTATGCAAATACGAATCACCTCTATTCCACTAGGTGAGATTATACTATTGATATATTTACTAACTTCAAATATACCACTGCTGTTGAATCGTTTTTTTGCCGTCGTTAATCCTACCTTTTTTTTTATGTGGTGGCTTATTGGTATAGGTGGCTCATTATTTTATTTAAACAAAAATGGAATATGGGCATTAAGAGATGCTACAAATGTAATTGAATCCTTATACTTACTGGTAGGTTTCTCGGTATTTTCGAGCACCAAAATCAGACGTATGTTTGTTGATAAAATGCCCTTATTTCTACTTATTGTTACCGTTTATGTTTCTACTTATCCCATCGGAAATACTCTGAGATCTATGTCACCTAAAATAGTATCGGGAGCAGGAACAAACATCTCGTTGTTTTTTTATTATACAAATTCATCTTTAATGTTAATGTTAGTAGTTTTTTACTTATCACTGGTTGAAAAACCTAAAAATATTTTCGAAAAAAATTCAAGTTGGTGCGTCGCTCTTGTTATTCTCTTTGCTGTAGGATTTTTTCAGTCCAGAATTCTTTATATTCACTTAGTTGCGATTTTTTTAATGATTATCTATCTAAGACCCCAGTTATCTAAGCGTTGGTTTATGGTCGGAATTGGAATGATCACTTTATTATTTTTAATAGATAATTTTAACATCAAAATTGAAGGAAGACTAGGTCAATCACTTAGTGTCGAATTCTTGTTCAATCACATGTCTGCAATTTTAGGGGAAAGTTCGGATGGTCTAGAAGGAGCGGCACACGGCGTTAGTCAAAGAAACATGTGGTGGATGAATGTTTATGAAAAATGGTCACATAGTTTAACCACAATACTATTTGGAGTAGGATATGGGTTTCCACTGATAAGTTTTGGCCTTGCTGATGGGGTGGCGGTAAGAGAACCACATAATTCGTATCTTTCTATAGTCGCTCGGAGTGGCCTAGTGGGATTGATTTCTTGGCTGTTTATTCATGTTTCCCTCATTAAAGTTTGGAAAAGAATGTATTTATACTATAAAAAAAAGGGCGAAACGGATGTTGCAAAATTTTTAATTATTTTAATGGGTTACTTTGTACTTGTCTGGCTACGCTCAATTGTACAAGATGGCTTCGAAAAACCGTTTATTGCAATACCTTACTATTTTTTTTGGGGTGGAATCTTGAGAATGTATTGGAATGAGAAATACCTTTCCGGAAGAAACGATAGATCTATCCTTTAAACAAGATTCTGTATGAAAATTTTAATTTTACACAATTCCTATCAACAAAGAGGTGGAGAGGATCAAGTTTTTGAATTGGAGATTTTTTTATTAAGAGAGCATGGAATTGAGGTTGCAGTTTACACGATATCAAATCATGAAATCAAAGGATATTACTCTAAACTGATAACGGCCCTTAATCTGCCATACTCTTTCTCGTGGAAAAAAAAAATCGGAAAAAAAATTGATTCTTTTAAACCCGATATTGTCCATGTGCATAATTTTTTCCCAATTTTAACACCTTCAGTATTTTATGAATGCAAATCAAGGGGTGTTCCAGTTATTCATACCTTACATAATTACCGTTTAATATGCCCCACAGCAACATTAATGTATAAAGGGAAAGTTTATGAGGATTCGATTCATAAATCGGCCTTTACAACTGTTAGCAAAAGAGTTTACCAAGAATCATGGCTCGGAACTTTTTGTATCGCCGTGATGATTGAATTGCACAAGAAAATCGGTACTTGGAATAATAAAGTTGACGGATTCGTGGCATTGACTAACTTTGCAAAGCAAAAATTTATTTCAGCCGGCTTTCCTGAATCTAAAATTTATGTTAAACCCAATTTTGTAGCAGACCCTTTTGCTAATATTCCGATTCCGACTGAACGGCAAGGTTTTGGTTTATTTGTTGGAAGATTATCAGAAGAGAAAGGTATCGAAGTGTTAATAAAAGCTTGTGAAAATATTAAATTTCCAATTAAAATTGTTGGTGATGGGCCCTTGCGTGATAAGTTAGTGAAACAAAACAAATATGACTTTGTCAGTTTTTTAGGCAATCAATCGAATTCGGTAGTAAGTGCTTTGATGACACATGCAAATTTTTTAATCATGCCTTCAATATGGTACGAGGGATTTCCGATGGTGTTAGTTGAGGCGATGGCCCATGGATTACCTGTCATTTGTTCAAATCTAGGCGCTATGCAAGAAATTATTCAAAATGAAAAAACAGGCCTTCATTTTCAATCTGGTGATCATGAGGAGCTAGCTCAGAAGATGAATCGCCTTATTGAAGATGAAGATTTGTCAAAAAAACTTGGAGTTAATGCTAGACTGAATTACTTATCGCTTTATACGCCGGAAAAAAACTTTAATATATTATTAGACATTTACAAGAAAGTAGAGAAGTATGATAAATAATAAATGCTATGTGCTTTCTATGCTCACAAACATTTGCAATAAGAATGAGGTGTTGAGCATCACTCAAAATTTGGTATCTAAAAATCAGGGGGCATATGTGTGCGTTTCTAATGCACACATGTGTATTGAAGTGCTTGACTCGGTTGAGTTTAAAACTGTCGTAAATTCAGCTGATCTTGTTATTCCAGATGGTCGTTCAATTTGCTGGGCTCAAAAACTACTTGGAAACAAAAAAGTTGCGCAAGTTCGAGGTCAAGACATCATGCATGCTATTTGCAAAAATTCTGGCACGAATTCTCTAAAAATAGGACTGTACGGGGGAAGCTCTGCTAATTTGTTAGATGTAGTGGTTCGAAAATTAATATTACTATACCCTGATATTAATATTTCATTTATCTACTCTCCTCCTTTCCATTCTTTAAGTGAAGAGGAAGATCAAACTATTGTTAATCAAATCAATACCGCAGAAGTAGATATTTTGTTTGTTGGAATTGGCTGTCCAAAACAAGAGTATTGGATGGCAGCGCATAAAGATAAATTAAATTGTGTCATGTTTGGAGTGGGTGCCGCGTTTGATTTTATTTCTGGAGCAAAAATGAATGCGCCAAGATGGATGCAATATATTGGATTAGAATGGTTATTTCGGTTATCTACGGAACCAAGACGATTATGGAAGCGTTATTTAGTGTCTGCGGAAAAAGTATTCATTTTTTAGTTTTGGGCTTGGTGAATTACAAATTTTTAAAATCTGGCTGGATCATTTAGCCCAAATTTTTATAAA
>Ga0172372_10008646_pt1 | contig 13389 bp, 3 predicted proteins | sample LakKiv5m_2_FD_114544 | JGI IMG/M metagenome (GOLD analysis project Ga0172372, IMG submission 114544) | Freshwater microbial communities from Kabuno Bay, South-Kivu, Congo - kab_092012_9.5m | ecosystem: Environmental > Aquatic > Freshwater > Lake | place: Democratic Republic of the Congo...
ACAGTTCCAACAATAACTTTACTGATGTCCTCTGCCCATTGACTGGCGGTGTCTCGGTTCAATCCATTCTGCATATCGTTTTTTAGTGCATCGAACAAGGTCTTCCAACGCAGGCTTTCTAGGTCAAGGTCTTCATCACGTATATTGGGGGCGAAAAGAGATACCAAATATAGATCGCCACGCTTCAAAGCCGCCGGTATTTCTGGAGGTAGGATGACCCTTTCCGGAAGTATTGGCAGGATAGGGGTGGCGGTAGGATTCTTAACCCATTCTAAGATTTTATTGACTTGAAGGTTGCTGGAACCAATTGGTTGTGAAAGAACCCCTATCAGTAATTGGCGGACTGTTTCGGAAATACCTTCCCAACGCCCGTCACTTTGATACTTGAGCACTTTCGGCGAAAGGGGTTGGTTGATTTCACCGCTTCCGGTCAACAATTGATAAAGAAATGCACAGGCTTTCCAAATATCGTGTCCCGTTGGATAAATATATCTACTATTGCCCTCCTCGATGGTCAGGGTGCCGTTCCAATCTAGCACGCGCATTTCGAGGAGGTTAATCACGCTGTTCACATTTTTTATGTGAAGCGGGATAGATGAATCCGCCTGAAGTAGCTCTTGAATTGATTCTTGGTTGATTCGAAGATTGGCAATTTGCGCATCCTCCAAGAAACGCCCAGTACGATGAACCCGCTCTAACAGTTGTAAGAAGCGGTAGAAAATTGCAAGCGCAAGAGGCTCTGGTAGCAGAGTTTGTGGGGCGCGGCGAGATTCACGAAGTTCCTCTGCCACCTGGCGTGCCGGGCGAAAATCAACGTACTCCATGACGATGTACTCGGCACCAAAAAGCGTACTTTCTTCAATAAATTTAGGTATCAACAGGCGACCACGATCATCTTTAAGCGCCTCTAAACTACGCATGACCTTTGGTTCTGTTTTGAAAATCTCATTGTACTTTTCATATTCATCAAAGGTTGGAAAACGTCGCAGACCGCCCGCCCTCAATGTTTCTTCGAGTGTTTCCTGAGAGCCGATCCAGAAAAATTTCAACGCGACCCTTTGATTATCTTCACTTGTAGCAAGATAGGTCTTTCCGAAGCTACCTGCTCCTAAGGACTTTTCAATCGTATATTTACCAAACTTAATGTTCAGGTTATTCTCTGGCATGTTGCTCTCCTTGCAACCCTACTGCGACCGTATAAACGGGAACGCCACACTTAGGCTACTTAATGACGAACGGATAGACCTATTTTAACTTCAGACAATTTGACATATTTTGGTCAAATTTGCAACCAAGTTTAACATCTGTTGACAAAATCTTAACGATGGTGCCTAATGGACTTTTTACTTCGGTGGGTAATATCCTGGTTGTAAAGGCGGATTTTGCTCAATCTCGTTAAAATATCGGAATGCCCCAAACAATGCCCTTTGATAACGTGCAGCGTTGAGGTCGTCTGCTAACGGTGCAGGTTGTGCCATTTGATGTTCTAGGGCGTTGTCTATGCGCATTTGGAAGTGTGGATTTGCGTGCGCACCTATAAATTCGCGAACGACGTTCTCCCATGCTACAGGAACACCGTCGTCTTCGGGGAATGCACCTGGGATCAAATCTCGCAAAGCATTCATACCACATTGATGGTACACACGGTATAGATTCCACATTGGCTGCTTGTATTTCAAAGCGGAACGCAATGAAGTTGGCAAGTTAAGCACATCTTCGAGGTTGTTTTTATACACCTGCATTGCGATACCATCCTCCTCGTGGATAAATTTAATCTGCGGATTAGGAGCTGGTGGCATTACTTGTAAGTGCGGATTAGGAGCTGGTGGCATTACTTGTAAGCATCGAATGGGTATGTTGCTTACGAATACGATACTTGCACTTAATAATTGATCACCGCCAGGTTGGTGTATGGTGGCGGCGTTCCCAAAGGTTGGTAGGTTGACCATTGCCACCGCTGGGTCAAGCGCATATGGCGGACCTTGAATTGGGACGGTGGTAGTGTGTTGTTGAGCAGTGATGTCAATCTGAAGGCGTTGCGGTTGTAAACGATCACTGAGGGCAGCACCAGGCACAGTAAACTGATTTACCAATTTATTGTGTGCGAAACGCCGTGCAACTTCCTCAATTTTTTGTGTGAAGGCAACTGCAGTGACATCAGCGTTCACAAATTGTGCCGGCGTGTTCGGTGCCATTTGTGCTATCGCATAGCCCAACTGACCATTATACGGATTTGTTGACTTAAGACCAATGCGTTCCCACACTAGCTGAGCATCCTCCGCCGTGATTACTAAATGTGCGCGTAGTGCTTGTTCGTGGTTATTAAGTTCGGCCTCCAACTCCAGTAATTTGTCTTTAGTTGCCCTCTGATACTCTTGGATGGCGGTATGAAATTGAGTAAGCCAGGGAGAGGGAGCAGGAATAGCCCCTTTTAATGCAGTGAGCTGGGTGTTGATGCCAGATTGACGAGTTTGATTAAGTCGCGCATCAACAAGGTCAGCTGTAGGTGAGTTCAAAGAAGCACCCCTCTGCGCACCCCCATTGTCACCGACACATAGTAAGACTAGTTTGAGGACCATGATCTCGCGCATCAATGTGAGAGGTGGATAAAAAAATTGAGTGCGTGCGTAATTGAAGGTTAGGGTATTTTCAACAGCTGGATGGTTTCTAGTCGCATGCAGCACCATATTTTCTCTAAAAGCATCCGCTACAGCGGGTGCCGTCAGAAGCACCCATACAAAGTTGGATAGGTCAACTGGCGACGACGCTTCGTCGCCCACAACGGTGACCTGCCTCACAATTTGACCTTCTATGTTGCCGTGGAAATCAGGACCAAAATGGTAGCGATACCACGGTTGGGGATTGCGAAAACGGTTGGTTTCGATGAGTGTCGCAAGGGTGGACAACCTGGCGGCGGGATTACCTGCAGCTGGAACCAGGGCACTTTGCTTTAAGATGAGGTGATCAATATTCGCGTTCGGTCGCACAGCCTTAATGAGCGTGGCGACATCAGATGCTATATTTCCGCCATCAAGTGCCGCCGTGTCCGCCACAATGATGACATTGTTGATTTGTGGGTGGAGATTTTGGAGCCACATAGCAAGAGGGGCGTTCCCGCCCAGGAGTGCAAAATGTTCAAAGAGAGCGGCCCTCGCATAATGTCTTCCGTTTTTGACGCTACGAAGGTTGAGAGTTGCTAACCATTGAAGGGCAGCAGGGATATCATTAGCGGGTCGAGGTAATTGAGGTGCATTTAGAGCGATCGATGTGATGATACCCATTGCAGGGTTAGGGTCTGCTAAGGGCACTTCAGCGCGTGGTAAAGGAACATCCAAATGCAACAGTGTTACGGATGGAGGATTGTCTGCTAAAAAGTGACTAGATTGTGTGGCGTCCATTCGCAAGACAAGTTGATCCAGCACTTGCCTACCCAAACCACCTAGCCCAACAATCAGCGTCGGATTATGGATTGGAGTGACCACTCGCGCAAAGTCTGGAATTGGATTTTGTTTCAAATTGTCAAACCAAGTATCAGTTGGCATCTTTGGACCTTCTTCGATCTCGTTAGCATTTGGAGATGTTTCACCGCCGCCACCAGAATGAGATGACGAACGGGCACGACGCGATAAAAATGCGATCAGTAGTAATAAAAGCAACACTGGCAAAAGCAACAACCACCAGTAATCCTGTAGCCCTGCTTGAACATGGACGGGAAGCCAACTAGAAGCCACCCCTACACTGCTACTGCCCGTTGAACCTTGCGCGGTGGCAACAGACGCCGGCAGGCTCGTCGCAGCAGGTTGTGACCCCACAAGCACGGTCGAGGGAGCAACGCTTGCTATCCATTCACAGGCTTGGTCCGAAATCGCCTGCAAGTTAGGGCTTAACAACGCAACATCCCCCACCGACAAGACCTCGTCCGAGATTTGCTCAAGCGTCATTCCATGATTGCCAAGACCAACCGCGAACACATGGATGCCTTCGTTGCCCAAGCGGTTATAGACCGTGCTTGGATGCGGGACATTAGGTTGTTCGACAACATGTTCGCCATCAGAGAAAAGCAAGATGACATGCGGCACCCCATCCCTTCCATTCTGGATGAATTCATCTTCGGCAGCTTCTAACGCGGCAGTGATGTTGGTGCCATTGGTGAGCCGGGCGGACTGTGGTGACAGGTTGACAAGTTCAAGTGGGTTATCCGTTAGAGGTTGCAATCGTTCGGCGTTGTCGTTGAACGTTATGACACCCAGTTTGATTTGACTGGCACTGATGGATTGTTGCTGAACATAACGGTCGACAAAATCAAACATTTGTGCGGTTCCACTTTCCTGCAAGCTGCTGGAAAGATCCAGTAGCAACAGAACATCCGCGACTTGAGCGCAACTCAAAACAGAAGACGCACTACCTGTAACAGGAGTTGATTGCATTTACTTCCTCCATTGACCATTTTGAGCACAAATGGAACAACCGAACAATAAGTGGTTCCATTTGTGCTTTAACTGCGAAACGCGACTGGGGTGGGTTTATTGTAAACCACCGTTTTGATTGATTGTCTGTAAAAAATTATTCCGGACCCTGCCCAACAAAATTGGCAACATCACTTCGAGCATTTGCAAGTGTGCCTCCTTGTTGCTGACAAGCGGATCATTATTTTGGTCATCCACTTCTGTGAAGTCCTTGGCGATATAGCGCGCAAGGGGATGAATGGTTGCTGCGTCAACATGCAGTTCACCTGCAAGCGTTTGACGCGCTGGTTCTAAAGCCTGCGTGCCAGCTTCTAAGTCATTTTGAAAAGCTGCGGGTAGAATCCCACCCAATTGAATTCGCTGACGTATGCGGGGGGCATAGGCATTACAAGCCTGAATTTCAAAATCTACCCGATTAAGCAACGCTTGACGGCGTCCGGCTACCGCGAGAAAGTTGTTGAGGAGCACCGCATTGCCTTGATGGGTAAGCGCGTTAAAGTTCAATGCGACGTTGTTCAAGTCGCGACGCTTCACCACAAAGTTTGCCATCACGCTCAGGAAGTCGAGGTTTACGAGAGCAAAAGGTCTATCGACCCCATCGCCGCCGCCTGTATTGATTCGCCACTGTTGCCTTTGCATTCCCGGATTAAGCGCATTAGCAACTTGGTGCAGTTCGATACACCCTAACACCCACAACCTGAGAAATAAAGTGAGGTTTGCATCATATGACAAGAACTGCACCAAACGCTGCTCGAGTGTTTGTCTGAACGCACCGTGGGTAGCAGCGTAGTGGGCATTCTCGATGGCGAAGGCTTGTATTTCCGCTTTGAACTGATAATCATACTTAACCGTTTGAGTTTGTGGTTGAATCGCGCGAAGTGGGTCGCCGTGCGTTAGTGCTGCGTATGAATTGTAACTATCTGCCCACACATCAAAGGCGTTACACAACTGCACTTCCTCTGCCTTGAAGACTACGACGCGATCAGGATTTTCAGAAGTCACTACACTTGTCCCCTCCCCATTAGGATTGTAGCCCAATATGTTTAGCATGTTGTTCAATTGTTGTAGTTGGACTGGCTTGCTTTGGGCGCGGATATAGAAGGTCTTTTCAGGGTTTGCTGGTGCTGCTGCATTTCGAATGTATGCGGCACCATTTAGGGCGGGCAGAGCATTCTGAACGACTGCTAGATCTAGCACATCCAGCGCCGTCAAGCCGTCGGCTCCTAGATTATTCGCGACGATGGGTGCAACATCAGTGAGGAGTTTGTTGACAAGTTTAAAAGTTTGCTTTGGATTATCGAGGTTGGTTGCTAAGTGCATGGGTTGCAAATTTTGGTCAACTGTTATGCTCAGAGTGAGTTGACCGTTTTGCATTGTCCACTGGGTGCGTGCGATCAAATCATCAATTTGTTGTTGGTCTGGAGCGACGTTGGGGTTCGCCCCCCCTGCGCGACTGATCACCGCGCCCAAAGCACCGTCCTGTAAACCGTAACGATAGTTCTCCAATGTCTCGCTAGCCAATATGCCACGATATACACTTGTGATATTCATTGCAGCATCGCCCGTGACCAGTTGCCGCTCCATGTTGCGGACTTCGCGTAAGGCGGAGTTGTCGACGAACTCCTTCATCAGCGTTAAGGTCTGAATGATCCGTTGGATGCCACGTCGATTGCGCTGGACGTCATTGTGATATCTTTCAGCCTCATGCCACTCTTGTACTCGTGCGCTTATCGCACCAAGCACATTTATAAACCATGCGGCTAAACCTCCTAACGCATTCAACCAACCCGTCAACTCGTCACTTATTCTTTTAACGTCAACTGCCAAATTTATTGGGTCGGGCATTTTACCAAGCACGTTATGGTAATAGTCAATCACGCTTTCAAGGTGACGACTCATCTGCTCGAGTGCGCTCTTGGTGGTAGCTAAACCACTCGCGTAACCACCATCTTGCACAGGGTCATTCAATGTTTGTAGAACCCAACCCCAAACGCGCTCTTGAAAGACGCTCATGTGATGGCTCTCGGCATCTTTCAAAACTTTATAGAAACGACCGAGCGCATTTTGTGTTTCAAACGCACCATAGCGCACCACATATTCACCACCCACCCGCCCGGGACCATAGAGCCTGGTGTTCACATTGTCGATACAGGTACGTATCTCCTGCGGAGTGCGTCCCTCAATATCACACTGAGACGGTTCCCAAGTCAGCCCTTCCTGAATGCTCACAATAGCTTGTTCGTTTTCGGGCGTGGCAGGCAGGGTGGCATAAGTTTCCACCTTAGGACGTGGATCCTCGGCATCATTCTGCGCACGTGCGTCACGCTGTGCTTGCGGAATGTTAATCACATTGTTCAAGTCCTGGATGAAACGGGTATTGCCCAAACCTGGGAGAGGACTGACAAGAATTTCTGTGGCACGACCTTTGCCCCCAATTTGGTCTCCAATGACATATGTGATTACTGGGTTCCCGTCGAGCAGTTGTTGTTGTTGTTGTTCTATGTTCAATAACTTTGTCAAATACCCAAGGGCAAATTGATGGCTGGCGAGGGCACGATAGTGATAGGTATCACGCTTCCACGATCTCACCTTGTATGCACTGTAACAAGCTTGATGTTTGTAGGGATGTCGATTCTTTTTAGCCGCCAGGTTTGTAATGATGTGCTGAATGTATACTCCTCCTGCTTGTTCATCCACAAAAAAACTGATTGCTTCTGCCATCATCGGATAGGCTGTGTGTTCTGGTCTTCCAACTGCTGGCGCTTTATCCAGTAGATAGACATTCGTATATAACGGTTTTCTAAGCTCATAGGACAGGCCCTGTCGCCACGTCACTTCGATCGGCATGCTGTCAGAGGCGTTCATGAAGCGGTTTAGCTCGCGCCATGCGTTGTAGGTGCGCTGCTGTTGGAAATCCGCGGGAGCCGCTGTAAACACGCCCGACAAAGCAAAATGTCCGAACAAGTTCAGGGTGATGGCTCCCCCCATCGCAATTTCGACGATATGGCGCACCAGCAGCGCGACGTCTAAAAAGATTCCACTACCGGTGCCTCCGACAAAGCTCCCGACCACATGCACGTCCAATTGAAGCGCGCCACCTGCTGGAGGCTGAGGCATACCTGCAATGAGCGCCTGAAGGTTTTGGTACAGAGGATCATTGTTCCCGTTAAGGTGTAAGCCTTTCGCAAGTGATAACCGTCCCAATTGTCGAAATTGCGCTGCCCCATTAGGTAGATTATTTATTGCCGGGGCAGGAAAATAAGTAATTGGCGCTAGCCAGTCGAGGTGTGCCACCGCGTCTGGTAAAGGATGGTTTTGTAGTGCATCAAACAGGTTCAAAGTTGTAACCGGGTCTGGGTCGGTAGGAATGCGTCGAATCTCATGATCTTCCAACCCGCCAAAGCGTTCTACTACATCTGCGCCACCCAATTGTTGTATTTGTTGCGGATTTAAGGCCATTGGATTAGCAATATTTGGCGCGGTATCTACCAACAACAACTTAACCGGAAAGCCAGGTTCTTGGTATTGCTCAGCACCATGCGTTTCCATGAGGTCTTTTTTCAACCAGAATAGTACCTTAGAACCGGTACCGCCTACACCAATTACGAGAGTATTTCGTGGCATTGCTTTTTCTCCTAAATGAGTTATTTGACACGGGTAAACATGTTGTAAAACTCCACCAAGACCGCAAACCCTACTTCGCTCGCCTTGGTGGAACGGTGCTACCATTTTTTGCCGGGGGGCGTTCCCCCTTACTCGATATAAATTCTAATTCCCGAACTGGTGTATTTAGGTTTGTCCTTACTCAATGAGGGACAAGTAGCCTTTGTAACCCACGCTTTCTTTTTATCATCTCGAGCTTCCACTTGAACTTGCACGGCTTTTTGAAACGGCACTTTTCGGATGGTAACACGGATGGATAAGGGATTGGCGGGTTTACCCGTTTGACTACGAGCAAACAGGCGGTGGGGTTGTACTTGCCAAACCCCAAACCAACGACGAATAAATATTATCTCACGTCTGTTCTGTTCGTCTAGTACTACATTAAGATTATACTCGATGTTAATCGATTTTGCCACCCTACGCATGGGGCTGATAAAATTAATCCAGAACCACCTTAACACAAACAAGCCCACAATCCCACATAAAATCCATTCGATTGGTATCCAAAACTGCGGGTTGAGCCAGAACGTGGTGATTTTACGTTCAAAGGTGATGGTTGCGCCGTCCTGATCGAGGATATAGATGGTTTCGTCATCGATGTAATTGGCACCTGCATCGTCGATCCGATAGCTAAATGTAAAAGTACCGCCATCTTTGGTGGATGCCCCATCGATCATTCCACAAAGTTTCCCGTTGCCATCAGAAGAAATATCTTTGATGGGAATTTCAGTGGCGGTATCTTGCCTGATGACCTGTAGCGGAATCAACGCTGTCCACGCGATCGCATTGGGGTTGTTGGCGTCGCCCACTGACGTGCCTTGACGCACCAAGCTTTCAAGTGGAACCGGTTCATCATTTGTGTCCTTGGCGACTAAACAAAAACGGACGTCCTTGGGCTTTGCCCCTAATGGAAGTGGATCATTACCCATTGCATCCCACCAACTTGCATACATTGGCACATCAACAGGCACGTCGCTGGTGGAAATGGGTAGCGACGCATCTACACCGCCGAACTCCGTTACGTCCAAACGGATGCCACGCTTTTCGTAACGTACAAACGTGATGGTAACGGGGTCTGGTAGATAGATGTAGTTATTGTGAATACTTATGTTCGAGGGTTTAAATACCACTGTGTAGTCACCGGGTTGGTCAATCAAACGGGTGGGTTGGGTAGTGGATAGCTTGCCGTCGAAGCGGTATTGGTATAATCCTCCACCTATGTGCTCCATAGCATCTGTCAGTTGAATATCTGGACCTGTCAGGTCGAACACAATTAACCCGGTGGTATAATTTGCTGTCTGTTCGGGGGTCTCGAACGGTACCTCCTGATCGGTTTGCAACAATTGAGCCTGCAGGATGAGACTCTCTGGTTCTTGTATGCCTTCGGACGTGACGCTATTTAATGGATAGCGTGCGCCATTTTGTACACCGACACCGCCGTTGCCCAAGGCAACACGAATCCCTGTGATTAGCTGTAGATTGACCGGCAACTTGGAGACAATCTCATTAGCAGTGGAGTGTACTAGGGTATACTCCAATTGTTTTTCTTCGCTTAGTTGTTCGTCGCTGAAATTGATTGTGAAACGCAATTCATACTCGCCTGTGACGTCATCCACAGGTAGCAACTCTCGTTTTAATTCCCCACTAAAAACATGCGTTTCGCCCTCCCTTTGAAGAGAGGTTGGAATGCCTTTGGGTTGGTCATTGTGATACAACTGGACAAAGACTAGGTTGTTCGGATCGACTTCAGCTCCAAATACATCCACTAGGTCAATAGGAGTGTTTTCCTGGTCCACCATGACAACGGAGATGGGTTCGATCTTCGCGTTTTCGTGTTTGCCTGTAGAAGGGTTCACTGTGTTGAGATCAAATTGGTTACTCATCTCATTGGGCAGCAACAAGACCCCTGTCAGTTCAAGTGCTAGGATGTAAGTTGTTGCAACCGAGTCGGTTGAGGACACGGCAAAATTTTCTTTATTGTAGGAACCTTGCCCGTCTTCAGTTAACTTAAACGTCAAGGTATACTCGCCTTGTGGATATAGGGTGGACGTGCCTTCGTTATCGTCCAGCAACTTGGCAGATAACACACCATCTGCGCCATTAACCTTGTCTTCCAAGCCAAGCGTGACGGTGTCGGTTACTCCGCTGCTATTCTGGGTTATGGTCACTTCGACGAGTGGGGTCGCTTGGGTGACATTAGGAAAAACATCTTCGAGTGAAAGCGGCACGCCATCGGTCGTTTCAAAGCGCACCTGCACATCTAGCGGATTGGCACTTTGTGAGGGCGCACCTTCTTGATCGGTGTCTATCCTATTCAGTTGAAAGATGTCCCCATTCTCAGGGGAAGAAACTACACTTGGCTCAACGGGCACAAGTCGCACGCCGACTTCATCTTGAGTGATGTACTCGCCTTGCGCTAAAAAGACCGGGACTTGTAAATTAGAGTCCGGTTGCACCGTTGTGACAAAACCAGCGACCTCGAGTTTATACTTACCCTGACGCGGTGCTGGTAAAGGATCGGATATCCACGTGCCGATTTCATCCGGATTTGACGAGGGTTCAAAGTTGATGCAGGTCGATGACAGTCCAGCGTTTACTTGATCAATTTCCAACTGGCTGTGCTCTAATTCTGTTGCGGTCAATTTACCACAAATATGGAGTGGGAAGTTGGGAATTTCAGCAAAAGGTTTGTTGTCACTGCGATTACGCAACTGAAGGCGAGCGCGAACTCCTTCCGTGGGCGTCTCGATAAAACTGACTGGCACAGCATCTATGGGAGAAATTTCTGGCACCACATTACTTTCAGACACGGTGGCTCGAAGATTGTCGCAAAGAAATGGATCGCCATCGAGCTGATACTCTCCCGGAGTGGGGGACTGAAAGATGAAAGTCTCTCGACTGTCATTAAATCTGTAAGCCACATTAGAGGGGAAATTTTGAGCATTAATCACGCCATTCGGAGTGATAATTTGAAGTTCACTGTCATTGTTTGGGCGCACAGAACTGATAATGGTGGTGCTACTACGGTAGGGTTCTAAATAGAATTTCAAACGACACGCATTAACCTGAGTACCCAGGTTGAGAACAGGGCGTACAATTTCTGCCATGACAGCATCAATGTCTGAAAGCCGAGACGCATCGATGTCAATGTTTGGGCGAAAATATTGTCCCCCGCTAAATTGAGCAATGGTGTCGAAAGCCTCTCCAATTCCTCCGAATGCGTCTAACCCATCCTGCTTTCCAAATAACAAGATGTTGATTTGAACATCGCGACCTAGTGTACGGTTCACATCACTAATCAAGCCACGCTGGGAAGGAAACCCCTCTTCTAAAAAGTTTTCTTCAGTGACGAATGGTTGATATGCATAGTTGTCACCCGTCAGATAGTGATTTACATATTCTGGTTCATCGCAACGTAATAATTCGGGACTGGCACGCCCTGGTAAATCGTACGCGCGGGGACTACAAGGGGCGCCATCTGAGACGATGATGGCAATCTTATCCGATATCTGTTCTGAATTATCTTCAACCACCCACTCCGCCAACACACTGTTTATGCTGTCTTTTTCACCCAGCATCGCCTCATATATCGCTGTATCCCCGTCAGGATTACTGGTTTCAAGTTCGATCGTATCAATCCAGTCGTCGAGTGTATCCTGCCAGCTTAGGTCACCAGGCTCAACAAAAATTTCTGAGGGGGGCAAGATTACGAAGTTTTGGCTATTAAAGCCTAGTACCGCTACGCGATGAGTTGCAAGCCCCGCACACTGATATGCGGCGTTGTTGAAGAGGATTTCAAGTAAGCTACCTGTTGCTGTGATACGAAAATCTTCGGGGTCGTAAGTAATTATCGACTCGGACTGGTCAATCAGAATAACGACATCGAGCAGCGGGCATTCAAAAACGAGTTCTGCCTGAATTCGATCAAAATCAATCGCATTTTCTTGATCGGTTCCTTGCATTTCCTGCGCACCTAGTACCAAAGGAAAGGCAAATGTTATCACCAATAAAAAAAGTAAAAATGGACGACGCGAATACACCAAAGTAAGCATGAGCACCCTTCCTTCTAATAGATGTTACCTCCTACGAGTATAAGGACTAATTAAAAACATGGCAAGACATACTTCAATCGTGGTGTTTGGAATTTATTATGAGGTCACTTGTGTGAGGGAGTAGCAATTAGTACATCGACCCTGTCGCAAAGTGCGCGCCTGTGCAGACAGGTTTGGAGTGAAAACTCTCCTCCATACTGCAGTTGGACGGGGCTGGCCCACAAACCTGCGCGTGGAAGGGCGTTGCCAGCTATTACAACATCAACGTGGAGAGCAAAAGCCTCCCCAATCTGGCATGGACCTACCCCAACCCATCCGATGCCGCCAAGCACATCAAGGATCACGTCGCGTTCTACCCGCAAGTGACGGTCACGCGGTAGCCACGCCCCTGCGGCGATTACACCGACCTGCTACGCGAGCGGGGTGTGCAGATCAGCATGGCAGCGGTGTGCAAGCCGGAGGACAACGGTTACGTGGAACGGTTGATGCGAACGATCAAAGAGGAGGCGGTGGATTTGTCAGAGTACGCGGATTTCCATGACGCTTATCGGTCTAGCGGGTGCTTTCTGGATGAGGTTTATACCCAGAAACGCATTCACTCGGCACTGGGCTATCTCACCCCGGCTGAATACGAGGCAAACTGGTTGGCTCGCCAACCAGAACCCGTGTTAGACTAGGTATAGGCAATTTTTTGTCCAGCTTTTGGGGGTCACTACAAGATAGTGAATAAGCCGGCCTTGTACGTCGCGCTTTTCTGTGATGCGTATCATGACTTTTACTCTACGTTTAACACAATGCCGCCACAACTTGACTTGAAACGTTCCCGCCAGATGCGGTTAAGTTCTGTGACAATTGCCTTGTTAACGTCGTCTAGTGATCTGTATTGAGTGACATCCAAGTATTGGATTTGTCGAATTGAAATGGGTAACTCGAGTAAATCGACCTTTTCCATTAAGATAGGTAAGAACAATGCATTTAATTGCAGAGCAGAGCTGATTTCCGCATGAACCCATTGGCTTTGAACAGATTCTTTAGTCAGGAACAACACAAAGATTCCCTGCGCGGCGACGTATTCAATACCTTTCCTAGGCTGCGCAATCCAATCGACGCCAGGGCTAATCTCCTTAGCGTCGACCCACACTTCGTACTTCTCCGATAGTAATGCGTCTGCAATTTGCACAACCTGGCGGTCTCGTCGCGCGTATGAC
>Ga0172372_10008650_pt1 | contig 13386 bp, 9 predicted proteins | sample LakKiv5m_2_FD_114544 | JGI IMG/M metagenome (GOLD analysis project Ga0172372, IMG submission 114544) | Freshwater microbial communities from Kabuno Bay, South-Kivu, Congo - kab_092012_9.5m | ecosystem: Environmental > Aquatic > Freshwater > Lake | place: Democratic Republic of the Congo...
GCATTTGGACCTTCTGGAGTTTCAATAGGACAAATTCTTCCATAATGAGAAGGGTGAATATCTCTAACCTCAAAGCCAGCTCTTTCTTTAGTCAAGCCACCTGGACCTAGAGCACTTAAACGACGCTTATGAACTATCTCAGCTAAAGGATTAGTTTGATCCATAAACTGAGACAATTGAGAAGATCCAAAAAATTCTCTCATAACAGCTACAAGAGGTCTAATATTTATTAGAGATTGAGGAACAATTTTTTCTCCAGCTTTCAAGGCTAACTGTTCTTTAATTAAGCGTTCTAATCTTGCAAGACCAACACGAAATTGCTTTTGAAGCTGTTCTCCAACACTTCGAATACGACGATTACCCAAATGATCGATATCATCTATACTTCCTTCACCTTTATAAAAAAGAGCAATTTCATCAATCACACCTATAATATCTTCTTTTGTAACCACAACAGTTTCTATTGGTATATCCAAACCTAATCGACGATTCAAGCGATACCTACCAACTTTACTTAAATCATATTTGTTAGAATCAAAAAATAATCCTTTTAATAAAAGTTTAGCACCCTCTAAAGTTAAAGGATCTCCTGGCTTCAATTTTTTATGTAATTCCATTAAACTTGATTCTGTAGAATCAATAGGATATTGATCCATAGTGGCAGAAATAACTTCTGGATACTTTAAAGACTTCTGGAGAGATTTGTTAGAATACCCTAAAGCTCCCAACAAGAGTGTAATAGGAACTTTTTTTAATTTATTTATATTGGCATATAGAATACCTTCTTTATCTGTTTCAACCTCTAGCCAAGTACCTCTATTGGGAATAATAGTTGCAATGTAAGTAATTTTATCTGGAGTTGAACCCACCTTTCTCCTAAAATAAACACCAGGAGATCGTACAAACTGACTAACAACCACTCTTTCAGCACCATTAATTAAGAAAGTACCCGCTTCTGTCATAATAGGGATATCACTCATAAAAACTTCTTGCTCTGTTACTTCATTAGTCTCTTTATTCAGAAGACGAATGGTAACTCTCAAAGCAGCAGAATAAGTTGTTTCTCGATGCTGACATTCTTCATAAGAAAACTCTGGTTCATCAAATCTATATTTTTCTAGAAAATAAAGTTCATATTTCCCTCCATATCCAATAATAGGCGAAACATTTTGAAACTCTTCTTTTAGGCCTTCTTCTAAAAAACGTCTAAAAGAATCTTTTTGTATTGCAATTAAATTGGGAACTTGAACTGATTCAATTTCTGCATTTTCATGCAAAGGAACTCTTTTTCGTAATTTTGTTAACAGCACCTAGTCACCTCATAAAAATAGCCTGAATACTTATTTCAGCATTCAGGCTTAGGGAAATAAAGGGAAAAACTATTTTAATTCTATTTTTGCACCTTGTTCTTCAAGAAGTTTTTTAATTTTTTCAGCCTCTTCTTTAGAAAGCCCTTCTTTAACAGGCTTAGGAGCATTATCTACTAAATCTTTTGCTTCTTTTAATCCTAAACCAGTAATTTCACGAACTACTTTTAAAACTTGAATTTTTTTATCTCCACTATCAGCTAAAATAACATCTACAGTTGAGGGCTCTTCAGAAGCTACTGAAGCAGACCCCCCTTGTGCAACAGCAACAGCAATAGGGGCTGCTGCTACAACTCCAAATTTATCTTCCAAAGCTTTAACTAAATAAGAAAGCTCTAAAACCGACATTTTTTCTATACTTTCAATAATATTTTGTGTTAATTCTGACGTACTCACAGGGAACTCCTCCTTTAATATTTTAAAATAATTTTAACTATTTTTTTTATCTTGAATTGCTTTTAATACAAGAACAAAAGCAGCTAACGGCGAAGCAAGCTGTCGAACAAGACCTGTTAATGGGGATTTCATCATATAAACTACCTTAGAAATTAATTCTTCCCTAGAAGGCAATTTAGACAATGCCACAATATCATCATTAGTTACAGGAACTTTATCTAACAACCCTCCTTTAACTTGAAATTGTTCGCAATCAGATTTAAAATCAATAATTGCCTTACTTACTTTGGCAACATCTCCCGAACTTAAAACAACAAATGAAGGTCCTTCAAAAAAAGAGCTAGTAGAAAATAATCCTAATTTTTTAAAAGCCAATTTTGACATTGTATTTTTAATCACAATACCTTTTGCATTTTCTTTTTTCAAAGCTTTTCTAAGAGTTGTTAACTCAGACACTTTTAACCCTATATGATTTGCAAAAAAAACAATTGAAGAAGATTCTAATTGTTTAGAAAAAAATTCTACTTTATTTAATTTTAATTGTGTAATTCTTGGCATATTATTAACTCCATTTTGTCCTAACAGTTTCAACATTAACCCCTGGACTCATAGTTGAACTAACTGAAATGGATTTGAAATAAAGACCTTTGGATTTTGAAGGCTTAATCCTTTGAAACAAATCATAAAAAAGAATAAAATGATCAAGAAGCTGTGATTCTGAAAAAGAATTTTTACCCAGTTGAACATGCATTACTCCAAACTTATCATTTCGATATTCTAACTTACCAGATTTAAAATCACGCACAGAAGTATTAATATCTGAAGTAACTGTACCGGTTTTAGGATTTGGCATCAATCCCTTAGCCCCTAAAATCTTTCCCAATTTACCTAGCTTGGGCATCATATCAGGAGTAGAAATTAATACGTCAAAATTCATCCACCCTTTCTGAATTTTGTCAATTAAGTCATCTCCACCAACTTCATCTGCCCCTGCGTCTTTCGCTTGCATCAATTTTTCACCTTGGGCAACTACAGCAACACGAATTTCTTTACCAAGACCATGAGGCAATTGAACTGTACCCCTTAACTGCTGATCTGCATGCCTAGGATCTATACCAAGAGAAAAATGAGCTTCAAATGTTTCATTAAATTTTGCCGTTGCCATTTTTTTAACCAAGGAAATAGCTTCAGAAGGCGAATAAACCTTATTCAATTCTAATAGCTTAGATTTTTCATTATATTTTTTTGTTCGACTCATTTCTGAACCCTCACACCCATACTTCTAGCACTTCCTTCTATTATTCTTTTTGCACTTTCAACTTCATTAGCATTTAAATCTATCATTTTAATTTGAGCAATTTCTTCAACTTGAACTTGCGTTAAAGTTCCAATAATATTTGTATTTGGCCTTGAAGAACCACTTTCCAAACTTAAAGCTTTCAGAATTAAATTAGTAACCGGTGGAGTTTTAAGTTTTAATTCAAAAGTTTTATCTTGATAAACAGTAATTTCAACAGGAATCACCATACCCACTTTATCTTTCGTCATATCATTATATGACTTACAAAATTCCATAATATTTACTCCATGCTGACCCAAAGCGGGGCCAATTGGAGGAGCTGGAGTAGCCTTTCCTCCTGGAATTTGAAGCTTAATAACTGTTTGAACTTTTTTCTGTTTTTGTTTCGCCATAAAAAATCCTTATTATATTAATTAAAAATTATTGAACCATTTTTTCAACTTGATCAAAATCAAGTTCTACAGGAGTTTCTCTACTAAAAATAGAGATCTTAGCTTTCAATTTTCCCCTTTCAATATTAATTTCAGAAATTGGACCCGAATAACCCCTGAAAGGACCTGAAACTACCTTTACAAAATCACCTATTAAAAAATCAACTTCAATTTTTTTACTCTTATCACCAGATTTTCTCAAAACCCTTAAAATATCATCCTGCGTAACGGGCAATGGTGAAAACTTAGAACCTATAAATTTTGAAACACCAGGTAAACGTCTAATTTGAAAATAAACTTCCTCATCAGGTATCATCTCTATAAAAATATAGCCCGGAAAAATCTTAACTGTTTTTTCCATCCTTTTATTATTTTTGATTTCTACAGTCTCTTCCCTAGGAATTAAAACTTGAAATATTTTATCTGTTAAGTGGCTATCCTGAATAAGAGATTCTATCCTAGCCTGAACTTTCATTTCTTGATTCGAATAACATTGAACAATATACCAATTTCTATCTTCAACTTTCAAAACAGGCTCTCTCTCAACTTCAACAGAAGAACTTGAGGAATCTTGAAAATTTCCAGAAGTTTCTGAATTAACACAATGAGAAATATCTCCTGAAGAAACAAAAACATTATTTTCTTCATTAACAGGATTAATATTTTGATTTTGAAAATTACTTTCGCTTTGATTCATCAATACACCATAGTCATATATAATTTTAAAATATAATCAAATTAAAATTTAACACTTTAAATTAATTTTTTACAAAACAAAAAAATTTTTATAATCAAAAAATCAACAAAAATTACAAAAAAAATAGAAAAGGAAACCAAAATACAAACAATAAAGACAGACCTTACCAAATGAATTTTGGTTGGCCAAGTTATTTCAAAAAATTCTTCTTTAAGCCCTTTTAAAAAAACAAAAAAAGAAGATTTTGATCCTGTTTCCATATTTCTTCCTTTAATTTTTTAAAAAATTTACACCAAAAATTTACACCAAAAACACAAAACTAAGCTAAAAAACTACAATTTAATCTTAATTGATCATTCAAAAAATGTATTTTTTCGATAAAATTAAAGTTACTGGCAGGCCCGACTGGATTTGAACCAGCAACACTCGGTTTTGGAGACCGATGCTCTACCAATTGGAGCTACGGACCTGTAGACCAAAAGCATACTCCAAAAAAAGAGCAGGAGGGAACATTATCATGAAAAAAAATTATGTGTCAATCAAGATTATCAAAAGATGATCGAAAAATATTATTTTAATTTAAAAAAAACACAAATAATCTATTAGGTTTCTTTCGTTTATATGTTTAAATAAATCAAATAAATGAAAAATCAATCAAAGTATAAAAAAGAAGATAAAACTAGAGAACTATGGGCTGTCATAGCATTATTTGCAGGATTATTTATTGCAATTTGTTTCTACATCCCTAGCAGTACAGGCATGATTGGAAAAATATTAATGAAATTTATGACGTTTATGATAGGAATAGAAGGTTTAAAATTTTTACCTTTACTTCTATTTATTGCAGCTATTTCTTTATTTATCACATCTGTTAATCAAGGGATTATTTTGCAAGCATCGCTATTAGGATTATTTTGTATTTTGCTAACCATTGAATGTGTTCATTTTAACCTGGGAAATACGTTGACACTTCCTTTAAAGCCCTATCATTGCGGATGGATTGGAATTCTCGGTCTTTATACATTACATAAATTAGTAGGCCCAACAGGACTTCTTATTTTTATCATCGTAGGAAGCATTATATTTTTAACGTTAACTTTTGGTTTTTCAATTTCTGAATTTATAAAAAGTATTTTCAATCCTTATTCAAACAATAATCCTCAAAACTTAGAAAATGGTCACCCAGAAAAATCAATCTCATTTATATCGAAAATTAAAAATTGGTTCTTAGAGCCTCATGAAGAAAAATTAGTATTTCCTTTAGACAATACCACTCATGAAGTCGAAGGTTTTTTATCTCAATCTGCACCATTTCAAAGAAAAAAAACATATTCTGAATATCAAAACTTAAATCCAGAATTAGAACTAGAGATGGAACCCATTCAGGTAATAGAGGGTATTGATTCTATACAACCCCCAAAGAATTTAACAACGTTGAGCATTTCAGAAAATAAACACAAAAAAACAATGTTTAAATTACCTCCCCTAAGTCTATTAAAAGAATCAACAAAGAGAAACATTAAAGACTCTTCTAAAGAAAAACAAGAAAAAGCTGCTATTTTAGAAGAAACACTGGCTAGCTTTAACGTAAACGCTACGGTTATACATATCACTCAGGGACCTTCTGTTACAAGATTTGAACTGCAACCAGGAGAAGGTGTAAAGATTAGTAAAATTACAGCTCTTGCAAAAGATATTGCACTTAAGCTTGCTGTACATGATGTAAGAATTGAAGCCCCGATACCTGGAAAAGCATTAGTAGGAATTGAAATGCCAAATCAATTAGTAGACACCATTAGCTTAAAAACATTACTTAATAACCCTACAAGTAAAAATTATACTTCAAAATTACTTGCAGGAATGGGCTTAACGATTACAGGAGAGCATGTATTAATGGATTTATCTAGGATGCCTCATATTTTAATTGCAGGAGCAACTGGATCAGGAAAAAGCGTTTGTGTGAACACCATTATTTTGTCAATTTTAATGCGCGCAAAACCAGAAGAAGTAAAATTTTTAATGATCGATCCTAAAAAAGTTGAACTTAGTTTTTATCAAGATATTCCCCATTTAGTTGCCCCTGTTGTAACAGACCCCCATAAAGCTGCGGCAACTTTAAAAAGATGGGCTTTATTTGAAATGGAGCAACGTTACGATTTATTTTCAAAATCAGGCGTAAAAGATATTGACGGTTACAATAAATTAGTTGAAAAAGAACATTCTCAGGAAAAACCAATACTTCCTTATATTGTGGTTGTCATCGATGAATTGGCAGACCTTATGATGGTGGCTTCTCAAGAAGTAGAACAAACTATTTGTCGTTTAGCCCAAATGGCCAGAGCCACAGGTATTCACTTGGTTGTTGCAACTCAAAGACCCAGCGTGAACGTTGTAACGGGACTAATTAAAGCGAATATCCCGTCAAGAATTTCCTTTTTTTTACAATCACAAATTGATTCTAGAACTATTTTAGACATGCCAGGAGCAGAAAAGTTATTGGGAAAAGGAGATATGTTATATCTTCCTGTAGGATCTTTTAAACCCAAAAGAGTACAGGGTGTATTTGTTTGCGAAGAAGAAATTAGGCAAGTCGTACAATTTTTAAAACAACAAGGAAGTCCTAATTATATTGAAGAAATTTTAAATGTCGAACCTCTTGAAGTTGCGAATGTTGATTCTACAGAAACAGGACTGGACCCTTTATTTGAAGAAGCAAAAAAATTAGTTATGAATACACAGTATGCATCTACATCTTACCTACAAAGGAAATTAAGGATTGGATATAACAGGGCTGCAAGAATTATGGATGAATTAGAAGAAAATGGCATTATTTCAGAATATGCAGGAGAAAAGAAACCAAGATCAATTGTATAAAATATATATTCATTCTATTTTAGAAAAATCCAGAAATATCATTTTTTAAGTAAAGAAAAAATATAAAATTTTCTATTTTTTAAGAGCAAAATTAAAGTAGAAGTTAGGCATTTTAAATCTTGTAAGTTAAAATTAAAAAAATAGCAATAATCAAAGGAAGGATTAGATTGTATGGCTGGGCATAGCAAGTGGTCGCAGATAAAAAGAAAAAAAGCAAAAACAGACGCACAAAAAGGTAAAGAATTTACAAAACTTGTAAGAGAAATTACAGTTGCAACACGACAAGGCGGGGGCCCAGATCCTCAACTTAATAATAGATTAAGACTTGCTATCCAAAAAGCAAAAATATCAAATATGCCTTCTGAAAATATTAAACGGGCTATTCAAAAGGGCGTCTCTGCCGATGAAGATAGCCATTTCGATGAAGTAATTTTTGAAGCTTACGGACCTTGTGGCGTCGGAATATTAATTTTGTGTTTAACGAATAATAGAAATAGGACTATTCCAAATTTACGTGTTATTTTAAACAAAAATGGTGGAAATATGGCAAATCAAGGCTCTGTATCTTATCAGTTTGATAAAAAAGGATATTTGGTATTTGAACCAGGTGTATCTCTTGAGAGCGTGATTGATGTTGCAGCTGAATGTAAGATAGATGATTTCGAAGAAAAAGAAGATCATTCTATAGAATTAATAATGTCTGTTCCAGAACTTGAAATAACAAAAGAAATCTTTGAAAAAAAAGAATTATTGTTTGCTGATTCAGGCATTTCAATGGTTCCCTCTAATCTTCTAACAGTTACCGAAGAAACATATGAAAAAGTTTTAAATTTAATTGAAAAATTAGAAGAAGATGAAGATGTTCAAGAAGTATATACCAATATGCTTTTAAAAAGTAATTAAGTAAAAAATGTTTAAAAAAAGTTATCGGTTAAGCATATTTTTTTTATTATCATTATTGTTTTTTATATGCGCAAAAGAAATTTCTGCATTAATCCTGATTCCCCCCAGAACATTACCTGTAAATGTAGCTCCAAATGGATCTACAGCTGTTGTCTTAATTATTAATCCAAGTATGCCCTTAAATAGCGATACTACAGAAACAATTTCTAGCATGCAATTATTTAACAATGGCGCAATTAGTTTTGGACCTAATGGCGTAAATAAAATTAGTATTTATAAAGACTTATATGGTGATGGATTAATTGGGAATGAAGACCCGCTATTGGGGTCTACTATATGCAACGTCTATTCTCAGTTTCAAACTGTAACCATGATATCCCCTCCCGTAATTTCTTCAACCAACACAACCCAATTGTTAATTGCCTATACTTTTTCTAATTCTGTTCAATTGAGCGCAACAAGTAATGCAACAATATATAAAATTTCAGTCACAAATGGAAATGCATTAGACTTTTCTGGTTATGATAACAGTAATCAATATATGGATAATCCAAATATTCCTACTAAAAATATCATTAAAATTTCTGGAATTGGACAAAACACAATTACAACAAAAAATCCTTCTTTTGTTTTACCTGGAGAAAAAAATGTACCCATGCTTCACTTTGAAATTCAAACTGCTGAAGAATCAATTGATTCTTTTTCAGATTTATCTTTAATTTTTAAAAATGACGGCAATAACTTTAATACTGGCCAAAATGGGGTAAGTAAAGCAACATTGTATAAAACATCATTTGCCTCGAATGCAATTATCACAAGTACAACATTTAATAGCAACTACTCTACTGTCATTTCAGATATCCCTAATGGGAGCTTTACAAATAGCAATACATTAATCTTCAAGTTTCCACCTTATACAGGAGGATTTTCAGGAATTTCAAATACAGAGAGTACAAAATTTTATTTAACATATGACATCGGATTAAACATCTCAGTCACTGAAAATAATTTTGTACAAGCCAATTTTCTAAATTTAGAAGGAATAGGAAGAGTTTCTAAGTTAAAACTACTGTGGCCATCCGTGAATATGACAACAATCCTTGCACCTCAAGTACCTGTAGGAGGGCTTGCAATTGCTTCACTTGAGAATATTGTTCCTAACAATACATTTGGCTCAGATAATCAGATACCCATGTTAAAAATGAAATTAAGATCAAATTATACGCCTGTTACATTAAATTCTATTGTTATACAAAATACAAAAGCAATTCCGTTTGCAACAACAATAGGTGGAAGTGGAATTAAAAGTATAGAAATTTTTATAGATAGAGATGAAAATGGCGTATTTTCAAAAGAAGATGATGAGCCTGCAATTGCAAATATTAATTTAGGTGAAAAAGTTAATGGAATTGCCGTCAATACACAAAGTATTGCCACATTATTTTTTAATCCATTCAATACTAACCCGGGATTAAAAATCGACACTTACGATTCCAATATGAAATTAAATGAAAAAACGTTATTCGTGATTTACTCTATCGGAAATTTTTCTCCTAGCGGAGCAAATGATATAGAAGCTTCTATAGGAGAATTAAGCGTTAGTTTAAATATTACAAGTGTTCAAAATGGTGGAGAAATTATCGAGCCTAAATTAATTAAATTGAATACATCTCAAATTTTACAACCGACACCTGCAGCAATTTTAACACTCCAACAAACCAACTTATCAATTAAAGATGTAAAATATATTTATCCCAATTTTGCTACAAGAGGCAGTATTAAAGTACCCGCAATATCCCTCCAAATTCTTGCAAATCAACCGATACAAAATACAAGACTAACCTTTTTAAGTAATAATGGTGTTTTTCTTGGAAATAACAATGGAATCTCTAAAATATGGCTATACAAAGACAGTAATAAAAATAATGTATTAGATAGTGCTGATGAATTTAAATCAGCCACCTCTGTATTTACAGATAAAAAAACAGCGCAATTATTAGGGGTTAACTTAGAAACAGAAAATAATTTTTTAGTATTATTTGATATTGGACAAAATGCTTTTATTTCAAATCAATCTATTGGAACACAATTATCTGGGATAAGTGGAACAACAGGTGGCGGTCTACTGACAGGTGGTCAATTGCCTATTCCAAATTCCCCAAAATTTCTGAATGTTATTGATACACCTTTAGGAAAGTCTGTTATTTCTGTTGACTCAGATCCCTCAAATAAAAAAATTGACATCACAAGAAATATTACTATTGAATTAAAAAATAAAACAAATAATCAAATTAATTTATCTGAAGTAAAGCCCATTTTTTATCATAATACAATTTCTGGATCGGATATTTCTTATGAGTTTAGTATTATTTCTTCCAATACATCTTTTACTTTAGAACCTTTTAGTAGTAAACCATTCAGTTTTTCAGTCAAACATACAAACAAAAAATCTTCTGGAAGCGTTATTGTAGACAGCTATGTAAAATTTGAAACATTAGATTCAAATTTTGGAATACAATCTCGATACATAGGAGATTCAAATTGGATAACTGCAACAGAATATCCTTTGTCTTTTTATTTATCTGAAAACCCTTCTTACAGTTGGGAATATCCTGCATATATTAAAAAAATAGAAGTGATTAAAAATGATATTCCCTACCCTTTTTATAATGGAAATGCATTAGATAATTCAGATAGGATAAGGCTCACTTTTGAATCGTTAGGCATTCATATAGATGAGTCAAGTTTAAGTTTAAGCTTAAATGGATCTCCTATGACATTAAGCAAATCGGGTATGCCCTTCACCTATGACTACAATAGGGAGGCAGGAACCATTGATTTCTTAAATTTGGGGAACCAGAATGGAACATTAAAATTAAATATTACAGATATTGCAGGAGTCTCCTTACCAGAAACTAAAATTACTTTTTTAAAATCTGAATATGGACAAATAGACTCTCCATTGTTTTATCCCAATCCCTATATTATGGGAAAAAGCAACTTAAAATTAGGCTTTAATTTAAGTAAAGCGATTAAAATAAAATATTATATTTATAATCAATTAGGGGTACAAGTAAAACAAGGTGAATTAGAAAACCCAAAAGTAGGTTACAACATTATTACATTTTCAGCGTTTGAAGATTTTCTAAATCCAGGAATGTTTATTTGTATTTTAATTGGGGAAGATGGTACACAAAAAATATCAAAAACAACAAAACTAGCGATCTATTAAATGATAAAAAAGCTAATTTATTTATTCATCACATTATTCATCACTTGCCATGCATATATGGGAATATCAAGACCCATTACAAGTCCAGAGCAATATATGGTAGGAGCAAGATCTTCAGCAATAGGAGCTGGAAATCCAGCCATCGCTGGAGATTTAAATACCATGATGATTAACCCGGCCACATTAGGAGACATAGACGCTATCCCTATTTCTTTCACATCACAACATTTAATAGGCAATTTTGATTACTCCGTTGTGAATTTTGCTTTCCCTATGGAATTAAAATTAAAGTTTTTAAAAAAACAGAAAAGGCAACAAAGAATCACGTTGGGAATGTCTTACGGATCTGTTAGCTTAGGAGATATTCCAGAAACAGTCCTTCAAAATGACCTCATTATTAGACAAACAGGCACATATAGCGCTGGATATAATGTAATTAATTTTAGCGCAGGGTCATCATTTTATGATTTATACGGTTTCAATGTTATTTCTGCTGGATCTTCATTAAAAATTTTAAAATACTTCGTAAAAGACAGCAGCAGCAGTACATTTGGTATTAATGGAGGAATTTTAGCAACAAAACATATTGGAAAATTTTTTGTAGAAAGAGTTCATATTGGAACCGCACTTCATAACATTATTGCACCATCATTTACATATGAATCAGGCAATGAAGGCATATTACCTATAAATATATATATGGGATTGAAAGCTGATTTATTTGAAGACAATTTATCTCTATTTATAAATAACGGATCAGATGGTTTATCGGTTGGCTCAGAATTTATACAAAATAACCTAATAATAAGAAACTCTACAAATTTAAAAAAGGTAAATTTAGGACTAGGATTACTTTTTGATCACATTGCAACAGGATTTGGAAACAATAAATACAGCCTAAGATTTGATTATTCATATACACATCAACTGGATACCAATTTAAGCAATCTACCTACACATGCTTTGTCTTTTTCAATTTTAGGCGAAGCAAGACCTAACGCACCTATTATTTTAAATCCAGATCAAGAAAACTCTATTACTCAAGAAAAATTTACTAAATTATCTGGCATAGGACCTAAAAATACAGCTATTCGAATTTACAACAATAATTCTTTAGCCCAAACAACTTTATCTGATAGGTTTGGAAACTGGAAAGTAGAAAGGGTAAAACTAAATGAAGGGAAAAATAATCTGTATGTAAAATCTTTTGGAGTAGATCAAGAAAGTTCTATGCAATCAAACAGCTTAGATATTACATCTGATACGATCCCGCCAACATTGAATATAAAAGTTATGCCTGAAAAATTAGTATTAAAAATATCAATAGAGGCCACCGAAAATATTGATGTATTTGATACTAAAGTGATAAGTATAGTTGATGGTAAAAAAACTGAAAATAAAATTGAATTTACCCCGAATATAATAAGATTTGTGGAAACAGGAAATGAAAGAAAAAAATGGAAAGCTGAAACGCAAATAAACAAATTAAGTTCTTTTGAGTTACCCAATCAAATGATGAAATTAATTGTGAATGCCAAAGATGAGGCAGGTAATAAAGTGACAGTAAAAGAATTTCCATTTTTTGTAGCATTTTCATTTCCTTCAGATAAAACCGTTCATTATAAAGAAAATATTCGATTTATAGGGCAATCATCAGATACTGTATCTGGAATTTTAATTAACGAAAACCCAACCTATATCGATCCTTCTAAACGATTTGCAATTCAAGTACCACTAAAACCTGGAAAAAATTTAATCAAAGTAATAGTAAAAACATTAAATGATCAAGAAATACCCTATAGCTGTCGTATCTTAAGATTAAAATCATATGCAGACCTTACAGATAAAACCAAACATAGAAAAGAAATTGAATTTATGGCAACACTAGGTATTTTAGATGGAGATATGGATGGCAATTTTTACCCAACAAAACCAGTAACCAGACAATATATTGCCAAAGTATTATATCTCATGAGTGGGGAAACAACCCTTCCAAAAGTAACTAATTCCTTATTCACTGATGTGCCTAAAAATCATGAGTATGCTCCTTATATCCAAATAGCCGTTAAAAATGGATTAATGTTTGCATTACCAGATGGTAGCTTCAAACCTGATCAATCACTCACTTTATCAGAAGTGATTTTTTTACTTAGCAATGCCGGTTTTATCGATTCTCAAGAAGTAGA
>Ga0172372_10008651_pt1 | contig 13385 bp, 15 predicted proteins | sample LakKiv5m_2_FD_114544 | JGI IMG/M metagenome (GOLD analysis project Ga0172372, IMG submission 114544) | Freshwater microbial communities from Kabuno Bay, South-Kivu, Congo - kab_092012_9.5m | ecosystem: Environmental > Aquatic > Freshwater > Lake | place: Democratic Republic of the Congo...
AGAGTAACCGAAGAGCCCCAAGGTTTGCTTCTTAACGTATGATGGAATATAAAATATTGTATCTCAGATACTTATATTATATGCAGAAAGAGTATGTAAGTCAATAGGTTTTTGGATGCCCCCCATAGTAATAAAGTTCTAGTTTGTTGTTGCCTTCACGATTAAAATGGAGTCCCCAGAATTGATGGGAGCTTTGTTTATCGAGTTCCATTTCGTTGTTATCAAGTTCATTGCGACGATCTGGACGGCGCTCCACTGGTATCAAGTAGAATGCCTGCCATTGCAAAGTATCACGTTGATACTTGCTGTAAATGCCATCAAACGCATTGATGGTGTTGCGAAAACGTTGGCGAGCCACCAAGCGACGACTGCCTATGTCCAGTGTTAGGCGACCAGCCTTAATATAGGATTCATCTTGTTGCCAGCCGATCCAAGCCTGCAAAGGCTCCAATGTGTTGACATCATCGGTGCCCAGTGGTGTACCAGCATCATCAAACCAAGCGCGCGCATCCTCGATTTCTAGCTCTGCAAATAGATGTTCGCTACTTCCTTTAAGACTGAGCAACAGTTGAGAGGACAAGATTTGATCGCTGCCGCTAGCTCCTGCTCGGTAGGCGTTGTGTAAAGATTCATGGCGTAGACTATAAGTGCCATCGAGGCTCCAGATGGGTTTTGTTTCAGCGACACCTTCATGAAAGCACCATGGCAGAAATGAAAGAGTTGAGGCAAACAGAACATTCTTGATAGTCACGTTAATTTCTCCTTGATACCTTATTGTGATGGCCTTTGTGTTCGTTTTTTTGCAGGTCGATTTAATTCCTGAAATTTGGTCTTGACGAAAAACGCTATATAATATTTTATATAGCGTTTTTCGTCAAGACTTATCACAATTAATTCCGCTATTTCAAAATGAGGAGAGGCTTATGACATGGTTGCAAGTTTTAGGGCTTATCGGCACATGGTTGTTCACGGCGGCTGTTCATGCTGAAAAGATCACCATTGCCGCAGCGTCTGATTTGAAGTTTGCCATGGACGACATTGTCGCCATCTATAAGCAAACTTATCCTGCCGATGAGGTGGACGTGATTTATGGTTCTTCGGGCAAGTTCTATGCTCAAATTCAACAGGGTGCACCTTATGATCTGTACTTCTCCGCTGACATCAAGTTTGCACAGTCTTTGGCAGACGGGGGTTTTGCTGCATCAGAAGTAAAGCCTTACGCTTTTGGTCGTATTGTATTGTGGAGCGGGAGCTTGGACGCTAGCAAAATGACCTTGGAACGTCTTCTCGATCCTAAGATCACTCGCATTGCCATCGCTAACCCCAAGCATGCTCCTTATGGTATGCGTGCAGTGGAGGCCTTGAAAGCATCGGGCTTGTGGGACAAGATTGAATCCAAGTTGGTTTATGGTGAGAATATAGCCCATGCGGCTCAGTTTGTGCAGACAGGAAATGCCCAGATAGGCATCATCGCTTTGGCGCTAGCAGTGAATACTGAATTGTCGAGTAAAGGTGGCTATTGGTTGATTCCCGACCATCTGCATAACCCACTGGAGCAGGGGTTCATCGTCACCAAACGGGCGAAGGGCAACTCTGCTGCCAAGCGATTTGCTGAGGACATGGACTCTAAAGCGGTGCGAGCTGTTATGGTTAAGTATGGGTTTGTTTTACCGCTCAAGACCTTATAAACACACAGGTATGGAGGAGAACGGGCGTGCTGACTGAGAGTGATGTGCAATCTCTGTGGTTAACGGTGCGTTTGGCTGCTATTGTGACGGCGCTTCTCCTTCTCGTTGGCACGCCTATTGCATGGTGGCTGGCCCGTGCCAAAACTTGGTGGAAAGGGCCCATTGGCGCGATAGTGGCCTTGCCTTTGGTGCTGCCGCCATCGGTGCTCGGCTTCTACCTGTTGTTGCTGATGGGGCCGCACGGTCCTGTCGGGCAACTGACTCAGGCGCTGGGCATCGGGCTGTTGCCGTTCACCTTTTGGGGCTTGGTTGTCGCTTCGGTGCTTTACTCTTTGCCTTTCATGGTGCAGCCCCTGCAAGCGGCTTTTGAGGCATTGGGAGACCGGCCGTTGGAAGTGGCGGCGACGTTGCGGGCTTCACCGCTTGATGCATTTTTTACTGTGGCCGTGCCGTTGGCCGCACCGGGTTTTTTAACGGCCTCGATTCTGACCTTCGCTCATACCGTGGGTGAGTTTGGCATAGTTCTGATGATGGGTGGCAACCTGCCTGGCATCACCCGTGTGGCCTCTGTGCAAATTTACGATCATGTGGAAGCTTTGGAGTACACGCAGGCGCATCGTCTTGCGGCAGTGATGCTGATTTTTTCCTTTTTGGTATTGCTGGCGTTGCAAGTTTGGCGTTCAAATCCAAAGGCGCGTGGCTGACGTGATGGACATCCATGCCTGTTTTCGACTCGAAAGGCCGGGTTTTTCTCTCAATGTGGACCTCACTTTGCCCAGCAGAGGCGTTATCGGATTGTTTGGCCATTCTGGTTCGGGCAAAACCACGTTGCTGCGCTGTATTGCAGGACTGGAGCGTTCCTCGCAAGGGCGATTCAGCATCGCTGGTGAGGTGTGGCAGGACGAGCATTGCCGATTAGCTCCGCACAAGCGATCTGTGGGTTATGTGTTCCAAGAACCCAGTCTATTTCCCCACCTTTCGGTCATGGACAATTTGCGTTACGGTATGAAGCGGATTAGTGACATCGAACGGCTGGTCAACTTGGAACACGTTGTTGACTTGCTGGGCATAGGCCATTTGCTTGAACGCAAACCCGATTTGCTCTCGGGTGGTGAACGTCAACGGGTTGGTATAGCCCGTGCTTTGGCCGTCAGTCCGCGTTTGCTGTTGATGGACGAACCCTTGGCCGCGCTTGATCTTAAACGCAAGCGCGAGATCTTGCCTTACTTGGAAAATTTACACGATGAGTTGGAGATCCCTATGATCTATGTCAGTCACTCACAAGACGAGATGGCACGATTTGCGGATCATCTGGTGATTTTAGAACAGGGACGAGTGCTGGAGCAGGGCGGGCTGCAGCAGATCTTTTCCCGCATAGATTCACCTCTGCAAGTCATGGATGATTTAGGTGTGGTGTGGCAGGGGCGGGTGGTGGAGCGGGTAGAGCAGTGGCACATGGTGAAAGTGGCCTGTCCCGGTGGTGAACTATGGGCGTGCGATGCTGGGGACGTGTTGGGGCAGACGACTCGAATCCGCATACTGGCGCGCGATGTGAGCTTGACGTTGAGCAACCATGAGGACACCAGCATCCTCAATCGGCTTGCTGCGCAGGTCGTCGAACTTGCCCACGACAGGGACGATGCCATGGCATTGGTGCGATTGCAAACAGGTGCCGATCATGTCATTGCGCGTTTGACCCGCCGTTCTGTGGATCATTTGAAACTGGAGCTCGGACAACGAGTTTGGGTGCAAATCAAGTCTGTGGCCATGGTGCGTTAGGCTTGCACCGGCACACCTCAATATTAGTTCATGCGGAGTGATAGAGCATGGTCAAGTTTAGTTCTCTGTTGTTACAATGAAACTGAGAGTCATTTCTATTGAGATATTCCGAGACTCAGGTATTTGTTCTTTGTTTTTCACAAGATCAGCAACACATTCAGCTATGACTTGACGGATTCCTTTCAATGCCTTTTCTGGTGAGGAATCAAGCCAACCAAGACTTGGGAACTCTGTGCATAAACCAACATACTCTTGGTCTTCTTCAGGCCAAGTGACACGATAAGGATAATGATCATTTTTAAGACTCATTTGATACCTCCAGTTTATTAATTGCCTTTAGTACTTGCTTAACTTGATAAGATTTAGCCTTACCGTCATTGCTTTGCTATTTGTAAATTTTCTCGATGTACTTTACTTTATCAAGGTTTTTAAAATCTGCGTCTTGAGTGTATATTGTTGATTTTGTGTGTTTTGCAGTTGAATAAATAATGCTGCTAGTAAGAGGTAGTTTATGTAATGTCCCTAGTTGAGCAGCTGTTACAGCAATGGCAGAAGATAAGTTTACTACTTTGCCTTGATGCATAACAGCTATTGCTTGCAATGCTAGATCTTCATCTTTTTGCTGGACAATTCGTTTAAATACTTCAGTGATTGTTATTGTTGGGACAATGAGTTCAGCTGTATTTTGTATAATAGGGCTAAAAAAATAAGCATTTGAGTCATCTTCAAAATACTTTAGCCAACCACAAGAGTCAACAATATTCATATTAGAAAACCTTTTAGTTCTTTAGCGGGTTTGACTGGAATTAATTCAATTCGATCTAATAGTTGAATTACAGTCAACTTGATGCCTGCTTTAAGACCTAGAGATTCTCTCACTTGCTTAGGTATGACAACTTGGTATTTCGGTGATAGAGTGACAGATTCCATAGTTATTATCGATCATAAAAACGTATTACACTATGCATATCGAATAAATTTATCAACGCAAATAACAAATGGAATAGCCGGCTATTACACACCCAAACACGAGAAATGAACAAGACAAAGACAGGCTCTCCACAATGGCGAACGGTGCATAAGTGTCTTGTTCTTCTCTTGATTAGAGCTCAAACGCGACTTCTTTGAGAGTATGCCCAGGTATATTGTTAAGTGCTTCAAATAGGATTTTCAAGATTAGCTTGCCACGATCAAAGTGGACGATGCATATTCAAGCACCGAAACGACTTGTGAACGTGAAACACCAGGAAACCACTCAAGAAATTCATCAATTGAAGCACCGTCTTCGAGGTTTTCAAAGAGAGCCTTAACGGGCACACGGGTGCCTTGAAAAACTCAGCAACCACTAACGACGTTGGCTTCTCGACTTACTCCGGTGCAGTCTTCCCATGGCATGGCAATGTTTTAAGGCCGATAACGTGGGGTAAAGGATTGGAATGTGTCAATAGAAATCTTAAAACTTGATTTAATTGTACCGCTGTATGTTTCATCAAACAGGAAGCCTTGCGTCAAAATTTCGAATGAGGTCTCAAGGTAGTTCACACGAGATCAGAAACTCTGAGTGCATCGTTTTGGTTTGCTTTTCCAAAAATAGAGCATGTTCCCGCTCTAGTTGGTGAAATGTGTCGATGATATTCAGACCGTAAGGCGTGAGTGCAGAGCCGCCGCCTGACGAACCGCCAATTCGAGTGGTGAGCAGAGGATAAGGCGCGCGATGATTGATGGCATCAAGAGCGTCCCACGCCGCTTTATAACTCATGTGCATCGCCTTGGCGGCGGCGCTGATGGAGCCTTTTTGATGGACCAACTCTAGCAGGCGAATGCGCCCATGACCAGCTAGAGTGCCGTCTTTTGTTTCCAACCAAAATCGACCTTTTACTTGCAAGGAGGGGTCACTCTCAGCATTGGTGGTGTGTGAGAAGATTGAATCCAACCAGTCGTGCCAGAAGGCAATGGCGGCCGCTTGCAAGCGTGGGCAATGAGTTTTGGACTGCATTCTAAGTTGCTGAACGTCAATTCCTGCGTGCGACAATTCACAGCAGTGACCGACGTACCAATGCTCAAGTCCAGACAGGGTCACTTCGGGGTGACATTGCAATGCGAGTATTGAAGTTCCAAGCGAAAAGACCTGATGGGGATATTGTGAGCTGGAGGCCAAAAGCTTTGCGCCCGTAGGTAGATCAAAGGTGTCCCCATGCCAATGGAGCAAGGCGAGATCTGGACTGAGCAAATGCTGGATGGCAGGACAGGCGTTTGCACTTGGTCCAGCGACTAAAGGGTGCCAGCCAATTTCCTTACCGTTATTGCCAGGGTACACTTTGGCGCCAAGGGCGGCAGCGATCAGTTGTGCTCCCAAACAAATTCCGATCGTGGGTTTATTTTGGGCAAGTCGCGATTTTAGCAGCGTCAGTTCAGTGGTTAGAAAGGGATAGTTTGCTTGCTCGTAAACACCGATGGGACCGCCCAAGATAACCCATAAGTCGGCTGCCAGAGGGTCGATTTCATTCAATTGCAGGTCAGCAGCAAACACGAGGTGGACTTTGAACCCGTATTCGGTGAGCACATTTTCCAGCGTTCCCAAATCTTCGAAAGCTAGATGCTGAATGATCAAGGCTGTTTTCATTTGCTTTTTTTAATGAGATTAGTGTCGGTAATGATCATTTAAGCATTCGTATTCCTTCAGGAAAGACAAAGTTGATGTTTGAAAATGAAATCCCCTTGACGTGAAGTTTGGGGATTTCAGCCTCGAAGCTAGTGACGCCGATTAAAGCTGGGCTGAGTACCGAAAAGCTGGAGTGACTGTCGGGCTTTTCAAAACCAAACGCGTCTTTTTGCGCTTTCAAATCAAGTTCAAGCGGGCCGTGATCGAGTTTTGCAATCAACTTAAAGTTTGTTTGTTGTAACCCAGATGACATGACGGCCAAACCGTCTAGGCTATAGGCGGTGAGAAGACCTTTGTGGTTATCGAGTACAAATTCAAGATGTGCAAAACCCTCACCTAAAACAACCAAACAACCACCATGTGGAGCGTCATAATGAGATTCTTGGTGTTCAGGTGGTGGTCCTTCTAATGCAAAATAACCGAAGAAAGAGATCAGAATTAACGCGAGAGCAGTGCTTATAAAAGTTTTAAAGTTCATCTAAAGCGATTGTTTTTAAAATTTTGGACTCATGCACATCAACCCCATAGGTGATTTGCCTACGGCAATTTTTTCTATCAAACTGAGCGAGCCATCTTTTTCAATTCGATAGCAAGATAGATCGGAAGAGTTGCGTCCAGCACAGTACAAATACTTTCCATTTGCTTCAATGCTCATGACGCGAGGGTGGCGGCCGGTAGGGTAAATTCCGACTCTCTTATTGATGTGACCATTCCTCGTGTTGAGTTCAAATGCAGAGATAGAGTCCAACCCCACAGGACTTTTTAAATCGCTGTTGTCGCGATTGGTGACATAGGCAAAACGTCCGTCTGGGCTGATTTGACAATCCGCAGCGGCAAAGTTGTTTAAAAGTTCAGCAGGGTGGTCGGTTGTGGACACGGTTTGTTGCAAGCTCAACGTTCCAAAAAACGGATCGTAGTCCCATTGGGAAAACCCTCCACCGCGTTCATTTGAGGTATATACAGCATTGAGGCTAGGATGAAAGCGGAGGTGACGTGGTTCATGTTGGAAAGCATGGTTGGCAGGTCCAGATACAAGCGCAGGGCTATTGGGCTCAAGTCTATTTTTGGGAGCATTGATTCTGAATTGGTAAATGGCGTTCGGCCCCGTGTGAGGCACCAAGGCGTAGCGGCCATCTTTTGAGATAGCGACACAGTGCGCGTTGTCGTCGGTGCTGCGCTGTTCAATGAGGTGGCCTTTGCAGATGCCATCGGCTTGAATCGGCAACATGGTGACTTTGCCGTCGCCATAAGAGGCGCAAATGAGGAACTTGCCGCTTGGGTCACAGGCCATGTGCGTAGCTCCAATGGATTTTGGTTCTATGTGTAGGAGTTGTAACTTAGCTTCAGCGTCAAATGCCAGTGTGGCTATTCCAAACCGATATTCAAGATTTTTGTCGCTGTAGGAAAGGGCGACGTAAATTTTTTTGCCGTCAGGAGAGAGAGCTAATTCACCGCTATTGGCTGGAAGTTCGAGGGCATGGTCAAGTTGGGGCAAGCCAGATTGCGCATTCAAATGGTAAACTTCAATTTTTTTATCTTGTTGAGCGGATAAAAGCAGAACCTGATCGGCTGTGCAAGCGGACATGGCGAGGTAGAAAATTGAGATTAAAGCAAAGATGCGATGCATGACGAACTCTTCAAATAGGAGGGGCAGGGCGAACTGGAGGGCTTTTAGAGTCATCTTTCAAGTTTCAATTTTTTGACGGATCTAGGCTAAAAGCGCTATATAGGTTTGATCTTCCCAACTTTGGCGTACATTTTAGGCCTTTGCTTTTCTGTTCTTATTGGTTTTTGGCGTGCTATGATTGAAAATTTAATCGGTACCGGACTAGCCTTAGGCGCAGATTTTGTGGATGTGTTTCGTGAGGAAACGCGTCGTGCGGCAGTTAGCTTGAAAGATCAAAAAGTCGAAAGTGCGAGTGCTGGCATAGATTTCGGCTATGGCATCCGCATGATCAAGGGAAAACAAACTTTATATGTGGAAAGCAGTTATGAGGATGAGGGCAAACTCACCCGCATGATGAAAAATTTGGTGGCCACCCATGGTTGGCAAAAAAAGGATGAGGTGACAACGATCAATTACCTCCGAGGGGTGCGCTTGGAGAATGTGCATAAAATTCTAAAAGAGCCTGCCAAGGTAGGGCAAAGTCCAAAGTTGGCTTGGCTGAGTCGTCTAGATCAACTGGCTAGGGCGAGATCGCCTAAAATTCGACAAGTCAGTGCCTCTGCGTTTGATGAAACTCAAAATGTGACCATTGCAAATAGCGAGGGGCTCATGATTGAAGATCGACGTGTGCGCTGTCGTTTAAATTTTAATGTTACCGCAAGCGAGGGTGATCAGCTTTTTACCGGTGGTGAAAACCCTGGCGCAATGATGGGGATGGAGTTTTTTGATTCTTTGGATTTGGAAGATCTGGCCAACAAGGCGGCTGATAGGGCCATGCTGATGTTGAATGCGGGTTATATCGACGGCAGGTGCATGCCTGTTGTGATAGGCTCGGGCTTTGGTGGTGTGATTTTCCATGAAGCTTGCGGACACCCGTTGGAAACGGAGGCTATTCGCAAGAAAGCCTCTCCCTTTGTGGGAAAAATAGGCGAACTCATTGCTCATCCCGCGGTTACAGCTATTGATGATGGAACGTTGCCCGGTGTATGGGGAAGCATTCAGATAGATGATGAGGGCATGCCCACGGAGAAGACAATGTTGATTGAAAAAGGTATCTTGAAAGATTATTTGTCAGACCGCTTGGGAGCAGGCGAGGTGGGGCGCCGTCGCACGGGCAGTGCTCGTAGGGAGTCCTTTCACTATGTTCCAGTATCCCGTATGAGAAATACGTATATCGACCGTGGTGATGACAATATCGAAGATATGGTGAGCTCCATTTCTTATGGTCTGTATGCGAAAGTCATGGGCGGAGGTTCGGTCAATCCAGCTACGGGTGAATTTAACTTTTCGGTTCAAGAGGGTTATGAAATTAAAAATGGCAAGATTGGCAGACCTGTGCGAGGCGCGACGTTGATTGGCAAAGGGCATGAAATTTTGCCTAAAATATCCATGGTCGCCAATGATTTGGAAATGGCTGCCGGGATGTGTGGCGCAAGTTCAGGCAGCGTGCCGGTCACGGTGGGGCAACCTACGATTAAAGTAGATGACATTTTGGTCGGAGGTCGTTGATGACTCACGAAGATGCTCTTGAATTGGCCAAAACCCACGCCCTCAAGCATGGGGCCCAGAGTTGTGATGTGCTTTATAGTGCTTCTGAAAGTGAAGATTTGGAAGTGTTTGAAGGTGAACTGAGCAAAGCTGAAACACTGAGCTCTCAGGGGCTGGGCATTAGATTGTTTAAATCTCACAAGCCAGGGTACGCCTACACACAACGCATCACGAAAGAGGCTGTGATATGCATGGTTGAAGATGCGCTTGTGAATGCCGAACTGACAGAACCTTTGATGATAGAATTGCCTGAGCCCTTCACGTTGCCCGAGATTGACTTAAAACTCTGGAATCAGGAATTGGAAACGCTGTCCTTGGAGTCGATGAAGGAGTTCTGCCTCGATATGGAAGAGCGCGCTCGCAAGGGCCATGAAAAGGTGGTCAATGTTCCCAATGCCGGAATAGGCAAGGGCTCCAATCGCATGGCTTTGCTCAATTCTAAAGGTGTTGAGTATCGTATGCATTCTAATTCCATTTCCGCCTATGTGAGTGTGGTCACTCAAGCTGGGAGTCAGAAAAAGACAGGCAGTTATGGCAATGGTGGTCGCTCATTCTTAGATTTTAATTTATCTTATTTTTCAAAAGCTGCTGTTGAAAGAGGTTTGGAATTATTGGGAGCTAAATCGATGCCCAGTGGTGCTATTCCCGTTGTGTTTTCAAATCGCATTAGCCCGAGCATCATGGGGCTGTTTAGCTCGTGTTTTTCTGCTGATGCCGTGCAAAAAGGCCAATCCCGATTGAGTGGGAAACTGGGTTCTAAAATAGCCGATCCGTTGGTTTACCTTTCTTGTGAGCCTCATATACCCAAAAGGCCGGGTTCCAGACTGGTCGATTCTGAAGGTGTGGCGTGTCGACCTTTGAAATTGATCCACGAGGGGCATTTATGTTCCTACATTTACAATCTTGAAAGCGCGGCTAGGGAAGGTTGTAAATCGACTGGGCATGGCGTGCGCGGGTTGCGTGGCAAAGCGGGGCATGGTTTTTCAAATTTGATCATGGCTACGGGCAAAGAGAGTCTACAAGACTTGTTTGATCGAAATCAGCGCTGTCTTTACGTTTTAAAATTGGATGGCAGTGCCGCCTGCTCTGCTGTTTCAGGCGAGATTTCAATAGGAGTTCAAGGGTGGTTGATGGAAAATGGTCGAATGGTTCAACCTGTCGATTCCATCACGTTAAATGGAAACTTTTTTGATTTATTAAAAGGGATAAAAGGCGTTTCCGACACGTATTCCGACTCGTTTTCAGGGGTAAAAGTCCCCGATCTGCTGGTGGAAGGTTTGACGGTGTCGAGTTGATCAGGCGGCTCTTTCTAAACCAAATTCATAAATAAATCCGAATTTAACCTTCACCCATCTGACGGTGTAGTCGATTCCAGATGGCGAAGTGAGCTGACAACCGCGTCCTAAGAACTCAGAGCCTAGGGCAATGCAACCTAGCCCTTTTTCACTGATGTTGCGAAGGAAGACTCGTCTTAATTTTAAATCGCCTTTGAGGTCAAAAGTAAATTTTTGAGGAACAAAATGGGCGGGATTCCTGATTTCTCTACGATCACTAGACATAATTTTAAAAAAAATAATGAGATGAGCTCAAGACTATAAAAAAAAATGTTTGTGCATTTCATAAGGATTGTTGTGTCTCAAACTTAGACGCCTTCCTCTTTTAGTTTTGCGGCCAACTGGTTCATGCTGAGCAGTTGATAGCCATTTGCTTTTAAGTGAGTTAAGAAATTTTGAGCGATGGAAATGCCATGTTCTCGATTTCTAGAAAAGGCCATTTTTATGGCTGGAGAGAAATGGTTGGTGGCAGAAGTGGGAAAAAAATCATGCATGTGGGCGTAACAGACCACGATGCGAGGTAAGCCGACCAGTTTTTCTAATAATTGGTAAATGCGTGGACCAAATAGCTTCATGTAGGAGATGCCTAGGATCAATCTGGCATGTGGCATGACGCCAAAGGGAATTTCCAAAAGCCCACAGGGGAGGCGATGAGGATGAATGGGACTGTTGAGATTGTTGAACTTGCCAGGTCGGTAAGAGGGGAAGACGCTGGCGTCAAAACTGAAGCCCATGTCGTGCAAGATTTCATGATCACCAGCGTAGAGTTTTCCAAAAGGAGCTCGGTAGCCATAGCTATCTTGTTGAAAATGCCGGTTTAAGATTTGCAGCGAGGTCTCAAATTCGTAGCGGCTGTTAAAATTCTGAGTGGCGTGTGAGTGTGAATGTGAGTGAAATTCATCGGCGATGAATTTCAGCACAGCGATCGACCTTGAGTCGCGCTCGAGCACACCGGTTTGAACAAATGCCGTCAAGGGCACTTCCAGTTGATCTAACATCTTTTTCAACTTTTTGTGCCCGTCGGTTTGATCAAGCGTTTGCAGTGTTTTTGAGCGACCGCCATAATCCAATTCGAAATCGAGGGTCATGCATGCATATTTTGTCGCTTCGTTCTTCAACTATCGTCTTTTTCGTCTTGATCCAATTCACCACATGCTACATTGTCGATGAAGAAAGACAAGCGAGTTATCGTTTTAATAAATTTATAAGAGTTAACTTCTAAAAAGGATACATGGACGAGCATAAAAAAGCTAGTTGGAGCAACCAACCGGTTAGCCAGATGATGGAAAGAGCCCAAGTCATTGCCAAGCATTGTAAAATTCAAGATGCCATTCAAAAACTGCAAGACTCTCGCTCCCATTGCTTGTGTGTGGTTCATGATAGCGGCGAATTGGCCGGAATTTTCACCGAAGATGACGTTGTTAACAAGATCATTGACAAGGGTGTGGATGGGAATGCCCCCGTGATTGACTTTGTCGATCGCGAGCCCAATTCTCTGTATATAGAGAGTAATATTGCTAGAGTCATCGATCTGATGGGTGAGCGTGTCCTTTATTATTTGCCCCTATGCGATAAGGAGATGAAACCAAAAGGCATTTTTTCAATAAGGGAGCTCATTCATACCTTGGCGGATAAAACCGTGCTCAAGGGCTCTAGGTTCGTATGGTCCAATCCAGATGAAGATTTGGGTTCGTTTCAACAAGCCATTATTGAGGTGATGAATCTTCCGGTTAGTTTTGCGATTTCTAGATACGGTTATGTTCATTCTGTTCCCTTTGGCATCAACGATCCCGTGCAAAAGGCGCTCAGCAAGATGAAAGGAACCAATGAAAGAGCGGCTTTGGTTTACAATGAAGGCGTATTGGCAGGCTTTTTTAGAATTAGAGATGTTCCTTTTAAACTTTATCATAAAAGCGACGAATTGGCAAAAATGCCCGTGAGGGAGTTGATGACGGCGTTGCCTAAAGAGGTGTCGGAAGAGGAGTGTTTCGCGAGCGCCTTTAAAAGAATGTCGGAAAATGGCATCTTGTTTTTACATCACAAAGCCAGTGATGGCCATTATGTCTTGATTCCTGCGGCAGGCATGTTGGCTTATTTATACGACCACATTCACGACGACACCTAATAGTATGTATAGTTGGCGTGAATGCTTGGGGTCAGATCTCAACTTGAGAGCAGATCTGATTAAACGCATAGAGTCTAAGCGGGCGTTTTGGATATTGCCTGATGCAGAGGACCTGCTTTTTGTCTATGGCGCAGAAGACCCTTTGTTGGTGCGTGATTTAGGCGGTGGCATCATTGAGTGGATATTGTCAGAAGATCAGGCGCTCAATCGAGCGGCATTGAAGGCGTGGCCTGAAATAGATATGGACAAGGAAGCCTCGGAGTTTTTCAGTGTCGTTGAAAATCCAGAGTGGTTGGACATAGAGATTGCAAAAGAGAGCATTGGCATGGCAGAGGCAGAGCCGGATGAAATTTCTGCAGGCCATGAAATGGAAGCGGATGTGATGGCGGTATTGTTGTTGATCAATCGCAATGTCTGGCCTAGGCGCAAGGCCCATGCCGGTTATCCCGCTCCTATGAAGGCTTGGACGTATCGACTTTAGGCTGTGATTCTTTTTTTCTGATCTCCGAGCTTGAGATGGCGATGGGGTCGAAATCAGTGACTTTTAAATGGTTTGGAGGTTAAAGACACTTTCCTTTGATAG
>Ga0172372_10008652_pt1 | contig 13384 bp, 13 predicted proteins | sample LakKiv5m_2_FD_114544 | JGI IMG/M metagenome (GOLD analysis project Ga0172372, IMG submission 114544) | Freshwater microbial communities from Kabuno Bay, South-Kivu, Congo - kab_092012_9.5m | ecosystem: Environmental > Aquatic > Freshwater > Lake | place: Democratic Republic of the Congo...
CCGACGGCGTCGGCGCTTGCAGCGGGAAGGTCTCCACGGGGACGCGGCGCAGCTGACGGGTGCCGGGGCGATGCAGGCGCCGCGGTCAGACGCCGCGCACCACCTTGAGGGTGCTCGGGCCGCGGCGGCTCGCCTTGGCGGCATCGGAGCGGTTCTGCTGCAGCCGCTCGAGGTACTCGGGCGTCACATCGCCCGTGACGTACTGGCCGGAGAAGCAAGAGGTGTCGAACTCGTTCACGCGCGCGTCGTCGTGCCGGCAGGCCTGCATGAGGTCGGTGAGGTCCTGGTAGATGAGCCAATCGGCGCCGATGGCCTGACGGACCTCTTCCTCGGTGCGGCCTGCGGCGACGAGCTCGTCGGCCGCCGGCATGTCGATGCCGTAGACGTTCGGGTAGCGCACCGGCGGCGCCGCCGAGGCGAAGTACACCTTGCGGGCGCCGGCTTCGCGCGCGACCTCGATGATCTGCGCGGAGGTGGTGCCGCGCACGATCGAGTCGTCGACCAGCAGCACGTTCTTGTTGCGGAACTCGAGGTCGATGGCGTTGAGCTTCGAGCGCACCGACTTCTTGCGCTGCTCCTGCCCCGGCATGATGAAGGTGCGGCCGATGTAGCGGTTCTTGATGAAACCTTCGCGGTACTTGATGCCGAGGTGCTGCGCGACCTGCAGCGCGGCGGTGCGGCTGGTGTCGGGGATGGGGATCACGACCTCGATGTCGTGGTCCGGGCGCTCGCGGCGGATCTTCTCGGCGAGCCGGTCGCCCATGCGCATGCGCGCGCGCTGCACCGAGACGTTGTCGATGATGCTGTCGGGGCGCGCGAAGTAGACATACTCGAAGATGCAGGGCGCATGGTGCGTGGTGGCGACGCACTGCTGGCTGTTCAGCCGGCCCTGCTCGTCGATGAACACCGCCTCGCCCGGCGCGATGTCGCGCACGCTGCCGAAACCGGCCATGTCGAGCGCCACCGACTCGGAGGCGAGCATGTACTCGGGGCCCTTGGCGGTGTCGCGGCGCCCGAGCACCAGCGGACGGATGCCGTTCGGGTCGCGGAAGCCCAAGATGCCGTGGCCGATGACCATCGCGACGACGGCGTAGCCGCCGCGGCAGCGGCGATAGAGCGCCGTGACGGCCGCGAACACATCGGCGGCGGTGATGCGCGCCGTGCCGACGCGCTGCAGCTCGGAGGCGAGCACGTTGAGCAGCACCTCGGAGTCGGACGAGGTGTTGAGGTGGCGGCGCTCCTCGCGCGTCAGCACATCGGCGAGCTCGGCGGCGTTCGTCAGGTTGCCGTTGTGGCCGAGCACGATGCCGTAGGGCGCGTTCACATAGAACGGCTGCGCCTCGGAGGCGCTGTCGCAGCCGGCGGTCGGATAGCGCACATGACCGATGCCGATATGGCCGCGCAGCTCGAGCATGTCCTGCTGGTTGAACACATCGCGCACGAGGCCCTGGCCCTTGCGCATGCAGACGAGGCCGTCGACCGCGGTGACGATGCCGGCGGCGTCCTGGCCGCGGTGCTGCAGGACCGTCAGCGCGTCATAGAGCCGTTGGTTGACGGGTGAGGTGCCGACGATGCCTGCGATGCCGCACATGGTCAGTTCTCCGGCGGCGGTTGCGGCTGGCTGACCTCGTCGAGCTTCTGCATCTGGTCCAGCAGTTCCTGGGCCTTGGCATGGCTGTCCCCGAAGGCATCGGGCATCTCGAACTGGACCCCGTCCTTCATCAGTGAACGGAAATCCACCACCCCATCGAGCAGCGTGCACGCCTGCAAGGCCACCGGCGCGAGGTGGGACTGCTTCCACCACTCCTGCTTGGTGACGCCGAACTGCAGTCCGACGAAGGTGAGCGCGCCGATCACGACCATGGCTTTGGCGCCGCCGAACAGCAGACCGAGCATGCGGTTGACGGGACCGAGCGTGTCGCCGAGGGCGCCGCTGACCACTCGTCCGACGAGGATCACACCGAGGTAGGCGACGGCTCCCACCGACATGCTCGCGAGCAGCCAGCGCGCCTGCGGATTGTCGGTCATCGAGGCGACGAGCGGCACGAAGCCGTCCGCCAACCGTACCGAAGCCCAGATGGAGGCGACCCAAGCGATCAGACCGAAGACCTCGCGGACGAGACCGCGCATCAGGCCGCCGACCGCGAAGAAAAGCAGCAGAGCGATGAACGCAAGATCGAAAGCTGTCACGCCACGACTCCGTCCAAACCGGGGAACGGGAGTGTAACGCAAGCGGCGAGGCGGCCGCAGGACTTCACGGCACCGCGACGATGGCGCGGTCGGGCGCCAACGGCCGTAGCCGGACCTCCAACGCCTCCGCCGCCTTGCGGTCGGCGACGGGGCCGACGCGCACGCGGTAGAACCGCTCGTCGTCGCGCGCGGTCTCGTTGATGGCGACCTCGAAGCCACGGCGCGCGAGATCGTTGCGCAGCACCTCGGCCCGTTCGCGGGTCCCGAAAGTGCCGACCTGCACGAAGAACCTGCGACCGCCCGGAGCGGCCTCCGCCACGGACGGCGGCGGCTTAGTCGCGGCAGAAGGTGGCGCCTGTGTTGCGGCAGGCGGTGGCGCCTGTGTTGCGGCAGGCGGTGGCGCCGGCGTTGCGGCAGGCGACGAGCCGACCGGTGCGGTCGCCGGGGGAGCGGCTGCCGGGGGCGCGGCTGCCGGCGCGGTCACTGCAGGCACCGGCAACTCCACCGGTGCGTCGTCCACCACCGGTGACGGGATCGGTGTCGGTACGGGCACGGCGGGACCGACACCGGGCGGCGCTGCAGCGGCGCCGGTGAGGTCGATCTGGATGGTCTGCTTCGGCGGGCCATCGCCAGCACCGGTGTCAGGCGGTGCGGGAGCGGGCTTCTGGCCGGACCCGGTCAACAGTTCGGGCAGCAGCAGCACCGCGAGCAGCACCAGGATGAAGGCGCCGGTGAGTCGATTGCGCAGTGCGGTGTCCAAGACCGGATTATATCCCAAGCCAGTCGAGCGCCGGCCCGACGGTGAGGAAGGAGCCGAGCACCACGATGCGATCGCCGGGACGCGCCAAGGCGAGCGCGGCGCCGCAGCCGTGCTCGACATCGGGCGCGAGCGCAAGACTGCGGCAGGACTCCGGCAAGCGCCGACGCAGGCTCTCAGGGTCGCCGCCCCGCTCGCCCGGCAGACCGACCAGCACCCAGCCGTCGATGACGCGCTGCAGCGCGGTGCCGATCGCCGCAGCGTCCTTGTCCTGCATTATGCCCGCCACGGCGTAGGTGCGACCGCTCACCGGCTGCGCGACCAACGCACCGGCCAACACCTCCGCGGCATCGGCGTTGTGCGCGACATCGAGGATCCACTGCGGTCCGCCCGCGGGCCACTCGGCGATGCGTTGGTACCGGCCGCGGAGGCCGACCGTCCGCAGCGCCGTATCGACCACGGCACGGAGGTCCGTCGCCGACGACGGTCCACGCACGACCTCGGGTCGATGACGCGCGAGCGCCATGAACGCCGCCATCGCCGCCGCCGCATTGTGGAGCTGGATCGGGCCGGGCAGCGCGGGCGTGGGCAGACCGCCGAAGGCGAGACCGCCCAGCGTCGGTGCCGTGCCGTGCCAGCTCCAACCGTCCTCGCCGCCGGACTCCACGATGAAATCGCGCCCGGGCCACAGCGCCTCGCAGCCGAGCGTGGTCAGCGCCTCGCGCACGCTCTGCGGCATGTCGGCGCTGCCGAGCACCACCGGGTGCCCGGCGCGGAAGATGCCGGACTTCTCGCGGCCGATGTGCTCGCGCGTAGGCCCGAGCAGGTCGGTGTGATCGAGCCCCACCGAGCAGAGCACCGCCACATCGGCGTCGACGATGTTGGTCGCGTCGAGCCGGCCGCCGAGCCCGACCTCGAGCACCACGAGTCCGCAGTCCCGCGCGCGGAACGCCAGCAACGCGGCGAGGGTGCCGTATTCAAAGAATGTGAGCGACACGCCGTCGCGCGCCGCCTCGATGCGCTCGAACGCCTCGATGAGCGTCGCATCGTCGACCGGCTCGCCGTCCACGGACACGCGCTCGTTGTAGCGCTGCAGATGCGGCGAGTTGTAGGTGCCGGTACGCAGCCCCGCCGCGCGGCCGAGCGCGGTGAGGAACGCGGTGGTCGACCCCTTGCCGTTGGTACCGCCGACGATCACGGTGGGCGGCGACCACGGCAGCAGCCCGAGCCGGCGCGCGACGGCGCCGACCCTGTCGAGGCCGAGTTCGATGTCGCGGGGGTGCTGCGCCTGCTGGAAGGCGAGCCAGTCGGCCAGCGTGCGCATCGGGCGGATCTAGGCGGACGGTGCGGTCGGCATGGGCGCGACCTCGGACGCGACTGCAGGCGCACGCATCAACATGCGCAGCGACTGCGCCAGCCGCTCGCGCATCTGGCGACGGTCGACGATCATGTCGATGACGCCGTGCTCGAGCAGGAACTCGCTGCGCTGGAAACCCTCCGGCAGCGTCTCGCGCACGGTCTGCTGGATGACGCGCGGCCCCGCGAAGCCGATCAACGCGCGCGGCTCGGCGACATTGAGGTCGCCCAGCATGGCGAGGCTCGCCGACACGCCGCCCGTGGTCGGGTCGGTGAGCACCGAGATGAACGGCAGACCCGCGTCCGCGAGGTCGGTGAGCGCGGCGCTGGTCTTCGCCATCTGCAAGAGCGACAGCAGCGCCTCCTGCATGCGCGCGCCGCCGCTCGCCGAGAAGCAGATGAGCGGGCAGCGCTCGCGGATGGCGTGGTCGGCCGCACGCTTGAAGCGCTCGCCCACCACCGAGCCCATCGAGCCGCCGAGGAACTGGAACTCGAAAGCGCAGGCGACGACCGGCATGCCCTCGAGCTGCCCCGCCATCACGACCAACGCATCCTTCTCGCCGGTGCTCTTCTGCGCGGCGCCGAGCCGGTCCTTGTAGCGCTTGGAGTCACGGAACCGCAGCGGATCCTCCGGTCGCACGCCGGCGCCGATCTCGACGCCGGAACCGGCGTCGAGGAAGCGGCCGAGGCGCTCGCGCGCGCCGATCCGCATGTGATGGCCGCACTTGGGGCAGACATGCAGGTTGCGCTCGAGCTCGGCGCGGTAGAGCGGCGAGTCGCAGGCCGCGCACTTGATCCACAGCCCCTCGGGCACCGTACGCGCGCGGCGCTCGGTCTTGATGCGCGAGGGGACGATCTTCTCGAACCAGGCCATGTCCGGGACTATACCGGAGGACGCGGCAACCGGAAGGCCGCAGGGTACTCCACCGCCTGCAGGCACAGACCCTCCGCGGGGGCGGTCGGGGCGTTGGCGCGGCGGTCGCGGCCGAGCAGCAGCGTGCGGACATCCTCGGGGGCGCGCGCTCCGCGGCCGATCTCGATCAGCAGCCCCGCGATGTTGCGCACCATGTGGTGCAGGAAGGCGTTCGCCGCGACATCGATGTGGACGAGGTCCCCGTCGCGCTGCACCTCGAGGCCGTCGAGCCGCCGTACGGGCGATCTGGACTGGCACTCGGCGGCGCGGAAGGCGCTGAAATCGTGTTCTCCGAGCAGATGCATCCCGCCCTGCTGCATGCGCGCGGCATCGAGCGGCATCTGCACCCAGGCCGTGCGGCCGCCGAGCAGCGCCGAGCGCGCCGAGCGGTTGAAGATGCTGTAGCGGTAGCGGCGACGCACCGCGCTGAAGCGCGCGTGGAAGAAATCCGGCACCGGCCGCGCCCAGGAGACGCTCAGGTGCTGACCGAGCCGGGCGTTGACGCCGAGCACCCAGGCGCGCGCGGAGCGCACCGCGGCGGTGTCGAAGTGGACCACCTGACCGCGGGCGTGGACCCCTGCGTCGGTACGGCCGCCGCAGGCGAGCGCGACGGCGTGGTCGGCGACGCCGGAGACCGCGTCGGTGAGATCGCCCTCGACGGTGCGCAGACCGGGCTGCTGCTGCCAGCCGCAGAACTGCGTGCCGTCGTACTCGATGCCGAGCGCCCAGCGGCGGCTGCGGACGGCAGCGGCGGCGACCTCGGACCGCGGAGGTCCCATGTGCAGCTCAGGTCAAAGAATCGAGCAGGCGCTGCGCTTCCTCGCGCTGCGCGTCGTTGCCGATCTGCAGCACGGCGTCGAGCTCGGCGCGGGCGGCGGCGACATCGTCCATCTCGATGAACGCGCGCGCGAGGTCGATCTTGCTGCCGGCCTCCTCGATGGTGGGCGGGTCGCCCTCGAGATCGTCCGCCATGACCGGCGCGGGCGCGGCGGCGGCGGGCGCGGTTGCGACGGAAGCGGTGGCAACGACAGCGGCATCGGCGACCGACGGCGACGCCGTCGGCGTCGACCACTCCTGACGCGGCGCCTGCGCCCAGGCCTGCAGCTCGGCTTCGGCCGCCGCAGCGCGACGGCGCACGCCGAACAGCATGCCGACCAAGCCCAGTACGGCGAGCAACAGCACGCCCCACAACCACCAGACCTTGCCGAACATCGCCTGCAGCGTCGTCACCAGACCGGTCTGAGCGGTCTGCGGGGCGGCGGCGGCCTTCGCCTGCAGGTCGGCGAGCTGCGCCGAGGTCACCTCGAGCAGACGCTGCTTCTCAAGGAGCTGTTGTTCGATGCGCGCGAGCCGCTGCTCGACGCTCTCGCCCGCGGCGGGGGTCGATGCCGACGCTGCGGACGCGGCGTCACCACCGCCGGACTTCCGCGCCTCGGTCGGCTTCGACGCGCCGTCCGCCCGGCTCTCGCCTCCGGTCCCGACGGACACCTCGGACGGTGCGACGAGCCGCAGACGCCCCGTGGCATCGGCGACCTGAGTGGACGCCCCGGAACGGCTGCGCCACTGCGACACCGCGCGGTTGACCTCGCCCGACACCCGCTGCGGAGGCAGCGCGGCGAGCTCCGCCGCATCCGGGATGCGCAGCACCGCGCCCGCACGCAGGTCGTTCATGGAGGCGCCGAACGCCTCCCGGTTCGCCTCGTAGATGCCGACCATCGCCTGCGAGGCCGTCACGCCCTCGCGACGCGCCACCGACGCCGCGATGCGTCCCAAAGTATCGCCGGAGCGTACCGTGACGCTGCCGCCGCCCGCAGGGCGCGCGGTCGGACGGCCCTCGGACTCGCGCGGAGGCTCACGCGCCGCCTCGGGCTCGGGCACGCGGTCCACGGTGCCGCTGCGACCCGGGTCGACGGCCGGCGCCTGCACCTCCATCGGGGTCAACGGCTCGGCGGTCTCGGACGGGCGGTCGACCACGAGGTTGAACTCGCGCAGCACGCGACCACGGCCCCAGTTGGCGGCCACGAGGACTGTCACGAAGGGTTCGGACACCACCTGCTCGGTGCGCAGCACCAGCACCGGCGCGCCGGCCTCCGTGGTGCGCAGCGAGACCGAAGCCGTGGCGAGGAAGCCCGGCCAATCGAGGCCGTAGCGGGTGAACACATCGCGCCCAGGCACCTCGGCGCGCAGCGCGGCGAGCTCGGCGGGCGTGGCATCGACCACCGCGATCTCGGCGACCAGCGGCGCATTGAGCCCGGAGATGACGCGCGCCTCGCCGAGACCGAGCGCCTGCGCCTGCGATGCGATGCCGGCGAGCGCCAGCGCCGCCAGCATCTGCAGCACCGGCGACCGCGCCGACCGCGCGCTGCGCGATGCGATGGACGAACCGGCGTTCAAAGATGATCCCTCACGAGGAGCTCGGCGATCTGGATGCTGTTGGTGGCGGCGCCCTTGCGGATGTTGTCGGCGACCACCCAGAGATCGAGGCCGCGCTCGTGGGAGATGTCCTCACGGATGCGGCCGACGAACACCTCGTCCTTGCCCGCGGCATCGACGGCGGTCGGGTAGCCGCCCGGCTTGCGGGTGTCGATGACCTTCACGCCCGGCGCCTTCTCGAGCAGCGCGCGCGCCTCGGGCACCGTGAGCTTGCGGCGGGTCTCGATGTGCACGGCCTCGGAGTGCCCGAAGAACACGGGCACACGCACCGTGGTGGCGTTCACCCGGATGGACGGGTCGCCGAGGATCTTCTGGGTCTCCCACGCCATCTTCATCTCTTCTTTTGTATACCCGTTCTCAAGGAATTTGTCGATTTGGGGTACGACATTGAAGGCGATCTGGGCGGCGATCACCCTGGGCTTGACCGGACCCTTGCCGCTCATCAGCGCCACCGCCTGCTCAGCGAGCTCGTCGACCGCTTCCTTGCCCGCCCCCGACACCGATTGGTAGGTGGCGACGTTGATGCGCTCGATGCCGGCGGCGTCGTGCAGCGGCTTGAGCGCGACCAGCATCTGGATGGTCGAGCAGTTGGGGTTGGCGATGATACGGCGCTTGATGAACTGCGCCATGGCTTCCGGGTTCACCTCGGGCACCACCAACGGGATGTCGTCCTCGTAGCGGAACTCGGAGGTGTTGTCGATGACGACGCAGCCGGCGGCAGCGGCCTTCGGCGCGTAGATCCTCGAGATCTCGCCGCCCGCCGAGAAGAGCCCGATCTGGGCCTTGGCGAAATCGAAGGTCTCGACGTCGATGACCGGGATGTCGCGGCCGCGGAACTCGACGCCCTTGCCGAGCGAGCGGCTGCTGGCGAGCGGGTAGAGCTCGCCGACCGGGAAGTCGCGATCCTCCAATACTTTGATGAGGGTGTCGCCCACGAGTCCGGTGGCTCCGAGCACGGCGACGTTCCAACGACGGGTCATGGTTGCGGATCCTTCGAGTCCGGCGCACGCGCCGGGATGACGGGAGTGGTGCAGTTTACATCGGCGTTCTGTGCGCGGTGACGCAGGTAGTGGTCCATGAGGACGATGGCGAGCATCGCCTCGGCGATCGGCGTGGCGCGGATGCCGACACAGGGGTCGTGACGGCCGGTGGTGACGACCTCGACGGGGTTGCCGTCGACATCGATGGAGCGGCCCGGCACCTGGATGCTGGAGGTGGGCTTGAGCGACGCGTGCACGACGATGTCCTGCCCGCTCGAGATGCCGCCGAGCACGCCGCCGGAGTTGTTGGAAAGGAAGCCTGCAGGTGTGAGCTCGTCGCGGTGCTCGCTGCCGCGCTGCGCGGCGACGCGTACGCCGGCGCCGATCTCGACGGCCTTCACGGCGTTGATGCCCATCATCGCGTAGGCGAGGTCGGCGTCGAGGCGGTCGAACACCGGCTCGCCGAGCCCCGGCGGCACGCCGCGCGCCACCACCGTCACCCGCGCGCCGACGGAGTCGCCCTCCTCGCGCAGCCTCCAGATGAGGTCTTCCAATTCTTTGACGCGCGACGGATCGGGGCAGAAGAACGGGTTGTCGTAGGCGGTCTCGGGCGCGACGGGCGCGAGCTCGAGGTCGCCGATGCGGCTCAGGTAGCCGTGGATGCGGATGCCGACGCGCTGCTCGAGCCACTTGCGGGCGATGACGCCGGCGGCGACGCGCACCACCGTCTCGCGCGCCGAGGAGCGGCCGCCGCCGCGATGGTCGCGGAAGCCGTACTTGTGCTGGTAGGTGTAGTCGGCGTGGCCGGGACGGAAGCGGTCCTTGATCTTGTCGTAGTCGCGCGAGCGCGCGTCGGTGTTCTCGACCAGCAGACCGATGGACGAGCCGGTGGTGCGTCCCTCGAAGACACCGGAGAGGATGCGGAGGACATCCGCTTCCTTGCGTTGGCTGACGAACTTCGAGGTGCCGGTGCGGCGCCGGTCGATGTCGCGCGCGAAGTCGGCCTCGGAGAGTTCGAGCCCCGGCGGGCAGCCGTCGACCACGCAGCCGAGCGCCGGACCGTGGCTCTCGCCGAAGGTCGTGACCTGGAAAAGCCGACCGATGGTGTTACCGGACATGGGACAGAAGCTGCTCGCGCGTCAACAAAAAAACGCCCCCGCCGTCGCGCTCGAACCCGAGCCAGGTGAACGGCAGACGCGGCCAGCGGCGGCGCACGGCCGTCTCGGTGTTGCCCACCTCGACCACGAGGACGCCACCCGGGGTCAGGTGCCGGGCGGCCTCCTTGAGGATGACGCGCACCGAATCGAGCCCCTCCCGACCCGCCGCCAACCCCAGGCGTGGTTCGTGCCCGTACTCCGGGGGCAACGAGCGCATCTCGTCGGCCCCGACGTAAGGGGGATTGGACACGATGATATCGTATCGACGCCCCCCCAGGGCCGAGAAATGGTCCGATTCCGTCAGGCGCACACGGCGCGAAAGCCCGAGGCGACGACGGTTCTCGCGCGCGAGCGCGAGCGCATCGCGGGAGATGTCGGTGCCCTCGACCCGCGCCTCGGGCAGATGATGCGCGCAAGCGAGTGCGATGCAGCCGCCCCCGGTGCAGAGGTCGAGGATATGTCGCACGCGCGCGGGGTCGATCCAGGGCCGGAACTGACGCTCGATGAGCTCGGCGAGCGGCGAGCGCGGCACGAGGGCGCGAGGATCGACGCGCATCGGCAGACCTGCGAAGAAAGTCTCCCCGGTGAGGTAGGCGGACGGCAGGCGCGTATCGATGCGCTGCTGCAGCAGCGCCTCGTAGCGCAGCAGATCGGCGGGTCGCAGGCGACGCCGCAACGCCGCCGCGGTGATGGGCCACGGGAGCCCGAGCGTGCTCCAGAGCAATGCGGCGGCCTCATCGCCCGCGTTGTCGGTGCCGTGCCCGAAGAAAACCCCGGCGCGCGCGAGCCGGCGGGCGCCACGGTACAGCGCATCGGCGACCGTCGGCGGCGCCGCGGGCTGCGATGGGGCCCGAGCCGGCTTGTGGGATAATTTCGCCATGGACGCCCATTCTGCCTCGCCCGGCTTCGCCGCGCGCGCTTTCGTCGCGCTGCAACATGTGCTGCCGCAGCACACCATCTCGCGCATCGTCCACGCTGCGGCGCGCAGCCAGACGCCGTGGTTCAAGGACCTGCTGATCGACGCCTTCATGCGCGGCTTCAAGCCCGACCTCTCGGACGCGGTGCGCACCGAGCCGCGCAGCTACGAGTCCTTCAACGCCTTCTTCACGCGGGCGCTGCAACCCGGCGCACGACCGCTGCCCACCGACCCGGACGCCCTCGCCTGTCCGGTCGACGGCACGGTGAGCGAGCTCGGCGACATCGACGACGACCGTCTGCTGCAGGCCAAGGGACGGCACTACACGCTCGGCGCCCTGCTCGCGGGTCGCGAGGACTGGGTCGCGCGCTTCCGCGGCGGACGCTTCGCCACCATCTATCTCGCGCCGTACAACTACCACCGCATCCACATGGCATGGCCGGGCACGCTGCGCGACGCGTGGTTCGTGCCCGGGCGGCTGTTCAGCGTCAACCGCACCACCGCGGACGGCGTCGCCAACCTGTTCGCGCGCAACGAGCGCGTGAACCTGCTGTTCGAGGACCACGGCCTGCACCACGCGCTGCTGCTGATCGGCGCGCTCAACGTCGGCAGCATGGAGACGGTGTGGCACGGCGAGGTCGCGCCGCGTCGGCCGCGGCGCCTCGAGCGCCTGCCGGTCGCACCGACGGCGGGCGGCGATGCCTTCGCCGCGGCGCGCGGCGAGGAGGTCGCGCGCTTCAACATGGGTTCCACCGTGATCCTGCTGTTCCCGCCGAGCGCCGTGGAGTGGCGCGCGGGGCTCGCCTCCGGCACCACCGTGCGCATGGGCGAGACGATCGGCCGCCGACTCGGCGATCGATGACGCAGATGGACGACTGGCGCCCGAGCGCTTCCCGCGCGCGCCTCGCGCAGCGCGCCGAGCTGCTCGCCGCCACCCGTGATTTCTTCGGCGACCGCGGCCTGCTCGAGGTCGAGACGCCGATGCTGGTCGGCGCGGCCGTCACCGACACGCATCTCGAGTCCGTGCCGGCGCGGGTCGGCGCGCGCACCATGCATCTGCACACCTCGCCCGAGTACGCCATGAAGCGCCTGCTCGCAGCGGGCAGCGGCGACATCTGGCAGCTCTGCCGCGTGGCGCGCGGCGATGAGCGCAGCCGCCTGCACAACCCGGAGTTCACGCTGCTCGAGTGGTACCGCTGTGGCTGGTCGATGGCGCAGCTCATCGACGAGGTCGCGGCGCTGTTCGATGCGCTCTGCCTTCGCGCTGGTTCGGCGCGGCGACCGCTCGTGGTACGACGCTATGCCGACGCGTTCCGCGATCTGTTCGGGGTCGATCCGCTGACCGCCTCCGACGCCGCGCTCGGCGCGCTGGCGCGCGACGCGGGCCTCGAGAACGGCACAGCAGGCCACAGCGGCGTGACGGCGCCCGCGCGCGATGACCTGCTGGATTTTTTGGTCGGCGCGAAGCTCGGCCCGACGCTCGGTCGCGGCGAGTGGTTCGCGCTCACGCACTGGCCCGCTTCGCAGGCGGCGCTCGCGCGGCTCGACCCCGCGGACCCGCGCACCGCGCTGCGCTTCGAGGTCTACGCCGACGGCGTCGAGCTCGCCAACGGCTTCGAGGAGTTGGCCGACGCACGCGAACAGGCGGCGCGGTTCGCCGCCGACAACGCGGCGCGCCGCGCGCGTGGGCTGCCCGAGCATGCGGCCGACGAGCGATTGCTCGCGGCGCTGGCCGCGGGGCTGCCACCCTGCTCGGGCGTGGCGGTCGGCTTCGACCGCGCCGTGATGGTCGCCACCGGCGCGCGCAGCATCGATGAAGTGATCGCTTTCACCACGGAGCAGGCATGAGCACGCATTTCCCCGTCCCCGACTTCAGCGATAAGGCCGCGGGCTACCGCGAACTCGACGCCCAGCTCGCCGCGTTGCTCACGGGCGAGCACGACCTCATCGCCAACACCGCGAATGCCGCCGCGCTGCTCTACAACGCGCTGCCGGACCTCAACTGGGCGGGGTTCTATCTGCTGCGCCCATCGACGGACGCAGCCGGCGCGGCGGGAAGCGGCGCGAACGCCGGGCCGCAGGAGCTCGTGCTCGGGCCGTTCCAGGGCAAGCCGGCCTGCGTGCGCATCGCGCTCGGGCGCGGCGTGTGCGGCACGGCCGCCGCGGAGCGTCGCACGATGCTGGTACCCGATGTCCACGCCTTCCCGGGCCACATCGCCTGCGACGCGGCGTCGAACTCTGAGATCGTGGTGCCGATGATCCGCGGCGCGAGCAACGGCGCGGACGGCACGGCGGGCGGCGAACTGCTCGGCGTGTTGGACCTCGACAGCCCGAAGTTCGGCCGCTTCGATGCGGTCGACCAGGCGGGACTCGAGAGGATCGTCGCGACGCTGCTCGCGTCGTTGAGCTGACTCGCGCTTACTGCTTGGCGCGCGAGATGTACTCGCCGGTGCGCGTGTCGACCTTGATGACTTCGCCCTGGTTGATGAAGAGCGGCACGCGCACGACCGCGCCCGTCTCGAGCTTCGCGGGCTTCTGACCACCGGTCGCGGTGTCGCCGCGCACGCCGGGATCGGTCTCGACGATGGTGGCCTCGATGTGCGCCGGCGGCGTCACGACGAGCGGCACGCCGTTCCAGAGCGTCACGATGCACACCACGCCGTCCTTCAGCCACTGCGCGCC
>Ga0172372_10008655_pt1 | contig 13380 bp, 9 predicted proteins | sample LakKiv5m_2_FD_114544 | JGI IMG/M metagenome (GOLD analysis project Ga0172372, IMG submission 114544) | Freshwater microbial communities from Kabuno Bay, South-Kivu, Congo - kab_092012_9.5m | ecosystem: Environmental > Aquatic > Freshwater > Lake | place: Democratic Republic of the Congo...
GTAGTTGATGAAAATTCAGAGAAGGGAAATGATTTTCTTGCTCAGGTAACGTATCAATGGGAAAATGAGGTCAAAAAATTTTCAGAGTTAAACATAAGAGAAGCAAGAGTTAGAATAGGAATCGTGCTTGATAAAAGCGGCGGTGCATTGGCAAAACTACTTCCAGTTTATAAAAATTTTCTTGGCGGTTCGATAGCAAGCGGAAAACAATGGTTTCCATGGATTCATATTGATGATCTTGTTGATTTGATTGTCTTTCTGTTAGAAAATGAATCCTGTTCCGGCGCTTACAATGCTGTTTCTCCCGGAATTGTAAACATGAAAGAGTTCAGTAAAATATTTGCAAGAGTTATTTCAAGACCTGCTTTGTTCACTATCCCTTCATTCATGCTGAAATTAGCCCTAGGTGAAGCTGCATATACATTAATAAATGGTGCAAAAATATTACCCAATAAAACATTGAACTCAGGTTACCGATTTAATTTTAACGATTTACAAACGGCATTGAAAGATTTGTTAAAATAATTTAACTTGACTTAAACATTTTCTTTATATTTCGCTCCCAAATATCCCAATCATTTTTAAGAGTGAAATGAAAAAAGCACATCTCATTTTAGAGGATGGTTCAATCTACACTGGTTATTCTTTCGGAAATTATTGTAATGCAGAAGGTGAAGTTGTATTTAATACAGGCATGGTTGGCTATCCTGAAACTTTAACGGACCCATCTTATCACGGTCAAATTCTTGTATTTACATATCCGCTAATTGGAAATTATGGAGTGCCGGCAAAAACCAAGAAAGATAATATTCTGACTAATTATGAATCAGACAAAATACAAATCAAAGGACTGATTATTACAGATTATTCATTTGATTATTCACATTGGAATGCCGAAAAGTCACTTCATGATTGGCTGTTGGAAGAAAACATTCCAGCAATTTGGGGAATCGACACTAGAGCCCTTACAAGAAAACTTCGTAATAATGGAACAATGCTTGGAAGAATTCTTACTGATGATTCTGATTTGAACTACATCCCGGTTAATGATCCGAATAAACAAAATCTTGCAGCAGAAGTTTGTATTAAAAACCCATTGCTTCATAAAAAAGGAAATAAGAAAATTGTTCTTGTTGATTGCGGGGTTAAGAACAATATTATTCGCGCATTTCTTGAAAGAAATATAAGTGTTTTGCAAGTACCACAGGATTACAATTTTGCAACAGAAGATAGCAGTGGCGTTGTAATTTCAAATGGTCCTGGTGATCCCAAAAATTGCAGTGTAACTATTGAGAATACAAAAAAGGCAATGTCAGCAAACACACCAATTTTGGGTATTTGTCTTGGAAGTCAGATTCTTGCTTTGGCTTCAGGAGCTGATACATACAAACTTAAATATGGTCATAGAAGCCATAATCAACCAGTGAATGAGATGGGTACACGGCGATGTTATATCACTTCTCAAAATCATGGTTATGCTATCAACTCAGATTCACTTTCGGAAGATTGGCGTGTATGGTTTGTGAATGATAATGATGGAACTAACGAAGGGATAATACATATTTCGAAACCTTTTTTTGGTACTCAATTTCATCCTGAAGCCTCACCAGGTCCGGATGATACAGAATTTATTTTTGACATGTTCGTAAGAGCATTAAAATAATTATTAACGCAGCAGGAAAATTTTAATGATAAAAAAAGGCAAACCTCAAAAAGTATTAATCCTCGGCAGCGGCGCATTACAGATCGGGCAGGCGGGGGAGTTTGATTATTCGGGAAGTCAGGCAATCAAAGCCTTGAAGGAAGATGGAATTAAAACCGTTTTAATTAATCCGAATATTGCAACAATTCAGACATCAGAACAACTTGCCGATCAGGTTTACTTTCTCCCACTTAGAAAAGAATTTGTAAATAGAATTGTTGAAAAGGAACAACCTGAAGCGATTTTACTTGGCTTCGGAGGTCAGACAGCTCTTAATGTTGGTATCGAATTATATAAAGATAAAATTCTTGAAAAATATAATGTGAAAGTACTCGGAACGCCAGTAAAAAGTATTGAAGATACAGAAGACAGATTTTTGTTTGCAAAAAGAGTTGAAGAAGCTGGGTTGAAATGTGCAGTAAGTCAGACAGTTCATAACATTGATGAAGCAAAAAAAACAGCGAAAAATATTGGTTATCCACTAATGGTTAGAATTGCTTATGCGCTCGGTGGATTAGGCTCGGGAATCGTATCGAACGAAACGGAACTTATTGAAAAACTTCAGCGTGCATTTTCATTTACAAATCAGGTTTTGATTGAAGAATCTTTATATGGTTGGAAAGAAGTTGAATATGAAATTGTACGTGATAAATATGATAATTGCATTACAATTTGTTCGATGGAAAATCTTGATCCAATGGGAATCCATACCGGAGATAGCATTGTTGTTGCACCTGTTCAAACCTTATCGGCAAATGAAAACTTTAAACTGCGCTCGATTGGAATAAAACTGATTAGACATTTGGGAATTATTGGCGAATGTAATATCCAATATGCTTTATCACCAACTTCTGATGATTATAGAATTATCGAAGTAAATGCAAGATTGAGCAGGAGTTCTGCGTTAGCTTCAAAAGCTACAGGTTATCCATTAGCATTCGTCGCAACAAAACTTGCAATCGGGTATAACCTGAATGAAATCGAAAATGCTATCACCAGAGAAACATCGGCTTGCTGTGAGCCTGCGCTTGATTATGTTGTTTTGAAGTTTCCTCGTTGGGATTTACAAAAATTTAATAAAGTAAATACTGAACTTAGCTCTGAAATGAAATCTGTCGGTGAAGTTATGGCAATTGCACGATCTTTCGAAGAGGTTTTGCAGAAAGCTATAAGGATGCTTGACCTTGGTTATTTTGGTCTTGTTGGAAATCAATTTGACGAAGACAATCTTGAAATAAAAATTTCTAAGCCGACGGACAAACGAATTTTTTACATTGCAAAAGCATTGGAATCGGGCTACAGCGTTGAACGAATCCATGAATTATCGAAGATTGATAAATGGTTCTTGTATAAAATTAAAAACGTTGTGGACTTTTTCTCAAAGTTCAATAAAAAGAAAATTACAGAATGGTCTTTAGATGAAATCAGAAAAGCGAAAAGGTTTGGCTTTTCGGATATGCAGATTGCATTGATGACAGGAAGTTCTGAAAACTTCATTCGCGATTTTAGAAAGTTTAATAATATTATTCCGGCTATTAAGCAGATTGATACGATGGCAGCAGAATTCCCTGCAAAGACGAATTACCTTTATGTAACTTATAATGGTTTTGAGGATGATATAGTAACTGGTGAAGAAAAACAATTTATTGTCCTAGGAAGCGGCGCTTACAGAATTGGTTCATCAGTTGAGTTTGATTGGTGTTGCGTGAATGCAGCAGCCACACTTGAAAACCATGGTTATAAATCAATCATGATAAATTATAATCCCGAAACAGTTTCAACGGATCATGATATTTGCAATAAACTTTATTTTGAAGAAATGTCACTTGAAAGAGTTCTTGATATTTATGATAAAGAAAATCCTTCAGGAGTAATAGTTTCTGTTGGGGGGCAGATTCCGAACAACCTTGCAACCAAGCTTTATAAAAATGGTGTAAATATTCTTGGAACGTCGCCTGCTATGATTGATAATGCTGAAGATAGAAACAAATTTTCCAAAATACTTGATCAGCTTGATATTGATCAGCCGGAATGGGAGGAATTGACTGATCTGAAATCAGCAGAAGAATTTTGTGGCAAAGTGGGTTATCCTGTTTTGATTAGACCGAGTTATGTGCTTAGCGGTGCTGCAATGAGTATAGTATTGTCGCAAAGCGAACTTGAAAATTATCTAAAAAAAGCTTCTGACATAAGCAAGGAACATCCTGTTGTCATTAGTAAATTTATCACTGACGCGCGTGAAATTGAAGTTGATGCTGTTGCAGACAGAGGAGAATTATTTTTGTATGCAATCTCAGAGCACGTTGAAAATGCCGGAGTTCATTCCGGGGATGCTACTATAGTTTTACCGCCTCAAAGAACTTATCTTGAAACAATGAGAAGGGTGAAATTAATTACAAGAAAAATTGCCGCGGCTCTTGAAATAACAGGACCTTTCAATATTCAGTTTATTGCAAAAGATAACGATGTTAAAGTTATCGAGTGTAATCTTCGAGCGTCACGAAGTTTTCCGTTTGTTTCAAAAGTTTTAAAGATAAATTTTATTGACTCTGCAACTAAAATAATGATTGGCGAAAAACCTCCGCATATCAGCGGTTCATCTTTTGATCTTGATTATGTTGGTGTAAAAGCATCGCAGTTTTCATTTACAAGGCTTAAGGGTTCGGATCCGGTTTTGGGAGTTGAAATGTCATCTACGGGTGAAGTTGCTTGTCTAGGCGATGATTTTAACGAAGCTTTTCTAAAAAGTATTTTATCAACAGGTTTTAAGATTCCGCAAAAAGGAATATTACTATCAACTGGAACATTGAAAGAGAAAGCTGAATTTATTGAACAGGTCAACTACCTGAACAGTACAGGTATTAAATTATATGCAACAAAAGGAACATCAGATTTTTACAGAAATAATGGAGTTGAGTTGGAAATTCTTTATAGATCTTTTGAAAACAGAAATCCTTCAACAATGGATTATATGAATACAGGAAAGATTGATTTGATCATCAACATTCCAAAAACTGCTGAGCAGGTTGAGCTTGATCATGATTATGAAATCAGAAGAAAAGCAATTGATTTGAATATTTCTTTAATAACCAATATTCAAATAGCGAAAAGATTTGTAAAAGCATTATCACTGCTTAAAGTGGATGAGATGCCTGTCAAAAGCTGGTCTGAATACAATTAGTGCTATTCTTCAAGTCCCAATTTTTTCATTAGCGATTTGTGAGACTCTGAGGGCAATTCAACGTTGTAAAGTTTATAAAATTGAATTGTGTCTTCAACTGACTTGAAATATTTCTGGCATGAATCACAATTATCAAGGTGTTCTTTGATCGCAACACATCGGGGTGAATTCAGATCTTCACCTAAATTATCACAAATATGATTCATTACTTCATGGCATGAAACTTTTTCATTAAGCATATCTCAAAGCTCCATTTAGTTTGTTTCTTAAAAATGCTCTCGCTCTGTGAAGGCGCGATTTTACTGCTGCAACTGAAAGATTTGTGATTTCGCCGGTTTCTTCAGTAGAAAGTCCTTCGACGTCCCGCAGCATAAATACAATTTTATAATCAGGAGGTAATTCATTAATTGCTGTATCTAAAATCTCTTTCAACTCGGAATTTTCCATAATTTTATCAGGTGAAACTGACCAATCAGTAATACTTTTTTCATCAATTAGTGCTTCATCATCATCAAAAGAAGCAGAATTTTCAAATTTTTTATTTGCCCGCATCAACATTAAACAATGATTAGAAACTACCGTATATAGCCATGTTGATAATTTTGATTTACCCGTAAATTGATCAAGCGATTTAATCATGCTTAAAAAAGTTTCCTGCATTGTGTGTTCAGCTCTTTCGCGGTTTCGGCAAATCTTGAAAGCAAAATTGTAAATGGTTTTTTCATATTTCTTTACAATTTCCGAAAGTGCTTTTCGATCACCAGATTGAGCAAGTTTAATTAAAATTTCTTCTTCCATAAAATTCGATGTTATTTGGCAAAAAAAGATTCATTATAATAAACAAAAATATTTTCAGCCGAAATTTAACACATAATAATTTCTACCCCAAAGTGGATAGGTGGGCACAAAATTCAAATGGAAGTATTATTTTTATCTATTAATTTTAGTCAGACAAAGTTTTATATTTCAGCAGTAAAATAAAAAGTGTTATTATTTATTGTGGTTTACTATTTTTTGAAAAATTAGAGAATGGATAAAATGGAAAATCAAATTTTACTTGCTTTAAAAAACAATAAGTTGTTTAGCAATATTCCATTTGAAGAGCTTGATCTAACCAAGATAAGTGGAGCTTTAATATCTTTACGTGAGGGGGAAATTTTATTCAGGGAAAAATCAAAATCCAATTTTATCTATCTGATTGTTAGCGGTGAAATAAATTTATTGATTAAGCAAAAGAATGCAAAAGCTCAGTCTCTGATTTTTATTGATAATGATTTCCTTGGCACTGAAGAATTTATAGCTAATATTCCAAGAAAATCAACTGCGGTTGCACTTCGTGATTCTTATCTTATTGCGCTTTCAAAAGAAGAAATAGACATTCTCGTTGAACAAAATTTTGATATTTTAAATAATATTTATGCAACCATTCCCGAAAATGAAGAAGATAAACTAGCCAAAAATAATAAGCAGGAAATTGACGAAAATCTACAGACAGAAAATGAGTTGCCTCCAGAAAATGATGAAGCTGTAACAGATATTTCGAATGAACCGGTGAAGAGTGATATGAATAATTTGAATTTTGATTTGCCAGAAATTTCTGATATAAGTCATGAGAAGGAAAGCTTGCCGGTAACCGACGATATTGAACAGGAAATTGTTATTAAGTCTGATGAAAATATTCCTTCAGAGTTGGTTGAAAGTATCGAACTGAATGAGACTGAAAATATTGCTACAAATCCCGAAGAGGATTCCACAACGAAATCTGAAACGCCTTTTGAACAAACTGAAACTCAATCAGTAAGTGAACCACAACATATTGATTTTTCTTTTAGTGAAAGATTTGGCTTGAATGATTCTTTTATGAATGATATTCAACAGTCGGAAAATACTTTTGCTGATAATAGTGATACCACAAATGCAGAAAAATCTGAAGAGGATTTAAGTTCATTCTATAAAAATGATTTTAAATTTTATAACGAATCTGAAAATCTTCCAGTAGATGAGGAAGAATCAAAACCCGAAGAGATAACTGAGAATCAAATTCCTGAAAAGACAAATGTTGAACCAATAACTGAAAAAGTTAATACACCTATAACTATTGATGGAGAATTATTTCCAACAATTGACCATCTTCAAAAAATTAATGATGCAGCAAGTTTGGTAAATTCAAATATTAAAATTGATGATATTCTAAGGAATATTGTAACTGTTGCCTGCGATTTGACAAGTGCAGATAGAGGGACACTCTATTTTGTTGATAAAGAGAAGAGCGAGCTATGGTCTAAAATTGCAATGGGAAGTGAGTTTCGTGAAATTAAATTAAAAATTGGAGAAGGGATTGCAGGCTGGGTTGCAAAATCAGGTGAAATTATAAATCTAGAAAATGTTCGTGAAGATCCTCGCTTCAATGCATCATTTGATAAATCAAGTGGTTACGAAACAAAAAACATGATTTGCTTTCCGATAAAAAATACCGATAATGAAGTTGTAGGCGTGATTCAATTGCTGAACAGTGCAAATGGAAAGTTTCGAAAAATAGATGAAGAATTCTTGAAAGCCTTGTCCATTCATATATCTCTTGCGTTCAGAAATGCGAATATGGTTGAAAACATGTTGTCAAGTGAAAGAATTTCATCATTGGGGAAGATGGCAAACTTTCTGATTCAGGATATTAAAAAGCCAATTTTGGTTAGCAAGCGTTATGCCGAACATTTGAAATCAAAAAATTTGAGTGAAGATATTGTTAAAATTGTAGATCTGCTTTCAGAACAATTAAACCACATCGCAGATTTGATTCAATCAACTTTAAGCTATTCTGAAGGACAAATTATTCTGCGAAGTATTGTACGTAATATTAATGAAGTTCTTGACGATTTTATCGGTAGGATTGATGGATATGTAAAATCGCGTAATTGTAAAATTGGTAAAAAGTTTGATACAAATGTCAATGTTAAAATTGCTGAGAAGCAGTTTTATCATGCTTTCGAACACATTATTAGAAACGCATGTGACGCAATGCCTGAAGGTGGAGAGATTCATATTGAAACTCAAAAGTCGGGGGATAATATCTTAATTATGATTGCGGACGGTGGTTTGGGAATTCCCGAAAGTTTGCATGAAAAAATATTTGAGCCTTTCATGTCATTAGGAAAAAGGGAAGCAACTGGTCTTGGTTTATCAATAACCAAAAAAATTATTGAAGAACATGGTGGAAAAATATCTGTAAAAAGTCAGATGGGTGAAGGGGCAACTTTTACAATTTCGTTTCCGATAATATATTCATACTGATATGTCACATAAATTAATTGTTATTATTGGTCCAACGGCTGTTGGTAAAACCCGTTTTGCCGTTCGACTAGCGAATGAATTTAATGGCGAAATTATTTCTGCTGATAGCCGTCAGGTTTATAAACTTATGGATATTGGCACCGGCAAAGATTTAAATGAATATTTTTTTGATGGCAAGTGTATTCCTTATCATTTAATTGATTTCGTTTCACCTCGTGATGAGTATAATCTATTCAGATTTGTAAAAGATTTCAATGAAGAGTTTAACAAAATTTGTATGGCTGATAAAGTTCCATTTTTAGTGGGCGGAACGGCAATGTACATTAATGCAATATTAAAAAATTATGAATTACCTGAAACTGATTTTTCAAGTGCAGGGAAAAAATTTGTTGATAAATCAGATGATGAATTGAGAGAACTTTTGCTTTCAAAAAAAAACAATCTACACAACACCACAGATTTACTTGATCGTAAAAGATTGATTAAAGCAATATTATTAACTGACCAAAAAAATATGCAAATCCCTGTCATACCAAAAATTGAATATTTAGTGATTGGTATAACCGACGAAAGAGATAATTTGAAAAAAAAGATTGACCAGAGATTAAAGTTCAGGCTGCAAAACGGAATGATTGAGGAAGCCCGAAAATTAATTGAATCTGGTGTTGACATCGAAAAATTAAAATTCTTTGGGCTGGAATATAAATATTTGGCAGAGTTCCTTGAAGGCAAATTAAATTATAATGATATGTACCAAAAACTTCGAAGTGCAATAACAGGCTTTGCGAAGCGGCAAATGACATGGTTCAGAAAAATGGAAAGAGAAGGAATCCGGATTGAATGGCTTCGAAATGATGAATATGAAAAAGCAAGAAATTTGATAAATAATTTTTTGAGTCGATGAATAAACTTCCTGCCGAGGTTAATTTTTATTTGGATAAATATTCTGATTCACATTGGAATCTTGAGCTGAATCATCAGCGATTGTTCAAACAGATTGTCGTGGTTCCTTGCCTTGCGGAGTATCAAAATGTTATCACATTATTAAAATCAATATCCGAAAATCAGGAATCAATCCTTTCTGAAACCTTGATTATGTTTGTCATAAACAATTCCAGAACAGCTTCAGGTGAAATTAAAACCGATAACCTGAAAACATTTGATTATCTGAAGCAAAAATATTTTCGGGAAGAAATGAAAATAAATATTGGCATTGTTGATGCTTTCACGAATGAAAAATCTTTAATTGAAAAAGATGCAGGTGTAGGTTTGGCTCGCAAAATCGGGATGGATTTAGCGCTGAAATATTTTAATTATTCTAATAAGCGAAAAAATATTTTAATTTGTCTTGATGCAGATTGTGTCGTCGATAAAAACTATTTGTCTGAAATTTCAGTGAAGTTTAATAAAAGAAATATGTTTGCCGCATACGTGAATTTCAAACATCGGTTTTCTGAAAGAGAACAAATTAACAGAGCTATAATCGCTTATGAAATATTCCTAAGATATTATGTTTTGGGACTTCAATATGCCAATTCGCCTTTTGCGTTCCATTCTATCGGCTCGACGATGGTTTGTGAATATTCTGCTTATATAAAAGTTCAGGGAATGAATAAAAAAAAAGCCGCAGAAGATTTTTATTTTCTTGAGAAACTTGCAAAGATTTATACAATTGATAAAATTAATGACACAACTGTTTATCCGGCTGCAAGGCAATCTTACCGCGTTCCATTTGGAACCGGTCAAAGAGTGAATCGATTTCTTTCTGGCACTCATAATGAATATGAGCTTTATTCGCCACAAATTTTTGATGTGCTAAAACAATGGAATGGTATTTATTTAAATTCTGAGTTATCAGAATCAAAAATAATCTTGAACAAGGCGAGAGAAATAAACTGTGTACTTTATGATTTTTTAGTTGAAAAAAAATTTGAGGTTGCATTTGGAAAAATTATCGCTAATTCAAAATCAATGACGCAACTTCAAAATCAAAAAAAAATGTGGTTCGATGGTTTTAGCACCTTAAAACTAGTTCATCTTTTACGTGACAAAGAATTTCCGAATGAATTTATGTTTGATGCACTTAATTCAATGTTTGAAAAAATTGGTATTACAATGTCCATTCGAGAAACTAATTCTATACTTTCGGAGATAGAGGATCAGCAGCAATATTTGAATCTACTTCGAATCTATGCCTAAACTCAATTTGGAATTGTACTATATTTGCACAGAAAATTTGGAATAATAATGGATTACATCGATAGACTGCAAGAAATAAAAGACCGATATTTGAGAATTAATGAAGAACTAATGGATCCTCAAATTGTTGCAGATAAAAATAAATATGTCAAACTTAGTAAAGAACGACGGGATTTGACTGAAATTGTTGAGGCTTATGACAGCTATCTTCAGGTGGTTGAGAATCTAAATGGAAACAACGAAATTTTAACCGGCACTGACGACGAGTTGAAATTATTAGCCGAAGAAGAAATTCCTGTTTTGAATCAAGAGAAAATTGAATTGGAAGAGAAAATTAAAATTCTTCTTATTCCCAAAGACCCTGATGATGAAAGAAATGCAATTTTAGAAATACGTGCGGGAACAGGTGGAGATGAAGCTGGATTATTTGCAAGTGATTTGATGAGAATGTATTCGCGTTACGCCGAAACTAAAAATTGGGTTGTTGAAATATTGGATATCAATGAAGCTTCCCTCGGAGCAATACGTGAAGTTGTTATGATGATTCGAGGAAATGGAGTTTATGGAGAATTAAAATATGAATCAGGCGTACACAGAGTTCAAAGAGTTCCATTGACGGAGTCGAGCGGAAGAATTCATACCTCGGCTGCATCTGTTGCGGTTCTTCCTGAAATCGAAGATGTCGGGGAAGTCGAAATTGATCAAAATGAAATTCGCATTGATGTTTTTCGTAGTGGTGGCGCCGGAGGACAAAATGTTAACAAAGTTGAAACAGCAATCAGAATTACCCATATTCCCACCGGACTTGTTGTGCAATGTCAGGATGAGCGATCACAATTAAAGAACAGACAAAAAGCCATGAAAGTTTTAGCCTCGCGACTTTATGATCTGAAAATTCGTGAGCATAATAGCGAAATTGCAGCTCAACGAAAGTCTATGGTGAAAAGTGGTGACAGAAGTGATAAAATAAGAACATACAATTTCCCTCAGAATCGTGTAACTGATCATAGAATTGGGCTTACTTTATACAATCTTTCAAATATTGTTGAAGGTGATATTGGCGGATTAATTGAAGCTTTGAAACTTGCTGATCGTGCAGAAAAGTTAAAGGGTGATTAATCTTCTTTTTTGCGGAAGTTTTCTAAAATTCTGATTAGAAAAACAAGGAAAAAACCGAGTAGAGAAAGAATTATATCATCTGCATCCAAAGTAAATTTATCTATTGTTCCAACACAGCATCCAAGAAATTTTGTGATTCCAATGACAAATAGAAACATTAAGAATCCCAAAACACCTGCAAATATTGGCTTGATGGCAAAGTTCATCAAGAAATATTGAACTTTGTTTTTGGCTTCAGTAACTAACAAAACGCTTCGGCTGTTGATTTCTTCCAAATAATTTCCTGACTTTTATTAATCTAATTAATGGATGATTTTTCTGAGCCAAATATAGAGCACAGTTTTGTTTGCATCAAAGAATTTTATATTAAAGTTTTCATAAATTGATATTAATCACAATTGGGAATTTTATAAATTTGCTAAAACAAATTGGGTTTACATGAAAAAATCACTCGTTATCCTTTTATTAAGTGTAGTAATTATACATGGACAAATAAAGTTCGATGCAAATTTTGAAAGCGGTAATCTCGCTTCGGTTTCAACTACAGATAGCATTACTTTTTATGCTAATTCGGTTGAGGATATTGGCGGTAGGTGGTTTTATTTTCGAATAAAGAACGTTAAAGAAAAATTTGTCAGAGTGATAATTCAAAATTCGGATGTTAATCGGCCATTCTATTCTTATGATAATAAAAATTTCATAAGGTTTACCGAAACAGAAAGTCCTCAGAAGAATCTTTTTCAAAAAAAATTTGAATATGACACTGTTTATGTTTCTTATTTTATTCCTTATAATTATTCTTTCTTGCAAAACAGAATAATTGAATGGTCAGAATCTGAATTTGTAAAAGTTGATACACTTGGATTTACTGAGCATAATTTACCTATGCAGGAAATTGTTATAACTGATTCTTCAATTCCAGATGAAAACAAAAAAAAGATTTGGATTTATGCACGTACTCATCCGGGTGAAACTCCAAGTTCATGGCATCTTGATGGTATAATTCAAACTCTTTTATCAGATGATGATGTGATTTCTTTTTATAGAAAAAATCTTGTTTTTTATATTTATCCTTTTAACAATCCCGAAGGGGTTTATTTTGGAAGATCACGAACAAATTATTTGGGAATTGATCAGGAGCGCGACTGGAATTATCCACCTGAATCAACAACAAAGGAAGTTACAATTTTAAAGAACAGAATGATTGAATTAAATAAAAACAATCCAATATCAGTTTTTTTGAATTTGCATTCACAAGCAGCGCCATATTGTACATTTTGGATTCATAAATCTGCATCGACAAGCGACTATTTTTATAGAAGAGAATATCAGTTCTCGAATATTAATACATCAGACAATCCATATTTTCAGCAGAGTGACTACAGCGAATCAAATCTGCAATCATATTTCCCGGAAGGTTACTTGTGGAATAATTATGGCGATCAAGTTATGGCTTTGACTTATGAAACTCCTTATGATAAGTATTCAAACGACGAATGGGTAAGCAATGAAAATCTTATGGAAATAGGTAAGCGTACTGTTTATGCTATTTCTGAATATCTTGAACTGTCAAATGAGAAATATTTAGTTCTCGATAATAAATATGCTTCTGTAAGCGGTAATTACTCGGAAAATCAAAGTGGATTAAATTTCTATTCGGATAATTATTATCTGCTGAACGCTGATAACGGAGATTCAGAAGTGCTTTTCACTACTCCGATTTTGCAAGCAGGGAAGTATGATATTTATGGTTGGTGGCAGGATGGAAATGATTTTTCTTCGATGACAAATATTGAAATATCCGCTGGATTTGAACCGTCAATCAATGTTGAAAAAACACAGCAAATAAACGGCGGGCAATGGAATTTCTTAACCGAAGTTCAACTTGGAA
>Ga0172372_10008656_pt1 | contig 13379 bp, 10 predicted proteins | sample LakKiv5m_2_FD_114544 | JGI IMG/M metagenome (GOLD analysis project Ga0172372, IMG submission 114544) | Freshwater microbial communities from Kabuno Bay, South-Kivu, Congo - kab_092012_9.5m | ecosystem: Environmental > Aquatic > Freshwater > Lake | place: Democratic Republic of the Congo...
GGGGGTTGCCTGGGCGGACCAGGGTCGGGGGTGTGAACCTCACCAGGGCGACCCTGGTCCGCGGGGCGGACCAGGGTCGGGGGAGTGAACCTCACACGGGCGACCCTGGTCCGCGGGGCGGACCAGGGTCGGGGGTGTGAACCTCACACGGGCGACCCTGGTCCGCGGGGCGGACCAGGGTCGGGGGAGTGAACCTCACACGGGCGACCCTGGTCCGCGGGGCGGACCAGGGTCGGGGGTGTGAACCTCACCAGGGCGACCCTGGTCCGCGGGGCGGACCAGGGTCGGGGGCGTGAACCTCACACGGGCGACCCTGGTCCGGCCCCTTGCCGGGGCCGGAACGGTGCGAAGCCTTGCCGCGCCATGAGCGTGGGGTCACCACTGGGTTTCCACCTCGTCCTCCGTTCCGAGGACGACCGCGTGCTCGCGCCCGGAGGGCGCGAGCGACGCGCGTTGGTGTCGGTCGTGCTCGCCGCGGGCAAGGCGCGGGGGCTCCTGGCCTTCGGCGCGGCGGACACCCACCTCCACGTGCTGACCACGGCCGACCGCGCCGCGGCGGGCCAGCTCGCCCACGCCCTCGCCATTGGCCTCCACGCGGCCCTGGCCGTGCCGGCGCCCTTCGCACCGGTCCGGATCCGCCCGGTGGAGCACCACCGTCATCTCCTCAACGCCTTCCGCTACGTCATGTCGAACGCGGCCCACCACGGCGTGGTCGACCCGGCAGCCACCGACGCCTCCAGCCTCCACGACCTCCTGCACCTGCGCTCGGTGGCCCCGTGGCTGGCCGATCGCGTTCGCCGCGCCCTGCCGCGAGTGGACCGGGCCGATCTGCTGGAGGTGCTCGGCCTACCCCAGCTCGGGTTGGTGCCGTCGGGGGGATTCGAACCGGGCTGGTTGGACGCCGCCGCGGCGGTTCGGCTGCTCCCGGGCCTGGACGGCCGCGCCCCGCGCGCCGCCGCGGCGCGCGCGGCGCTCGTGGCCGTCGCTCTCCCGCTCTGCAACGTCCGCACGCTCGCCCCGGTGCTGGCCATCGACCCTCGCTCGGTGCGCCGCTTGGCCCAGGCGGCGGACCCCCTCGACGTCGTCGCACTCCAACGCCAGCTCGCCTGGCGCGAGGCGCTGGCCGGCCGGGGCGCCGCGGCGACTCGGGTCCGCCCCGCGGACCAGGGTCGCCCCCGTGAACCTCACCAACCCGACCCTGGTCCGCCCCGCGGACCAGGGTCGCCCACGTGAACCTCACCAACCCGACCCTGGTCCGCCCCGGCCGGGGCGGACCCGGGTCGGCCGCCCCACACCCCGCCCATGTCCGGCGCGTGCTACGCGGCGGGAGGAGTCCCGATGCCCTGGCGTCCCCTCAACGAAGCGCTCCTCGCCTCCGCTGCCGCGACCTACAACTTCAGCCTCGGGCGCCCGGCGGTGCTGGGCGTCACCCCCGACGGCACGGTGCTGTTCCGCCGCACGGGGGCCCGCTCCTTCACCTCGGACCTCTACGCGCTGGACGAAGGCGGGGTGCGGCTCCTGGCCTCGGCCGAAGGGCTGCTCAGCGGGGCGGACGAGACGCTGACCCCCGAGGAGAAGGCGCGCCGGGAACGGACCCGGACGGCGACCCGTGGGGTGGTGGACGTGTCGCTCGCCGACGACGGAGCGGAGGTGCTGGTGCCGGTGGGAGGCCGGCTGTTCGTGGTGAACCGCGCGAGCGGCGCGGCCCGGGAGCTGCCCGTGGGCGAAGGGGCGGGCGACGCGCGCTTCTCACCGGACGGGCGCCGTGTGAGCTTCGTACGCGACGAGGACCTGTGGGTGCTGGACGTCGGCGCCCCCTCCCCCCGCCGGCTGACGACCCGCCCCTCCCCGGACGTGAGCCACGGAACCGCCGAGTTCGCGGCCCAGGAGGAGTTCCACCGCACCCGGGGGTACTGGTGGTCGCCCGACAGTCGGTGGCTCGTGTTCCAGCGGACCGACAACACGCCGGTGAACACCTGGTGGGTGGCGGACGCGCGCCACCCCGAGGCGACGCCGACCCCGTTCCGCTACCCCCGGGCGGGCTCCCCGAACGCGGTGGTGGACCTGGGGATCGTGGGCGCGGCGGGCGGGACGGCGCGCATGGTGCGGTGGGATCTGGAGCGCTACCCCTACCTGGCCGCGGTGGACTGGCCCAAGAACGGCCCGCTCCTGCTCACGGTGATGAACCGGGATCAGACGGAGCTGGCGCTCCTGGCCCTGGACCCGACCGAAGGGGCCTTCCGCACCCTGCTCGCCGAGCGGGATGACGCCTGGCTCAACCTGGCCCCGGGGAACCCGACCTGGCTGGGCGACGGCTTCCTGTGGCTGACGGAGGCCGGCGGCGCCTGGACGGTGGAGCGCCACGACGCGCAGGGCGCGCACCAGGGTCAGCTGGTCGGTCCCGAGCTGGGGGTCCGCGGGATCCTGGGGCGGGACGGCGCCGACGTGCTGGTCAGCGCCTCCTCGGACCCGCGGCAGGCGCACGTCTGGCGGGTCCCCCTGACGGGTGGGCGCCCGGTGCGGCTCTCCGAGGAAGGAGGGGTCAACGGCGGAACCGCGCGACACGGCGTCACGGTGCTCACCCGCGCCCCCCGTGAGGGCGCCGTGGTGACGACCGTACACGGCCGCGGGGGCCGCCGGGTGGAGCTGCCCTCGGTCGCGGAGCGACCGCCGCTGACCCCCACCACGGTCTTCGAGACGGTGGAGATCGACGGGCGGACCCACTACACGACCATCACCCGGCCCCGCGACTTCGACGCCACGCGGCGCTACCCGGTGCTGCTCAAGGTGTACGGGGGGCCCCACGCCAAGGTGGTGGTGGACACGCTCGACGCCTACCTGACCGACCAGTTCTACGCCGACGCGGGCTTCGTGGTGGTGCGCAGCGACAACCGCGGCACCCCGGACCGCGGGCGGGCGTGGGAGCGGGCCATCCTGGGGGACCTCCTCACCGTGCCCCTGGACGACCAGGTGCGGGCGCTGCAGGCCATGGGGGCTCGGCACGCGGAGCTGGACCTGGGGCGGGTCGGGATCTTCGGCTGGTCCTTCGGCGGCTACCTCTCCGCGATGGCCGTGCTGCTCCGACCGGACGTGTTCCACGCGGCGGTGGCCGGCGCCCCGGTGACCGACTGGACGCTCTACGACACCGCCTACACCGAGCGCTACATGAAGACGCCCCAGGCGAACCCCGAGGGCTACACGCGGACGAGCGCGCTCAGCTGGGCCGCGGGCCTCTCCCGCCCGCTCCTGGTGCTGCACGGCCTCACCGACGACAACGTGTACTTCGCGCACACCGCCGCGCTCATGCAGGCGCTGTACCTGGGCGGGAAGCGGGCGGAGCTCGTGCCGCTGTCGGGGACCCACATGGTGCCGGACCCGAAGATGGCGCTCGCCCGCGAGCGGGTGCAGGTCGAGTTCTTCCGCCAGCACCTCGGAGACAGCCGATGAGCCGCCGCGGGAACGGGAACGGGCGGTGCCGCATCGTGGTCACCGGAGGCCCGGGCGGCGGCAAGACCACCGCGGCGGACCTGTTCCGCCGCGAGATCGGCGACCAGGTGGTGGTGGTCCCCGAGGCCGCCACGCTGCTCTTCGGCGGCGGCTTCCCCCGCCACGACACCGACGGGGCCAGGGCGGCCGCCCAGCGCGCGATCTACCACGTGCAGCGAAACCTCGAGGACGTGCAGGCGGCGGCCTTCCCGGACCGAATCCTGCTCTGCGATCGCGGCACCCCCGACGGGGCCGCCTACTGGCCGGGCGACCCGGACGCGTTCTTCCACAGCGTCGGCTCCAGCCTGGACGCCGAGCTCGCCCGCTACGACGCGGCCATCTTCTTCGAGACGGCCGCGGTGGGGGGGATGAGCATCGAGGGGGGGAACCCGGCCCGCCGGGAGTCCAACGCCGAGGCGGTGGCGCTGGACGCGCGGCTCCGGGCCGTGTGGGAGCGCCACCCGCGCTTCGTGCTCGTCCCTCACAACGCGAGCTTCTTCCGCAAGATCACCATCGGGCTCGCGGCCCTGGAGGCGATCGTCGCCCAGCTCGGGCGGCGGTGAGGCTACTGGCTGAACCAGCTCGTCTGCCCGATCTCCCCGCACCAGCCGGCCGCCCCGGCGCCCTCCACGCGGCCGGACGCGGGGGCCGGCTCGAGCTCCTCGTAGGTGAACTGGCCCTCGTACCCGTCCATGCGCAGCGACCAGGCGAAGGCCTCGCCGTCCCCGCCCGACAGCGTCAGGTCGAAGTCGGTGGGCGTCCCCTGCCAGTAGTGGCCGGTGTAGCAGACCCCCTCCGCGCACTCCGGCGAGGTCTCCCAGCTGCCCGGGTCCATGGTGCAGCTGAGCGAGACGGTGGCCGACACGGGATCCGCGTCGGTCCAGGTGACGCCCTCGGCGAGGTAGTCCACGTAGGCGAACACGGTGCACGTCTCGGGCGGGAACACCTCGTCGCGGTCCCAGTCGGGATCCTCGGGCCCGCCCAGCGCCTCCCCCACCGTGCCGCAGTCCACGTCGGGACTCGCCGTCAGGAAGAACACCGCCTTCCCGTTGGTGGCGGAGTTGAACCCCCAGGCCGAACCCGCCGAGACGGTGGCCGCCTCGCCTCCGCGCGCGGCGGTGATGGTGCCGAGCAGGTCGGCGCCGGCGGTGTCGTCGGCCGACTTGTCGGCCCCGCTGCAGGCGAGGAGGAGGAGCAGGCTCATTCGTCGATGCCTCCGCCCGCGGCGAGCGTGCCCGCCGCCTGGGCCACCAGGTAGGACTCCATGAAGGGCAGGATCTTGCCGTCCAGGAAGGCGTCGGTGTCGCCCGTCTCCATCCCGGTGCGCACGTCCTTCACCATTCGGTAGGGGTGGATGACGTAGTTGCGGATCTGACTCCCCCACTCGATCTTCTTGCGCTGGGCCAGCACCGCGTCGCGGTCGGCCTGCCGGCGCTCGATCTCGATCTGGTAGAGCTTGGCCTTCAGCATCTTGATGGCGGTGGCCTTGTTCTTGTGCTGGGAGCGCTCGCTCTGGCACTTCACCACGATGCCGGAGGGCTGGTGGATGATGCGCACCGCCGAGTCGGTCATGTTGACGTGCTGACCGCCGGCCCCGCCCGAGCGCATGGTCTGCACCTCGAGGTCCGACTCGTTGACCTGGATGTCGATGTCGTCGTCCACCTCGGGCCAGGCGCCGACCCCGGCGAAGGCGGTCTGGCGCCGCGCGTTGGCGTCGAAGGGGCTGATGCGCACCAGCCGGTGCACGCCGATCTCGCCCTTGAGGTAGCCGTAGGCGTAGGGCCCGATCACCTCGATGGCCACGGACTTGATGCCGGCCTCCTCGTTGGGCTGCTCGTCGAGGATGCGGGTCTTGAAGCCCATCCGCTCGGCCCAGCGCAGGTACATGCGCTTGAGCATGTCCGCCCAGTCCGAGGCGTCGGTGCCGCCGGCCCCGGCGTTGATCTCGAGCACGGCGTCGGCCTCGTCCCCCTCCTCGGCGAGCATGCGCTGCACCTCGGCCTGCCGCACGCGGCCTTCGAGGGCTTCGAGCTGTGCCGCCGCGTCCTTCTCGGAGGGGGCGTCGTGCATCTCCTCGGCGAGGTCCAGGAGCGTGTCGGCGTCCGACCAGGCCCGCTCGATCTCCTCGTAGCGGGCCACGTCGCGCTCCAGCAGCGCCTTCTGCTTGAGGATCTCCCGCGCCTTGGCGGCGTCGTTCCAGAACTCGGGGAAACCGGCCTGCCGATCGAGGTCAGCGATGCGCTCCTGCTTGGAGGCTACGTCAAAGATGCCCCCGGAGCGCGTCGACACGCGCCCGGAGTGCGTTGCTGCGGTCCTTGAGCTCGCTGGCCATCGTCTACCCGAGTGGAGCGCGCGCTATCGCGCCGGCCCCGGGGGATCCAGGCCTCACTCCGCGCAGGCGCCGGGCTGGCTGGTGCGGGTGTTGTCGTCCTCGTCGCACTCCTCGACCACGCCTTCGGCGTCCACGTACACCTCGAGGCCCTCCGCACGCCCGAGCGCGCGCACCTCCACCTCGAGCCAGAGCCCCTCGCTGGTCCGACCGGCGGCCACCCCGCCGGTGACCGTGCCCCGCGCCAGCTCGCTCACGCTGCCGTCCCCCGCCACCGCGTACAGCTCCACGACCACGTCGTCCTCCACGTCGGCCGTGCCCGCGTTCGCGATCCGGACCTGGACCGCGGCCTCCGTCTCGCACCGCCAGCACACCTCGACCACCTCACCCCAGAGGTTGGGCGCCGGGTTCCCGGGGCCGGCGCGGACCCCTCCCGCCCGGTAGCTGTTGTGCCCGGTGAGCCAGTTCATGGTGGGCGCCGGGGGGATGGAGAGGTCGTCCTCGGCGTTGGAGATGTGCCAGGCGTGCTGGTTCCAGACCGGCGCGGCGGGCGCCCAGCTCCGCGACGCGTCGCCGATCACGGTGATCCCCTGCCAGCCCGGGTTGATCGAGTCGTTCGACGCGACGAGCAGCTCGGCCTCGCCGTCGGCGTCCACGTCCGCGACGACGGGGTACTCGAAGAGTGTCCACGACGAGTGCCCCTCGTCGCGCAGCACCGGCGCGCCGGTGGCGCCGTCGTAGCCCCACAGCACCAGCTCGTCGGCGTAGACCGCCTCGGAGCTGCCGTCGCCCTCGAAGTCGAAGACGGACGAGCCGGTCTGGGCGCTCGACGCGTCCGTGGTGGGCTGGGTCCAGAGGACCGCGCCGTCGGTGTCCACCACCATGTACCCGGAGAGCCCGGCCACCCCGATCTCCGGGAGGCCGTCCCCGTCGAAGTCGGCGACGGTGGGCGGCCCGCCGCCCCCGCCCGGGACCGCCACCGGGCCCCACCGGAGCGCGCCGTCGGTGTCGAGGAGCCACACGCCCCCGCTCCCGACCACGGCCACCTCGCCGAGGCTGTCACCGTCGAAGTCCCCCACCGCGGTCCAGCCGTCGGGGACGGAGGCGTTGTACCAGCGGGCGGCCCCGTCGGGGCCGTAGGCGGCGTTGCCCACCACCACCTCCTGGACGCCGTCCACGTCCAGATCGGCGACGGCCGAGATGCTGTAGGGCCCCCCCTGCCCGTAGGCGCCCGAGGCGCGGAAGCTCCCGTCGGCGTTCCAGATGCCGCGCCCGACCACCACCTCCGCGGAGCCGTCGGCGTCGAGATCGGCCAGCGCCGGGTACCCGTAGGGCGAGAACAACCCGGAGGTCGGCTCGGTGGCCCACTTCAGGCTGCCGTCGGGGCGCACGGCGAGCACCCGCAGGTCGGTGCTGAGCGTGACGATCTCGGGCGTGCCGTCCGCGTCCACGTCGCCCAGGGCCACCCCGGCCGAGCCCAGCGGGAGGTACCCCCCCAGCGAGGTCCAGGCCCCCTTCTCGCCCGAGCCGTCCCCGGCGAGCACCACCAGCGCCCCCGCCGAGCCGTAGGCGTTGGCGGCGTAGGCGGTGAAGACGATCTCCGCGACACCGTCGGCGTCGAGGTCCCCCACCACCGGCGTCATCATCACGTCGTCGTAGCCGGGGGCCCCCACGTTGGTGGACCATTGCCATTCCACCACCGGGGTGAAGCTGCCCGGAGGCACCTCGAAGGCGCAGTCGCGGTCCACCGTGGTCTCGCCCGCCGGCAGGACGGCCCGGGGGCAGGGCTCGCCGAGGGTTGGGTCCTCGACGTCCGGCTTGAGCTCGTAGTCGTTGCACGCGGCGAGGAGGACGGACAGGAGCACCGGGGGAGTCTACCCCAAGGCGCGCCCCACGAGCCCCGTGCCACCGTCCTCGAGCGCGGCGAGGAGCCGCTCCTCGGCCGCCCGCATCTCGGTGGCCTCCTCGGCCTCCGAATGGTCGTAGCCCAGGAGGTGGAGGAAGCCGTGGACGAGCAGCACGCGCAGTTCGCGCGCGACCGGGTGAGCGAGCTCGGCGGCCTGCCGGGTCGCGGTGTCCGCCGAGATGACCAGGTCGCCCAGGACCTCGGGGTGGAGCCCGGCGTCCTCCCCTTCCCCCTGGGCGAAGGCCAGCACGTCGGTCGGGCTGTCCACCCCGCGCCAGTCACGGTTCAGCCGATGGATGAAGGAGTCGTTGCAGATCACGACGGACAGCTCCGCGTCGCGCAGCTCGGCGTGGGCGAGGAGCCGCTGGGCGTCCCGACGCACACCCCGCGTGTCGAGGGTGGCCCCCTCGCGGCGCACCGACACGGGCATCAGGAGTCGTCCACCACGGGCGGCGAGGAGGGGCGGGTGGGCAGTTGGTCGGCCGACTCGTAGTCCACCGACGACGACGACGACTCGGCGGGCCGGGTGATGGGGTTGACGATCTCGAGCGTGATCGTGCCCTGGCGGGGGACGGGCACGTACTTCCCGCGCCCGGCCGAGATCCCCGCCGTGGCGGGGTACTCGATGCGCTGGTGGTGGATGCCGATGAGCACCGTCGTGAACGCGTCGGCGATGGTGTACAGCTCCCGCAGGGTCAGGGGGCAGCGCTCCAGCTGCCCGTCGGACATCACGCTGTTCACGATCTGCTGGATCATCGCGCGCAGTCGCGCCTCGGACGGCTCGCGGATGGTCCGGCAGGCGGCCTCCACCTTGTCCGCCAGCATGATCACCCCGGCCTCCCGGCTGTCGGGCTTGGGCCCGGGGTAGCGGAAGAGCGACTCGTCCACCACCTCCCCCTCGGCGGCCTCCTTCTTGGCCTTCTCGTGGAAGTAGTGGATGAGCCCGGTCCCGTGGTGCATGAAGATGTGGTCCGCCACGGCGCGCGGGATCTTGTGCTGTACCGCGAGGGTGGCCCCGTCCCGAACGTGGTTGATGATCACCTGGGCGGACTGGACGGGCGAGAGCTTGTCGTGCCGACTCCCCGCCTCGCGCTGGTTCTCGACGAAGTACTGCGGCTTGAGCCCCTTCCCGATGTCGTGGAAGTAGCAGGCGACGCGGGCGAGCAGCGCGTTCGCCCCGATGGCCTCGCAGGCCGCCTCCGAGAGCGAGCCCACCAGCACCGAGTGGTGGTAGGTGCCGGGCGCTCGCAGCATGAGCTGGCGGAGCAGCGGGTGGTTGAGGTTGGCGAGCTCGAGGAGCCGGTAGTCGGTGGTGAAGCCGAGGAGCTCGAAGGCGGGCACGATGCCCAGCGCGAAGGAGCTGCCGATGAGCCCCGAGGCGAGGGCGGCCCCCCACAGGGTCGCGACGCCGTCGAGGTCGGGGAGCACCCCCGGGCTGCGCGCCTCCACGAGGACCAGGAGCAGCACCATGCCGGCGCCGATGAGGCCGGACTGCAGGCCCGAGCGCAACACCGCGAGCCGCTCCCGCGCCTGGCCGGCCCCACCGGCCGCGGCCAGCGCGGTCACCAGGTAGTAGGCGGCGAGGAGCGACGAGGCGTCCTGCCGCGCCGCCACCAGCAGGGAGGCGACGAGCGACCACACGAGCGCGCTCTCGCTGTTCACGAGGATGCGCACCACGATGGCCCCGCCACCCACCGGGGCGAGCAGGGCGAGCGCGAGGCCGACCTGATCCCCCGAGGCGGGGAAGAGCGCCCCGAGCTCGGAGAGCAGCCGACCGATCCCGAGCACCCCCACCAGCATGAGGCCCATGGCCTCGAGGTCCCGCGGCTCCCAGGAGAACTTCCGGATCGTGCCCCGCGCGAAGCTCGTGGCGGAGACGATGAGCACCAGCGTGAAGGCGAGCCAGGTGCCGAAGAGGAACCGCCCACCCCCGGGGCCCTGCGCAGCCTCCAGGGCGTCCAGGCGCTGCCGCTGCTCCTCGCTCAGCACGTCCCCCGTCTGCACGAGGCGGGTGCCCTTCCGCACCGAGGCCTCGACGAGGCCCACCCCCTCCCGGGCGGCGGCCCGACGTTCGGCGGTGAGCGCGGCCGCCGGCGAGAAGTTCGGCCGCACGGCCGCGCGGGCCAGGGCCGACGCCAGGTTGACCTCGCGGGAGCGCCGCGGGTCCGTGAAGCGCTCCACGACCTGCAGGGAGACCGCCTGGCGTGCCTCCTCGGGGGTGCGCACGTCGGAGTAGTCCTCGAGGACGGACTCCTCCCGCTCGTCCCCCAGCACCGTGATCACGGCGATGGGCCGGGCGGGACTGGGGAGCATGGCCCGGTCGGCGATGACCTTGCGCCGGAGCGCGACCTCCACGAGCTCGATCGCCACATCTTCGATCTCGCGGGAGAACCCCGCCTCGGCGATCGCCGCGACGTCGGCGGGCGCCAGCGGGACCCCCAGCGCGGCGAGGAAGTCCGCCTCCACGGCGGCGCGCCCGGTTGGCCCTTCGCCGGCCGCGAGCCGGCGCCGCGCCATGTCGAAGGCCTGCGAGATGCGGTTCTCGATGCGCTTGGCGACGGTGAGGTCCACCTCGTAGACCGGGGTGACGCCGGTCTCGGCCTCGGCCTGCCGCGCCTCGGTGGCGGCGTGGTCCACGAAGCTGAAGGCGATGGGCGCCACCACGTCCGCCGTGGCCACCTCGCCCGGGGTCCAGCTCGTGTCGGGCCCGGCGCGGAAGCGGGTGAGCAGGGCCGCGCAGGCGAGGCAGGTGAGCACGAGCGCGATCAGCCGGCGGAGGCCGCTCCGACCACCCAGGCGCGCCCGGAGGAACTCACGGACCGCCGTCACCCCGAGCTCCTCCGCCGCGTTCACGGCGACGTTGCGCCTCCTCCTCCGCCCCGGCGCGGTCGTATGCGCGGACGATCTCGCTCACGAGCGGGTGCCGGACCACGTCCTGGTCCGTGAAGCGGATGATCGCGATCCGGTCGACGCCCTCGAGGATGCGCACCGCCTCCACCAGCCCGGAGCGCTGGTGCCGGGGAAGGTCCACCTGCGTGAGGTCCCCCGTGACGGCCGCCCGCGACTCGTTGCCCAGCCGGGTGAGGAACATCTTCATCTGCTCGGGCGTGGCGTTCTGGGCCTCGTCCAGGATGATGAAGCTCCCGTTCAGCGTGCGCCCGCGCATGAACGCGAGGGGCGCCACCTCGATCACGCCGCGCTGGATGAGGCGCGCCGCCCGCTCCTCGTCCACCATGTCGTAGAGCGCGTCGTAGAGCGGCCGCAGGTAGGGGTTCACCTTCTCGGCGAGGTCCCCCGGGAGGTAGCCCAGCTTCTCCCCCGCCTCCACCGCGGGCCGGCACAGCACGATGCGCCGCACCTGGTCCTTGAGGAGCGCGGCCACCGCCACCGCCATCGCCAGGTAGGTCTTGCCCGTCCCCGCGGGGCCGACGCCGAACACGATGTCGTTCTGCTGGAACGCGCGCACATAGGTACGCTGCCGCGGCGTGCGCGGGACGATGTTCTTCTTGCGGACCCCGGTGAGGATGACGTCCTGGTGGTACTCCACGAGGCTGGCATCCGGCTCGCTGCGGAGCAGGCGCGCCGCCTGGTCGACGTCCGCGGTGGTGAGCGCCACGCCGGTGCCCGCCAGCGCGTAGAGCTCGTTGAGCACACGCGAGGCGTGGTCCACCGCCTCGGGCTCCCCGAGGACCCGCACCTGGGCTCCGCGCTGGACGAGCCGCGTACCGCTGACCCGCCCGATCAGCTGGAGGTTCTTCCCCAGCTCTCCCGCGAGCTCGCGCAGCCGATCCATGTCGTTGAAGTCCAGCGCCCGTTCGGCCGGCGCGCCTCCGGTTGCTTCCAGCGAACACCTCGGACGGGCCCGTCGGCTCGCCTCGGAGCGAAGTATAAGGCCGGGCCGAGGATCTGGCATGCACATCGGCGTCCCCCGCGAGACCGGGCCCCAGGAGGGCCGCGTCGCCGCCACCCCCTCAGCCGTGCGCGCGCTGGTCGCCGACGGGCACGTGGCCCTGGTCGAGATGGACGCCGGCCTGGCCTCCGGCCTCTCGGACGACGACTACCTGCGCGCCGGCGCCGAGATCGTACCCACCGCCGAGGAGCTGCACGACCGCGCCGAGCTCGTGTGGCGCGTGCTGCGTCCGGTGGGGCACGAGCGCTCGCTCCTGCGCCCGGGCCAGGTGGTCGCCGCGCTGCTCCACGACGGGGAGCCGCTCCCCGACGGCGTCGAGGGCCTCGCGCTCGAGCGCCACCCGGAGGTGCTCGCGGCCATGAGCGAGCTGGCCGGCCGGCTGGCGGTCGAGGCCGCCTCCGCCGCGCTGCAGCGCCAGAACGGCGGCCGTGGGCTCCTGCTCGGCGGGGTCCCGGGCGTCGCCCGGGCGCACGTGGTGGTCCTGGGGGCGGGGACCGCCGGGCGGGGCGCGGCCACGCTGGCTGCGGCGATGGGCGCCGACGTGACCGTCCTCGACACGGACCTCGCGCGGCTCCGGGCCCTCCCCGGCCTCCGCACGCTGCTCGCCACCCCCCACACGGTCGAGCGCAGCTGCGCCGACGCCGACGTGGTGATCGGGGCCGTTCGCGACGGGACCGGCGCCGCCCCGCGCGTGATGTCGCGGGCGCACCTCGCGCTGCTCCAGCCGGGGTCCGTGCTGGTCGATCTCTCCGTCACCGACGGCGGGGCCTTCGAGTCCACCGTCCCCACCACCCTCGAGCACCCCACCCGCCTCGTCGACGGGATCGTCCACGTGGCGGTGCCGAACTTCGCGGGGGGCGTGCCCCGGACCGCCTCGCCGGCCCTGGCGCAGGCAGCCCTCCCCCACGTCCGCCGCCGCGCGTGCTGAGCCTCTGGGGGCTCGCGCTGGCCGCCGGGGGCGCGGCGCTCGGCCTCACCGTGGGCGAGGTGGAGGCCCGCTCGGCGCGGGTCTGGGCCGCCGGGGACGGCCCGGGCGTGCTCCGGGTGGAGCTGCGCCGGGTCGACGGGCCCGGCCCGCGAATCGAGGCACAGGTGCCCCTCGGGCCGGGCGCCACCGGGCAGGTGCACCTCACCGGACTCCGCCCCGACAGCAGCTACGAGGCCTCCGCCTGGGTGGAGGGGGAGAGCGCCGCCCCCCGCCGGGCGCGGTTCCGCACCCCACCCTCCCCTCGGGCCTTCCAACCCGTCCACCTCGCCTGGGGCGGCGACCTCGGCGGGCAGAACGCCTGCCGCCACGCCACCGAGGGCTACCCGGTCTTCGACACCCTGCGGTTTCTCCGGCCCGACCTCTTCGTCGCCCTGGGCGACATGATCTACGCGGACGACACGTGCACCGCCGAGGGTCGGTTCGGGTACCCGCAGGTCCCCGGCCCGCCCCGGGCCGCCACCGTCGAGGCCTACCGGGACTGGTGGCGCTACAACCTGGAGGACCCGGGTTGGCGGGCGGTCCGGGCGCAGACGCCGGTGGTCGGCGTCTGGGACGACCACGAAGTGGTGAACGACTTCGGACCCGGCCGGGACACGCGGTCGCAGCCGCCCTACACCGCCGGCGTCCCGCTCCTGCCGATCGGCGAACAGGCCTTCCGGGAGCACATGCCGCTGCCGGAGCGCCTGCATCGGAGCCTGCGGTGGGGGAAGGCGCTCGAGCTGGTCGTGCTGGACACGCGCTCGCACCGCTCGCCGAACCC
>Ga0172372_10008658_pt1 | contig 13376 bp, 12 predicted proteins | sample LakKiv5m_2_FD_114544 | JGI IMG/M metagenome (GOLD analysis project Ga0172372, IMG submission 114544) | Freshwater microbial communities from Kabuno Bay, South-Kivu, Congo - kab_092012_9.5m | ecosystem: Environmental > Aquatic > Freshwater > Lake | place: Democratic Republic of the Congo...
AAACGACAGCCTTTCCCAACCTGCTTCCAATCCGTGGAATCGGTGCAATCTGTGGATCCAACTGCCTTTTCCAGGTCCAGCCCACCCCAGGGTGAAACAACAGCCCCGCTCAACCTGCTTCCAATCCGTGTAATCGGTGTAATCTGTGGATCCAACCGCCGTCATCAGCCTCCTTTCGTCTCGCCCACCCTCCCCGCAGACCGGAGATTCACCCCATGTCGCAGTCCCCGCAGTCCCGCCTCCTGCTCGTGGATGGCCACGCCTACGCCTACCGGTCCTTCCACGCCATCCGTTCCCTGAACGCTCCGGACGGCACCCCCACCAACGCGCTCTTCGGTTTCATCAAGGCCCTCCAGAAGGTCATCGCCATCACCTCTCCTTCCCACGTCCTCGTCGTGTGGGACGGCGGTCTCGACGCCGCCCGCATGGCCGAACTCCCCGACTACAAGGCCAACCGCCCACCCACCCCCGACGCCCTCGACGTCCAGCTTCCCCAGCTCGCCCAATGGCTCGACGCCGCCGGCTGGCCCCAGCTCCAGCGCGACGGCACCGAGGCCGATGACTGGATCGGCACCTACGCCCGTCGCGCCGCCGACCTCGGCTGGTCCGTCGTCATCGCTTCCCCCGACAAGGATTTCCTCCAACTCGTCGACGAACGCATCGGCATCCTCAATCCCAACGACAAGTCCGAGAAGATCTGGACCCCCGCCGACGTCGAGGCCAAGACCGGCGTCCTGCCACCCCTGATCGCCGATTGGCTCGCCCTCATCGGCGATGCCGTCGACAACATCCCGGGCGTCGCAGGTGTCGGTCCCAAGACCGCCACCGATCTCCTCAAGAAGTACGGCTCGGCTGAAGGCGCCGTCGCTGCCGCCCCCACGATCAAAGCCGAGAAGCTCCGCACCGAACTCCTCGGTGCCGCCGAGACCATCCGACGCAACCAGCAGATGGTCCGCCTCAAGTGCGACCTGCCCGACGGCCCCGCCCTCGAGGAGATGGTCCCCCGTCCGCAGAACACCGACACCCTCCGCGACATGTACCGCCGATGGGGTTTCCGCGGCATGCTCTCCGAACTCGGCCAACCCGGACCCGTCCCCGTCCAGACCGACCTGTTCTGAGCCTGGAACGGATTCCTCACGCCCGCTGCGCTCAAGACGCAACAACCACTCCTTCTCCAGCAAGCGCGCAAAAAAGCCCTGGGTGAGATCCTGCGCCTCCGACGGATCCGCACCGCGCCGCCGGATGAAGGCGTAGAGCGGCATCCAATACGTCTTCGCCAGCACTTCGAGCGCCGCGACGCTCTCCGCCGTCGGCGCATGCCGTGCCGCCATCACGACGCTCCAATGGGTCGTGCGGAAGCTCCGGCCCTGCTCCAGGCCACCGCCATGGAACGAATCGCTCATCGCCCGGACAAGACCACGGGAATCCCACAAACGAAAGACCGGAACCGCACACTCCAATGGACCTTACGGCCGCTCCAGCGCCTTCATCCACGCCAGCGATTCCCGCTGCCACGCATCCCACGAAGCCCCCTTGTAACCGTTCAACCCGTGGTCGCCATCCGGCAGTTCCAACAACCGGTGCGGAACCCCTTTCGCCTTCAACGCCGCCGCCATCAACCGACTGTTCTCGATGGTCACAACCCGATCATCCACCGCGTGCGCCAGAAAGATCGGGGGCGTCGTCGGCTTCACCTGCTCCTCGCACGAGAACCACCGGATCCGCGCTGGCGGCGCATTCGTTCCCAGCAGGTTCCGCTTCGATCCATCATGCGTCAGTGGCCCCATCGTGATCACCGGATAGACCAGCACCGCAAAGTCCGGCCTCGATCCCTGCCTCGAAACCACATCCTTCGCCCCCGCAGCCCCCGGGTCGAAATGCGTCGCCGCCGTCGCGGCCAGATGCCCACCTGCCGAGAATCCCATCACCCCTACCCGGTTGGTCTCCAACCCCCACTCCACTGCATGATGCCGCGTCAACCGGATCGCCCGTTGCACGTCCAGCAAGGGCACCATCGAACGTGCTCCGGGCAACCGATACTCCAACACCACCCCCGTGATGCCGGAATCGTACAGCCAACGGGCAATCCCCTGCCCCTCCGCCCCCGTCACCAATCCGCCGTATCCACCTCCCGGACAGATCACCACCGCCATGCCATTCGGCTGCGGCGGCCGGTACACCGTCATCGCCGGCTTCTCCTCCAGGTTGACGCCCCCGGCTCCATCCGGTGCGCCATGCGGCCACAACGCCACCCGCACCGGATCCGGAAACTTCACCTCCTGCCCCAAGACCCGGGCCACCACCAGCACCCACGCCATCCAACCAAGCATCCCTCGCATGATGCCGCCACCCTACTCCCCGCCCTTCCAAACCGTCCATCCCACTCACACGCCACAAACATCATCAACCGTAGCAGACGAGGTCACGAGGCGTAGCAGACGAGATCACGAGGCGTAGCAGACGAGGTCACGAGGCGTAGCAGACGAGGTCACGAGGCGTAGCAGACGAGGTCACGAGGCTGTGGATGAAGAGTTCGAAGGCTTCAGTTTCAAGTTTGAAGCCCGGTCCATTTGCCTCCTGACGTCGGCAACCACAGCGCAGACGTGAGGAGGCACTGGAAGTCAACCGCCCCACCCTTCTCCCAACTGGCATCCGGCATCGGTCCCCTCTATCTGTAGGCCGCGTGCCCCCACGCGGCGCGGTCTTCAAACTTGAAACTGAAATCTTGAAACGGAACCCGTGAACGCCCTTCAAGACATCCCCACGCCGACTCCCACTCCACCCCCGCGTCCCCGTCTTCGAAACCTCGCCGTCCACCTCGCCGCCCTCTCCCTGCTCCTCACCCCCGCCCTCCACGCCCGCCAGGACTTCGATCTGGACCTCGACCTCGATCCTGACGACGACCTCGTCATCGACATCGATGCCACCCTCCAGACCGCCGAGAAGTGGGCCCGCGAAAACCTCGACGGACGCGTCGCCGAAGCCATCGCCGGCCTTGCCGATCCATCCCCGGACCGCACCCGCAAGGCCATGGACGAACTCCAGCGCGAGTTCGCAGGCGACTCGATCCTCGACATGACCCGCGTCCGACGTCTCGCTGAAACCGTGTTGCCGCTCCTCGAAGAGTACGAGGAAACCGCCGACCTCGCTCCCTGGCTGCGCACACGCCTCGACTACTTCGACGTCGCCGATCTTCTGGCCCAGGAGCCACCCGCCCTGCCGACATCCCCTACCCCTCCGCCCGGCACCAACACACCCGCATCCTCCCCGGCGACCAACACTGCCGGGACCGTCACCGTCAACCCGGGCACCAACAACACCGCCCCAAAGCAGGTCACGCAGCGGGCCCCCAATCCCGCCGCCTCCCGCCAGCGCACCGCCTGGCAAAAGCTCCTTTCCAAACGACCAGCCACGCCCGCCGCCGAAGCCTTCGCCCGCGAACTCAAGCCCGTCTTCCAGCAGGCCGGCGTCCCACCCGAGCTCGTCTGGCTCGCCGAGGTCGAATCCTCCTTCAATCCCGAGGCCACCAGCCCCGCCGGAGCGGTTGGCCTCTACCAACTCATGCCCGCCACGGCCCGCAGCCTCGGCCTTTCGACTTCCCTTCCCGACGAACGCCGCCAACCCGCCAAGGCCGCCCGCGCCGCCGCCACCTACCTCGGCAAGCTCCACAAGCGGTTCGGCGACTGGCGACTCGCCCTCGCCGCCTACAACGTCGGCGAAGGCCGCATCCGCCGCACCCTCGACCAGAAGAAGGCCACCTCCTTCGACGAGATCTCCTCCTTCCTCCCTGCCGAAACCCAGATGTACGTGCCCAAGTTCGAGGCCGTCCTCCGGCGCCGGGAGAACAAGGGGATCGATGAACTGAATTGATTCACTTCGCCTCGTGGTCCGAGACCTTCACACCCTTCTTGTAGGTGTTGAACCCGAACTTCGACGGCGTGAACTCACCGATCGTCGCCACGTCCGCCTTCTTCGGAACCTCCAGCCCCGTCAGGTGGTAGCTGGCGTTCACGAACAACCGGCGCAGGTCCTCGCTCAATAAATCCGTGGCAGCCCCGATCGTGGAGCAGAAGTACGCCCCCTTCTTGCCGCCGTTCACCGAAACCTCACGGGTCCACACCAACGGCATGATCGCCTTCCCGAGGTTCGGCCCATCCGTCGGGTTCATTCCCTTCAACACCTGACCGTGCATCAACACCACGGCATCCGACGGGAAATCCGGGTTCACCCCGTACACATCCGTCGGCCCGAAGACATCCGTCACCGAGTTCAACACCGGATGCTTGCGGTTCTTTCCGTCGATGACCGCACGCGTCGCTTCGCCGCCGTGGTTGCCATGGTGATACGTCCACGTCTCGCCCACGGTCATCCCACCAAACCCGCCGCCCTTGGCCGTCCAGCTGTACTTGGCATACGGGCTCTGCTTGTTGCGCTCGTAGTTGAAGGCGTGCGTCGCCGTCCGCAGCACCATCATCGGCTTCCCCGACTCCATGTAATCCACGAAATGCTTCATGTCCGCATCCGGCAGCTCGCGGAACCGGAACTGGTTCACCACGAGATCCGCCGTCGCCAGCAGGTGCATCCCCGGGATGTTCGTCTGGTTGTTGGGATTGATCGTCCCGTCCGCCTCCTGAGAGAAGAGCACCGTGCACTTGAAGCCATGCGTCTGGCTCAGGATCCGGCCCATCTGCGGCAATCCCTCTTCCGACCGGTATTCCTCATCCCCGGACAGCATCACGATGTGCTTGCCATTGGCCTTGTCCGGCCTTGGCTCGTACACCACCCACTGCCCCGCCTCGGCCAACACGGAAAACGTCAGCCCCATCAACGCTGCAATCATCGGCTTCATTCCGATGACCATGCCCCCTTCCTCGGAGAGTTTGAAGAGTTCAGTTTCACGTTTGATGCCGGCCCCCCCGCCCCGTTGGGGCTGACGGGAACACCTCATCGACATCAACGGCGATGGCCGCAACGATGAGGCTTAGCCCTTCGGCTCTCGGGTCTCGGCAGCCTTGGCTTCCAACAACCTCAGCCGAAGTCCATGCCGTGTGAAGTTGGTGAAGTCCCGATCAAAGGTGACCAATTCCAAATCACCGGCGATGGCGAACGCAGCCAGATACGCATCCATCCAGACCTTGGGAGAGACGGTCGCGACACACGCACATCGTTTCCATTCCGATTCCAGGGCCACTGGTTCGGCGAGCCAGACTACCTGCGGCAGCGCCAGTAACTCCTGACTCTTGGCCCACGCCTGTGCATTGGTCACGGCCGGACCGCCATACAACGCCTGGATGGCAGGTGTCGTCAGGAGGCGCAAAAAGCTGTTCTGGGTGGCCCGGCAAAAAGCGACGGGCCGTTCGGAATCCGCCGCTTCGAACACCTCTCGGGCCAAGCGGTGCTGGGGGTGGCTCCCAAAGGCCAGACCGACCCAGATCCCGGTATCAAGCAGACGGGCGGAGGCGCTCAAGATCGTCGCGAGTCAGTGTTTCATGCTCGGCGCGCACAAGCTCGTCCAACGACATCCGTTGGGCAGGCGCGTCCGGAGGCGATGGAAACAACGGAAACTCAACCCTCCCCCGGCGAGCGGTCCCCTGCGATCTCGTCGACATTGGGTGTCCCAAACCTTGGCGGAGCAGATCCGCGATGACGTCCTTCAGCTTTCTGCCTTCATTGACGGCCCGGAGCTTTACCTCCCGGACCAAGTCATTCGGCAAATCCAACGTCGTCTTCACCATGCCACTTTGCTGGTTTTCCAGCTTTCTGTCAAAACTCAGACGGATGCCAGGACGGGACGGGGCCATGGAAAAACTCGCCATTGGGATCCCGGACGCGCGTTCAATCCACTCACCCCACGAGCACCCCGTCCCGCGCCTCCTGCCGCAACGCGGCGCACGGGGAAAGCCCAGGGTGGAACGAAGTGGAACCCCGGGGACCACGCCACACCACGTCCTCCGTGCCCTGAAAGGGCACACGGAACCTGTAGGGAGTTTGACGTTTTCAGTTTCAAGTTTGAAGCCCCAACGGGGCACACCAGGCAAGCCCAGGGCAACGCCCTGGGTCCACGCCCCCACATTCACCCGAGCCCTGAAAGGGCGACCCAACCCATTCGAAACCCACCCACGATCCTCATCCGCCCTTTCAGGGCTTTCTGATCATTCCAACCCGCGTCCCCGGGGCGTTGCCCCGGGCTGCCTTGGGTCGCCCCGTTGGGGCTCACCGATGAAGAGTCCCCAGAGGCCAGATCCCTGCCTCCTCAGGTCGTCAGCTACAGCTCAGGCGCAGCAGACGAGGTAACGAGGCTGGATGAAGAGTTCCCAGCTTCCAGTCCGAGGTCATGGAAGCTGGGAATCTGGATCGGACAAACTCCTCAAGCCCGACGACGACGCCAGGCCGCGAATCCACCCAGCAGCGCACCGGCCACGAGGGCGTATTCACCCGGCTCGGGCACCGGGGTCAACTGCAGGTCAAACTCATAGTTCACCACCGGTGCGGCCGTCTGCTGCACCAGGAAAGTATACGTTCCCGGTCCAAGGGCTCCCGTGAAGCCGATGGCACCAACCCCCGCACCCAGATTGTCGAGGACATCCGTGCCCGGCTGGGCTGTCGCCGGCTGCGTACCCGTGCCGAAATGCGCGTAACCGAGAAGGGTGCCGCGGGTGAAATTGCCACCCGCTCCAACGCCATTGTTCCAGATCGAGCCCGACTGCACGGCGATGAACCCTCGGTCATCCGTGCTGGAATAGGATGTCAACTGGATGGCGCTCAACTGGTAGCCCACACCCACCGTGAAGCTGAAGATGTCGGGATCACCCGTGACAGTCGATCCCCGGACGAAGTTGCTCCCGATCGAGAAGCCCACCGTCGACGGATGATCGCCCAGGATTGTCGGGCTGGCAGGGTTATTGGAGAGATCCCCGTCACTGGATTCGGTGAACAGGAACGAGGCTGCCTGCGTGGAGGACGCGAGCCCGAAGGCAAGCCCGACGAGCAGCAGGGATTGGATGGTTTTCGTGCGATGGAAGTGCATAGGTAACCATCCTTTCACAGTCCAGCTGACCCTGCCTATCGCATGATGATGCTAACTAGAAACATACCCAACGGGAGAAATCCTGGTTCCCGGTTCCCTGCCTCGTGACCTCATTGGCTACCCTCCCCGATCGTAGCAGTCGACGTCAGGAGGCTGTGGATGAGTTTGAAGTTTGAAGATTCAAGTTTGAAGCCCGGCACTCTCCGTCTTGAAACTTGAAACTGAAATCTTCGAACTCCTCCAACCTCTGCCTCGTAACCTCGTCAGCTACCTTTCCGATCGTGGCAGACGACGTCAGGAGGCTGGGTTCGATCCCCCCTCCACCTCCCGCACCCACCCCGAGACCACATCACGGATGTCCGCACCCGTCTTCAATCGCGGCACCACGAACCGCGGCGTGAACCACGGGAACCCACCCACCAGATCCGGCGTCACCAGGATCTGCCCGTCACAGTCCGGACCCGACCCAATCCCGATCGTCACCATCCGCGGACAGGCCTCGGTGATCTCCTTCGCCACCGGTGGCGTCACCAACTCCAACACGCACGCGAAGGCGCCCGCTGCTTCCAGCATCCGGGCATCCTCCACCAGCCGACGGCGCCCCTCCTCGTCGCGTCCCTTGATCCGATACTTTCCGCCCTCTTCCACGACATGTTGCGGGAGCATCCCCAGATGCCCACAGAAAGGAATCCCGGCCGCCCGGATTGCCTGTACCTGATTCAGGATCTCGCGTCCGCCCTCGGCCTTCACGAATCCTGCACCCTCTTCCATCAGCAATCGCGCGTTCGCCACTGCCTGCTCCGCCGTGTCGTAGGAGCGGTACGGAAGGTCACACCCCACCAACGCCCGACCCGCCCCACGCACCACGGCGCGCAGGTGATGCCGCATGTCGGCCATGGTCACGGACGTCGTGTCCGGATACCCCAACACCACCATTCCCAGTGAATCGCCCACCAGGAGCATAGGAACCCCCGCCTCATCCAACAACCGCGCGGTCGGATGCTCGTAGGCAGTCAACGAGGGCACCCGGAGCCGCCCCTTGCGCGCCTGGATGCTTTCCGGGGTCTGTCGCACCGGCGTCACGTGGGGTGCTCAGCGATAGCGAGGCGCCACCTGGTCGTGAATCCACGCGTAGGTCTTCGCCAGGCCGTCCTTGAGCTTCGTGGACGGTTCCCACCCGAACGCCGACTGGATCAGCGTGTTGTCGGAGTTGCGGCCGTTCACACCCTTCGGCGCGGAAAGATTGTAGGAGCGGTTGAGCCGGATGCCGGCGATCTCCTCGACGATGTCGACCAACTGGTTGATCGAGACCAGTTCGGACGAACCGATGTTGATCGGCTCCACAAAGTCCGAGTGCGTCAGCATCTGGGTGCCGTGCAGGCAGTCGTCGATGTACATGAACGAGCGCGTCTGCTGCCCGTCGCCCCAGATCTCTATGTCGTGCTTCCCGGTGAACTTCGCCGTCATGACCTTCCGGCAGATCGCCGCCGGCGCCTTCTCGCGCCCGCCCTCGAAGGTCCCGAACGGACCATAGACGTTGTGGTAACGCGCCATCCGCGTCACCAGGCCGAAATCCTCCCGGAAATGACGGCACATGCGTTCCGAGAAAAGCTTCTCCCAACCGTAGCCATCCTCAGGCAACGCCGGATACGCGTCCTCCTCCTTGAGGGCCGTGACGTTCGGATCGCGCTGCTTGTCCGCGTTGTAGACGCACGCGCTCGATGCATAGAAGAAGCGCTTCACACCAATCTCCCGGGCCGCCATCAACAGGTGCGTGTTGATCAGGACGCTCAGCATGCACAGGCCCTTGTTCAGTTCGATGAACCCCATGCCCCCCATGTCCGCGGCCAGGTTGTAGACCACGTCCGCCCCCTGGAGCGCCGCGTAACAGGCCGCCTTCTCCTCCAGATCCAACACCACGTTCTCCACGTCCGGAAAACGCTGGTACCACTCCGTCTGCGGCTTGCAGTCCACCGCGCGGATCCGCCGGTATCCCTGACGCCTCAGGTCCGCCACCAGGTGCCCGCCGATGAATCCGCCTCCACCGCACACCACGACAAAGTCTGAAATATTCCTGCTGCTCATGAGCGACCCCCGGAGAGTGGTCCCTCCTTCCGGGTCGGGCCAGTGCATTTTTGCCGCCCTCACTCGGACCGCAACGCCACCATGGGATCAATCCGCGTCGCCCGACGTGCCGGAATCAGGCACGCCACCATCCCCACCACCGCCAACAAGAGCATCGCCACCAGGAACGTCAGCGGATCGCGGGGAGAGATCCCGAACAGGTAATCCCTCAACAGGCGCGCCAACCCAAGAGAGGTCAGAAGCCCAACCCCCAACCCCAGTCCCACCAACCGCATCCCTTGCTTCAGGACCAGACGAAGGACATCCAAACGCGTCGCACCCAGCGCCATCCGCACCCCCAATTCCTGCATCCGCATCGACACCGAGTACGCCATCACCCCGTAGATCCCCAGGATCACCAGGAACAACGCCAACCCCGCCATGAAGCCGAAGATTCCCACGAAGAACCGCTTGTCCCACGCCGCCCGACGCAGGATTTCCTCCATCGTCTGCACGTAATAGATGGGAATCTCCCGGTTGACCTCCAGCACCGCCGACTCCACCGCCCCTGCCACTGCCTTCGGCTCCCCTTCCGTGCGCACCACCATCGACAGGAAGGCCGTGGGAGACTGTGCGTGCGGTCGGTAATGTACCGGCAGGTGTGGCGTCTCATGGAAGTGTGCGGCGACTTTTCCCACCACGCCGACGATGTGGATCCACGCATTCGTGTTGATGCCGCCTGTCCCCGACGCCGGCCGGAAACGCTTCAGCCGGGCCGCCCCCCCGGAAAGAACCGCTTCGCAAAAGTCTCGTCCACGACCGCTACCGGCAACGACGAGGCAACGCCGGCCGCGCCAACTGCACCGCTGGAACCAGCCCGGCCAGGAACGCAGAACCCAGTCCGAGCGCCACCGCGAAGCCGACCACCCCGAGGTCCGGAGAGAGGTCCATCCAGAACGGCAACTCATCCGGGGACGATTGATGCACCAATCCCGCTCCCCACAACGTGAACAAAACCCCCAGCACGGACCCCGCCACGCCCAGCACCATCACCTCCGCCACCAACCAACGGAGGATCGCGCCTGCCGACGCCCCCAGGGCCACCCGGACAGCCACTTCCCGCATCCGACGCGTCCCACGGGCCAGCACCAGATTCGCCACGTTCGCACACGCGATGAGCTGCACGCACAACACCGAGCCCAACATCAATCCCAACAATGGCCCCGAATCCCGCACCACCCACGACCGATACGGTGTCAGCCGTGCCCGGACACCCCGGTGGGTCTCGGGATGCTCCTGCGACAAACCCGCCATGATCCGCTCCAACTCCGCCTCCGCCTCCTGTTGGCTCACGCCCTCTCCCAACCGCCCGATCGCCCAGAGATAGTGCAACCCACGCACCCTCGCGCCGGGCGACGCCTGCAGGGTCGTCCACAGGTCGCTCCGCTCCGGATACCGCCAGCCCGGGGGCATCACACCAATGACTTTTGCCGGCTGCCCGCTGACCTGGATCGTACGCCCCATCAGGTTGGTATCGCCGCCGTACCGTCGCATCCACAGTTCATGGCCGAGAAGGATCGCTGGAGGGCCGTCGAAGTCGCCCCGATCCCGAGGGCCAGGGCCAGAATGCACACGAGACTGTACCCCGGGGTCAGGGTCAGTTGCCGAAGTGCCAGTCGAAAATCGCCCCACATCGTACGCTGCGTGCCCGCGAACCGTCGCAGACGGCTCCAATAAAATCCACCAACTGCAAACTTCCCCCGCCCTCCCTCCCTTCGGCAGGCTCTCGGGCCGCATGATGCAGCAGGTGAACATCGGTCTGGTCGGCGCAGGCACGGTTGGAGGCGCCGTCATCAAGGCCCTGATCGAACGGAGCGAAATGCTCGCCGCACGCCTCGGCGTCCGACTCGCCGTCACGCGTGTCGCCGTTCGCGACCTCCAGAAGGCACAGGCCGCCGGCATTCCAAGCCACCTTCTGACCCAGGACTGGAAGGCCGTGGTCCACGACCCTTCCGTCCACCTGATCGTTGAACTCATGGGCGGCACCACCACGGCCCGTGAGGTCGTCCTTGCCGCCCTCGGCCACGGCAAACCCGTCGTCACCGCCAACAAGGCCCTTCTCTCCGCGCACGGCGAGGAACTCTTCAAGGCCGCCCGGACCAACACCGCCAACCTCTACTACGAGGCGTCCGTCGCCGGCGGCATTCCCATCATCAAGGTCCTTCGCGAATCCCTCGTCGGCAATCGCGTCCAGTCCATCCGCGGCATCGTCAATGGCACCTGCAACTACATCCTCACCCGGATGAAGCTCGAAGGTGCCGAATTCTCCGCCGTGCTCGCCGATGCCCAGCGCCTGGGATACGCCGAGGCCGATCCCACCCTCGACGTCGATGGCCACGACGCCGCCCACAAGACCGGCATCCTCGCCTCCCTCGCCCACGGCTTCTGGGTCCGCCCGGATCAGGTCCATGTCGAAGGCATCCGCAACGTCACCCGCCTCGACATCGAATCCGCGACACGCCTCGGCTACACCATCAAGCTCCTCGGTGTCATCAAGTCCGCCACCCCGGGCACCCCTTCGCGTCGATCCCCGAAAGCCAAGGCCCCGAAACCCGGCATCCTCGTCGCCGTCTACCCCGCCCTCGTCCGCAACGACCACGTCCTCGCCTCCGTCAACCACGCCTTCAATGCGATCGCCGTCCGGGGCGACATGGTCGGGGAAACCCTCTTCTACGGCCGCGGGGCCGGCGGCGATCCCACCGCCAGCTCGGTCCTCAGTGACATTGCCGACGCCGCCCTCGATCTCCACCACGGCAGCCATCAACGCGTCCCGGCCTTCGTCGCCCATGCGTCCGGCAAGGTCCAGGTCGTCTCCATGGACAAGGTCACCTCGCCTTATTACGTCCGGCTCACCGTCATCGACCGCCCCGGTGTCTTCGCCCGCATCGCCTCGGTCCTTGCCGAAGCCCGCATCGGCATCTCTTCCATCATCCAGCCCGAGGGCCACGAAGGTGCCACCGTCCCCGTCATCCTCATGCTCCACGACGCCCCTCAAGCCGCCCTCGCCCGTGCCATCGCACGCATCGCGCGCCTTCCCGTCGTCAAGGACGCCCCCACCGTCATCCGCGTCGAGGACACCGCCGACTGAGACCGCGCGGGCCCATCAGAACTGCATCGGGACGCCCTCTTCCAGAAAGCGGACCCGTTCGACAACCGCCGCCGCCGCCGCCAACTCCCGCAACCAGCGCGCCGGCTCGTCCATCGACTCGAAGCTCAGCTTGAAGGTCCCGAAATGCATCGGGACCAACCATTGCGAGCCCAGGTCCCCGAAGGCCCGCAAGGCTTCGTCGGGTCCCATGTGGACCCGACGGAACGAATCCGGGAAATACGCGCCGATCGGCAGGAGCGAGATCTCCGGCTTCATCCGCGCCCCGATGTCCTGGAATCCGTCAAAGTAAGCCGAGTCACCCGCGTGGTAGATCCGGCGCCCGCGATACTCCAGCACGAACCCGCCGTAGCCGCGGTGTTCATCCCGCAGCGTCCGTGCGCCCCAATGCTTTGCCGGCACCAGGGTCACCTTCCAATCTCCGGAACAGAAGGCCTCCCACCAACGCAACTCGATGATGCGCGCAAACCCCAGGCGCTTCGCCAACGTGCCACATCCCCACGGCATCACAGCCACCTTCGGCGAAGGCAAACGCCGCAAGGTCGGCTTGTGGAAATGATCGAAATGCGCGTGCGTCAGCAACACCAGGTCGATCGGGGGCAACTCCACCAGCTTCAGCCCCGGCCTCCGCAGCCGCTTCAACAGGAACAGCCAGTTCGCAAAATTCGGATCGATCAGGGCGTTCAACCCCTCGAACTGCACCAGGAACGATGCATGCCCGATCCACGTCAACGCCAACTCCTCCCCGGACAGCCCGGGAAACTCAGGCGATTTCGTCGCTCCGGTACGACGGGTCAGCCACGCCTTCCACACCATCTCGCGGAAGAAGGTGCCCGGACTGAAATGATTCGCCGGCGTCAGCTCCTTGAATGACCGCGGCAAGCGCCGTTTTCGCGGGCCGGGACCATTCGGAGGTTCCAGTGACATGGAGAGCAGACCCGTTACTTGCGTGGACCGGGCTCGTTCGAGAACAGCCGGCGAATCTTCGGCCGGGTTGCCGACGCGGCACCTGCCGTCCTGTTCTCCGACAGGGGAGGCCCGGAAGCCCTCACCGGAGTGCCGTAGAGTCCGGACATCTGGGATCGTTGGATGAAGGACACGAACTGGGGTAGTTCGTCG
>Ga0172372_10008660_pt1 | contig 13376 bp, 13 predicted proteins | sample LakKiv5m_2_FD_114544 | JGI IMG/M metagenome (GOLD analysis project Ga0172372, IMG submission 114544) | Freshwater microbial communities from Kabuno Bay, South-Kivu, Congo - kab_092012_9.5m | ecosystem: Environmental > Aquatic > Freshwater > Lake | place: Democratic Republic of the Congo...
CCTGGATGCGTTGGCTTCAAATCCTTAATCCTTCGCAAGAAACCTGGAATTCAAATCAATACCTTATTCAAGAATCTTACCAATTAGCTAAAACACGATTTGAAAAAAGAAAAAGAAGAGTCACCCTATAACCCGGAAAGTGATGATCTTATTTAATTAAATATTTTATCATTTGGAATAAAGTCTGCATCTAATTCCCATATACGAATCGGAGAGTTCTCAATGAACCATGTTTGGAAATCTTTATCTAGACCTAGAATTATGGCTACTCCAACGAGTATAAAGATAATGCCGAAGCTTCGCTTAAACCCTCCTTCGGGATTAGCTATCCAACGAGCCTTTCCTAAAACTTTCTGACCTAGAAGGGCAATTATCTTTAGGGTCCCGCAAAGTCCAACAACATATGCCGTCAATAGTGTTAATCCTTCGCTCAATGATGCAGGAAGGACCGTGACAACTACATAACCGTAAAAGGGCGAACACGATCTAAATATGGACCTAAAGCACTTCCTGTAGGGAAAGTTCTAGCGACGCCTCTTTTTGAGCGAGCATCAGCCAATCTCTGATTACTACGGCTTTGCAATGAAAGCTTCATAGAAGCAAAATACCAAATTTGCGGGAAAATGGAAATCAATCCAAGAATGATCAGTGTCGTTCCACTAATCAACTGCCAGGTTGTTGCTGATATACCAATTAGTGCTGTTGAGGCTTTTAGAAGAAGTGTAAAAATAAAAACGGAGACGCCAAGCGAAGCAGTTATTAAGTAGGCTTGTCTTCGGTTTTCTGAATTTGGCACTCCAAGCGAACCACCAATAATGACTGGCAGTAATGGTAGAACGCAGGGAGCCAAGGTTGTTAATACGCCTGCCACTAAGGCTCCCAGCGTCAACAAGGTCATACTATCTGCTTTACAAGATCAGAAATTGTTGTACTTCCCGACCACTTTTTTAAAGCATCACCATTTGAGTCTATTTGGACAAAAGTGCGCTGAAGGGTTACCCCATAAAGTTTGCGAATATCATCTGAGTTATCAAAGTCGACAACAACAATGGTCAAGTCAGCTGGTATTTGGTCTAAAGAGGCTTCGAAATTCTCCCGTGCAACTTTACAAGTCGAGAACCACGATGCATTGAAGAATAGGATTACATCTGAATTTTCATAAAGATCGATCAGGTGCAGATTCAAAACTTTCATATGAAATATAAAATCCTTTACCCACTTCCCCGTTTTGAGTATCCAATTTCTCTGCTTCCAAATTATTTGAGCTTGATGTCTGCCTTGAATTTGTTCCATCAGCGCAAGAGGCTAATAAAAGGCTCAGCAAGCCAATTAAAGTTGAAGCCAAGAACAACCGAAGTTTTTTACTTCTCATAATTTTGTCCTACAAGCACAATTCTTTTATCTCTTTTATTTATTCTTATGAGTTCTTTTATTAGCATATCTTGTACCTCTTTCTCGGCCCTTTTCAAATAATATCTCTTTCATTTAGAATTATGCATTTAATTATAGCTTACTTTTTCTATATTTTGATCTCTACGCAAAAATCTTTAACTAATATTTCATTTTATACTAAGATAAAACTTTGATATAAATCTATATACATAAAAATATAAAAATATCTCTAAATTATAATGACCATAATATTATTAATATGATAATATATATTATTAAATTATCTCTTATAATCAGCTCTTTTTTTAGCACAATCTAAACAATAAGTATCATATGGATACTCAATATAATATTTTTCATTACTAATAATTTTATTACAATTAATACACTTGATATCCATATATATACTATATAAATAAAAAAGATCAAAAGCAAATATTATAAAAACATATCAAGCCAAAAAAAATAATAAAGTATAATATGATTGTTATGAACAAGATAAAAAACCTAATCACAAATTTAGATCAAGCAATCTCCTCTAAAAGTAAACCAATCTCAAAAAAAAATCTTATTATTTATATAGCTACCTACCTACCGTTTCAATTTATATTCTTTGCAGTAACTTTTATATTTGTTTATATTCCTTACATTGCATTAAAAGATGATTATCAACTAGTAAATGAATTTGGTAAAGAATTTAGTACTGTTACTATAATTATAACATTATTACCGACATTAATTACCTTATTTATAACTGGAATTTTTACTCTGATAAATATAATTACAAACTCAATCAATAAAATTAATCGTGATCCATATACTATTTATATATTAAAAATAGCTACTATATTTATTATAACAGGTATATTTATATTTATTCTATTACCTTTAATTATTTTATTAGGTTTACTATCATTTATTCTTAAAATTATAAATTATAAAAAATTAAAATAACTAATTGATTTTATATAAAAAACATTTATGTAATTTAGGATTATTACTTATATCAAGACATGATAAAATAGTGAAACCAGATAAACTTAATCTTATAAATAAATTAAAAAATATATATAAATCATTATACCAATTAATATTACAAAACAAAAGAATTTTTTTGGTATAATTTTCTATGGGTTATGTTATCTCCTAGTTATTTATGTAAAAAATAATAATGAGTGTAAAAAAGAAATAAAAATAATTGATAACAAAGAAATAGAACAGATAAATTGCATCTATACCAAACCTTTTTTTTGGTATAAGCGATTCTCTAATAAGCATACTCTGGCTCCCAGCTGCAATAATAATTTCTATTATAATAGTAAAAAGTATGAGAAAATTAAAAATAGAGAAAACAGCCCACGAAATTCTTGATACTACTTATGAGGTAATAAACGATGCTACTCAAAAACCAAATACTTATACAATTAAAAATCTATTCCTGATACTACTATAAACAAAGAAGTATACGATGAGTTTACTCATAACGAGATGTACTCTAATACGATATTTCAAGATAAATAAAAAGACATGAATATAAACTTAAGACTAGTAAAGGTAGATAAAAAAAGAAGAATAGATTTTTTATCTATACCACAATCACAATTATACTTATTTTATCACTTCCTCTTCAATTATATCTATTAATTCCAGTAACTCCAATTATATTTATATTAATAAAAGAAAGTATAATATTACTTAAAAGTAAATCTGATATATCTAAGTATAAAAAGATTACACCTCTGAAACAAAACTTCATCCCTGGGTAATATTTGAGATAGCAACTTTACTAAACTCATACGAAATAATATCAAAAGCTTGGAAATATAAGACATTTAAATTAGCAATTTTTACACTCTATATAAACTTCTTTGTCGGTCTTGGCATACTTATTTATTCTCTAAATCAAGAATAATAAAAGCTAAATAAGAGCATATTATAAAGATATTATATATAAAACATAATTTTTGGTTTATTATTAAAAAATGACATGATAAATATATGGAAACAAATAAACATAAATTTATAGCAAATATAAAATATAAAGAAAGGTGTCTAAGTTATGGCATGCCTTTACAACACAAACTAATCAGAAAAATAAAGATAAAGAAAGAAACAAACATATGAAAAGACCAAAGGTAGTTATTTTTGGTGGTGGTTTTGGTGGCTTAGCAGTTGCCCGTTCACTATATAATGCAGCCGATGTCACAGTAGTTGATAAGCATAACTATCAAACCTTTCTACCACTGTTGTATCAGGTATCAACCGCAGGGTTGGCAGCAGATAATGTGGCATATCCAATAAGAGGCGTTCTAAGGAAAACCTCAGCCAGGTTTCGAATGGCCTCACCTATAAGTATTGATCACCATAACAAAGAGGTTAAATTAGATAGCAGTGAGGTCTTAAAGTTTGATCATTTAATTATTGCACTTGGCTCAGTAACTACAGATTTTGGTATTGCCGGAGTTAAAGAGTTCTCACTAGGTATAAAATCAGTATCTGAGGCACTAACAATTAGAACTGAGATTATGAGACGGTTTGAGTATCTTTGCCGTTTTGAGGATGATACAAAGTCTTTTGTAACAGTAATTGGTGGTGGACCTACCGGAGTTGAGATGGCAGGTGCGATAGCTGAGTTGATTAGAGGCCCCTTAAGATCTGATCAAGCAACTGTTGCTAAAAATATTAAGGTTACATTAATTGAGGCGGGCCAAAGATTGCTACCAACCTTTGCACCATCATTATCTGAGCGAACTAAAAAAGATTTAGAAAAACTTGGTGTTAAGGTTTTATTAAACAGCGCAGTAAAAGAGTTGCAACATCAAAAAGTGTTACTAAAAGATGGCACCATCCTACAATCTGAGATCACAATCTGGGCTGCAGGTGTAAAGGATGCTGATGCTATGAAGGAATTAAATCTGCCAGTTGAGAAAAATAGAATTGCAGTTGAACCAACTATGCAAGTTAAAAATTATCCATATATTTGGGCGTTAGGTGATATTGCAGGTGCTAAGGATAAAGATGGCTTGCCTCTGCCCATGGTGGCACCGGTTGCAATCCAACAAGGTAAATTTATTGCTAAACAAATTAAACTAATTATGCAAGGAAAAGATCTTGAAAAATTTAAGTACATAGATAAAGGATCGATGGCCACAATTGGTAGAAATAAAGCAGTGGTTCAGGTGAAATGGTTTAAGTTGGCCGGACCAATTGCCTGGCTATTCTGGCTTTGTCTACATCTGTTTTATCTATTAGGCGGTAAAAACAAAATTGGCACATTGGCAGATTGGACCTGGAATTATATAACCTTTGACAGGAGCAATCGCCACATCATGGATTCCTAAAGTTTTATCTCTAAGCCAGTCTATCAAAAGCTAATAAAGCTTGATGGTCATGAACCTTGGTCTCTTATCTGGAAAAAAAATAAAGAATTACTAAATGATATTACTGAAAATAAAGAGGTATACGCTGAAGTTATTAATCATGAACTGTACGCTAACTATAAGATTTCATGAAAAATATTAAGACATGAATATTGTGATAAGAGTAAAAATAAAAAATTTCATTTTTTTCCTTTATCACAAGCGCAATTTTACTTTTAAAATAAACCTTTTTTCAATTGTATAAATCAATTCTCACAACACTAATACTTTATTATTTGCATCTGAGTTTATTTAAGATGATCTCAACCGTTTTTGTATCAGCAATAAAATAAATTAGGTTCAATTTGGTACTCGAGGTTTACCACATTATATTTTCTTAGTGCCTCAAAAAAAGGTTTTTAGATATTCTATTGGATTTGAGATAATAATCTGCACAACCTCTGCATTTGTAACTAAAATTTAGCGATCTAACTAACATTAAAATAGAAATTCGAATTGAGATATAACTACCCTACTAAACATATGATATTTACTTCAAATCGTCAGACTTGCCACTAGGACGGAGACGCCTAAAACCGATCCAAAAGGTTAACACAAGCATAAACACCGGCAATACTACAATAAGTAAATGAAGCAGTATAACATCAGTTCCAGATAAAATAAATATAATTTCCATACATAGCAAGTACGTTAAAAATACAAAAAATTTAGTCACAATTGGTACGGCACGTTTCAAGAAAGGAATATCCTCCCAAGTAATTTGTACCCAAGGGTGTCTGACTTTTGAAGCTTTTAATTCCAATTTATTAATTCCCATTAAGATTATAGAAAAAACGAGACTACGACACTAACATAGAAGAATTGCCAGAATCCAATTTTATAATCAAACGCTTCTAACACAAGAGTGGAGATGTAGGAGTTGATCAAATTAATACCAAAAAATACTATAAGATTGTCTTTAGTTATATTATACAAAAAACTCCTTTATCAAACTTATGAAATTATACTAATTGTAAATATAAAACCAAGAAAATAAATTTGATAATATCAAAAGCATAAAAACATTAAGACTTTTAAATTAGCAAAATTTACACTCTATATAATCATCTTTGAAAAAACAACTAAAGACACCAAAATTGATAGATCTTTAAATATAGAAACCACTATGGATATGTTGAGATTACTTATAGAAATGAGTATAGTATTTACTATCGTAATAAAATATAGTATAATACTAATTATATTATACATAGGATTATTCCTTGTCGTAGCTTCCGTAATAACTTGGCTTGGGATTATATAAGTGTTCTTTGGGTTCTATCCGGCTTATAGAACGTCTCTTATAAAAGCTATCATTATAAGTTCTAATGCTATATTAAAAAATTACTATGCGATATTAAAAGTTGATTATAAAATTAATTTAATTTTGTATATATCATAATTTGATCTTTTAAATTTACGCAAATGTCATCTTTATTTGAAATGACGTCTTTATTTGAAATTTTGCATAATTCTTCTGCTAATTTAGCATCAGATAACCGACCTAAAACAAATGTAACTGCACCACCTATGCAAGCACCTATATGTTCTTCATTAAATTTAGTACAGACATTAATTGATTTTAAAATATCTTCTTTTTTAACAACACTAAAAAAATGAGAAGGATATCTAGAGGCGTCAATCTGGCTATATTTATCATAGTCTTCATTATTTCTATTTAGGTTCGATTTAAGATATTCTGATTCAAAAGCCCCTAATAATTCAAGTAAAGCGAAACCAACACTTTGAGCACATGCATGCTGGCTGGAAAAATTATCTAAATCTTGACATAAAATAGCATAGTCACTAAGTTTTAGTAAGAATTTTTCTTTCTCTTCAAAGATTTCTTTTTCAGTCATAGTAAGAAGATCCGAATTTTTCGAAAATAATTTTTGTTTAGAATACTCTATTAAGGTTATACCTATACAGCCACGTGTATACTTACTATCAATCAGTTCACAATCTTTAATTAATTTATTTAAATAATCATTTTCTACTTTAAATGATAAATAGTTTTTTTTTTGCCAAACTCAATTAAAATATGTGATGAAAGTACTCCTTCAAAGCAACTCAGCTCATCTTCTCTATTTTTAAATGCCTCTGAGCAACCATCAGACCCTACAATAACATCATTTATCGACCGATATAGTGCCCTACCGGTACCGTGGATACATAATTTATAAGAAATAGATTGTTTATCTTTATTATCACATATATTTATAATTACTTTTTTTACTTCGTTTAAATTGCTAATCGTTCCCCACTCTTCAAATGCTCCGTGGTAAATTCCAGCAGTGCAGATATTTTTTGTTAATACAGAATTTTTTAAGCCTAAATGATAAAATAATATTTTACCAATAGTGTGTGCTAAAACATGACAATCTACAGGATATGAGTCTTTATTATTACCTCTATTTTCAAGTTTTTCCATATAGTATATAACATTATCGATCTCACCTTTGATTGCACTATCTACTATTTTATTAAACTCACAAAACATTTTCTCTCCATTGTTGCATTTGTCTCTAATAAAATCCACCTCGCTCTTGATAAGCATAGATTTATTTATATTTGCAAAAACAGTATCGTTATTACTAACATAAATAATATATGAAACAATTATAATAAAAACAGATAAAATAGATAGTAAATATTTTTTACTTTTCATAATTAAATTATACATATTTAGTGCATAAACTCAAATAATTATAAACTATATGCTATCCAACCGAACCTTCCATTTGAAGCTCTATAAGCCTATTTAGTTCTATAGCATACTCCATTGGAAGATTTTTTGAGACTGGTTCGATAAAACCCCTTACAATCATAGCCATAGCTTCATCTTCTGATAAGCCCCTACTCATAAGATAAAACAATTGATCATCTGAAATCTTTGAAACGGTTGCTTCGTGGCCAATGGATACATCATCTTCTCTAATATCAACATAGGGGTAAGTATCTGATCGTGATATAGTATCTATCAGTAATGCATCACATTTAACAGTACTCTTTGATATATATGCGCCTTCATCAACCTTTACTAAGCCACGATATGATGTTCTACCTCCATTTCGGGCAATAGATTTTGATACAATTGTTGATGAGGTATTTGGTGCCATATGAACCATTTTAGCACCTGCATCTTGGTGTTGTCCTTCTCCTGCAAAAGCTATTGATAAAGTTTCTCCCTTTGAGTTTGGACCCATTAGAAAAACTGCAGGATATTTCATAGTTACCTTAGATCCAATATTACCATCTATCCATTCCATTGTAGCTCCTTTTGCACAAGTTGCACGTTTAGTAACTAAATTATAAACATTATTTGACCAATTTTGAATTGTAGTATACCTTACCCTAGCGTTCTCCTTTACAATAATTTCAACAACAGCTGAATGTAATGAATCAGTTGAGTAAATCGGAGCAGTACACCCCTCAATATAATGTACATAAGAGTTTTCATCTGCAATTATCAGAGTTCTTTCAAATTGACCCATATTCTCTGTGTTAATTCTAAAATATGCTTGTAGCGGAATATCAACATGAACGTCTTTTGGTACATAAATAAATGAACCTCCTGACCAAGTTGCTGAATTTAGCGCAGCAAATTTATTATCTCCTATTGGTATTACCGATCCAAAGTATTTTTTAAAAATATCTTCATGCTCTTTCAATGCAGTATCAGTATCAAGGAAGATAACTCCCTCTTTCTCTAAGTCCTCTCTAATAGAATGATAAACTACTTCCGATTCGTACTGAGCCGCTACACCAGCTACAAGCCTATTACGCTCGGCTTCTGGGATTCCCAATTTGTCATATGTATTTTTTATCTCTACAGGAAGTTCTTCCCAGGTTTTAGCCTGCTTCTCGGTAGATTTTACATAATATTTTATATTATTAAAATCAATCTCAGATAAATTCGATCCCCAATTTGGCATAGGCTTTTTTTCAAATAAAGCAAGCGCCCTTAACCTTAGATCTAACATCCATTTAGGCTCATTCTTTAGATTCGATATCTCGGTAACAACCTCTTTAGATAAACCCCGCTTACTATTACTTCCAATAATATCAATATCAGACCAGCCATATTTATAATTCTTTAGATCATCGGTCGCTTCATTTTTATTCATATTTCACCTCTAAACTACTGTGCAGAGCCTACTCTAGTAAACATTTATTAGATCACAATAGTTATGTAATATAAATTTTTCTTTACATTAAATATATTTTTTCTCTGATTTGATAGACTTAAAAATAAGTTATCCTCGCTATTACTAGTATCTGGTATACCCCTATCTTTATAAACATCTCTACTATAAAACTTATTTACTGATTCTGGAAAAAATATCTGAGTATAGTAATTTTTACCTACTTTGATATGCAGATGTAGCGCTCTACCCACATACCATCCTGGCAATACTGAGTAAAAACTCACCTCACCTTTTTCATTTGTTTTTTGATATCCTCTTAGTAAGCCTTTATTATCTATATCATATTTTCCATCTATCTTTGCCTGCCAGATATCTACTTTTACTCCTCTCAATGCTTTACAATTTTTATTTAAAATTTTAATGATATATTTTATCTTTACTCCTTTAATTTTATTAGCAATATATCTTTGCTCTAAGGAAGGAATATAAAACGGTCCAGCAGGCAACTCCTCTGTCTTTACACATTTATCTATTTTTTCAATTGAAAATACATAATTTATATTACAAATAATAATTATAATTATAGCTAGAGCTAATTTTTTCATAATATTATTCTTCATAACATAATTTGGTGTCAGATATGTGCTTATTTTTATAACTTAGTAAAGATATACTTATGTCTTCTTCTGTAAAGTTACTAATTAAGAGAATCTTTCTTGACTATGGAAGATTATCAAATACTCTTTGTAAATAATATATTTTAATATTTTATAACTAAATAATATATCAAGAGAGGAGATAAATATGATATATGAAACTAATCAATATATAAGCAATAATAGTGATAAATTTATAAAACAGAGCCAGGTACGAGCTGGTGCTTTAGTAACCACAATTAATTTAATTATTTCATCAATATTATTAATAATAAATATAAAAATTGTTGCATTGCTTTTTTTGATAATGCAGTTGAGTGTTTTTTTGAATAGTTCTAGCTTTAATCTATATACCCCGTTAGTAAAAGTCTTAGAGAGGTTTTTCAAAAGTAAAAAAGATTTTCATATTTTTGAAGTTCGATTTCAAGGATCGATAGGAGCTATTTTTATTATTTCTGCCATTCTTGCTCTCTTTGTTAGTAATATACTATCGCTAATTTTTGTATTAGCATGCTTATTTGCCTCTCAACTTAACGCTTTTTTTGGAATCTGCATAGCTTGCATAATTTATCCAAAATATTTGCTTATTAAAAATAAATTATTTTCAAAGGCTAACTAAAAAAATTTATTAGATAACAAACTTTTACTATAAATAAATAGATGATAACTAAAAAATATCTAAATAACTCTATTAATAAGCATATAAGACCTTTATAAATTCATCACCTGAAATACTACTAAAAATAAAGTATAAATTACTTTGCTCTAACACCTCTCCTGAGATACTGTAACTATAATTAACTTTATATTTTCTACAAGATATATTTTTAACTCCATTTACTTTTTTATTAGAAATAAGTATATCATCTTTATAAGTATTCAAGTATAATAATTTATCTTTATAACAAAAAGAATATTTAAATATTTTTCCTTTTCTGCATTTTGTATTATAATACTTCTCAGTTGTCACATCATAATCACTGATACAATGCCCTTTATAAACAATACGTTCTTTATTGCTCTCACTTGGTGCGTTCTCAGATAACTTCGGGTTAGTTGGAATCTCTGCATTTACCGGCACTGTGGCTCCATTTGGAGATGAAATGGGTAACTTATTAACTAAATTACTAGTATTTACCTTGCTAGCTGGATTAACATTAGGGTAATTAAAAGGAGGGATAAAATTAAAATTAGTTATATGACTTGATATAACATCTAAATTCCCAGAACTGCTATGAGATTGACCATCATAATTATACATCATATCAACACTATAAACTAAAACAATTATATAACTACCATTCATAAATAAACAATCATCTCTTAAAGTAAACCCATAGCCATCTTTAGTATAACCAGACCCAACCATACATACAAAATTATTTTTATTATCATAAATTTTATTATCAACTAGTTTATAATCAAATTTATTTTTATAGTATTTATTATCATTACTATAAAAAAATAATTCAAATTTATCACTAAATTTAGCATTTTTTATCTTATTCTCAAAACTTTTATAAAAATTAGGGTAGCTGACTTTATTTATGCCAACTCTGAGCTCGACAGTGTTCTCAAGATTAAATATCTCAAAATTAAGTAATTTTAAATCACATCTATCCCATAAAGATCCTGATAAAAAATAGTTATTACTATAAATATAATTATTAGTACAAGAACTGACATTACTTTTTGAGTGTACAATAACATTATTATTATTTTTAAACAATTCTTTATCTAAATATAAAAAATCTTGATAATAACTTACTCTACTCCAGAGATTAATATAAGATTTATTATTATCAAATTCTTTACATGCATCACCAAATCCACCAGCAGCAATACCAACTAGTATTGGTTTATTATTATAATAAGTAATCAAAGGCCCACCGCTATCGCCCTCACATAAAGCACTCACCTTATTGGTAACGCTATCTCTTACTCCTAAACCGATAACCTGTTTATTGCTATCGCCATAACTCTTATAACTATCAGAATAAGAAAAAATGCCATGTTTTAAATTTTTAGAAACACTATCCCTACCATCACGACCATAACCTAATGCATGCAGTTCACCCTTTAGGGCCAATTCATCACTATTATTACTTAAATAAACAATACTATAATTACTGAAGGGTTTATTTAATATAATAACACCGATATCATCAATACCATTATCAAAAAATTTAAAACTCTCTATAAAAGTAAAAAATATACCACTTCTAACCTCTATCTCTCCACCAATGATCTCATCTCTACTAGCCCCAGGCTCAAATACCTTTATCAAATCTCTACCATCCAGACAATGAGCAGCTGTGGCTACCATGACCTCACTTAATAAAACTCCAGTACAGTTAACTTTTTTATTATCAGAATTACCGGCCTCTATTAAGACTGTATGTAATCTCTCTTCAGAATTAGCATCTCTATCAGCATTATAAATTCCGTAACCATCAGTCTCTAAAAAATGAAAACATAAAAAAACTGTAAATATGATCTTATAAGTAAAATTAATTATTACTTTATTTCTAATAATACTCACAGGTATATTATCTATATTATATATATTAATTCAATGTATAAAAAATAAATTTGATCTGATGAATAAATTATAATAAATTAAAATAACTAATTGATTTTATATAAAAAACATTTATTTAATTTAGGATTATTATTAAAAAATTGACATGATAAAGTAGTAAAAGAAAATAAACTTAATCTCATAAATAAATTAAATAATATATATAAATCATTATACCAATTGGTATTACAAAACAAAAAGAATTTCTTTGTTAAAATTTTCTCTGGGTTATGTTATCTCCTAGTAATTTATGTAAAAAATAATGATAAATGTAAAAAAGAAATAAGAATAATTGATTACCAAGAAATAGAACATATAAATTGTATATATACAAAACCTCTTTTTGGCATCAGCTATTCTCTATTAGGTGTACTCTTTCTGCCAGCTGCAATAATAATTTCTACTATATTAGTAAAAATAATCTGAAAATTAAAAATAGAGAAAAAAGCCCACGAAATTCTTGATACCACTTATGAAGTAGTAAACGATGATACTAAAAAAACCAAATACTTATACAATTGAGACAGCTACTCCTAATACTACTGAAAATAAAGAAGTATACGATGAGTTTACTCATAACGAGATGTACTCTAATAAAATATTTTATGATAAATATAAAGACATGAATATAAATTTAAGACTAGTAAAGGTAAATAAAAAAAGAAGAATAGATTTTTTTATCTATACCACAATCGCAATTATACTTTTTTTATCAATACCTCTTCAATTGTATCTATTAATTCCCTTAACTCCAATTATATTTATATTAATAAAAGAAAGTATAATATTACTTAAAAATAAATCTGATATATCTAAGTATAAAAAAGATTACACCTCTGAAACAAAACTTCATCCCTGGTAATATTTGAGATAGCAACTTTACTAAACTCATACGAAATAATATTAAAAGCTTGGAAATATAAGACATTTAAATTAGCAATTTTTACCATATATATAATATTCTTTCTCGGTCTTGGAATGCTTATTTATTCTCTAAATCAAGAATAATAAAATATAAATAAGAGCTTGTTAGGGTTTATGTTAGAGATGCAAAGAAAGCCATATTTAGTATGGTTGCAATTTCTTTTTATTTTACAAAATAATATTTATACCTTTATTGGAGGGAAATTGAAGAAAATACTTGTAACTGGAGCTACTGGCTATGTTGGTGGGCGACTCG
>Ga0172372_10008662_pt1 | contig 13370 bp, 9 predicted proteins | sample LakKiv5m_2_FD_114544 | JGI IMG/M metagenome (GOLD analysis project Ga0172372, IMG submission 114544) | Freshwater microbial communities from Kabuno Bay, South-Kivu, Congo - kab_092012_9.5m | ecosystem: Environmental > Aquatic > Freshwater > Lake | place: Democratic Republic of the Congo...
CTCGAAACCCTCCTTTGGTTGTGGTTGAAGATTTTGTTCAACTCATCAAACACCAATCAATTGCGAGGGTTTTCGAGGTTTTCAAATTATCTCAATAAAAAACCATGCTTGATTGAGGTCTAGTTGCGCTCACCGAAAAGCTTGCATCTCATTTGCAAAGTATTTGAATAATAAACAATTGAATTCCCAGTAACTTTAGGAAGTAAATTCGAAATGACAACTATTGACCTCTATCGAACACCGCGCTATTCCGATTCTGTTTCAGAGGCACTAAGAGATTCAGCCGATTCCTCAATGTGGGACGATTGGGATTTGTCAGGATTGTTGTACGATACGCCTCATGCTTACGCTAAGAAGATCGGGGCGTCTCATGGGATTTTTTGCAGTACAGGAACCGCAGGGCTGCACGCGTCTCTGATGTCGTTGGACCTCCAACCCGGTGATGAGGTTGTTGTTCCTTGTATGACATTTATAAGGGCAGTCACCCCACTTGTCCATTTGGGTCTTGTACCAGTTCTTGCTGACGTGGACCCATTGACAGGCAATTTATGCCCAGAATCCCTATCCTCTGTCGTTACGAGTCGCACCCGTGCAGTTATCGTCGTTCATATGTGGGGAATTCCCGCAGATATCGTTGCGATAAAACGCGTATGTGATGAGCGTCAATTGCTGTTAATAGAAGATTTTAGTCACGCACACTTTTCTGAACATCAGGACGGAGTCGTTGGCAGTTTCGGCGATGTTTCCTTTGCATCAATGCAGAGAAAAAAGACGTTTTCCGTAGGTGAAGGCGGATTGATTGTTACGTCGAACGATGCCATTTACGAGCGACTGCAGGGAATTACATCTCCAGGATCTTTCAAAAACACGAAAAACTACAATGAATTCTCAGGTTTTGGTTTAAACATGCGCATGAGCCCTTTTTCCGGCGTTGTAGCGAAATGTTTACTTTCAGACGTGGATGAGATTGTGAGCTCAAGAGTTCGACACGCCGAAGTATTCGACAAACTTATTTCCGAGCGGACTGAAACATTTGCTTCTCGTTCACTGCCCTCATATGTTAAGGTTGTTTCTGCTTACGGCTACAAACCAGTTCTTTTAGATCCCCTCGATCTGAGTAAGCTAATGGCTGGAAACTCTTTCGGAAAGTGGAAGTTCAGTGCTTTTAGTTATGAGAGTATCGCAGCGAGTGTTTTTTGGCGCAAAAGCAGAGCACACTACCCGTTCTGCCAGAACATTACACCGATTGGGAGTACCTTAGAGTTCAACGGGTGCACCGCCTACCTTCGAGGTAGGATTAGTCTTTCCGTCCCGACTGTTAGGCATTCTTACTGGACTGACAAAACTGTTAACGAATGGCGCGACTTATTAGCGTTACTTTGTAGGCAATAAGCGCAAGCGTGCGAATGCAGTAGAACTATGGAATGGTGACAGTAAAGGGTGGCATGCCAGGGTAATAGTGTCCTGGATGGCCTTCAGGCAGATTGTCTGGGTAGTGGTAACCTGGTGGCAGATGATAAGGATGATTTGGAGGGAGCCACGGTCAAATGATGTTGGGTATCGGTGGCAGCTCCTCGAAGACTACTGGTTCTTCCGGTGGAGGCGGCCAGGGCCAATCCTCAGGCTAGCAAAATGGACGTGGAAGAGTGGGAGTGTGAAACATCGAAAAAGTGAGGACCGGTCTCTCGTGTTCGCTACTTATTCGCTGCTTCCAAAGTGAAGTCTTGAGTTGTTAATAAGAATTAGAACGCGGGGCCAAGCCATTCAGGTTATTATCCTGAATCGCTTTGCGGTCGAACATCGATCCGCAGCCATTTGCAATGGAACGCCAATACGTGAATCAATCAGCCTAATAGCACCGAGTCTCGAACGCGTCTCTCTAGAGCATCCTGCCCCGCCGGACGGTTACGTCCATCTCATGATTCGGCCGTTTACACACTTTCATTCTTTACCTTTGCGTTCAGGCGACTCAAGTTTGACACCGCATTTGCGTCACCACCATTCGCTGCTTGGCGATATAGTGTCAGCGCTGCCATCGTGTTTTGCGGTACGCCATCTCCAGTTTCGTAGAGGGAACCGAGATTATTCTGGCTGCCTGCGTGTCCTTGTGCAGCGGCCTTCTGATACCACTTCGCTGCTTCCGCAACATCGCGTTCAAAGCCTTCGCCGTTCTCATACATTATGGCCAGGTTGTGCTGTGATGCTGCGTGCCCTTTTTCAGCCGCGATCCTGTACCAATTTGCAGCTTCCACGTAGCTCTGTTCTACGCCATCACCTTCATACGACATTTGTCCAAAAATGAATAGTTTTTCCGGATCGTCGAGTGCGCTCACCACACCTTTCAGTCGATCAATCTCGCGCTGAAGTTGTTCGGTCTCTCCATACACGGTGTAGCCCTCGAGCCCTAGATGTTTGTTCTCCGTTGGCACTGTGGTTGGCTTCTTTGTTGGTCGTTGAGGTATGGCAAAATCGGCGGTGAGACGGTCAGGCACTTTGAGTGATCGCCGTACAATATCTGCGCATTGGCGGAGAACTGCTTTCCTGATGTAGTCCTGCGCGGCGGAAGCCGCAAAGGTAAAATCGCCAGTATGATGCTGTGCCATCATCAACGCCCAGCTCGCAGCAGATGCCGCACGAGCAGCGGTCCCACTCGCTGCTTGAGCACGTCGGAAACAATTGCCATCTTCCCTGGCGTAAACAGCCCACGCTGCGGAATGTGCTGCTTGGGCTGCTAAAAATACCACATCGCCTTGGCCATGAACGCAGTCAGCCGCGTGACCAGCATTCTGCACCTCCTCAAACGTCGCCTCCCCGTGCGCCCATGCTTCTGCCGTTAAGATAGCTTCAAGAGGACGCCCTTCGCGAGGATTGATATGTCTCAGTGCTATTCGTGCGCACTGGCAAGCAGCGAGAACGACTTGTTGATGCGTTGGCCATCCGGGCTGATCGATCATATGGGTGCAGAACCATAGCAGCCAATCGCCACGGTCGCTGGTAGTCCACATTTGCTTGAAATCTTGTCCTTCGAATTCAAGCCAAACTGGATGCCAATACCAAGAACTTAGAACGCGCGAAGTAGAGGCCCCAAAAAGTAGCGACACCGACAAACCAATTTGTCCGCTTCCCTCCATTTTTAGCTCTGCAATACCGAGCTGTCTAATGATCGCCTCCAGCTTTTGTGCATCGCTTACTTTTTGCATTTGTTCTTAGCGGACTCGCAGAAGCGTATAACGGCGGAATTTAACGAACAAGACCAGTCAACTCTACGCGGGGTCAGAACGGTTGGTCGAGGGCTTCGTCGGCAAGGCCTACAATTGTATTCGATAGCCCAGGGCGGACACCAGCGAAATGCATTTACTCGACCGAGGTCGTCTGTTGTTTCCGTGCAAGGCTGATTGGCAACGGAAATCTGAGTGTCTTCAAACGCCGATCGTTCGCGCCTCCATCGCGCCGGCCATAACCCGGAGGTCAGTTGTCTTTGATGCGTTTCGTGGGTTATGAAGTAGAGAAAAAACGACTATCGCGCACCGTAGCGATACAAAATGCCAATGAAATCGTCGGCCTAGGGAAATCAAAACGCCCAAGAGTTTGCGGGAGTGACCGGCGGGTTATGAAAATGAGGCTTCAAAACTCGCGTTTTTGTCGCGCGGGGCATAACCTGGAGGTCATTTTGGTTTTCCAGTTTTCGTCCGGGTTATGAAGTTCGAGACATTTCTATAACCCCAGGGTCGCGCGACTTTGAGACTCCCGAGAGTCGGGGTGCCAAAGGCAGAAAAAGCACCCAGGACGATTCGCGCCTGGGTTGGTAGAGACATCGCGCCGGGGAGAGTTTGAGACTGGGCCAGTGCGTGCAAACCTTGGAAAATACTGCGTAGAAACGCAAACAGGCCGACGTTTTGAGGCGTCGGCCTGTTGGTATAACCGGAGGGGCAAACTGAGTTCGTTTTCCCTTATTCAGTTGCGGGAGCCGGATTTGAACCGACGACCTCGAGGTTATGAGCCTCGCGAGCTACCGAGCTGCTCCATCCCGCGGGGAGAAAGATATCCAATCCCTCCCCAATGTCTAGCCCTACCGGGTTTTATTTTGAAAGCACTCGATCGGACGGATCGGACGGATCGGACGGATCGGACGGATCGGACGGATCGGACGGATCGGACGGATCTTTGACTGGATTAGCGACGCTAATCTAGCCAAAGTTTAAGTTTGCGGGCTTTCCGATCAAGCTTGACCTGCTGGGCTGGCCGAAAGATACTATGGGACAGTGCTGGCAAGCATTGCCTACACTCCCCGCCTTCACACGCCCCCCCACCACCTACCTTAACTTGTTCGCGGAGCGAACTTTCTAGTTCTCCAAGGGATTCGTTGCATGATTTCAGACCCACACGGAATCGAGCCCCTGCTTGATTCGGTCAAACTGCGCGAACTTGCCGACTGCCTAAGCGGCGGCTCCCCTATCGAAGCCTTGGCTCAACGATGGAATTTTTCTTCGACCCAAGACCTCTTGGCCACCAGTGCCCGAGCCATGCAACTTGAATGGCTCGCCTCGGATGACACCGAACTTTCGGGCGATGCCCTCGATGGTTTCCCCGCGAAACTGATCCATCGTCACTCGGTCTTCCCGCTGCAACGCGGCGAAGGCTGGCTGCGCCTAGCCGTTTCGAACCCCTTCGACTTTGCCGCCATCGACTCGGTGGCTTCGGCCCTCCAAGTCGAAGTTCGCCCGGTGATGGCCTCGGCCGAAACGGTCCAACGCCTCACAAAGAAATACTTAGGTGTCGGCTCCGAAACGATCGACGGTCTGATCGCTTTGCAGCGGCAGCAAGGTGGCGATGTTGAAATGCTCGAAGGGATTGACCCCGACAGCCTCGAGGATGCGGAGGAAGCTCAGCAGGCTTCGGTCGTTCGACTCGTTAACGAAATCCTTACCGAAGCCATCGAAGCCAGAGCCAGCGACATCCATATCGAATCCCAAGAAGCGGGCTTAAAAATCCGTCACCGGATCGATGGTGTGCTGCAACGCCAACCGACCCCTCCGGAGATGAACCAGTTCCGGGCCGCAATCATCAGCCGACTGAAAATCATGGCCAAGATGAACATTGCGGAAAAGCGAGTACCCCAAGACGGTCGAATCAAACTTCGCGTCTCTGGTCGCGAAATCGATGTTCGGGTCTCGGTCATCCCCATGCTGCATGGCGAGAGTGTTGTCATGCGGGTTTTGGACAAATCCAACTTGAAATTTTCCCTCAAAGGGATCGGGATGCCGGATCGTGTCTACCAACAGTTCCAAAAACTGATCCGACTTCCGCACGGCATCGTCTTGGTCACCGGCCCAACCGGATCTGGTAAGACAACGACGCTTTATAGTGCACTGAGCGAGATCAAGTCCGAGGACATCAAGATCGTCACGACCGAAGACCCGATCGAGTACCAGCTTGAAGGGATCAACCAGATTCAAGTCCACTCGAAAGTCGGCCTGACGTTTGCCGCGTGCCTTCGAGCGATCTTGCGTCACGATCCGGATGTGATTCTGGTGGGTGAAATCCGGGATTTGGAAACCGCCGAGAATGCAACCCAAGCGTCCCTTACGGGGCACACGGTTTTCTCGACCTTGCACACCAACGATTCTGCAGGCGCGTTTATGCGTCTGAGCGATATGGGGGTCGAACCCTTCTTGGTCGCTAGCACCGTCGAAGGGGTTCTGGCGCAGCGGCTTGTAAGAGTGCTTTGCAAGGATTGCAAGGAGACTTACGATCCCGAGCCGGAGGATGTCCCTGAGGATTTTCCTCATGAGCAATTGGCCGCTTCGGGGCAAAAGCTATACCGAAGCGTCGGTTGCGAGAACTGCCGTCGCACAGGTTATCGAGGCCGTTTGGGGATCTACGAGTTGTTGGTCACCAACGATGAGATTCGCCATTTGATGACCCAAGCTGGAACGTCGGATGTCATCAAACAGGCGGCCATACGCAATGGGATGGAGACGCTCCGGATGGATGGCTGGAATAAAGTGCTGGCAGGAATCACGACGATCGACGAAGTGCTTCGGGTGACCAAAGCCGACTAAACCCAACGAATCCAATCCCACGAAACTGCAAATCCCTTTCCACGAACGATTCCACTGCATATCCTCATGGCCGAATTCGCTTACACCGCAAAATCGAGCACCGGAGAGAAACTCTCTGGGATGATTGCGGCCGCTTCGCGGGCCGAGGCGATGCAGAAACTGCGCGCCCAGTCGATGTTCCCGATGAGCGTTCAGGATCGGGCTCCAGCAAACAAATCGTTTTCGATTCAGCTTCCGGTTCGTGTCAAGAAAGAGCAGGTCGCTGACTTTTGCGCCCAATTGGCCGACTTGCTGACCAACGGCGTTCCGATGCTCGAGTCGCTGAAGATCCTTGGCGAAGCGACTGAGAATCCGAAGCTTCAAGCGACTTGCATGGCCATCCATGATGCGGTCAGCCAAGGGGACACGCTCGATGCGGCGATGAGCAAGCATCCGACGATCTTTTCTGAATTGACACTGAGCATGATTCGAGCCGGCCAAGAAGGCGCTTTCTTGGAAGAGTCCTTGCAACGAACTTCGCATTTTCTCCGCAAGCAGGACGAGATGCGTAGCAAGATCATCGGTGCACTGACTTATCCGATGATCCTGGGAATTGTCGGTACGATCATCGTCGCAGCGATGGTTGTGTTCTTGGTCCCCAAGTTCCAACCGTTCTTTGATCGACTCGAGCAAAACGGTACTGGATTGCCGGCGATCACCATCGTGCTTTTGGGGGCCAGCAAAGTCCTCATGAACTATGGCCTGATCGTGATCTTGGCCGTCGGTGGTATCGTGTTTGGGATTCTGCGCTGGATCAAGACCCAGTCGGGACGCCGAATGATCGACAAGATCAAGCTTAAGACACCTATCGTTGGAGATATCTTTCATGATGCTGCGGTCTCCAGAGCGTGTCGAGTGCTCGGAACCATGCTAAAAAACGGAGTACCGCTCCTGCGTTCGCTGAGGATTAGCAGCGAGTCGACTGGGAACGTGCTGTTGGCCGAAGCGATGCTAAAGTCGGCCGACAATGTCACGGCGGGCGATACACTCTCGAAGCCTTTGGCCGCAAGTGGATTGATTCCACCTCAGGTCATGGCCATGATCCGGATCGCCGAGGAGTCCAACACCCTTGACGAAGTGCTTGTGAAGATCGCCGATCGGATCGACGGCAGGATCGAGAGGAAGCTCGAAGTGATGGTGCGGATGATCGAGCCGATGATGCTCATTTTCATCGGCGGGATGGTCATGTTCGTGATCGTCGGCGTCTTGCTCCCAGTTTTCGACTTAAACTCCTCGATCGGATAGCAACCCAAGCGACATTAACTGTTGCGAACAAATCAACATACCGAACACGAAACACCAATGGAATTCGAAAGGAAATTGAAGATGAATAAGAAAGCAACCATGCGATCAAGAAGAGGCTTGACCCTTTTGGAGCTGATGATCGTGCTGATCATTCTCGTAGGGCTCATTGCGATTGTCGGACCGAGATTGCTGGGGACTCAGAAGAAGGCCGACATCCGCACGGCGCAGGCTCAGATCGGGAACCTTGCCTCGGCCCTTAAGATGTATGCAGTGGACATGAAGAGTTTTCCGTTGACCGAAGAAGGGCTCAATGCACTGGTTTCTGCTCCGGAGGACGAAGGATTGGCAAAAAATTGGGATGGGCCTTATATCGAGGGAGGCAAACTGCCGAAGGATCCTTGGGGGGGCGATTTCCAGTACGAGTTCGAAGCCAGCGACAGCGACTCGAAGTCCACGGACAGCTTCCCGAGAATTTTTTCTGCGGGGCCTGACCGCCAACCGGGAACCTCCGACGACGTGAGCAACCAAGCCGCATCGGACGACTCGGACAAGAAGTAATCGGCAGTCCAGCCGATCCAGGATCACGAACCAACAAGACAACCGTTATGAAAAAGCCGATGAATTCGACGCGTCGATCCATGAAGTCCAAAGGGTTTTCCCTGTTGGAGTTGATGATCGTTGTGGTGCTGATAGCTGGGATCACCGCGATCGCTTGGCCGAGCATCGCTCGTCCGATGCGCAAGGCGGAGCTCAGCGAAGCGACTCAAAAGTTGCGAGAGGCGATCGAAGATGGTCGATACCAAGCGATGATGAGCGGTGAGCCGGTATTCTTGCAGATCACCGAAGGCAATAGCCAACTGCGTTCTGGCGGGATCGATGCGCTGATCAACGGTCAGCTCGACGAGTCGTCCGAAGGCCTTGGATCCCAGGGCAATGAAACTCGACCCTCATCCAGCGGTTTTACCAAGGAGACTTCGACGGCTCGACTTAACAGTGGATCGACTGGACTGCAATCCGAAGCTAGCCATGCGACCCATGCGGTGACACCAAAGGTTTGGAAGTTGCCTGAGAATATCATCGTAAGTTCTGTTCAGTGGATGGACGAAGATTCGGAAGAACAGGGCCAGGATCCATACGGAGCTGAATCTGCGTTTGCAGATGCGAGCAGCAACAAGGAGAACCATGGTTCGATCGCTTCGGGCGACATGGGCGTGGAAGTGAGTTTGGATGGTTCCGATCCAGTGGTTGGCAGCCATGAGAAGTGGTGTTTGCCGATGACGGCCCAGGGGCGAGGTCGGGACGCGGAGATTACGTTGCTCGACAAGAAAGCGCGTCAGACCGTTACGGTATCCTTCACTGCAGCGACTGGCGAATTGGAGATCGTTCGATGATTTGCCCGTCATCTCGACGCGGGTTTTCGTTGCTCGAGGTGATGATTGCCACGGCGGTCTTGGCAGCAAGTGCGATGGTCCTGTTGTCCTTGATCTCGTTAGGGACTAGGTTCGGGAGCAAGGCTGAGACGCGGATTGGGGCGTTGGTCCAAGCCCAATCGATTCTCGATGAGTCCATTTTGAGGATCCACAGCGGAGAGTCGATCGAGAGCTACACAGGGGTGTTGGCTGGCAGTCAGCCGCGTGGATATCGAGTGACTGTCGAGCCGTTTGAATTGCAGGATCCGACTGCTAGCAACGGATCTTTTGGCCAACCCTCCGAGAGTGCTTCTTCAGGGTTTGGAGAAAGCGATGCTGGGTCTTTTGGATCCAATCCGCAGCCTAGCGAGTTGGTTTCTGTGCAAGTCGAGGTGTACGAATCCGAAGGGGGGGCAGCCAACATGCCTTCAGCGTCCACGAACGGAGGAGTTGGAGTCAAAGCGGGTCCCAAGCCACTGATTCAACTGACGCGATTGGTCCGACGCGCACCGGTCACCAACGATCAGGGGATGCCATCGTTACCCAGCGTGGGGAATCCAAGGCGATGAGCGTCCAGCAAAAGAGAACGAGTAGAGAGCCTTGCCGAGGGTTTTCGGTGATGGAGCTTATGATTGCCCTGGGACTTTTGTCGGTATTGATGTTGGTCGGATGGGGGATGATGGATTCGCTTCAGCGATCGCAGGAGCGGAGTTGGAAGTTATCGCAGCGGATACGGGTGCTGCGATTGACTCGATCGTGGTTGAGTGAAGATCTTGATCATTTGGCTAGGGGGGGAGCGTTTGGATCCAACCCCAACGACACAGGGTCAACTCCGATGAATTTCGAAGGAGACATTACTGGCTTTACAGCAACGATCCTGCCGTCGCTTGATCCGGTGTTGTTCTTGCAGCGGTTGGGGGATGACCGCATGGAAAGCAAGGCTGGGTATGGTGAGTCCAACGAGGTGACTTTAGAGTCTTTGGCTGCGACACCAGAGGAGCTGGCGACTTTGCAGTGGAAGGAGTCGATGTGGAGTGGGGACAAGATCGATGTCGAGTATCGACTTGAGCCGATCTATGACCAAGAGACGGTGCTGGCCGAGATCCAGGATCCCGAGACTCTGCAGTACGAGATTGTTCGCAGGGAGTGGATTCCGGAGGCTTATTTCGATCAATTTCGGTCAACCAATCAGCCTTTGGGCGGGGTCCAGTCGCCCAAGGCGCAGCGGAAGGGATCGGCTGCAACTGGGTCTCAAGCAGGATCATTGGAAGCGATGGCGGCTGAGGAGACCGAGTGGATTCCGCCCTTGAAGGAGACGCGGCTGTATGGGGTGATCAAGCCCAAGTTTCAGTACTTTGATGGATCCCAGTGGCTTGATGATTGGAGCAGTGGAGTGCAGGGGGGATTGCCCAGAGCGATTGCCATCACGTTTGATTTTCCGCCGGTGTCGGAGTTTAAGAAACCGCCACCACCGCCTGACGATAGTGAGTTAGATAGTGCGGCAGATGATAGCATGGAGTTAGAGAACCCGCTGTTTGAGGGTCAAGCCAATTCGATGGAGAGTCTTCGTCAGACCGGAGGTTTGGGCGATCGGCTGGTCGAAAGTTCCGAATCCGAGTATGTCATCATTGTGGAGACCGGGCGACGCGATGGGGTTCCGACGCTGGGAACGGATCCGGTAGGCATACCTGCCGGCAGAGCGGGGGTGCCAAGATGAAGCATAGGTCTGGCGATGGGGGTGCAAGCACGATCGAGTGCGGGTCAAGGAACTTTCAGAGAAATCGGCGGCGAGGGATGGCGTTGCTGGTGGTGATGGTTCTGGTCATGTTCGTTTCCCTTGCGGCTTATCGGTACTCCTTTGAAATGGAGAACGAGTACCGATTGACGCGGTTGCAGGAGGAGCAAGTTCAGGCCAGGTTGAGTGCTCAGAGCGGGATCGAGTACGTTGCAAGTTTGCTGGAGCAACCGCTGGCGCTTCGGCAGTCACTCTTGCAAATCGATGTTTCGCAAAATAGTTTTCGTCGGGCCATTGAGCAAAAGAACCTCATCGAGCGGACGCTGACGGAAACTCAGGAGGATAGTCAGTGGCGGTTTGCGATCTTGAGCCAGGTCGAGATCAGCGACACAGCGGGGGTTTCGGGAGTCCCCGCAACGGTGTCGCAGGCAGGTCCGACGTCGAGTTTGGGATCGTTAGGAGCGGGAGCAGTCTCTTGGAAATGGGGGCTTGAGAGCGAGAGTTCCAAGCTGCACATACCGACGTTGCTTAAGTGGAATCAGATGCGGCCAGGATTGGCAAGGGCAGTGCTCTTGACGCTGCCGGAGGCCGACGAGGAGACGGTCGATGGTTGGCTAGCGACTTTGGGGGTACGGACTGCCAGTACATCGGCGCAGGATGCCATGCAGACGGCCATGGGAGGCGGGATGCAATCGAATTTGCAGCGTCAGCAGCGGACGAGATCGCTTGAGCGATTCAAACTGCGTTGGCTTGGTGGAGACCTTGATCAGAACTATCGGCTTGATGCTTGGGAGGAGACGCTCATGGAGCGGCTTTTGTCGGACCCTTTATCGGGCGAGCCGATGCAAAGTCCGATGGCTAGGGAATTGTCCAAGGTCAATTCGATTGCGATGGGGCAGGGGAGTGGCGATGGGCTTGAGGGCCAGGGCCCTGGAGCTTGGAATCGTTACTTGACATGGGTGCAGGGGGAGCGGAACGAGCGACCTGGGGGTAAGCGGCGGATCTGGTTGAATCAACCGGATCTGCGACGATTGCATCGGGAGCTCAGTGAGATCATGAGTTCCAGCGAAGCGGACTTTGTCATCGCGATGCGGCAGTATGGACCGGCTCAGGATAGACTTCTACAGGGATCCACACCGGGAGCCACACCGGGCGGATCCTCTGTGGCAGGAGCAAGCGGGGGGAGGTCATCGGTACGTCGAGGGGTATCTGGGATGTCTGGACCTTCGGGTCAACAGAGCGCAAATCCTGGTGGAGCTGGGAGTGTTCCTAATGGTCCATGGGTACCGAATTGGCAGGTCGCCAGCAAGTATGTTTTGAAGAGTCCCGTGGAGTTGGTGGGAGCGACACTGAGTATTGAGACTCCAGCTACGGGTTCGAGCGTTGGCAGTAGCGATCCGAAAGCTGCGACGGCTCGGCGGCCTAGTCGACAGAGCTTATCGAGCCCTTGGGGGGGAGGTACCCAAGACACGAAAATTCGCTTAGCAAGACTACTCTTAGAAACCACGACGCTTGAGCAGCCGGTGATCGAGGGTCGCATCGACATCGCGACAGCTTCGGCTACGGTGCTTTCGGCGGTTCCGGGGATTACTCCGGAGATTGTGCAGAGGGTTGTGCAAGCACGTCAGGAGGGAGTGTCGGGGGGATTAGGCGAAGGTTCAGACCGGCAGGACAAGATCACTTCGATCGGTTGGTTGGTCGACAAGGGGATCGTCGATTGGGTGAAGCTCGCGGAGCTTGAGCCGTATATAACGACCCGAAGTGACGTTTTTTCGTTACAATCGGTAGGATTCCGCGACGAGCGCAGTCCGGTGTTTCGATCAACGGTATTGATAGATGCAAGGCAGATACCGGCACAGGTACGGGATTTGAGGGTATGGCACCCGTGGGATCGCGGGTTTTCGACCGAGTCACTTATGCAAAGCGTTCCATGAAGATACTTGATCGGTTTTCATTTTTACCCAACAAGCAGTCGGCTGGTTCCCTGACCGGTCGCTTGGCATTGGTGCATTGGGACCGGGACAATTTGTTTTACTTGATCAGCTCGGGTTCTGGTCGAGTGCTTAAGGATGGCGAATACGGAGTGGTATCGCTGATTGCGGGGGGGGGATCTGAGCCGGATGCAGGAGGAGCAAACCAAGAGAGCAAGCGTCTGATGCCGCTGGTGGCTTTGGCCGGCCACTTTCTAGAGCAGGGGATTCAGGCCAGTCGCTTGGTGGTGTTGCTTTCGCGTCCGGAGTTGGATTTGTTGACGTTGAGTTTGCCACCGGCTGATCTTGACGAGTTGCCGACATTGGTTGCTGCCGAGGTTGAGCAGCAACAAGGGGAGTCCCCCGAACCACCTTCGATCGATTTTTACGTCATTGATGACAAGCAAGTTCCTGTGCCCCAGAGCGTTAAGCAGGTTTTTGCTTTTGCGTTGAATCCGAGGTACTTGGAGAGTTTGCAGAGTCAGTGCATCGAGTCTGGATTCAAATTGGCGGCGATTGGTTCGAGGCATTTAGCACCGCTGAGTCTGCTTAAGCAATACGGGTTATCGGATCAATCGGTCACGATCTCGATCCATTTGCTAACGGGTGAAGCCGAGGTGGCGATATGCCGAGGGAGTGAGCCATTGATGTTGCGTTCGATCCGGTACTCGGAGGAGGATCCGGAGCGGGTAGCCGAGCAGATCGATACCGAAGCGAATCGGTGTTTGACGCTTTTACCGGAAACACTGAGTGATTTACCGACCACTTGGATTGTTTACGAAACAGGAGATTTCGCAAGACAGGTATTTCAGGCGGTCCAGGAGCAGGAGCCAGGCAAGGTACGATTGCTCGATCCGCTGGAGGGTTGGACAGGCGCGCAAGACCCTTTTTTGTCCCCGGAGTTGCGTTC
>Ga0172372_10008663_pt1 | contig 13370 bp, 6 predicted proteins | sample LakKiv5m_2_FD_114544 | JGI IMG/M metagenome (GOLD analysis project Ga0172372, IMG submission 114544) | Freshwater microbial communities from Kabuno Bay, South-Kivu, Congo - kab_092012_9.5m | ecosystem: Environmental > Aquatic > Freshwater > Lake | place: Democratic Republic of the Congo...
AATCGCTACGTACTTCTGTCGAATCCGTTCAACTTGAGTATTGTCTGGCATGCATAAAGCATGTCAGTTTCGCCGAGATCACACAATACCAAATCCGGCAATTAATTCTGCTACAGCTCCTAACGTCCGGCCAACCGCCGCTGTTGCACGCCCGCCGCCGTGCCCGCGGGGACTGTCCCCGGTGCCGCACCAAATGATGTGGATACCAATAAATTCTCTGGAATTTTCACTGCAGGTGCCATGCACCTCAGGGCCTTGCTTTGACCACCAGTCCATTCACCAATAGTGCTGAATTCACTGGGTTTTGCCCTAAAACTCTGTGTCCTCTGTGTCCTCTGTGTTTAAGAAAAAATACTCGTCGCACGCTGTTGTTTCACCATCCCAACTTCGCCCTCCAGGCTGGGCTCTTCCGGCTGGGGCATACTTTTTTTAACCTTCATCATCCGCGATGACGTCCCGGAATGGTGGATGGCATCTGATGCTGCGCAATGAGCCGCCGGACGGCAGTCCGCGGGCAAAGAACGCTGACATCACCCCCGTGAAATCGCCCCAATCGCGCTGCCGGTGTGGCTCAGCAGGAACTTCGCCCTCGGATGCTGAAAAATGTGAAGCCAGGAAAATTGGGATGTTTTCAGTTCCGCCTGCCAGTTGACATCCCGCGGCCGGATCGAGTCGCAAAAACGCAGTGTGGCGTGCGGTCGATGTCAATCGGCCGGCCTGTATTTGCAGAAACACTTTCCATCGTGTTTTGCAGGGGACAGCCACTCCCAGAGCAGGTCGGTATTGTCGTTTCAGACCCCCCGAAAAATCGCTGAGGCGGGCGAAGCCGGAGTTGGTGGCGTTGGCCTGAAATTCGTTGCGGTCGGTCCATTCGCGAATTTCGCCGTAATCGTTACAGGCAATCACGCCGCAACGCCCGCGGAGACCTGATAGCGGGCTTGCGGACAACAGCCGCTGATCATCCGCCGGGAGCAGTTCGCGTCAGTTGGTCTTGTCGTAAGCCAATTTGCCGCAGCACTTTCCATCGTGTTCTCCGGGGGACAGTCCCTCCCAAAGCGGGTCGGGATTGTCGTTTCAGAACCCCCGAAAAATCGCTGTGGTGGGCGGAGCTGGAGTTGGTGGCGTTGGCGTGAAATTCGTTGCGGTCGGTCCATTCGTCAATTTCGCCGGAATCGTTACAGGCGGTTGCGCTGCAGTACCGCCGGAGGACTGCTGACGGGCCGCGGAGGCTGGCCGCTGATCCCCACGGGAGCAGTTCGAGTCGATCGGTGCTGCCGTAACTCCATTTGCAGAAACACTTTGCATCGTGTTTTCCAGGGGACAGTCCCTCCCAAAGCAGGTCGGGATCGGCATTTCAGAACGCCCTAAAACCGCTGTGGCGGGCGGACCCGGCGGTGGTGACCCTGGCGTAACATTCGCTACGGTCGTTCCATTCGCGAATTTCGCTGCAATCGTTACGGGCGGTCAGTTCCGGTGAGACTGGATCGCAGCATTAACGCATCTGGGATGCCGTATTGGAACGCGGCAATTTCAGGGGTCAGCGGTAGTTTGGGGTGGGGTACCGGCGGATTAGCGTTGCTGGCAGGTCTCAAACGGACAGGCGGGCAACCTCAGACCCACGGGATTTTCTTAGGCATGGCGCCGCGGTTCAATGGTTCGCGAGCAGCCTTCTCGCGAGAAGTGGGGCCCCGCGCGGTGACGGCCAGCTGGCGTTCAAGTTGTGGCTCAATGCAACCCCTGCACTCGTTGTAGGTAAGCCAGATCCGTGAATCCCTGCAACCATGATTTTCGGAACCATTTGGTCTATGCCGCCGGTACCGAGTGAATATTCGGTATTTCCGAGTGAACCGTCAGTGTATTCACTATCGCTATAACCCTTTCAAACCGTTCCAGTTTCGCAACACAGCGGCTATACAACCGTCCCAAACTGTCAACAGAATGTGTTCCTCGGTGCGTTTCTTCGACGTTTCTCTCACTTTTCAGAGCAATCGATACAACCGGAACTTGCGGAAAACACGGTCAATTCGATGTATTCCAGTTTTCAGTGCGTTACAGCATCCTTGCTACAACCGAACGGCACGCGAAGTGCCATGTCATTAGTTGACCGGTCTTAACGGGACACTGACACCAAACAACTTTCGGACACAACTGAGACAGACTCGATAGCGGGAGTAATCCAGAATGCACAATTGCAGGAAGCATCTCAGCCTTTTCATTCAGCAGGATGCTGCGTTTGTCATTTCTACGGAACTCCTCCTTCTGGCAACGGTGGCCGTTCTTGGATTGCTGGTCGGCATTCAGAACATCCGCAATACGCTCTATCACGAATTCGAGGATCTGGTCGAGACCTTTGGATTTCTCAACCAATCCTATGAGTATCTAGGAATCACCGATGGAGATCCTCTGAACGATGGCTCCACAACTTCTGGGGGACTGTTCAGCGATACAGTAGATGAAGACAGCCGCGGCAGCATATCCCTGACTCCGGACGGAGAGTCCTAATCGCCCTGCAGGGGGGCTTGGAGATCGGTCGAACGTCGAACCTTCCACATGCAGATGGCAGTCAGGATCACAGCACTGGTCACCGAGATGACAGCACCAAGCAAAAAAGAATTCGGACAATATTTCAGAGTGATTGTGTTGCGCCCGCTCGGAACGCGAATTATACGGTCAAACGCTGTCTGTTCTACGTGAAGACTCCTTTTGTTTGCGATCTGCCCCAGCGTGCTGTTGGCGGCTACGGTTCGGGTCGTGAAATTTTGCCATCCGGCGTACGGAAGGTCGGTAAGCCTCAAAACCCCAGCGGTTGCCGTTGTGATTTCAATCACCCACACACTCGGATGCCGTTCAACGATGCGAATAGAACCAGATTCCTCCGGCAGTAGCGAGATTCGTTCTGGTGGCCTGCGACTGCAGTACAGATAACACGGTTCACTGCCTCGCGCCCATACGCGGTTCAAAAACGCGTCGGGCGCAGCAGCAACCAATTCCCAGTCATCTGACAGACGGGGAATTGCTTCCATGGTCAGCAGATGAGTGACGGCAAGTTTCCGAAGAGTCTTTTCCATAGCAGCATCTGGCCATGGGGCGTCAGCGGTGGCAGGCGAGACGGGAAGGAAGTCGTCACGAAGGTAGGTCGCCGGGCACAGTCCAAGGTACTGAGGTACGCAACTGACGCCAAACAGATTTCCGACGTTAGCCCCGGGTGCGAACAGCCTCACCGGAGCGGCAGCATCAGCCTGATGCAACGACTTTGCAAGCCAGCTATCCGGCAAAAACTGATATGGTGGATTTATCACGGCCACTGCATCAGACACGGCAATGGTCGACCACCGCAAGTCCACAAAGGTGACGACTGACACAGCGGCGAAAACGGTCCAGCCAGTCAGCCGTCGGCTGCGTCTGAAGAGGGTATCAAACACAAGTCCGGAAAGCAGAGCCAGCGCAAGCGTCCCCAGAATCGTGTAGCGGCCCGGCCCCATGAAGAATCCGAAACCGGGAAGGTGCCTGAAGAACGGAACCAGCCAGCCAAATGCGTAGACAGTAGACGCACCGGTGGTGAGCACCCAGAAGCCTGCTGTCGCCGGGGGCAGTCTGCGGCGAATTCTGCCGTTAAGCAGGCAGACGCAGAGCGCCAGCGGAATCAGTCCCACATAAAAATGGGCCTCGACGGCATTCGTGTCTGCGGTCGCCGCCAGCGGCGTTCGCAAGAGGCTGCGAGAGTTGAGAATTTCGGGGCTGTGCCAGTACCACCACGAGGCGATCAGTTGGGTTGTGTACAGCGGGGGCATGTGACCATAGGCGGGATCAAACGTCGTTTGACTGCCGCTGCGCTGACTGAGCAGTCTCAGTTCCATTGTTGGCACCAGCTGGACAGCAGAAAGCAGGATAGAGAGGGCAACGGCACCGACCATGAGCAGAATTGCGGCGGGCCGGCGCTTCGAGTTGCTGCCGGAACGGTCCGTGTCGGCGGCGCAGGAATCCGAGATACCCCTCCACAATCCAAATGCCACGAGCATCAGCTGATTGATGAATGCGAGTGTGAAGTGCCCTGCGAGGAGGTGCAGTGCGTGGGCAGTCGCGAGAAGGCTGAGCCGAGTGATTGAAGGACGCTGCAGCAGAAGTTCGGCGAGCCAGAGAGTGAGCGGCAGCCAGACACCTCCTATGATGGTCCATTCCAGAGATGCTCGGGCAGGGAACCAGCTGCAGACGTAAATCAGGGCGGCCAGAAGTGCAGCCAGCTGACTCAGCTGCTGGCTGCGAAAGAAACGCCAGCTGAACAGGCCTGCAAGGACGTAATGCAGCAGGAAGGAGACGTGGAATGCGGTGTGAGCGTCTGTGATTCGGTAAAGCAGCTGTGTGGGGGGATAGAACACGGCCGCCTGGCTTTCTGCCAGAAGCGGGTAGCCGAGGGCAGTGCGGTCATGCCAGAGCGGCAGTCGATTTGCTGCAAATTCTTCGGCCAGAAGTTGTTTTTGGGGCAGGAAGTAGGTGTAAATATCACCGCCAATAAGTCCGCCCCCCTGCAACAACTCGGGCCAGAGCAGAGCAGCAAGCAGACAGCTGAAGGCGGCTGCAAAAAGCCACTGTGGAACCGTCGCCGCGACTGCTGTCCCCTGTTTGCCTGCCTGCCGATGATCTCGTTCAGGTGACATCGGCGTCAAACACCCGGACATGCGCCCAGGAATCACGGTTGTCGGCGATAAATTTCAGATGATCCGGCGCGGTTTGATAGATGTCGTGCGATGCGCGAGAGTCGAAGACCACATTCAGGCAGACATGAAACGCGCGGTCATTCACCGGACGCGCGTACTCTGCTGCCAGAGTACCTGCAAAAAACGCGACGACACCCGGGTGACTCTTCAGGTAGCGATGGCATTCGGCAACAAGGTGATCAATGGCTGCCTGAGAGGTATCCTTCAGGGTGAAGAAAACGACGTGCGAGAGCATTTGGGGAGAGGACATGGCTTAGTTTTCGGCTGTTCGGTGGACGTTGGGGGCTTTAGTTAGGGACTTCCTCTTCACTGCGGTTGGCGGCGAAGAGGTCATTTTGGACGGGAATGAGGCAATCGAGAATTGAGCGGAGCACTTCGGCTGGGGACCCGTTGGCGTCCACTTCGTGGATGATGGCGGGATCGTACTGTTCGAGCACGGGTGCCGTGACTTCGCGGTAGACGCGGAAGCGATGCCGCATGACTTCTTCGTTGGCATCATCAATGCGATTTTCGCGAATTGCACGGCGACGAATGCGGTGAATCATGTCCTCTTCATCAGTGCATCGCAGGTAGATAACTTTGCGGATATCAAGGTATTCCCGGACCATTTCGACCTGATGTACGTTGCGTGGCATACCATCAAGGATCAGCAGGTCTTCACGGGGCTTGAATCGCGACAGGGCAATGTAGGCCTCGACGGCCTTCCGCCAGATTTTGATGGTCAATTCATCCGGGACCAGCTGTCCGCGGGAGATGTGTTTGTAGACTTCCCGGCCGTGGTCGGAACCGATGTCGATGGAACGAAAAACGTCGCCGACAGAGAGATGAAAGAAGCCGGGAATATTGGCAAGGATACCACCCTGGGTGCCTTTACCGACGCCCGGAGGCCCAAAGAGAGGGATGCAGACGTATCGCGGATGCATGCGAAGGGTTCCCGTGGATTGCAGGACGCTGTACTGGCGAGTGGTATGGTTGCGGAAACCGCAATCTGTGGAGTATCGGCAATTGGCAGCTTGAGTATGACAGGCGGAACAGACTGTCGCCAGCAGTTCCCCGAGAAACGCAGCGCCACTCGAGAGGTTCTCATGACCGCAAATCACCGGCGTGGTCCGGGTGCGGCAGGTTGATCTGCTGGCTGCTCTGCGGTGGCAGTTTCTGCCGGGCCTTCCAGCACTTCCCCGAACGGACGTTGCGCGAGCTACAGGACAGAGGGCCCGCATTTCGGCACTTCAGAATTTCGACCTTGCGCCTTCGCGTGTGGTAAAACGCTGGAATCGACGCGACATAGGCAGCATAGGGGCAGCATAGGTGCCATGCACCTTGTTTTCGAAAAATGGGCCGGCAGCGGCGTCTGGTGCGGAGTCGGAATATACGGTTCGCTGGACGAAACCCGGCTTTGGGCAGATCGATAGAACAGGAACGACCGTGAGAATCAGTTCAACCGGCGAAATTGAGATTACCGGCACAACCCCCACATTTTAACTCAACCTGCCCTGCCGCATTGTCCGATCGAAAAGAGTAACCGTCATTGCCGGCGCTACCGGCACAATCCGTAAATACGGCTCGATCGGAACAATCGATGAAACCCACACGATTTTTTGCCACAGCCTCGCTGGTGCTGAGCAGTCTCGCTCTGATCACCGCGGCGAACATCTCCGTTGGAGATGAAGGTGTTGTCCGAATGTCGTCGCTCCGGCCCCAGGAGGGTACAAGCCCGGCACCGGCTGCAGGTGGTACTGGCCAGGCCCAGTTGCCTCCCGCACCTTCACCGGGGCCAGCTCCGGTAGAGACCGCCCCGGCGCCCGGTGGCGGCATCTATCCCCAGCCGCAGGGATTTGCACCGTACTTCGAGCGGACAGTGGGTGCGACGGAGATGGTGCCTGGTGTGTACCAGCCCGAGCGTCCGTTTGGGCCGATCCTGATGTTCGAGACCAATCTGGGTGGCGGTGTGGGCTACACGGATGGTTCGCAGCGGATCAACGCTCGGATGCCGTATCACATCGTGCCCAACATGATGGTGATGCTGGGAGATGTTTCGGGCGGTGTCACGTGGGACGGCAAGCCCTACGTGAGCGGCGGCGGGATCTACCGCTACTTCGACCCCACCCGCAATCGCGTGTTTGGTATGAATATGTTCTTCGATTACGACGAAGGCCTTGGCTTCGGCAATCAAACCCGAACGACGGTGGGTGTTGAGTCGCTGGGGCAGTATGTTGATTTTCGAGCCAACGCATACGTGATGGTCGGTGATGACACGACTCTGCTGAGCACCACTCTTCTGCCAAACATTGCCCTCGCGGGCAACAACGTGTTTCGGCAGCATGAAGAAGTGCGGGCAAACGCATACTCAGGCGGCGAATTTGAGCTGGGTGGTCCCCTGCCACTGCTGGGCCGCTACGGTATGAATATGTATCCTGGCATGTACTATCTGACGAATGATTCCGGGCATGACGCACTCGGCTTCCAGGTTCGCTGGGAAGCCCTGGTAACTCAGAACCTGACGGTCAATACGACTCTGGCCCATGACGGGACATTCGACACAAACACTTTCGTTGGGATTCAGTACGAGATTCCTAACTATCGTCAGCAGCGGACCTTTCGTCCCCGCATGACTCGTGAGCGACTGATGGATCCGGTGGTGCGTTCGAATCGTATCCAGCAGCGAATTGACACCATCGTTAAGAATGATGCGATCATCAACGCTCAGTCCGGTAATCCGTGGAATATTGTCTATGTGGACCCCAATCTGGGTGTTCCGGGCATCGGCACACTGGAGAGCCCGTATAACTCGATGCAACTTGCGAAGCTCAATAACAACGCCGGCGTGGACATCATCCGGATTGCTCCCCGACAGGACGACAGCGGCACGAACCTGACGTTAAACGGGGGCATATCGCTGTTCGACGATCAGGTGCTGTTGTCATCACTGCTGCCCTTCCAGCTTGAGCCGGGAGCTGTGATTCCTGCGGATGTCAATCCCAACCCGCCACTGGCACCGCTGCTTTCAGACCCTGTAATGGTGGCTGGTGGCAGTGTGGTCCGTCTGGCTAACAACAATCAGATTCTTGGGCTGCGGATTGATGGAGCAAATGCAGCAGGCACGGTGTTCGGCAATGGTGTTTCCAATGCACTGCCAATCACTGGTGTGACGCTGGCCGACAACGAATTCACTCGCTACGCCGATGGAGCAAGGCTTTCCAACGTTTCCGGTCGCATCTCGATTACCGACAACCTGTTTGATGGTCTGCTCGGTGCTTCCCAGGACGGTCTGGACCTCTCAATCGCCGGTGGCACGAATGCCAGTCTGCTTGTCGACGGCAATACCGCTGACTACAACAGTGGAGTTGGCCTGAAGATTACTGCTCTGGATGGATCGCGAGTGAACGCGGACAATCCGGATGCAGCCGTTCCCACTGGAATTGTGAATAACACGGCTGATGGCAACGGCACGGGGATTCGTGTCGAGGCTCGCAATGGTGCTGTGATGAATGCCGTTGTCGATGGCAACACTGCCGGCGACAACACCGCTGACGGCCTGCAGATGATTTCGGACAACGCGACATTCAATCTGGCCAGCCTGTCCGGCAACACGCTCAGCAATAACATTGGCAACGGAACGTTCATTCACTATCGGAATGGTGGAATCTTCCGGTCTGTCAGCGAGGATGCCAATGGCAATGGAACGCTTGATGCAGGCGAGGACGCAAACGGTAACGGACGTCTGGACTTTGGAATTGTGTCCAACGTGATGAACAGCAATCAGATTGCTGGTATTTGTATCTTTGGCGAGGACGCCAGCACCGGCGTGTTTGATGTGGGTGGTCCGAGTGTGGATCTGGCGAATACGTTCATCGGAAACGGTGAAGGTGGCCTGCTGACGGATCTGGAGGACACCGCGACGGCTCAGATGGATGTTCTCTTCAATAACATTCAGGGTGGCAATGCGAACCCAGGCCTGACAATTGTACTGGACTTCATCGACCCGGCTCAGGGCTCGGTCGTGGATGCCAACGGTCGTACAGTTGGTCCGTTCGGACTGGCTGCATACGGCTTCGCACCCAGCCAGTACGACACTGTGACCCGCGCGATTCTGGCGACCGTTCAGAACCACTACAAGAACCTTCCAACATCAGCTGACAGTCCGCTCAGCACCATCCCGCCGCTCCACGAGCTGAATCTTGACTTCGTGATTGGCGATACGGGCACAGCTCCCTCGAACGGCGCTACTGAGTACTACGTCGTGACGATCGGTGACAGTCCCACTGCACCTCCGGGACTCGCCGGTCAGGCCGGTGACATCGGCAACATCCGCAACAAAGCTGGCCAGGGCCCCGGTCTGGGACTTGGCGCCGCACCTCTGGCCAACGGTGGTTCGGCCATGGGCGTCTACACCAACAACATCGTCTCGTTCAGCCCCTTCCTGACTCCGCCGAACGCCTTCGGTGCAACTGACGGGATCTACGTTGATCCCGCCAACTCTGCCGATTACGCGATCAAAGCACTCACATCAGGCGACCTGAACTTTACACGGAAGGCCATCGGCCTGATTACTTCACACGAGCTTGGCCACACGCTGTCGTTGCGACATATCGAGAACGGTACTGCGATTGTGCCAGGCGGGGTCAACGCAATCATGGCGACTCCAGCGATCGACCTCTCCATTCAGGCTCTGGTCGAAGACGCGGCTTTGGCACTGCAGGGCAACAACCCGGGTGAACTGCCGGGAGAGGCACCTTTTGTCCAGAACGACATCTCGCAGCTTGCTGCCGCGGTTGGAACTCGGCTTGCCGCAGGTGAGACCCGAAACGGCATCCGAGTTCGCGGTTCAGACAGCGCCCGCTTGCTTCCTTCGACTTTCATCAACAACACCGTCACTGGTGCGAAGGAAAATGGCATCGCAGTGCTGATGAACGACAGTGCCGTTGCAGAATCGGTGACGATTCAGGGCAATCAGATCACAGCCGGCGAGGGCAGCGGTATCGTTCTTGCCGCCGACGGCATGAACGCCCGTATCGATGCGGATCAGACAATTGGTGGTATCGGATCGAACGTGTTCCGCGGCAATTCCTTCGCTCGGGGTAATCTGATCTCCGGCATGGAAGGGGACGGTTTCAGAGCTCTTGCGGCAAACGGAGCCGTCATCGAAGGCAATCTGATCAACAACACCATCACTGGCAACAGCGGAAACGGTGCTGCACTGCTGGTGGAAAATGGGGGACGACTTGACTTTGGTACGCCCGTATCCAACCGCGTGATTCAGGGCAACACGATCACCGCAAACGGAGGTGCAGGGTTGCTGCTGAATCAGCAGACCTCGCCCGGCCGCCTGGCTCGAATCGATGCCGATGTCCTCGGAAACACAATCTCTGGCAATGACGGTGGAGGCATCGTCTCTGCACTCTTTGGCAACAACAACCTGCCACCGGCTCTGCCATTGCTGACGAACAACAACATCCTCGACCTGCAAATCGGCGGTACCGCACTGACCGACAACAACGTGATTACTGCTAACTCAGAGGTTGGTATCGGCGTGAATGTCACTGGAAACGGTAACGCCCTTGTGAACCTCACCGATGTTACAGTCACGGGCACCACCAACAGCGCTGGTGGGCAGTTCAATGGCGACGGCATCAGCTTCCGCCGGGACGGTTCGTCACTGCTCACTGCCAATCTGACCCGAGTATTCTCGACGGGCAACGAGGGTGATGGACTGGTCGTCAGTACCTTTGGGAATGACAAGACCGACCTGAATCAGCCTTTGAGTGGTACCGCGAACATCGTGACCGTCAGAGACAGCAGCTTTGGTGGAAATGGCCGCAGTGGAGCAAGCTTCACAACTCGCGGCGACTCCACCCTGATTGCCGACATTTTCAACAGTACCTTCTCCAACAATACGCTCGACGGTATTCAGGTCACGACAGCAGAGAACTCATCCTTCGGGGATCCGGCTGTGGGGCTTCCCCCTGGACGTCGCTCTGTCTTCCGTGGTCTCGTGGTCACCGACAACCGACGTGACGGGATTCAGATCAACGCGACCGAGGAATCCCGGGCTCTGGTTGAAATTACAAGTGCTCCATCCACTGCTACCGGTACTCCCCACGCAGCCGCAAGTGCTCTGGGAAGCACCAGCATCGCCAACAACGGCCGTGATGGTATCCGCATTGACTCCACCGGTGGTCGCACCGATGTGCTGGTCACTTCCACGCCAGGCTCCAACACCACCATCAGTGGCAACGGGGTGTCCGGCGGCGGCAACGGCATTCGCTGGAACGCCTCCGGAAACTCGGCCGGGACGGTTCGAGTCACCAAAACGGATATTCGTGGCAGCATCCGTGGAGCCAGCGAAGATGTCAACAACGACGGTGTCCTGACTCCTGCTGAGGACCTGAACAACAACGCGGATATCGACATCGCTGACGGCGATGGTATTCAGGCCAACTTCTCCAACACAACCAACGCCCAGCTGATTGTCGGCAACGCTGGTGAAGGCAACCGCATCCAGAACAATCAGGATGACGGCATCGCCATCACAGCCACGGGGAACTTCCTCAACGACATTCCGCGGCCGATCATCACGATCACTGACAACCTGATCGGCGGTAACTTCAATGGAATCTCCGCGGGCAACGGTGGCGATGGTGTCAGCCTGAATATCTTTGGTGGAACGGCCGTGGGTATTCCAACCGCTTCTGTTGACTTCACCGCTCCTGGACTCAGCCCCAACGGTGGCGTGACCGAAATCGGGCCGATCCCGACGTTCACCATGACCAACAACGTTGTCAGCAACAATGCCGATCGCGGTGTGAACCTGCTGCTCACCGGAGCTGCAGGCGTTCGCGACCGCAGCACCGGAGTCTTCGACTTCGACCCTGTTCGCATCAATCTGAATCAGAACGTGATCGACGCCAACGGCAGCGAAGGCGTGTTTTACCGAGCTGATTCGGACATGAACCAGAGCAAGTTCGTCTATCTCGGGAATACGGGATTTCCAGGCGACAATCGACTGGCTCCGTTCTGGGATCCGGGTCTGCCCCAGTTCACATCGCTCAATGCCGGCAGCATCAACGGCAACACGATGTACATGGAGCCTTACCTGAATCTTGAGTCCGTGCAGAACAGCCTGTTCATCGCTACGGGCAATACCATCCGCAACAATGGTTTCGGGGGAGTTACGGGTGAAGGTATCCGCATCGAAGTCGGCACTGGCTCCTACGTGGCCGCTGACCTTCGAAACAACACACTCGGCGGCAACCTTGAAGCCGACTTCGCCAGTTCTTCATTCCTGTCTGCCGGTAACACATTCGATTCCGCAAACACCTCCGGTGCCAACACCTTTGACTACATCTACCTCGACGACATCGCTCAGATGGATCTGCGGTTCCAGAACAACACCGGCAACCAGATCTTCCCGTCAGACGTCGGAGCCATCTACACCAATCCGGACCTGCTCAAGGCCTCAGTCCTTGGAATTGTTGGCGTGACACAGCGTGACGCCTCCTTCTTCCAGGTCGATAACGGACCGGCCCTGAACAGCCCCAACAACATCTTCCACAACTTTTCAGCAACTCAGAACATCCAGTCTGCCTTCACCAACGGAAATTACAACATTCGCAGCTTCGGCGATCCGGCCTGGCCGAATCCCGGCTTCACACCGTTCCTGCCGTAATCAGCTGAAACACGCTTCTCTCTCCTGACTCCCACAGGGGCTGTTCGGTTCTGCCGAACAGCCCCTGTCGCGTTCTTGCGGGCCGGTGGCGATCGGCCGGTGGCGATCGGCCGGTGGCGATCGGCCGGTGGCAATCGGCCGGTGCAGCATTTGTGCGTTCCAGCTGCGCGCCAGGCTGCGCCGAGATGAGTGTGAACGCACTTGCGGTGGTCACGCCTTGAGGGGAGTTGGGTTGTGTAACTGCCGTTGGAATTCGTCCCAGACGTTGGAGGCTTTCAGACATCTGAGACTGAGCATCGCTTGAGCGCCGCGGGCGGACCAGCGCACGCCGGTTCGCTCAAGGCGGTCTTTGACAAGATGGTGACAGGCGCCTTCAATCACACCTGTTGCAATCGGAAGGCCGGCTGCCAGATATTCGTCATACTTCATGCGTTTTGCGTGCGCCGTGAAATAGCCACACGCTGCATCCACGTCGGCGCGGTTCACTTTGGAAAACTTCTGAACCGTCGCCATGCTACGCAGGCCGCGGACAACACAGTGTACGTCGCCCCTCAGAATCCGCAGCAGGCGTTCTCGAATGAATTCCTCATGGGCCGCCTCACCCCGAACCAATGCCATCGCAGCTTTCCCGACGTTCCCCGCGACATGCACGATACCAGGAATATCGATCACATTGTCACCGCTCCAGTCGCTCAAACACGCATCTGCATCCGACCACAAACTGTGCTGACCGTCCATCAGACGCACCAGCAACTGAGTCTTCTTTCGACTTCGCCAAAGACGGTTCGCAGCAGTCTGGCAGCCAGTTCAGGGCTTCAGTGGATCTTTCGAGATGTGATTGCTTTGAATTAATATGTCCAGCAACGCCGCAACTGTCAGGAACGCAGGAGCGATCTTGCGGCCGGGCGAATGCAGGCCCTCCGCCCGCCACGTTTGGGTTTATAGGCTTCCATCGCAGCCAGCCGACCTGCGACGTGGCTGAATAACCG
>Ga0172372_10008669_pt1 | contig 13367 bp, 14 predicted proteins | sample LakKiv5m_2_FD_114544 | JGI IMG/M metagenome (GOLD analysis project Ga0172372, IMG submission 114544) | Freshwater microbial communities from Kabuno Bay, South-Kivu, Congo - kab_092012_9.5m | ecosystem: Environmental > Aquatic > Freshwater > Lake | place: Democratic Republic of the Congo...
AAAGGTAACTTATCATCTTTTAATTGTCCTTAAGAAGTTTATTTAGCTGAAAAATTGATTGATATTCATCCATGGGCTAACATGGTTAGATTTGCAAGAACTGGTGGGGAGGCTAACGCTATGGCAGTTCGAATTGGAAGAGCCGCATCAGGAAAAGATAAAGTAGCTATTTGTGGTTATCATGGATGGCATGATTGGTATATATCAAGCAATTTGGGGGATGATAAAAGTTTGGATGGTCTTTTACTTCCTGGTCTTGAGGCTAATGGAATACCTAGGGTATTGAAGGGTAACACTTTACCTTTTGAATATAATAAATTTGAAGAACTAAGTCAGTTAATTTCAAATAATCCAGACGTAGGCGTAATTATTATGGAAGTAAAAAGAAATGAAGAACCTGTATTCGATTTTCTTCAAAAAGTAAGGAACCTAGCAACTAAAAAAGGAATTGTTTTAATTTTTGACGAATGTACATCTGGGTTTCGGGAAACCTTTGGTGGTTTGCATTTAAAATATAATGTACAACCTGATATTGCGATGTTCGGTAAGGCTTTGGGGAATGGATATGCTATTAATGCTATCATTGGTAGGGATGAAATTATGCAAGCAGCCCAAACTACTTTCATTAGTAGTACATTTACAACAGAAAGAATTGGGCCAACTGCTGCCTTAGCCACCTTGAAAGTCATGAGTGATTTGGAGAGTTGGAAAGTGATCTCTGAAAAAGGTACTTTAATTTCTAATTTTTGGAATTCTTTAAGTTCTAAATATGATATTAAGATTAAGACTTTTGGTTTAGCTCCTTTGATTAAACTTGCATTTCAAAGTCCGAATAATTTAATATTTAAAACTTACATTACTCAAGAAATGTTAAAAAGGGGATTTTTGGCTGGGAATAGTATTAATCTTTGTACTGAGCATTCTGATGAGTTAATTGAGAAATATATGACTAATTTCGAAGAAGTTTTTTCAAACATAGTAAGATTTGAAAAACAGGGTTTTGCAATTGAAGAGATATTAAATGGGCCAGTTTGTCATTCCGATTTTAAACGATTAAACTAAAATGCGGTCATTCTTTTTTGTTCCGGCTGATAAAGAAAAATTTTTAGAAAAATTGAATCATTTAGATTATGACGAATTGATTATTGACTTTGAAGACTCTGTTAACAATGATAATTTATTAGGCTCACTTAATAACTTAACTAAATTTAAAATAGACAATAATTCTTGGATTAGAGTCCCAAATCCGATTTATTCAGTAGATAGATCTTCAAAAATCGTATTCGAAAAAATAGTTTCTAATTATGATAATATAATTTTACCAAAAGTAAGAACAAGGAATGATAGAGAAAGGATATTAGATTATATCTTATCGGTTAGAGGCAATTTTAATAATTTAAAAATAATTTTATTGGTTGAAAACCCACTGATTCTTATGGATCTTTATAATATAGCTAATTTCTCTTCAATTGTAGGACTTGGAATAGGAAGCCATGATTATTGTGATGAAATGTCTTTTGCGCATGTTAAAGATAATTTAAATTATATCCGAACATTTTCTTTAAACGTAGGTAGATCTTTAAAAATTGAAGTTATTGATTTTCCATCAATGAATATTGTTGATTATAATTCTTTCAAAGATGAAATTAAGGACACTAATAATATGGGATTAGATGGTAAATTTATCATTCATCCTTGGCAACTTAGTATTTTTAATGATAATTCGAATTTTGTTCAATTTGATGAAAATTTTGTAGACAAGGTGAAATTATATGTAGATAGTATTGGAGGGATAAGCAAATTTAGTGTAGCAGTCATAGATGGTGTTATTATAGAAAAACCTCATCTTCGTAGAATTTTGAATATAGATTAATTTCAAGTTTATGATAATTAATAATTTTGGTATTTATTTTGACGAATTTCAAATTGGTCAAAATATTGAACATCAGCTTTCAAAAACAATTTTTGAAAGTGATAATAACTTATTTTGTTTGTTAACCATGAATCATCATCCAATACATATAAATGAAGATTATGCGTTAAATGAAAAACATCAAAAAATTTTGGTTGTTGGTACTCTTGTTCTTAGTGTTGTTGTTGGTATTTCTGTAGCTGATATTAGTGGAAAAGCAATTGCAAATTTGGAATATAATTTAGTTAAACATACACATCCAGTTTTTATTGGAGATACAATTTATGCCAGGTCAAGAATATTAGATAAATCTACTTCTTCGGAGAAATCTAATTGTGGGGTTATTTTTGTCGAGACACATGCATTTAATCAAAGTGGAATCAAAGTTTTAGAATTTCAAAGAAAGGTTTTAATTAAAAAAAGGAAATATGAATAGTTTTTCTTTCCCAATGAGAAGTTTATTGTTTGTTCCAGGGAACAACTCAAAATTTATTTCTAAGGCATTTGATTCAGATTCCGATGTGTTAGTTTTTGATTTAGAAGATTCAGTTCAGTCGAAAGAAAATAAATTGGAAGCAAGGATTTTACTAAGAAATAAACTTAAAGTTATAAATGGGAAGAAGATATTTATAAGAATAAATGACATTGATAGTGGTGAAATCCTAGATGATTTAAAGGAGTTAACTCTTGAATGTGTTGATGGTTTCATGTTTCCAAAAGTAAATAATGGAAGTGATGTTTATTTTATCGATAAATTATTGTATAATTATGAATTAAATAATAATTTTGAATTTGGAAAGTTTAAAATTATTTTGATAATTGAATCTTCTTCTGCACTGGTTAATCTTAAAGATATTTGCAACACTTCTAAACGCGTTGTTTCTTTAGCTTTTGGTAGTGAAGATTATTTAACTGATATTTCCGGAATTAATGATGGGAATGATTCGATTTTATTTTATGCTAGATCGTTAATTTTGAATTTTGCTAGAGCTCATAATTTGATTCCTATTGACACTGTTTACCTTGATGTTCGCGATTTATCAGGTCTTGAAAAAAGATTAAATACCTCCAAAAGGCTTGGTTTTGAAGGGATGCTAGTTTTACATCCCATACAAATCCCCCTAGTTAATATTTTTTATACTCCAACAACTGTAGAAGTTAATAGAGCAAAAAAAATAATTGAATTATCAAAGAGTATTAACCAACTTGGAAAAGGAGTTTTTATAGTCGAAGGTGAATTTGTGGGTCCTCCGATGATTAAATCTGCTGAAAAAATTTTAGATAGAATTAGATTGTTTACGGAATGAAAAAAATAATTATTATAGGAGGTTATGGAAATGGAACCGTTGCTCAATCTACGATTGAGGATATTAATAAAGAAAAGAATAAGTTTGAAATTTTAGGATATTTAAATGATTTCGAAGAACAACCAATTAATGGAATTCCTATAATTGGCAAGGTTAACAAGGATACCGTTGATAAATTTCGAATTTATAATGACGTTTTTTTTTACTATAGTTTGATTTCAATTAAGTTTAATTATAAATTTTTAACAAAGCTGTATTCTTTGGAGTTGCCTTTAGATAAATTTCCTACTTTAGTTCATCCAACTGCAGTGATTTCAAATAATGCAAAAATTGGATTTGGTTGTTGTATAAATCCTTTTGTTTCTGTTGGTCCTAATGTAGTTATTGGAAATCATGTTCAAATTTATGGCCAGGCGTTAATTGGCCACGGAGCTAGTCTTGGAGATTTTGTCTATGTTGCTAATAATGCTTGTATTGGGGCAGAAGTTTCATTATTTGAAGGTTCTTATTTAGGGACTAATTGTTCGATAAGAGAATTTGTGGAAGTTGGTAAATGGTCAATAGTGGGTATGGGGTCTGTTGTATTGAATAATATTCCTGATTTGACTAAATTTGCAGGTAATCCTGCGAAGTTTATTGGACAAAATTAAATGAATTTTTTGTTTCGTGTTGATGCTGGAGATGTATTGGGTTTGGGTAATTTTTTTCGTTCTTTAAGTTTAGCTGAAAACCTTAAAGTACTTGGGCATTTTGTTATTTTTTGTTTTAAAGATTCAAATTTTTGGAATAATTTAAGAGAGAGGAATGAAATTAGTTTTTTTTCGTTCTGTATTAATGATAATAGTCAAATAGAATTAATAATAAATTATAATATTGATGTTTTTTATGTTGATGGGAATGTAGAATTTTCAAAAGATTCAGTTTTAGAAATAAAGAAATACTGTAAAGTTATTTTTTATCAGAATCTAACACCTTCTAGACAATATTCTGATATTTTTATTTACCCTTCGCTAAACAATTCATATGCTTTTTTTTCTATTTTTCCAATCTCTACAAAAATATTTAAAGGTCTAGAGTTTTGTTTGTTTAATGCTGAAGTTTACAAATTAAGACCCTACAAGTTTAATCCAAAGATTAAAAAAATAGGGATTATAGCTGGTGGTTCGGATCCTTTTAATTGTCTTGAAAAAATTTTTCATTTAATTGATTTCTACAATAATAGTTATTTAAATAGTTTCCTTTTTTTTAAAGGAAAGGATAATATAGGTTGTTTGGATTCTATTCAGTATTTTATTGATTGTCATGATAAGTATGAGGGTAATTTAGAAATTTTAAATTTTGATCATAATGAAGTTTTGTCTTGTTCTTTCTTAATATCTGTTTTTGGTGTAAGCACATATGAGTTTTTGGCTTTAAAGATGCCTGTTATATCAGTAGCGCACAACGAACAAACATTGATTACCTTAAACAATTTTGACAAATTTACTAATGCTTTGTACAATTTAGGTCATATTGATAGATTAGAAAAAGGAATTTTTCATGATCTTATATTTAAACTTAGCGATTGTGACAATGAATTAAGGGAAATGTCGAATAGAGCTGGAAAAGTTTTTGATTTCCAGGGAATAAATAGAGTTACAAATATTTTATTATATGAATAGATTAAATACTAAAGAAAAAGTTTTTATAATCGCAGAATTATCAGCAAATCACAATAATGATTTAAATTTAGCTTTAGATACCATTACGGCTATTGCCGCCTCTGGTGCTGATGCAGTTAAGGTTCAGACATTTAAGCCTAGTTCCTTAACTTTGGATGTCGATAACATTTATTTTGGAGCAAAAAAAGATGGTCTATGGAAGGGTTTTAGACCTTATGAATTGTTTGAAAGTGCATGCCTTCCTTATGAATGGCATTCTGTTTTGAAAGGCCATGCTGAGAATTTAGGTTTGATTTTTTTTAGTACTCCATTTGATATTGATGATGTGGATTTCTTGGAAGAATTAAATATTCCTATTTATAAGATAGCTTCATTAGAAATTAATCATGTTGAATTGATAAAATATGTGGCTAAAAAAAATAAACCTATTATTTTGTCTACTGGGGTTGGTAATTTAGCTGATATAAATTTAGCAGTTGATTCAATTAGAAGTGTTAATGCAAACGCGGAAATTTATCTTTTGAAATGTACTTCAGAATACCCGGCTCAATTTAAGGATGCTAATTTATTGACAATTAAAAACATGAAAAATACATTTAATCTAACTATTGGTGTGTCTGATCATACCCTTGGTGCTACCGTTCCAATAGTTGCAGTTAGTTTAGGTGCTAGAATTGTTGAAAAGCATTTTATTTTAGATAGATCTATTGGTGGATTAGATAGTGCATTTTCAATGGAACCACAGGAATTTAAAAAAATGGTTTTGTCTATAAGAGAAGCTGAAGAGTGTTTAGGCTCTATCACTTACGATGTAAAGCCTGAATTAAAATTAAAAAGAAGATCTCTATTCTTTGTTAATAATTTGGCAAAAGGCCAAGTTATACAAAAATCTGATATAAAAGTAGTAAGACCAGGATATGGACTGGAACCAATTTATTTAGATTGTTTAATTGGCTCAACAGCTAAAATAAATATAGAAAAAGGAACTCCAGTTAGTTGGACTCATTTTATTTAATTATTTTATGTATAAAATTAATATTTTAAAAATAAAAAAACTTCTTATAGGTATGAGAAATGCTTATTTGAGAGGTGAAAACATGATGCAATGGGCTAGAATGAATTCATTTTATAGGAGTAATGATCCTTTTGTTGCAATGATTTCCTATGATTATCAATCCGGTAATTATGTCTCGAGGGCAAATAAATTTCCTGATTATAATAGGACTTGGGGAGAACAATTAGCCGGTTATATCAATTCTAAAATTAAAGATGGTGATTCCATATTAGAAATAGGAGTTGGTGAAGGTACAACCTTAGCATCTGTACATCATTTTATCAAGGCTAAAAACTTTAATGTTTATGGGTTTGATATTAGTTGGTCAAGACTCTTTGTCGCTAAAAAATACATTTCTAGTAAGAATGTTAATGCAATTTTGTTTGTAGCAGATTTATTTTGCATTCCTTTACCTGACAATTCTGTTGATGTTGTTTATTCTTCACATTCTCTTGAACCTAATGGTGGTAAAGAACTCAAGGCGCTTAAAGAATGTTGGAGAATAACTAAAAAACATCTTTTTTTGTTCGAACCTATTTATGAATTAGGTAGTGAAATGGCAAAAAGAAGAATGGAAGAACATGGCTATGTTAAAGATTTAAAAAATATAGCAGAATCTTTAGGAGGAACTGTTGAAGTTTATAAACTTTTGAATACTTTTGCCAATGAGTTAAATCCATCCGGAGTTATTTTGATTACAAAGGATAGCAATATTGTACATGAAAAGTTAGATTTTGTTTGTCCAATTTCTAAAACAATTCTATACAAAGTCGATGATACATATTTTTCAAAAGATGTGGGATTGGCTTATCCTTCATTAAAGGATATTCCGATTTTGAAACCTGAAAATTCCATTTTAGCTTCAAAGTTAATCGAAGTCATATGAAATATTGTAAAAAATGCTTAATACCTGATACTCGTCCAAATGGCAAATTTAATAATGAAGGAATTTGTATACCTTGTGTTTATTCTAATGAGTTAGTAAATGTTAATTTTGAGGAAAGATTAGCTGAATTGAAATCTTTGATTCACAAACTGACTCGATTTACAAAAAAAAATAGATGGCAATGTATCGTTGGTGTAAGTGGAGGAAAAGATAGTACGAGACAAGCTCTTTGGGCGAGAGAAAAGTTAGGTTTAAATCCATTGCTTGTTTCTGTTGCCTATCCTCCTCGTCATATTTCTGAAATAGGTGCTAATAACTTAAGTAATTTGATTAATCTTGGATTTGATACTTATGTCATCGGTCCAGCACCAAAATTATCAAAGGAATTGGTGAGATATGCTTTTTTTAAATTTGGAAATTGGTGTAAAGCTACTGAAATGGCTTTGTTTTCTGGTGTCCCTAGGATTGCAGTTGAAAAGAAAATCCCATTGATTTTATGGGGTGAAAACCCCGCGCTTCAAGTCGGTGATTTAGGAACTTTGGGTAATTCTATTTGGGATGGAAATAATTTGATTAACTCAAACACTATTGCTGGAGGACATTTAGATTGGTTTCTGAATGTAACTCCTGATTTAAAAAGTTTATCGATGTATAAATTTCCAGTTTCAAAAGACCTAATAAAGAGTAAAGTACAAACAATTTATATGGGTCCTGCTTGGCCTGACTGGTCTCCAGAGATTAATTCTAAAATTGCTATAGCTCATGGTTTAGCTTACAGAGATGATGTACCTGAAAATACTGGGGACTTATTAGGAACCAGGATGGTCGATGAAGACTGGACAATTGTAAATATGCTACTTAAATACTATAAATTAGGTTTTTCTAGAGGTACTGAACAAGCAAATTTTTTAATTAGAGAAGGTTTAATTTCCCGAGAAGACGGGATCGAAATAGCAGAAAAATTTGATTTAGCATGTGGTGAAAAGTATATAAATGATTTTTGTAAATACATTGAAATTACAGTTGAAGACTTTTGGAGTAATGTGATTAAGTTTACAAACAAATCTTTATTTGATGTTGCTACTGGTCGACCAGTAAAAAAATTCATTGTGGGCAAAGGACTTGATTTATGAAAAATATAAAAATACTTAATTACGGGAATGGAAATATAGGGTCTTTGATAAATGTTTTTAATTTTATTGGATATCCAGCATCTGTAGTTACAAATTATGAACAAATCTCTAAAGCTGATTTGTTGGTTCTACCCGGTGTAGGTTCTGCAGTTTCTTCTTCATTTATTTTTGATGACAAGGCATTGATGGAACAATTAAATTTATTTAATGAAAAAAATAACCCAATTCTTGGTATTTGTTTAGGTGCTCAATTACTATTTGAATATTTAGAAGAATCTAAAAGTCATGGGTTTTCTTGGGAAAGAGGAATTGTCAAAAAAATGAATTTTTATAATACTGGTTGGAGTGAATTAAATTGGAATCAATTAGTAAATTATAAAATCCATTCTGGGCTTAAAATTAATGATTGTTTTTATTTTAATCACGGTTACATGTTTCCTAATAATGAAGATTTTATCCAAAAAGTAGTTTTTGATAAATCATTAACTATTCCTTCAATTTATTTCAATGGTAATCTTTGTGGGATTCAATTCCATCCAGAAAAAAGTCAATTGCAAGGAACAAAAATTTTAAAAAATATATTAAAGTTTTACTATGACATATAAGCGTCTAATTGGCACCTTAATTGTTAAAGACGATTTTTTGGTTAAGTCTTATGGATTTAATTTTTACCGTCCTGCTGGTGGTATTCTTTCAGCCTTAATTAATTTGGATTGGTGGTTTGTTGATGAAATCTTCATAATTGATATTTCTCAAAAGGATCAATTAAGTGTTAAGTTATTGTCTGAAATCAAAAAATCAGGCTGTAAAACACCAATTACCTATGGGGGTGGAATTAGGAATTCTGATGATGTAAAAGTTCTTTTGCAATATGGTGTTGATAGGGTTCTTTTAGAAACATTGCTTTATTCAGAAACAAACAAATTATCGGAAATAAAAAATTTCATTGGTTCTCAAGCTATTGTAGCTTCAATACCAATATATTTTGACGGCAATGATTATGTTTCTTGGTATCATCTGAGTAAGTTTAAAATAAGAATTTTATTTAAAGACGTATTTTCTTTAATTGATTCAGGTGCTTGCTCTGAATATTTAATTGTAGATGTTAATAATGAAGGAAAGGAAGGTTATTTTAATTTAAAGATTATTGAAGAAATTCATAATCTTTCTAATCTATTCACCAATGGATGCTTGTTTTATGGAGGTATCGATGTTAATATTGGTTCAATTCTTCTTAAAGAATCTTTCACTGTTGGTGTGGCTTATGGAAATGTTAATTTGGAAAAAGAGTTAAATATGATTAAAATAAGAAGTACCATTAATGACAAGAGTTCAACTAACGAGGTAAGGAATTTAAATATTTTGAGATGAAAATATGCGCAAGTTGTTTATATAGTAATAATCATCCTTTTGGGTTAAACTTTAGTTCCGATTATATTTGTACAGGATGTTTAACTCATGAAGAAAAAAATTCTTTAGATTGGGAATTAAGGTTTTCTAAACTTGAAAATTTAATTTTTAAAAACAAGAATAGTAGTAATGATTATGATTGTATAGTCCCCATTCGTGGAACTCCTGAGTATTTTTATGTTTTAGACACTGTAGTAAATAAGTTGGGTTTAAAACCATTAGTTGTTATGTATAATTCTCATTTTAATAGTTCTGTTGGTATAAAAAATATTGATTTAATTAGGGATGTTTTTAATGTTGATTTTATACATTATACTAGTAATCCTGATACTTACAAGAAACTGATAAAAGAAACTTTATCCACCTTGAATTCAATTCGTTGGCCTTTTTTAGCCGGAGAAACTCAATTTCCTGTTAAGATAGCGGTAGAGAAAAATATTCCCCTGATCATTTGGCCTTATCATCAACCTACGGAACAAGTTGGTTTGCACTCTTATTTAGAAGAATGTGAAATGACGAGAAGAAATAGAATTGAGTTTGAATTATTAGGTATGGAACCTAATAAATTTTTAAATGTCGGTAGTTTAATTTCTAGGAATGATTTAGAAGATTTAGAATATCCTTCCTCTACAGATCTAATGTTTAATAATGTAAGGGGGATATATTTAAGCAATTATATTCCTTGGGATTCACGTAAATTTAGTGAAGAAATGATTATTAAATATAGAGCTCATTGCTCAAAAAATATAAGAACCTTTGATACTTACGATCGGATAGATGATATGACATACATGGCGATTCATGATATTATTAAATATGCGAAATTGGGTTACTCAAGAGTAACTGATAATTTAGTTAGAGAAATTAGATTTAAAAGAATAAGTAAGAATGATGCTATTGGTATTGAAAAATATTATCAAAGTCATTTTCCAGAGAAAGAAGTAGAAATTTTTTTGGATTGGCTTGGAGGAATGGATTTGAAAGGTTTTTTATGGTACTTAAAAAACCTTCCTCATAAAGTTTCAATCGATTTAGCAGAACCAATTTTGCTTAATGAAAATCAAGTAAATTTTATAAATTCATTTCATTCCAATTCAGAAGACACTTATTCAAATTCTAGTTTTATTACATTTGGAAAAGGATTATATATCTAATTATGTTGGAAGTGAATTTAGTGACCGATAGATTGATAATAAAGAATTTAACGATAAGTAATGTTAATTACAATTATCTTAGTTGGCTTAAAGATAAAAACAATTCAAAATTCATTGTAAATTCTAGTCGTGTTTATACAATGAAGAATTTAATAGATTTCGTAAAAGAGAAAATAACGGACAATAATATTCTTTTTTTAGGAATATTTGATTTATTATCAAATCTTCATATTGGTAATATTAAATTTGAGCCTATTAATTCTATTGAAAAATATGTTGTTATGGGAATATTAATTGGAGATGATAAATTTAAAGGCAAAGGTATTGCTAAAGAAGTTATATACAATACCTTTGTTTTTTTACATGAAAAACTAGGCATCACAAGCATGTTATTGGGTGTTAATATAAAAAATATTTCAGCTGTTAAGGCATACAGGAAAATGGGGTTTGTAGAGTCTACCTCGAATAAGTTACTAAGTAGTTCCGAAGATTCTCTCATTTTTGAATTAGAAATTTTTAAAATTTTAATTCAAAAATGATTTTTTTTTATCGATTAAGAGGCATTTTAAGAGGTTATTATTATTTAAAAAGGTTAGGAAATTTGTCTATTTTAAATAAAATAAAAACGGAATTTATTTTAACTGATCATAAAATTAGTTTAAAATTTCTTTTTATAAACTACGACATAGATAATGCCAATGATTTAGTAAATCAATATCTTTCTCTTAATCTAACGAAAGTATTCCTGTCTAAATCAAGTAGACTCCAGGGAATCGTAGAGGAAATATTACTTTTTTTTGGTTCAAAAAAAGCTGTTATTTTTCCTTTACCTAAGAATTGGATTTCTGTTCTAAAACAGAATCAAATAAAAACCTCTCGAATTTTATCAACTCTTTATTGGTATTTTTTTGTCTTTATTAGTTATTTAAAGGGGCTGTTATTTATATGTATATCCTTACGTACTTTTTTTTTAAAGAAAAATTATCCGGTAAAGGTTTTTTTAAAAAAAGTTACTTTCGATTCTTTGAATGATTGTCAATTTCCAGATAATGAAAATGAATTCGAAAGCCATGATGTTTTTTCATGGCTAAGTAAATTTTATAACTCTAATCTGAAATCTTGTTTATTGTTACATGGCAATAAAAAATTTAAAAATTTTGTTTCATGTAAATACAATGTAATTTATAGTGATTATATTATTTCCCCTATTATAGGATTTAGGGATTTTGTTCTATTTATTTTTTGGAGTGTTTATATATGTTTTTATATTTTTTTCCAAATGTGCCTTTTTAATTGGTGGTATCCATTGATGATGATTGAAATTGTTAGAGCAAAGAGATTTGGACTATCTAATTCAAAGAATTATATCTCTGACGAATATCTTTTTTTTGATGAATGGTTGTATAGACCATTGTGGACTTATGTGATAGAAAAAAACTATAGCAGTAAAATTATGTTTTATTTTTATTCTACAAATTCTGAAGGATTTAAAACTCGTTTGGGATATAAGGATCATGATTTTGATTGGAGAACAATTTCTTGGCCTTTTTATTTAGTTTGGGATAATTTTCAAAAAGAATTTATTAGAAAATATGCCAAAAGAAACCCATTTTTTTTAATTTCTGGACCTACTTATTTTTTATCTAGAACAATAAATTTTTCAACCTTTCCTAAAAAAAGATTCACTATAGTAGTTTTCGATATTCCACCTATTAGGATTTCAGAATATTGTAAATTAGGATTAATTCACAATTATTATTGTTTAGACAATTGTATTAATTTTTTGAATGACATAGTATTTTGTTGCGAATTTCTAGACGTTAATATTTTATTTAAAAGGAAAAGAAAGCCTAATCTTAAATTTCATGATAATCAATATCTAAGGCATTGTAATAGTTTACTCAGAGATAGGAAATTAATAGAAATTGATAGTTCAGTCTCTCCTTTTAATTTAATTTCTAATTCAAACTTATCAATATCATTTCCCTATACTTCAACTGGTATTATTGGAAAGTACTTAAAAAAACCTTCTTGTTATTATGATTGTACTGGTAGTTTGTTTGAAGATGATATCGGGAATCATGATGTAAATTTAATCTCAAATAAAGAAAATCTAATTCATTGGCTCAAGTTATCTTTGAATATTTATTGATCAACATTTTTTTTGTCATATTGTAAGGATTTGAAGTATAAAATTGTTTAGTTTCATATATTTTTTTTCTTTTCTTTTCTCGACCATTTTTTTTTTAGTTATATACCTACTTATAATTCTAAAAATTTTTAATTAAAGATTTTGGAAAGGAATTTGTAATTTAAATAAAGTTTCGGAGTTACTAAAAAACTGATTATCAGACGAATAAAATCATATAAAAATTAAAATTTTTTACGTAACTTGTTGATTTTAATTTAGTTAAAAGTAAATTTCAGAATTAGTTAAAAGTGGAACAGAACATAGTTATTAAAAACATCTCAGAAGTAGGTGAATATAGATTCGTTTCAAACATTGTATTATAAACTAAAGTTTCGGAGCAAATTTTGCGGCATTTTTATTTGGTCATTTTAAAAATTCAAATTGAGTTTGTACCAATTTTTCAATGCTAATTTCATTTTAGACTAGCTTGTCCATGAATATTTCCCAGTCTACACCCAGTTCAGCGAATATTTCCTGAAAGAGTAATTCCATGATTTCCCACAGCTTTTCTACCCACGTGATTTCTAAAAATTCATTTTTAAAAGCTCTGAAAACTTCGCCCATTGTCTCGTAGTCATCGAATCTTTTGCGAAGGGAGAGCATCATATAGCTGATGAAACTTAAGGTTATCCAAGCGATGTGTGCGTCAAAATCAGTTG
>Ga0172372_10008670_pt1 | contig 13366 bp, 8 predicted proteins | sample LakKiv5m_2_FD_114544 | JGI IMG/M metagenome (GOLD analysis project Ga0172372, IMG submission 114544) | Freshwater microbial communities from Kabuno Bay, South-Kivu, Congo - kab_092012_9.5m | ecosystem: Environmental > Aquatic > Freshwater > Lake | place: Democratic Republic of the Congo...
ACCCGGCTCCCGCGCACCGCTGTCGAAGTCACCTGGACTCCGTGGACTTACGGCCGGCTCGCCTCCGAGAGTGGTTACGGTGCCGGTGTCACCTCGCCCGGATACTACCACTTCCTCTGGGAACACAGCCGTTCGACCACGCACGGCAGCCTCGCCTCCCACTGGATGGTCCACGTCTCCCGGCTGCTCCGCGAACAGGGCCTCGACTCTTCCTCCGCCCACGCCATCGAGGCCGTCCGTCTCGCCGAGACACTCGCCTCCTTCCGCGGCCGCACCGTTCCCGGCCTCGCCGAACTCAACGAAGCCGTCCAGACGATCCTCTGCCACGGCGACGACGCCCCGCTCGCCCTCATCCGCCGCACGCTCATCGTCGGCGAACGACTCGGTGAAATCCCTGACTCCGCTCCCGCCGTCCCGCTCGCCCGCAGCCTCGCCGACGAGCAACGCCGCCTCCGCCTCAAACCCGAGGCCCTCGAACGCCTCCTCGACCTCGACCTCCGCAAGCCCGGCGACCTCGAACGAAGCCATCTTCTCCACCGCCTCAACCTCCTTGGCATTCCCTGGGGCGAACGCTCCGGAGCCCACTCCGGCAAAGGCACGTTCCACGAGATCTGGAAACTCCGCTGGCAACCGGAGTTCGCCGTCCGCGTCGTCGAGGCCTCCATCTGGGGCAACACCGTCGAGAACGCCGCCACCGGCCTCGCCCTCGACCGAGCCACCCGCTCCACCGAACTCGCTGCCGTCGCCGCCCTCGCCGGTGATGTCCTCCTCGCCAGCCTTCCCGACGCCGTCGCCGGGGTCGTCTCGCGCCTGGAGGATCTCGCCGCCCTCACCGGAGCCGTCGGCCAGCTCATGGACGCCGTCCCCGCCCTCGCCGGCATCGCCCGCTACGGCAGCGTCCGCCGCATCGAAGCCCCCCGCATCCGACATGTCCTCGATGGCATGGTCGCCCGCATCGTCATAGGTCTCCCCGGCGCCTGCGCCTCGCTCGACGACGATGCTGCCGAGGCCATGCACACCCGCCTCCGCGGCGTGGACCAGGCCGTGCCGCTCCTCGAGGACGCCAATCAGACCGCCGCCTGGCACCAGGCCCTCCAACGCCTCGCCGACCTCGACGGTCTCCACGGTCTGATCGCCGGCGCCGCCACCCGACGTCTCCTCGACGACGCCGTCGAACCCCACGAATCCACCCTGCGTCGCCTCGCCTACGCCCTCTCCTCCGGCAGCGAACCCGCCCACGCCGCCGCCTGGCTCGAAGGATTCCTCCACGGCAGCGGACTCGTCCTCCTCCACGACGACCGACTCTGGAGCGCCCTGGACTCCTGGCTCGCGCAGCTCCCGCCCGACGCCTTCCAACGCACCCTTCCGCTCCTGCGCCGCACCTTCGGACGCTTCGAATCCACCGAACGCCGCCAACTCCGCGAACGCTCCCGCCAACCGTCCACCACCCCGACCACCGTCACCACCCGCACGTCCGCCGACACCACCGATTCCCCACCGCCCTTCCACCTCGAACGCGCCGAGCGCCTCGCCCCGTTCCTCCGCCGGATCCTCATCCCATGAGCGCGATGAAAACCGCTATTCGATCCACAGATTTTACAGATTTCACAGATTCCAGAGTATCCCTCGCAACTGGGCGTCCGAACCCAGCGTGGGCACTCAACCCGCCGCTAGAACCAACTGTCCCCTCCCGCCCCCTCCCATGTGCGCAATCTGCGAGGGTCTGTGGACCCCCAACTTCCCCTCCCATCTGCGCAATCTGTGTAATCTGTGGATAACCCATTCCCCCTCCCATCAGTGGACCATCCAAGCCCCGAACAGGAACGCCTCCGCCGTTGGCGCCTTGCCCTCGGTGGAGACGAAGCCCCTGAGCCCGCCGGCTTCGCCCTCTCACCGGAAGACGCCGCGATGGACGCCGCACTTGCCGCGTTGTACGGCTCTGGAGAGGACGCTTCGAAACGCCCCCGCCGCGCCGGACTCGGGGCCTCGTCCCCCAACGTTGCCCGCTGGCTCGGTGACATCCGCAAGTACTTCCCCTCCTCCGTCGTCCAGGTCCTGCAGCAGGACGCCCTCGAGAAGTTCAACCTGCGCGAACTCCTCCTCGAACCCGAGATGCTCGAGGCCGTCCAGCCCGACGTGAAGCTCGTCGCCTCGCTGATCTCCCTCTCCAGCGTCATCCCCGCCGAAACCAAGGAAACCGCCCGCCTCGTTGTCCGTCGCGTCGTCGACGAACTCCTCAAGCGACTCGAGGAACCCCTCCGTTCCGCCGTCTCCGGCGCCCTCAACCGCGCCGTGCGCAACCGCCGCCCGCGCCTCGCCGAGATCGACTGGAACCGCACCGTCCGCGCCAACCTCCGCCACTACCAACCCACGCATCGCACCCTCGTCCCCGAGACGCTGATCGGATTCGGACGCAAGTCGCGCCGCAGCCAGCGCGACATCATCCTCTGCATCGACCAGAGCGGATCGATGGCCGCCTCCGTGGTCTACTCCTCCATCTTCGGCGCCGTGATGGCGTCGCTCCCCGCCGTCACCACCCGCCTCGTCGTCTTCGACACCGCCGTCGTGGACCTCACGGAGAAGCTCGCCGATCCCGTCGACGTCCTCTTCGGAACCCAGCTCGGCGGTGGCACCGACATCCACGGCGCCGTCACCTACTGCCAGTCCCTGATCCGCGAACCCCGCAACACCGTCCTCGTCCTCATCTCCGACCTCTACGAAGGCGGCATCGAGGCCAAGCTCCTCCGGCGCGCCGCCGAACTTGTCGAGGCCGGCGTCCAGTTCATCACGCTCCTCGCGCTCAGTGACGAAGGCCGCCCGTCCTACGACGAAGCCCTCGCCGCCAAACTGGCCGCCCTCGGCGTCCCCAGCTTCGCCTGCACGCCCGACCGCTTCCCCGCCCTCATGGCCGCCGCCATCCGACGCGAGGACATCAACGCCTGGGCCGCCCGCGAAGGCCTCATCACCACGAGGAAGGGAGAAGTTTGAAGTTTTCAGTTTCAAGTCGTAGCAGCCAAGGTAACGAGGCTGGTCGAAGGGGAAGTTCCCAGTCGCCAGTTCCCGGATTCCAGCCATCTGGAAGCTCGAGACCTCTCCCCCACAGCCGCCTGATGTTGGCTTCCCTCCGGGCGGTAGCCAAGGTAACGAGGCTCGTGATCCGCGCGCCGACCTCGATGGCACGTAAGCCCCAACGGGGCGGGCGAAGACAGCCCGGGGCATCGCCCCGGGAATGCCGAAATCCATCGAACAGAAGCCCTGAAAGGGCGTTTCAGGAGTGGGAGCAAAGGGTGGCTGGCGCGCCCTTTCAGGGCTTGGAAATCTTCATTCGCGGCGGGTTCCCAGGGCGTTGCCCTGGGCTGTCGTAGGACGCCCCGTTGGGGCTGGGGTGGTTGGGTTCCTCACGGTGACTACGGAGGGCCTTCACCAATTGACTTCGTCTCCCTTCAACAGTAGCCGGAGGCAGATACCGAGGCTGTGTCGACCCAACCATGCAATTCCGCTTCCAGACCCTCCGATTGCTCGCGAAGCACCTCTGGCCACCGATCCGCAAGAGTGGCCTTCCCACCGCGGTCGCCGCCTTCGCCGCCGTGGTCCTCTTTTCGATGCTCCTCAACGCGGGGCCCTCCAAGCAAACGTTGCTGGAGGTGCACCTCGGAATCACCAACACGGCACCCTTCCAGAACATCAAGACAGACTACGTTAGGCACTCCCTGTGGGACAACACAGTGACCATCCATCTCCGCGGCTCCCCAGGCAGCATCGAGAACCTGCTTCGATCCCAGGGGTTCGAGGAGCGTCAGACCGGAGTGTCTGGCTGGGAGCAGGAGGAGCATTTTTCGGTCGGCCCCGCACTCCCCGACCCCAAGCGGGATGCGCGATTCTTCCGCCGCGCCTTAAGGCACGGTCGACTCGAACTGATCATCACGGATCGCGACCTCACCCAACTCTGGTTCAAATCCACGAGATTCTGACCTTCCCTACCCCACACTCATTCCAATAGCCCTCACGTCACCCGGCGCCTTCATCCAGCGTATTCCAAACCCGTAAACCTACCCCAGCACAACTCTTGCCCATAGAGGAAGCGTGGGCTAAATCCCACAAATGAAGGCTCCGGCTACCATTGACGACAGGCGGCGGATCACGCTTCCAAAGGATTTAGGCTTCCGCCCAGGACAAGCCTTTTCCTTGGAACGTACCCCCGAGGGGATCCTGCTCCGCCCACTCAGGCCCGTGCCCTTGAAGACCAAGCCACCGTCAGGAAAGCAGCTGCGCCGAAAGGACGGCATTCTGGTGTGGACTGGATCGGCGCCGGACATTGATCCAGTGACTGCGGTTCAAATCGGACGGAACGAGCGCGACAAGAACGTAAGCGAGGAATGAAGCGTTATCTCGACTCCAACGTAATCGTGGCCGGACTGATCGAAACGCACGCGCACCACGATGCGTGCTTTCCCTGGATCCGAGCGGGCAGACCGCAGGCAAGCCTCCACGGCAAGCTGGAGGCATACAACGCCCTCACACGGGCCTACGGCATCCCACCCGATATCGCTTCCGGCATGATCGAGTCGATTGATGCCATCACCTGGCACGAACCAAAAGCTGGGGACTATGATGCAACCTTGGCGAGCGGCGTCACCGGTCCCAAGATCTACGACGCTTTCCACTGTGCCATGGCTGAGAGGCTCGAGGTCGACCAAATCGTAACGATCAACGAACGGCACTTCATCCAGCTTACCGTGGTTCCTGTCGTCAATCCGCTCCAGTGGAAGCCCTGAGGCACGGCCGAGGATGCGAGAATTTCGACGAGCTTCGCGGGCCCAGTGAAACCTGACAACCCCTTCGCGTCCTCGCGGCTTCGCGCGACGGCGCGAAGAGATCAACGTAGGTCCACAAACACGCCAGCAACGCCAGCAAGCCCCGGCTCAGTTGCCGAACCTGAGTGGCAGGGCCGTGACGACCGACTCCTGCGCACGATAGAACTGCAGTTCGGCGGTCGCGTCACCGGGAACCAGCATCTGCGACACGCCCGCCGATCGCAGCACGACCGATGTGGACGTCCAATCTGTCAGGTTCACGCTGGATTCGATCCTGAACCAACGGCCAGGCGACGTCTTCAATTCCAGACGCGTGGCGTGGAGGGGATCAGGGGCGACCGGAGGATGGATCAAGGAGAGCGCCGTCGCGGGAAGATCGAAGTCGAGGAACCAGAGGCGGAACAATCCGGAAGACGAGGGGTCCAGGTTGGAGACAGCCAGTGGGATCAGGTAGCCAGCCACTGCGCCGCCAGGGTTTGTCTCCCCCGGGACGACGATCCCCAAGTCCATCCAAAGGCCGTTCAAAGCCTGTTGGAGGAGGGCCCGCTTCCATCCGGTCTCGCCGACAATCAATCCGGAGATCGGATTTGCGGAATGGATGACCACGGGGCGCAACTTCGAGGGCAATTGGCGGATGGATGCCTCGTAGTCTCCCTGGGCTTCCACGGGGCTGATTCCGATCCAATACCGCACTCCCTTCGCCGCATAGAAGGACAGGGTGTTGGGGCCGGAACCGACTGAGCGCGGCGAACCATCTGCTCCCGCAGCCCGCACCTCGAGGTGGACATTGGCGGCATCGGCGGATCGGGCGGACAGCTGCACGGGACCTTCGGTGTCAGCACTCCAACTCCACCACACGGATCCCGCGCTTTCGGCGTCGAGGACCTGTCGCGTGGCGCCGACGGAGTGCCCCCGAAGGTCAAGGGTGTTGCCTGCAACCGGTTTGGCTTGCTCGATGTCGTCGTTCTCCGGGACGGCTGTGAATGCGGCGGAGAGACGGGCCAGGCCCAGTTCGCCAACGGTTGCGTCCATGGAGATCCGATAGGTAGCGCCCCCTGTGACCGGGCAGGCGACCTCCAGCCCGCGAGCGAGTGGCACCAGGGCGTCAAGGGACGGGCCGGTGTAGATTCCGACCGAAGGAACCACGGGAACGGTCAGACTCGAGGGAATCGGGGTGCAGTCGACCAGTGGCGGTGTAACGATCCCACCCCCACCCCCGGAGGTGGTGATCATGACGCCGGAGGAGCCAAGGATGCCCCCACCGGCGTATCCCACGGGCAGCCAGAACGGACTCTCCAGAAGTCCCCAGAGGGAGGTAAGCGGTTCCGTGCCCGACCAAGGGACCAAGCCTGGGGAAGAGGCGGCTGGAACATGGGAACGCCGCCCGGTCGGACCCAGAGAGAGTCGACCGTTCGCGGGTGCGGTCCACTCGTACCAGACCGTTCTTCCGAGGGAACCGTCGATCCTCGCTTCACCCGGCTCGACGGACGCCGCGAGGAGGTTCGCTTCCAATGAGGAAAAGCCCGGGGGAAGTATCTGCGGTTCCTGAAACCGGTCGTTCGCGGGCGCCGCATGAAAGCGGACCCGGAATTGGAAACACGTCGGCCCAGTGAAGTCCAATTCGGGCCCATTCGGCCCCATCCTCGTGGGGATCAGCCCATCAAAGGCGACGTCTGCGCCGAGTAGCAACTCGTCTCCAGCCTCCGCATCCATCGCGAAATCCCAATGGCGACGGGCGGCAAAGCGATTCGGGCAAGGTTCGACGAGACTGTTTCCGCCGGTGAACACGGGACTTTCGACGCCGGATCGTCGGAAGCCCACCATCGCGGGCTGGCAGTCGGAACTCCGGTCGATCTCCACCACGAGACGCCCACGGCCCGGTGCTCGGACAAGCCACCAACGTGTCCAGCCCAGTGTGTTGGAGAATCCGGTCGGCTCGGAATCCTCCGATGTGGCTCCGGCAAGGTCCGCTGCCTCCAATTGATCGAAATCAACCGGCGTGGGCGATGCGAAGGAATCGCCACCCGCCGCCCAGGCCATGGGCGCGATCAAGGGACCCAGCATCAGTCGACCGAGGGGAAGCCAGCGCACTGATCCAACCTGTTGGGCGGCGTTGGGGGAAGCAAGTCCGGGCTAGGGAAAGAAACGGAGCAAACCGGTGGGACGGACCAATGGGCTCAAGTCCATCCGTTGGATGACTGATCCACGCGCGCCTTCGTCCGCCTCAGCCTTCTGGAGCCGGCCGCAACCGCTTCTTCACGTACGCCAGGGCTGGGACCAGCACGTGATCGGTGAGCGGAGCAACCACCGCACCGACACCGACGCCCACGATGCCAGCAATTCCCGCGCTGACGATCCAGGCCACACCCGACTTCATCACCGGCACGGCGCTGCTGACAGCCGCGGCCGCCTTTTTCCCCGCCTCCTCCGGACCGTGGACGCCGAGTTCGTGGAGGCCATGAAGGAGGATGCCGCCGCCAACCCAGAGCATGGCCACCATGCCGACGAAGCTGAGCACCCGCAGGAACACCGGCATGCCCAGCACGATGCCCCGCCCAAGGGCCCGCAGCGGGCCATGGGAGGTTCGCGCCAGCGCCACGCCGGCATCGTCGGCCTTCACGATGATCGCGACCACCCCGTAGACGAGGACCGACATGCCCACGCCGACGACAGCCAGCACCACGGCCTGCATCCAGAGGGACGACGTCGCCACGGAGGCAAGCGTGATGGCCATGATCTCCGCGGAGAGGATGAAATCCGTGCGGATGGCGCTCGCCACGCGTTCCCGCTCCAGTTCCTCCGCAGTTCGGGCCGTCGATGAATCCGCCCGGGAAGCGGTATGCCCCGGTCGGACAAGCTCAACGACCTTGTGGTATCCCTCCAGGCAAAGGAACGCTCCGCCTGCCATGAGCAGTGGCGTGATGGCCCACGGCGCGGCGAAGCCCAAGGCCATGGCACCTGGAAGCAGCAGGAGCAGTTTGTTCTTCAACGAGCCGACCGCGATCTTCGCGATGATCGGCAACTCCCTCTCCGCTGCGAGCCCCACGACGTAACGCGGCGTCACGGCGGCATCGTCGATGACAATCCCCGCCGCCTTGCCGCCAGCACGGGCCGCCTGCCCCGCCGCATCATCCAGCGACGACGCAGCCACCTTGGTCAGCGAGGCCAGGTCATCCAGCAGGGCAATCCAACCCGACGTCATCAGGACAACCAAGCCACGGAACAACCGTTCGTCAACATCGGGTCCTCTCCCCCCTCACCCCAACACCCACCCCGGCCGATAATCCCGTCGGATGAACCGTGCCGCCTCGGGTGCATTGGTCGCCTTCAACGCGACGGGGTCCCATTCGATCTTCCGGCCCACGCGATAGGCGACGTTGCCCAGGTGATTCGCCTCGGTGAGCCAACCGGCGTACTCGAAATTGCAGGTCGTGGGCGCGCCCGTCTTGCAGGCGTGGATCCATTCGGCGTGATGGCCGAGCGACTTCGGGATGAACGGCTCCGGCCTTTGGAAATCCTTGAAGTCCGCCTCCGGCAACAGGACGTGCTTGTCATAGCTCGCCAGCAGCATCCGTCCCTTCGTCCCGACGAACAGCACGCCGCTCTCCCACTTCGGGATGCCGCCGCGGGTCCAGATCTCCGGCTTGTCCTCGCCCTGATGCCACGTCAACCGGACCGGCGGCAGCGCCCCGCGCGCGTCGTACTCATAGACCGCGTGCATCGAGGCGGGCGCGATCTCCGCATGCGGCGGCGGACCGCCCGGCGTGATCGTCCGCGGGGCCTTCAACTGCAGCGCCCAGAAGGGCAGGTCATTCCAGTGCGATCCCAGGTCACTCATCGTCCCGTTGCCGAAGTCCCACCACCGATACCACTTCGGCCCCGGGAAATAGACGTCATGGAACGGACGATACGGCGCCGGCCCCAGCCAGAGTTCCCAATCGAGCCCCTTCGGGATCGTCGACGTCTCCGTCGGACGCTCCTGCACCGTGACGATGTCGTGGTTCCGAGCGGCCGCTTCCGCGGATTGGCGTCCCCAGGCCCGCCCCACCCACACATGGACCTCGCTGACGGGCCCGATGGCATCCCGCTGGATCAGTTCCACGACCCGACGGTAGTTGTCGCCGGCATGGATCTGCGTGCCCATCTGCGTCGCGACCTTCGCCTTGGCTGCCGCCTCGCGGATCAGGCGCGCCTCCCAGATGTTGTAGGTCAGCGGCTTCTCGCAATACACGTGCTTGCCCATCCGGAGCGCGGGCAGCGTCGCAAACGCATGCGTGTGCTCGCACGTGCTCACGATCACCGCGTCGAACTTCTTCTCGGCGTCGTAGAGCTTGCGGAAGTCGGTGTAGCGCCGCGCGCCGGGATGCTTCGCGGCCGCCGCATCCAGCGGACCCGCAGCCACGTCGCACACCGCCACGATATTCTCCGTGCGCGCCACGTCGCCCAGGTTGCCCGCCCCGCGACCGCCCACGCCGATCGCGACGACATCCAGCCGGTTGTTGAGGTTCTGGCCGCGGACGATCGCCGGAAAGGCCAACGCGCCGGCACCGGCCGCCATCCATTGCGTGAACCGCCGACGCGACAGAGCGGCGGAGTCTGACAGGGAAGTCTCGATTCGGGAGGAATGTTTCATGGGATCTCGGGATGAGTTGACGACTCACGACGTCACAAGCGCGGTGCCGGCGGGACGATCGGATCCCGATACGGCAGCACGCCTTTCGCCTGGGTCTTCCGCCGCCACAGCTTGTCACCGGACGTGAGATACAATTCGTCGAGATTCTTCCCACCGAGGCAGACGTCGGTCGCCCACAGGCCAGGCTCCGGCAACCTCAGGATGCCGTTGACCCGGCCCGCCTGATCGCAGATCTGCACGCCCATCGCGGAGGCCACATAAAGCCGTCCCAACGTGTCCACGCACATCCCGTCCGCCGCCGAGCCGTGCGGATCATCGGGCTGGTGCAGGTGGAAGTAGCGCTGACGATGGGCCAGGGTGCCGTCGTTCTGGATCTGGAAGCTGTAGACCAGCTGCCCGACCATGTCGCTCACCAGCAGCAAGGACTGATCCGGGGTCAGGCACAGCCCCGCCGGAAACTCCACACCCGTGTCCAACACCGTCACCGTTCCCTTCGGATCCAGCATCTTCACCCCCCGTGTCGTGGGATCCGTGAAGTAGACCATCCCGCTCGACGCCACCACGACATCCTTCACCCCGGTCTCCGTCGCGATGAACTTCTCCGCGGTGTCGCCCGTGTACTGGACGATGCGACGTCCCTCCGGCTGCGACGCCACCAGCGAACCGTCCGCGCGCATCGCCAGTGCCTGGGCTCCCGACGTCTCCCCGCGCACCGCGCTCACGGCGCCATCGGCACCCACGCGGTACACCCGGTTGGCCCCGCTGTCCGCGAAGTACACCGTGCCATCCGGGGCGGCGCACAGACCGCCTGGGAACTGGTAACCCTGTCCCAGCAACTGCCAGTCCTCACCCGGCAGGATCACCTGCGCCAGCGGCCCATTCGTGGAGTAACCCGTGGACACCGGCGTCGACCAGTCCTTCCACAGCCAGCGCAACGCATCCGGCAGGATCGCCCCGCCCTGCTTGCCGTCGTGGCCCCCGGTGCCCCACTCCTTCTTCACCTCGTACCCGGCCCACGTCAGCGCGCTGAACATGTCCTGGTTCGCCACCCACCAGTTGCCGCCGTAGATGTTGAGATCGTTGTAGCCGTCCTGCAGGAACACCCGCAGCGGCCGCGGCTCGTACTTCCGGACCAACGTCGGGTAATCGTTGCCGCCCCGCAGTCCCACGTAGGTGCCGATCGTGCTGAACACGCGACGGAACAGATCCGGTCGTTCCCAGGCAGCAGTGAACGCGCAGATGGCCCCGGAACTCGCTCCGCCAATGGCCCGCAAATTCGGATCCGGCGCAATCAGGACGCCCTTCTGCGCGACGACATCCGGAAGCAGTTCCTCCTCCACGAACCGAGCGTAACCCCCGCCCAACCCGTCGTATTCGTAGCTCCGATTGAACCGCGGCAACGCGTTCGTGCCACGCAGCGACGGGACGATTCCCGGGTTTACGAACACGCCCACCGTCACGGGCATTTCTCCCTTTGCGATCAGGTTGTCGAACACCAACGGCACCCGCCACGTGCCGTTCGTTCCCACGTATCCGCCGCCGTCCTGGAAGACCATCAAAGCGGCCGGACGACTCCCGTCGTACTGCGCCGGGACGTACACCCAGTAGTCGCGGACGGTCCCCGGGAACACCGAGTTCGTGGACGCCAGCAGCGTGTGCTTCGTCACCTTCCCATGGGGCACGGCCGGATTGAACTGCGAGTCCGGTCCCAGCTTGTAGTCGTTGTCCTGCGCCTGCACTGCCAGGCCAAGGAACGCCCCCAAGGCCAATCCTGCTGCCCGGGTCGTCGCGTCCATCCCGGACTTCTGCCGCTCATGAATCATCCGCATGGCTCCAGTCAACGCAACCCACCCATCCAGCGCAAGCCGGCCGAAGGAAGGGGGATCGAAGTTCCAAGTTTGGAGATTCAAGTTTCAAGTCCCCAATCGTAGCAGTCGACGTCAGGAGGCTGGATGAAGAGTTCCCAGTTCCCAGAAGCCAGTTCCCCTTCCACTGCCTCGTTACCTCGTCAGCTACCCCTACGAATCGTAGCAGTCGACGTCAGGAGGCTGTGGAACGAGTCCCTGATTGAAGGCCGGGTGCCCTCACCCGGCGAAGCCCAAAGGCGTAGCATCCAAGCTTCAAGCCTCTCCACCCCTGCCTCGTAACCTCGTCAGCTACCCTTCCCAATCGTAGCTTGAAGGCCGGGTGCCCCCACCCGGCGGGATCGGGTGGGTTCCTTGAATCCCAACGGGATTCTGGCCGCCAGCCCAGGGTTGCCGAGCTTGCGAGGCTACCCTGGGTTACGGGTCCCCCCGAAGCCAACCGCAACGCGGTTGTGGCCCCTCCAATCCGGACCCTCGCGCCAACCGGGGGATTCCAAGGCGTCCCGACCACAACCGCGTTGCGGTTGGATCCCACATCGATGGTCGTTCCCAGGGTTGTCCTCGTTCCTCGGACCAACCCTGGGCTGGCGGACGCAACGACGTTGGCGTTGAGAACCTGGAGCTGCGGCTGCGGCTACCCCAAAAGCTCCCCCCTCACCCCGCCCCGGAAACCGGCGGCGGCGGCACCACGGTCCGACCCTTGATGGGATCCGACGCGAGCAGATCGCCCTGCAACGACCGGTTCTGCGGAACCAGCACGATCTCCGTGCCGCCTTCCAGCAATCCCTGCGTCTCCAGCATCTGGAACAACGCGTTCGCAATCTCCGGGTCGCATCCGATCTCCCGCAACGCCTCGCCGACAATCCGCGGACGCAACGCCCGCGCCTGCGCGAACGCCACCGCCGCCTGACGCTCGGCCGTCGACGTGATCACGTTCACCTGGTTCGCGCCGTCCTGCTTGATCGCGCTCGTCACCTGACGCAGTCGGTTGACCACCTTCTCCTCGATCTGGCGGATCATGCCCACGTCCCGGAAATGCACCTTCCGGATGTACACCGAACCCAGCCGGTACCCCCATTCCTGCGACTTCGGGGACACGTCATTCCGCACGGTCAAACTCATGCGGTGCCGGTCGATCATCATCGCTTCCAGCGGCAGGTTGCTCAGGCAACGCACCGCGGCATTCGAGACATTGGCCCCGAGCGAACCGCGCGGATCGGTGTTCCGGAACAGGTACGCCACCGGGTCCGACACATACATCTCGTACCACACGCCGATGCCCATGGGCGCGCCTTCCTCGGAATTGACCGCCTGGCTGCGCAGGTACGCCTGGTCAACCCGCATGTCGACGCGATGGACCTTGCCGAAGAACCGCACGATGAACGCCCGCCAGCCCAACTGGCTCACCGGGAAGTGCAGGCCCGGTTCCTCGATGCTCCCGATCACCTTCCCGAACAGCACGAACACGAGGCACTCCCGCTCGCGGATGGTCACGTACAGCCCGAAGAGTTTCGCGAAGCCCAACACCAACGGCACCCCGATCGTCATCCCGAACAATCCGATCAGGAACCCGATCCCCAGTTCAGCGAGACTATTCACGGGCCACCTCCACCACGGCGCGACGCGCCTGACCAAAGAGTTTCAACCGCACCGACCGCACATACGCCGCGAGCGCTCCCGGCCCGCCCTGCGTCTTCAGGTCGATCAACTGCTGCGACAACGCGCGCAGCGGTTCCACTTCCGCCTGCGCCTTCAACGTCTCGATCTCCACCGCCCGGCGCGATTGCACCAGCTTCTGGTCCGCCGACGCCTGCGCGAGGCTGATGTCGGATGACACCTGGTTGTAGGCCGTATTTATCGCCGCAAGGGCCGACTCCACCTCCGCCGGCGGATCAATACCTGTGATCAACGACGCCTCCAGGACGATGCCGTAACGGGCCGCGCTGGATTCGCATTCGCGGTCCATGTGTTCGTTCAGGTCACGGAGGTTCTTCCGCAGGTCATTGATCGAGACGCCGATCGTCGCGTTCGGGATGGCGGCCTCGCCGATCTTC
>Ga0172372_10008674_pt1 | contig 13365 bp, 4 predicted proteins | sample LakKiv5m_2_FD_114544 | JGI IMG/M metagenome (GOLD analysis project Ga0172372, IMG submission 114544) | Freshwater microbial communities from Kabuno Bay, South-Kivu, Congo - kab_092012_9.5m | ecosystem: Environmental > Aquatic > Freshwater > Lake | place: Democratic Republic of the Congo...
ACTTTCCAATATTTTTCCTGTGGACTGACTAAATTGCCATCACTATCATAAACAGCAGCTACAGTACGAGTATTAGTTACGGTTACGGTAACAGTTCCCGGCACAGGAGTACTATCACTGTCTGTAATAGTAAGTGTAGGTGGTTTTAAATATCCTGAACCTTGCTCAGTTATTTTTATACCAACTAATCTAGAACCTATGTCTACAACAGGCTCGCCTAGTGCGGTTACGCCCCCGGGTAGTTCAGGTGTGCTAAATGTTACAGTAGTAGTTTTAGGGGTAAAATTTTCTAAGTCATATGGTAGCCAGTTATCATTTAATTTAACACCATATACACCTTGTCCACCTACCATAGCAGCTACAACTACTGCAATATTAGTAGTACTACAGCTAATTCCCCCTCCTCCAGCACAGTGATTATATGCAGGAAAGTCTGGTAGATCTACTATACTTGACCATATTGCATCAGTATTAGATTTATATATCTTATACTTAGTTGGATTTTTAGGGAGTTTAACAGTGCCGTTATACAGTACCGGAATACTTTGAGTATAACTTAAGCCCAAATATGTTTTTGAACCATCTGGAATTAAACAAGTACGCGTTAATCCTACTTTATCAGTAGGTTCGCCATCTCCTGGATATTCCAGCTCTTGCCACGCTAAACCTCGATTTTCGTCACTGTAAACAAGATACCATTCACTAGTAAGGGCAATCCAATCCCAGTAGTTAGCTGTTGCATAAGTTGCTTGTTGTGTATAATTTAAGTAACTATAAGTAGGAAATGCTGGAGCCTGTTGACCGCTATCTGGATCAGTTATACTACCAGGTACCTGAACAACAGTAGTTAAATAATATTTGGGCCCACTACTCTGTTCACGCAACTGCCACAATTTACCATTCTCACTTCCTACAACCATTAATGCTTGAGATTTTGCTGGAAGTTCTACAGATCCAGTTGGAAAAGCGTTACTTATTTTATCAAATACATAAGCCCTAAGCTTCATACTCATGGCACTAAGTGGTTGTTCAATAGTATGTGCCCACTCTGTTAGCCAAAGATATTTTGCATCTGCTTCAATCCAAGCTACTCTATAGCTTCCGCGTCCACTATTTTGAATTATTGTTGTACCACCAAAAAAATATCCTGCTTGACCATCGTCGCGAGCTTCATAACAAACAGCTAAAGGTATTTTACCAAAATTATGTTCATAAATTATAGATTTTCTGCGTTCTTGATAGGGTATATCTATAGTCTTTTTCTTCTTCTTTTTTCTTCTTCTAGACTTACGATTTGCCACATAGGGAAAATTAAGCGTTATTTCTCCAGTTAATCCTTGAGGTATGTTTAAATAATTAAATCTAGTATCAAAATATACAGAATCAATATACGCCCAAGGATTTCTTAGAGGGGAATCTCCGTCTATATTATCTGCTATAGTTTTATAAATACTAACTACTGTAGGTGACTGTTCAGGTTGAGTAGCTATACCTAGTGCAATAGGCGCTTTGTCATGAAATGTACCACTATATGGGCCTGGATCATATGTTTTGTTATCTGTTAAAGATCTAGTTAAATCTGCTCCACTTGCTGCAGTAAATATTGCATTCAAAAAATCTAAATCACTTATAGACCAACCATTCGCTAATGCACTAGCTGTCCAGTACGACAATCCACCAGTTTCAGGCTTTCTACGAAACCCATATCTAACACCAAAACTAGTAATATACATGCTATTGCTGGACCAAATAGGTATTATTTCTTGTGCTTTTTGTTTAAATACATCTGCGCTGTATGCACCTTTAAATTCGGCAACAAAATCGTCTATATCATACTCTCTGGTATTTATATAAGTTGGTACTGTTGTTCTAACCAATCTGAAATCGTCAAACCAAAGTAATAATTTATCAGTTACATCACCAATCTCTGCTGGAATATCATCTGCATAAGGGTCGTAGGTATGAGGACCGTCAAATCTACTTTGTATAAATTTAACGTCCGGATGACTAATAGTTAGTGTTATTGTATATTTTTGCCAATCTGTGGTTACTGCCCACTGATTATAAGCTACATCATAAAAGTTAGGCGCACTACCATTATATATTATACCAGATTCATTAGCACCAAATATAAAAGCTTCTATAGTTGCATTAACTTCAGCACCACCAACACGTATCTTATCTTTATTAGAACAAGCATAAAAAGTAAGTACCCATATATCCCCTGCTCGAGTAGGGTATAAATTAGAGCTGGGGCCATGATTTTCTGCGGAAAAATGAGAATCGTTGCCAAGTGGTTGCATTAATACCGGTATACCTTTTGCAGGAGATCTAACAGTTTTTTGATAATCTTCTGAAAAGTTAGCATTATTTGGCGTATAGTTTTTCACCCAATGATAGAGATTATTGGGTGAAGGAATCGCATTTAATTGTCCTGCAAAAAATATTCTTCTATCCGGTATAGCCATCTTCACCTTCTATATACTTGTCGCCCGTTACGGCTACTTGTTCTAAAACACGAGTAGGTCTAAAAACACTGTATATTTTTGTTTTCCACATTGTAGTTAGATCTTCAATACATGAAAGTCTAGTTTCTAAGTGATGCAACATTTTTCCATTACCTAAATAAATTGCTGCATGATTAGGCATTGACTCATCATGTAAATTAAAGATTATAGTATCATATCGTTGAATACTACTACTTTCCTGAACCCAGTCGGGCTTATTTTCAAAGTATAAGTTTTTAGCTTTATCCCACCAGCCATAAGGTCTACTCATGTTCATAGGCATCCAAATGCTCCACTCACGGCTATAATAGTCGTGTACTATTGTATAGCAGTCAAATATTCCGTACAAATATAACCTATTTAAATATGGTTTATTTTCGAAATACCTATCAGGAATATACCACCTAAATATTTCTTTGTTACTACCCATTAATACTATAGGTATTTTTAATAGGGCCATTTCTTCGCGTTCATCTTCACCAAGACTGTTAACGTCATTTTCTGGTCTATATTTTAGTAGTATACAACTAGCCGGGCCAAAGGTCTCGGCTAGTTTTGGTTTACCTGCCCCATTGTCTATATACGCTCGTCCGTCTGTTTTAACTTTAGCATATATATAGTTGGGTATCGACTGTGCAAACATCTATGCTCCTCCAGAGTCAATTCTTATGTACTTATTATCAAAATCAATTATCATTAAATTATCTGCACTTTTAATCATACCTGTTGTTACAGTTCCTAATTGTGCTTTAATTGCTGCTAAATTAGTTGCGTTAATTTTATTAGCTGTAATTGTTCCTGCTCCAATTCTATCTGCACTTATAAGACCTGCTGTAATTTTCTCCGCATTTAAGTCACTAATCTTTGCATTGGTAATTGCTGCATGAGAAATTTTAGCGTTGGTAATACTAGCGTTTCTAATAAAACCTTGATCTATATAAACGCCTAGTGGCAGAGGTTCGCCGTTATTTCCTTCTGGACTAGTTGGTTCAGTAACTACTACAAATGGAAATCTTACTCGTTTTATCTCTGTACTCCACTCTAAATATTGCCCTTTACCAGCAGAAGTAGTTAATAATAAATCGTCAGTTTCTACTACCGGTTTACCGTCTCCACCTAACTTGACTACGCAATATTTTACTGTACCACCAATAGAAGTATTAATTGGCTCACCATCTTTTCTAGTTGCCAATTGAAATTTTCCACTAGGGTTATCTACAACATAGTACATAATACCACGACTATTAAAGGTAGCACCCATATAATTATTTGTATCCGTTCCTACAGCATATACAGTTTTATCTTTTTGTATAGAAACCCCTGTAGTATGCTCAAATAAACCAGCATTTAATATCTTTTGCTGGCTAGTGGAGCCTGGTACAGTAGAACCGGGATTTGCTAAATTAATATGTGGCTGACTACTTAGGTTGGAGTTATCTGTGTCAATAGTGCCAGTAGTACTGTTTAATACTGTTTTAACACCAGTTAGTTTAGTAGGAGTATAGGCTATTTTACAAATAAATATATCCTGACCAATTCTTACAACATCGTCTATGCTATAAGTTTTATCTGGTTGCCAAATATCTTTCCAAGTTATATTAAAACTACCGCTTTCTAGATTGCCTGTGGCTGAAGATATAACATCACTTAATACTTGACTTGGATTACTAGTATTAAAAGTAGGGGTGTTTGGAGTTTCAACATTTGTTCGTGCTGGTAGTGAAGTGTTATTTGCAGTGCTAGTGATAGGACTTGTGTGTGAAACTGGTTGCCAAAGTGTTGTATTTATGTTTGGTCTATGGCCTGCTAAATTAGCCACATTGTTACCTACGTACTGCCAAGTTGCACCACTAGTTGGTGTAGTATGTATATATTTATAAGTATTATCTGTGGTACCATCGCTCCATAAAACTAAATCGCCAGCACTATAAATAGTTTGATAATTATACAATCCTTGCCATTTAAAAGTTGTTCTACTATTTAGCCAAGCACTTGAAACTTGCTCCCAATACTGAAAACTTGATACTGTAGGATATATAGTTTTATTATGTACGTCAGGTTTATATGTATTATAGTAAAAATCAACTCCAGCTACTTCAGCCCCACCATTAACTGTAAGTGAAGTATCTACCCATACTTTACCAGGAAACCAAGTTGCAGCAGGTGGTTCAGTAGCACTAATTACAGAAGGTGCTGCTATCCAAAATCTACTAGCACGTACGCCAAATTCACTAATAGCTTTGTCTGCTCCATTTCCAGTACTAGATAGTCCAAATCCGGAAACATGTCCACCATTATCAATTTTAACAGAAAACTGATTGTCTAGTAATTCAACTTTTGTAGCTATAGGCTTATCGCCACGATCTACTGCATCAACTCTGCTGTTAAATGTTTTATATAACTGACCTTGGCTAATTTGCTCTGTTAATATTGACAGCCACTTACCGGCATCTTGACCAGTTTGTGCTATTAGTGGGCCGTAAGGATTTCTACTTTGAACACCTGCACGACTTTCATATTTAAACCATAGTTTATAATATTTACCTGGTTCTGCTGGCAATGTATAGTTTAAGGTATTATTTGGTATTCTAGCAATAATCTGATCTTTTATGTCTTCCCAAATAGGTTCACCATACTGACTAGTAGGAAACTTAACTTCAGCCATAAATACTAATGTATAAGCATGACTGCTACTAATAGTATCTAAACGTTGTGCTAGTCCTGTACCTGGAGTTGGACTGCCAAACTCTTTAGCTACAAATTGTTGCCCTATCGCCCAAACTTTTACTGTTGATGTTGTTGTTCCTGCAACGTGATGCCAGTTTGTAGTTCCGAGACTAACTACAACATACTCTTTACCAGGAACAAATTTACCGTCAATATCTACACCAGTACCGAGGCCGCCATAGTATTGTGGCAGCGTGCTATTACTTAGCGAAGTTAGTCCGCTACCATATTGTGGATTTTTACTTAATTGAATAAAAATTGTTTCTAGTGCTGTTGTAAGTGTAATTACCTGTCCATCAGTTCCTACATCAGGAGGAAATGCCGTATCTACTTCCTCAATACTATTATCTGGTATAACGGAAATTGCTGAACTAAAATTTATGTCTTCATTTTTAGTAATTGTTTTTGCTGCGTCTAAATAGTCCGGAGGACTTGGATCGGGTGCAAGAGCACTCATTAAAGCATATCTAATATAGTACTGTCGTTCTGGTTGAAGCCCTACTATACTTGGTGATAAGTCTTCTGAGTCATAAATAATATTTGGTATTGTTTTAAGTAGTGAACCAACAGGAATATTTTGAAACTCACTGATCACATATGTTCCGTCTTTGCCAGTGGTTCCACTAGTTTGACTAATTATAGAGATCCAAATACCTGGTCTGTTAAGTATTCTACCAAAAGGAGCCTCAGCCTTACTAGCACTAAATGTTGTTATGGTGTTGGTGTTATCTAATAAAATTGCACCTAATTCTACAGTGCCTACTACACCAGTAATAACTATGTTTTTAGAGGCTGTTCCTGGCGTATCAGACTGTGCTGTAAAAGTCGCTGTTTTAGTAGCGCAGTGAGTTACTGGTAAACTTGCTAAATTGCCAGGTAACCTTAATTGGTTAAATTGAGTTCCATAACTATATCGTGGATCACTAGCTGCTTCGTTATAAATATTGTTTGTATTTGTAGCTGCGTCATAAATTCTAGGATTAGGATAATCTGAAATCCATACTTTTAATTTTTTGTAGTCGTCTCGTGGTACGTCAATACTGTTATTTATAAAAGAACCATTAACTTGTAATAATTTAGTAGTTTCAGTATCTCTAGGAGATGCAACCTCTAGTTCAAAACCTCTTGCACCTATACTAATTGAATTAGTACCTGGACTAATAGTATCTAGAGTAATAGAATTTGTAGCCGTAGAAAATTCATAGCCGTCACTGGTAATAAGCACTGTTCCTTCGTTAGGTGTACCTAAATCTCCTGGTGTGCCTGTGGCAACAGTTGGATTGTTAGTTTGATTTGCCGCACTAACAACAATCTTACGACTGTAGTTTCCTAAGTAGTCAACTGCTCTACATAAAATTCTATACTTTACTCCTGGTATAGTAATTCTAGCTCCAGTCAAACTAGTATCAAAAGTTGTAAGATCAAACTGTGTCAACCCTGTAGTTTCTACTACTTTTAACCAAGGATTATCAACAAAATTTGTTCTAACTCCATTTGCATCAAGAGCACTGCTAATATATCTATGTACCTTTTTAACTTCTGGTCCTGCTACCGGTAGTAAATCGTCTGCAGGCCAAAAATCTAGCGTATCTGGTTCTGTTGTTGCTATATATGCACCATTAAAATTTACCGGATCTTTGCCAGCATATGCACCGGCAATACCGGCTCCTTGTATTGCTGAAAATCCATCATTTTTATAGATTCTAATTTCAAAATGACTAAAGTCAGCAGGTAATGGATTTAATATAGGATTAAGTTCTAGGAACTTTCCAATACGGCGTACTCTTATTTCAGCTACTTCGTTATAATTCTTATCCTTACCTTGTACTTTATGAACATACCAATAATTTGTTCCATTAAGGGGTAGAGGAGTCCAGATACCAGTTGCACCTGTATCTGCTTTAAACCGTAATCTAAATTTCCAAATTTCGCCTTGCTTTACGTCAGGTATATCAATATAGTTTTGTGTAATAGGTACTTCAACTATTGTTAAATTACTTTCACTAGGATCTCCAGCTGCAACACCTGGACTGCCTGATGTTGAATTTGGATAGTCTTTTCCAGTAATATTATTAGCTATCCACGGGATTGGAACAATTGCATTAGAGCGTTGATCTAATCCATATTGACACTGTACGTGTGTAATGCCAGGAGATAATTTATTAGTATCTTTACCAAATAAACTAAAACTTATTCTTATTTTATATCTATAAGTTCCATCAGATATTAAATCTGCTACACTATCATCACTTATTACGCTAGTCACATACGGTACTTCTTGTATATTCCATCCAGAATCTACACGAGTACCTGGCGTAACATTAGTTTTAAATAAATCAGTTCCAGTTAGTGACGGATATGTCCAGTAAATATCTTCGGCATAATCAACTAAATTTATTTTAGCTTGTTTGTTGTTAGTCGGTTCTACAGAAACTACTAGTAAATCATTGGATACCATGTCAGTATATCCAAATAATACTAGATCATCTTCTTCGCAATCTACTATACCGCCTGTGCTACCAATAGAGGTTGTAAATATAACTTTTGAATACCAGTTACTAGCTAAATCAACGTTAAATGATCCGGTCCATACACCGTTTGGTCCTGATGAAGCAAATTGAATATAGCATAAATCACTGTCTGCATACATTACTTCATTTAATACTTCGTCTAGTCCACTACTATCACAATTAGCTCCGCCAGTAGTTCCAGTTAGTATAAATACATTTCCACGTTTAAATGGATGATAAGGATAAGGATTTGCAAAAAATAAGGTAACTATTCCATCTTTTCTAATAATTTTATTTACTGTAAAACCTGTTTTCTTTATTGTACGCTCTGATTCTTTTCCTTTGTTATTTGCACTTCTTATTTTTACAGAATAGTTCTTTAGTGTATCTATTTGAAACTCTTCTGTTAAATCAATGCCAATAGTATTTAGACTTGCAACATGTGCTGGTGGTGAAGGATATAGTGTGCTTGCTGGAGCACCATTGCCGTTTTCTGGAATGCGTAATTTAACTCTAGCAGTATGTATTCCCCACATTGGAACATCGTGTGTTACTCGCACTCTGTCGCCGCGATTACAAACTAAATACTCTATATCTGTATTTATAGTATAAAGTTCTCTGCGAAGTATTGCTTGTGCAAGATGCCATTTTGCGTGATCATAAACTAATAAATTATTAGTTATACCTGGTAGCGGAAAGCTTTCAAATAAAGCCGCTTCTTTTTTACCGCCGCTACCATCTTGATTATATCCTGCATTAAATACTACATTCTCTACTTCTTTGTAATCATATAGCGGACGATCATCATTATAAGTTACTCTAACTGCATGAGGCAATTCTGTTAGTACTCTTGTACTTTCAAATCCCCAAGTATTATGTGGACTAAAGTGCTGAACAATAGTGCTAGTATAGCTGTCATAAGTTACGGTCCATTTGCCGTCTATAAGCGCAGGACTACCTCTGCCAGCAGCGCATACGTCGCGTAATACTTCTAGTACACTACGTTGAGTAGCTACTACGGCATTAAATTTAAATTTTGGTCTAATTACTGGACTGCCAACTGCTACTCCATTTTTCTTATATTGTACAGAAACCATTGGAGTAGAACTTAACGTACTATCACTTCCTGTATATGTAGTGCTGGTCATGGTTACACTACTGTTATTTAGTGTACCGTCGCAATACCTGTACCACTCTTGAATTTTTTCTAGATTAACATACTTTTCTATTTCAGTAGTGTTAAAGTTTCCGCTGCTATCTAATAAATTGCAAGCTCTGCGAGGATTAGCCGGATGAGTAATTAGATATATAAATAATGCTGCAGGATTGTCTATTAAACCTGGTAGCCAGGTATTAGTACTATAATTATAATTAAAACCATAGGTTTGTACTATAGCATTGACACCTTCTACTTGTCCATTTAGAACTTTGTCAGCTTTTAGTTCGAAAGCGGATAGTGCTAGTTTACAATTTGGTGGATCTTTCCAAGGATCTTGCTGAGTAAATGCAGTATAGTTTAATAGTTGAACGGCATGGTAGTATCTAAACGCACTTGTGCTACCATCCGCAGAAACTGGATCATTACCACTCCAATTATATCTCCAGGCACGTAAAAATATTGGCCCCCTTCTGTAAGGAGAACCATCTTCAAATACTTTTTCATAGGTTACACTAAAAGCATCCTTTTTAGGCGAACCTTGACCAATAGTATTTAAATCATATAGATCAGTCCAAACACCTCCATCAGGACTAATTTGCCATCTAATACATACTTCTTCACCATTTAACGAAAATTGATCTCCTACACCTGCACCGGTTTTAGGGTCAGATGGTTTTACTCGTACTTTTCGTAAACCTTGTGGATAGTGTAATACCATATGTACACGAGTATAATCTTTTTCTCCGCCAGTTTTTACAGGAAAACTGTATTGTATAACATTTGGATGGCCGCTAGTACCTGAAACAGGTATTCCACTAAATCTATTGCTAGGATATTGTCCAGGATTTCCGTCGTCCCACTCTAATACTTTTTGTTCCCATCTTTGACTAATGTCGCCAGGGTATATATCTTTTAGTCCTTGTATTTCTAGTGCAGTATTATCAAGATCTCCACCAGGTGTAAATTTTCGTTCAAGTGTTTGTTGTTTTCTTACTTGCGTAAATTGACTTAAATCTAAGTTACCAATCTTAAAATCATATGTGGTAGGCGATCCGCTAACTCTCTCTATGTGCAGCGGTCCATATCCCCAACAAAGCAGCATGTTAAGATAGCTGTCTCGTTCATTTTGAAATATAGTAAAGTTTTGTGCGGCTAATGGAGGTGTAACTCGCATTCTTCCTAATATAATAGGAATTGCTTCATAAGCATTTGGACGATTTTGAGCACCACTTAATATCATTTGCTGCTCAGCTTGTCCAGGATCTTTCGTTTCATTTTTTGGAGGACGTATAGGAGCAATAGCATTAATCAATGCTCCTCCAATTATACTTACACCAGCTGTTAGTACTGAACCTAATAAAGTTTGCGTACTAAAAAATGCAACATTGGCACCGGTCATAGCTACACCAGCAGTAGCTACACCCATAGCTTGTCCGATAAAAGTAGCAACATAAGGTGCAGCAATAGCTACAGCTAATAGTAGTAGTAATCGTAGGCCACCGCCACCACCACCTTTAGCTACAGAACGTACCTCAATTTTATCTTCACTTGCTAAAATTAGACCAGGCCATAAGTGTTTTTCAATTATTTGACCATTAACAATAATTATTAGATTAGTTTCTAATTCTTTATTAATTTTCCAAGTTTCAACTATATTATCAGCTACTTCTTGCAATGTAGTACCTGGAGCAACAGGTAAAACATATGCTTGAGTTTTTAGTGGGTGTGGAGCAACAGTAAGTATGCTGCTAGTATTTTCGTTATACTTATAATAACCAAATACTCGTTTGTTCCAGTGTGTACTATCTAATCTCTCTATTACACTATCTTGATTTTCTCTAACATGTAAAAAACTATTTTTTTCTGGTGTAATAATTCCTACATGTGTTTGGCTACCAAACATATTAAAAGCAACTAGTGCACCTTCTTCTGGGGTATCTAGTTTAGTCCAACCTTCGCGATATCTACTAAATAATTCAGCTACACGATCGTGATCTGTTACAATATATTGATCATTAAAACTTGGAAGACCAATATTATATTCTTGCTTATATACAAGACGAGCTAAGCCCCAGCAGTCAATGCCGTTTGTATCTCTTCCGCCGTCTTTAAATGGTATACCAATATATTTATTTGACCACATTAGAATATTCCTAGAAAATAAGTTGGGCTAAATGTATATTGTGGAAAGGGTTCTCTATCATAATCAATCATGCTTAATTCCATGCCTACTTGATCTCTATTATATGTTATATTGCTAACATAAAAGGCTTCGAAAGAAACTTCTGCATGTGTAGGTGCGCTGCTTAATACTAATTCTATTTTAACTCTAGGGGGCCCATCTAATCTCCTAATTAGTGGAGTTAAGTATCTTGTAGCATTATAGATTGTTATACTAGCACGAGGAGCCCTACCCTCTGTTTCATCGGGTAATACAATATCTAATGGTAAGAAAATAAAAGGTTTTGAATCTGTTCCAATTACACCGTAAATTATGTCTTCGGCATTTACGGTCATATCAGTTTCTAAATCTACAATTAAATCTTCTGCGGGGGTACTTTTCTGTGCGATACTAGTATTTGTGCTATCTGGGTCGCCAATATTTATTAAACCTGTTAATGTTTGAGTCCAACCATCGCAGACTCTGGCAACTACTTTTGTTGGATCTAAAGGATCATAAAATGTAACTAATATTATTACATTGTCAATGCTATTAGGAGAGTAAAACTCCCTAATAGCATTTTGTGATAATGTTCCAATTCTACTCATGGTAATGCTTCCAAGGTTATTTTAACACTGTAATATCCTGGGCCGAGATAATTGAGTGTATAAAGTTCACCTTTGTTTTGTGGTACAATTCTAACTTCTAAGTTTTTCTCAATAACGCTTAGCTTATCATACTTATCTACTAGTGATGCTGGATTAGAAAACGGATTTCTAGGATGTGGTATGCTAAAACGTAAAACGCCTTTTAGAGTTTGTTTAACAAATGTTTCAAATATATCTACTTGAAAAGCATCCATAAAATAATCAACACTAAAAGTACTAACGGCATTACCCATGCGACGTTGTTTTGCAGGACCTTTATCCATCTCAGTTCTAGTAACTAATACCCCTGAGGTTTCTGTAAATCCTTTTTGTGGGTATTTGGGCAATTGAGTTGGCCAAGTAATATAAGCCATTACTATCTCCTAATTAAACTAGATCTTAAGCCAAACGTAGATTTAATAGCTTCTTGCGTAGTTCCACCACTTCTAGTAATATTTGGATTTACTGCTTCTCCTATTACTATGTCTATACGTTTATTACCCTTGCTATCTACTGTTTCTTTGGAATCTGCTTTCTCATTAGAGAAATTATTTACATTTACTTGAACAGAGCCAGATGAATTACCTTCAACACCTAGTACGCCGCTGCTATTTCTACGTAGTGGCATAATGGCCTCTGGTCCTGCTTCTCCCATTAATCCTAAACCATTTGCTGCTTTAAATAGTGTAGGCTGATTTACTAAGCTATTAGTAAACATTCCTCCACGAGCATAAGCTTGTACACCACGGTTAAATGCGCCGCCTTTTGCAAACACACCCCCATAGTATTGAGGAAAGGCTGCCGCATCGTAAACAGCACTATAACCACCAGTAGAACCACCAAATGCACCCATAAGAAACTTTCCAGCAGTAGTTATAAGTGATCCGGTCGGCGCTCCGCCCATGGCTTGTATAGCTTGTACTCGTACTGCATGCATTTGTAGTTGTAGCTCATAAACAGCTAAATTAGATATTAGGTTCTTTAACAAATCTTTGCCTGTCCACTTACCCGTCATCATCCAATCTACCATTGATTTAGCCATGCCATCAAACAAACCTTTCCAAGCATCGCTGTATGTTTTCATACGATTTGTAACCATGGCTTGATTATCAAGTATTTGAGTTTGAACACTGGCAGCTTTTCTAGCGGTTGCTTCAGCGGAATCTGCTGATTGTTTGCCAGCTTCATATCTTGCTCTGGTTAGTGCATCTACATCTCCGGTTTCACTTAGTGTACCTGCAGCTCTTTGACGCTCATACTCGCGATTAAATTCTTTTTGAATTTCTAATCTATTATTTTCTATATCTTTTAATTTATTTTGCAAGTCGAGGTCTATTTTCATTCTGTCTAATTTTCTAGTTTCTCTGTCTACTTCATCTTGAGTTAATAAATTAAGTGCTTGTTTATTGCCTAAAGTGGCTTTATCAGCATCTAAACTAAGCTGAGTAACTGCTTGTCTATCTCTAAACAATTGATTTTCTAAATCACGTTGAATTTGTACAGCTTGAACTTGCTCGTCATACTGCTTTAATACTAAGTCCCTGCGCGCTAATTCTTTGTTAGTTGCTTCGCCTAGTTCTTCAGCACTACGTTTTTGTTTTTGTGCTGCATCAGATGCAGCTAGAGCTTGTCTAGCAATGGCAATTGCTTGTCC
>Ga0172372_10008676_pt1 | contig 13360 bp, 9 predicted proteins | sample LakKiv5m_2_FD_114544 | JGI IMG/M metagenome (GOLD analysis project Ga0172372, IMG submission 114544) | Freshwater microbial communities from Kabuno Bay, South-Kivu, Congo - kab_092012_9.5m | ecosystem: Environmental > Aquatic > Freshwater > Lake | place: Democratic Republic of the Congo...
GACCCATCTCTCGCGCTGCTCTCGGCCGATGGTTTCGATCCGCTCCCCGTCACGGTCGATCACGCAGCCCGTTCGCTCACCCTGCCCGCCTTGCACGAAGATCCCTTCGACCGACTGCTCGTGACCCAGGCGATCGCGGAAGGGTTGGTGATGTTGACGAGGGACGGGGTAATCCGGGATTATCCGCCTGCCGTCATGCGGGCGTGAGTCTGGAATCTCACACCGCACCATCATCCCGTCGCCCAAAAATCGCCGAGCCCACCCGCACCATCGTCGCGCCCTCTTCAATCGCGATGCGGCAGTCGTGACTCATGCCCATCGAGAGCTCGGGCAAGGATACGCCGTGCTCCCGCGCGAGTTCGTCTCGCAATCGCCTCAGGGCGGCGAAGTGCGGCCGCACCCGTTCGGGATCGTCCTCGAAGGGAGGCACGGTCATGAGTCCGCGCACGTCGAGATGCGGCAGCCTCAGAATTTCCGCGAAGGCGACCTTCACCACCCCGACGGGAAAACCGAACTTCGCCTCGTCGCTCGCCACGTTCACCTGCAGGAGGATCCGGACGATCAGCCCGAGCTCGCCGGCGATCCGGCTGAGATCGCGCGCGAGATCCAGCGAATCGACGCTGTGGATCAGCGCGCAGACCGGCAGCAGTTTGCGGATCTTGTTGCTCTGGAGGTGGCCGATGAGATGCCATTCGAGACCGGCCGGTGCTTCGGAAATCTTCGCGAGCATCTCCTGCACCTTGTTCTCGCCGAAGATCCTCTGTCCCGCGCGGGCAAGCTCGGCGACGTCGGATGCAGGCCAGGTCTTCGAGACGGCGACGAGGGTAACGGACTCCGGATCGCGTCCCGCCCCCCGCGCCGCGTCGGCGAGTTCGGCACGGACTTGGAAACGATTGTCGGCAAGGCTCATGAATCAGCAAAGGAACGGAGGAGGTCGCCGCCCATTCTCACGATGCGCCATTCCGGGAGAATTTCACCCCCGACCCGCTCGTAGAGATCGATCGCATGCTGGTTCCAATCGAGCACGGACCATTCGTAGCGCCCCGCCCCGCGCGCGTGTGCGATGGCTCCGACCGCTTTGAGCAGCGCCTTGCCATACCCCTTGCCGCGATGAGCTGGACGCACGTAGAGGTCTTCGAGCCAGATTCCGGCGCGACCGACAAAGGTGGAGAAGGTCGAAAAGTAGACCGCGTAGCCCACCAGGCGCCCGTCTTCCTCGGCCAGGAGCGCCTCCGCCGCAGGCGATTCGCCGAAAAGGCTTTCCTGATAATCCGCCTCGGTCGCGGTCACAAGGTGGGTAAGTCGCTCAAATTCAGCAAGCTCACGGATCATCGCCAGCAATTCCGGAAGGTCATCGGGCCGGACTGGACGAAGCCGGAAGAAATCGTTGGAGAATTCGCTCATTTTCTCTTCTTAAAAATTAGACTTGGCACGGGCACTGCTTTTCTCCCTTTTGTCAGACGGTCCCAGACCGCATGGCAAAGGGTTGAAACCAAAACGGCAACCCGGTTGACCACAAGTCTTTTGCAGGTTTTACGGGGGTTTTTCCTGCGCTGGTCAACCGGGTTGTTCGTTCCCTAATCGAAGTGCCCTCTTTTCGACTGACGGCGGGTCACCCAATGGACCAACCCACCCGGCTCCCCCCGTCTCGCCTTCCGGATTACGATTGGGCGAACGTTAGGGAGGCCCAATTGGTTCAGTGCAACTGCCGCGCGATAACGTTCATTGCGGGAGAGTCGAAGCTGCCGCACCTTTGGGCAGGATGATTGGATTTCTCAGACAGAGAATGCCGCACCCGGCAGGTTTCCTCCTCGGCGTCTCGCTGGTGGGGATCGCCTCGGTGGGCGCAGAGGAAACGACGGGGGCGAAGAATGCCGAGACATCGGTGAACTTTACCCCTGCCCAGATCGAATTTTTCGAAACCAAGGTTCGGCCGTTGCTTGCGGAAAGCTGCCTCGATTGCCACACCGGCAAGAAATCCAAAGTCGGCCTCGAGTTAAATCATCGGGAGGGCTGGCTCGTCGGCAGCGACTATCGCAAGGTCATCGACCTGAAAGAACCCGCCAAGAGCGTCCTGATCCGCGCGGTTTCCCATTCCGGCGAGAAAGGCATCCCCTCGATGCCGGAAAGGGGAGACAAACTCTCCCCCGAGTCGGTGGCCACCCTCAGCGAATGGATCGCAATGGGCCTGCCCTGGCCGGCCGAAAAGGCGATCTCGGACGCCGTGAACGATCCTCGGCAGCACTGGTCCTTTCGACCCGTCAAACCGGTTCCCCTGCCTGCCGATGCCGGACACCCGATCGACCATTTCATCCGCAAGGCCCAGACCACCGCCGGAGTCGTGGCCGCCCCCCGGGCCGACCGGGCCACCCTCCATCGCAGGCTGCATTTCGATCTTCTGGGTCTCCCGCCGAAATATGAGGATCTGAAACGTTTCGTCGAGGACCCGCGCCCCGACGAAGAAGCTTACAATGCGCTCGTCGACCAGCTTCTCGACTCGCCCCACTACGGCGAGCGCTGGGCCCGTCTCTGGATGGACATCGCCCGCTATGCCGACACCAAGGGATACGAGGGAGCGGGACGCGAGCGCCGCTTCATCTACAGCTACACCTACCGCGATTGGCTGATCAAGGCCTTCAACGAGGATCTCCCTTATGACAAGTTCCTCCTCTATCAACTCGCCGGAGAACAACTCGTCGACACCAACGGCCCCGACAAACGACACCTCGCCGCCCTCGGCTTCCTTTCCCTGAGCAAAAACGGCAGTCAGGATGAAATCCTCGACGACCGTATCGACACCACCTTCCGCGGGACCATGGCTCTCACCGTCTCCTGCGCGAAGTGCCACGATCACAAGTTCGACCCCGTCTCCACGAGGGAATACTACAGCCTCTACGGCGTCTTCCTGAATTCCCTGGCAGTCGACACACCCACCATCGGCGAGCCGAAACCTGGTCCTGAATACGACGCCTACCTCAAGGGACTGGCCGAAAAGCAGAAGAAGATCGACGATTTCCTCAACCCCGTCCTCGAAAGACTCCGGAAAGAAAACCCCACCCTCGCCAACAACCCGGGTGCCCTCATGGGGAAGGTCGACCGCGAAGAAAGACGCAAGCTGACCAATCTCGAAGGCGAACGAGACAAGTTCATCGCAGACTCCGGAATGGAGCCTGACAAGGCACTCGTCCTGCGGGATCGCGAGAAACCCATCAACCAGCATGTCTTCATCCGCGGCAATCCCGGACGTCCCGGTGAACTCGCCCCGCGCCAGTTCCTCTCCATCGCTTCGGAGAACGGAGCCGTGAAGCCGTTCGAGAAAGGCAGCGGCCGCCTTGAAATGGCGCAGTCCATCGTCCATCCGGCGAATCCCCTCACCGGCCGGAACCTCGTCAACCGCGTCTGGATGTGGCACTTTGGCGAAGGCATCGTCCGCACCGTCGACGATTTCGGAATCCAGGGCGAACGCCCCGACCACCCCGAGCTGATCGACTGGCTCGCGCACTGGTTTCTCGAGAACGGTTCCTCGTTGAAAAAGCTCCACCGTCTCATCCTCACCTCCGAGACCTGGAAACAACAGTCGTCCAATCCCAGGGCGACCGAGAACATGCTTGTCGACGCCGAGAATCGACTCCTCTGGAAGTTCAAGAAGAAACGCCTTGAGCTCGAACAGATGCGCGATGGCATGCTCGATGTTTCGCAAAATCTCGACCGGGCCATGTTCGGTCGCCCGGTCGAAATCCTCGATCCGGGTTACAAGAACCGCCGCTCCGTCTACGCCTTCATCGACCGGCAGAACCTGAGTCCCACTTTCCGCAATTTCGACTTCTCGAATCCCCAGGAGACCACCGGCATGCGTCAGAAAACGACCATCCCGATGCAGGCGCTCTTCACCCTGAACAATTCGTTTGTCATGGATCAGGCCCAAATCCTCGCAGAGAAGACAGAAGCGAATCCTGACCGGATCGCCGCCCTCCATCGAGCGGTCTTTGCGAGAGATCCCTCCGAGTCCGACCGTCTGCTCGCCGAAAGTTTTATTGCCGCCTTCGAGGGGGATGTCTCCGCGGTGGGCAGACGCCAGACCAACACGGAATGGAGCTACGGATGGGGCGACATCGATCCCGCGACCAAGAAGGTCGTCTTCCATCCCTTCGAGCACTGGATCAAGAATGTCTGGCAGGTGGGCAAGGAACGTCCTCTCAAGAACGATCCGCTCAGCTACCTCTTCGCCGACAACAACGGCAGCGCCCATCCGGGCCACACCGCGCGCGAGAGCCTCATCTACGAATGGCGCGCCCCCGATGATCTCGTCGTCGCCGTCGGTGGCGAGATATTCCGCCCGACTGCGGGCAAGGGCAACGGCGTCCGTGTGAAAGTCGCCACCACGAAGGACGGCGTCATCTACGATCAAATCCTCGTTCCCGCAAAGGACAAGATGGCCGTGAATCTCGCCGAGGTGAAGATCACCAAAAACGAGTGCCTCTACTTCATCGTCGATCCTCACGAAAAGGACTCGTCTTTCGACTCGATCCGATGGAACCCGCAGATCACCGACCTCGGCGGCCGCTGGCCGCGCTGGGGCATGGCCGAGTCGTATTCCGGCCCAGCGACTCCCGCTTCGACCTGGGGCGCCTATGCGCACGCCCTTCTCAACACGAACCGGTTCCTGTTCATCGATTGATTCCCGTGGTTCGTGCCCCCACACCCGTGACTTCTGACTCATGACTCCTCCCCCTCTCTCCCGACGTTCCTTCCTTCACCGCACCGGCATGGGCATGGGTGCCCTCGGGCTCGGTCCACTCCTTTCGCAATTGAAGGCGGGCGACCGTTCCCTCAATCCCCTCGCCCCCGGGAAGACCCATTTTCCCGCCCGGGCCAAACGCGTCATCCACATCTTCGCGAATGGCGGCCCCTCGCAGGTCGATTCCTTCGACTACAAACCCGCCCTCGCCAAATACGACGGCAAGGAAATGCCCGGCGAGTCGCTCAAGACCGAACGCAAGACCGGCACGCTGATGAAGTCGAGTTTTTCCTTCAAACAGCGCGGGCAGTGCGGGATTTGGGCGAGTGATCTTTTTCCCATGGTCGCCGACATGGCCGACGACCTCTGCATCATCAACTCGATGCACGCCAACGTCCCCAACCACGAGCCCTCGCTGATGCTCATGAACACGGGCGCCGAACGAGTCAATCTCGTTCGGCCGAGCATGGGCAGCTGGGTCACCTACGGGCTCGGCACGGAGAACGAAAACCTGCCCGGCTTCGTCTCGCTCTGTCCCGGTGGAGTGCCCATCGTCGAAACGCAGAACTGGCGCTCGGCCTTCCTTCCCGGCGCTTACCAGGGCGCCCACATCGACACGAAAAACACCCAGGTCGCCAAACTGATCCCCGACATCCGCAATCCGCGCATGACGATGGACCTGCAGCGGCGCCAGCTCGACCTCATCCAGGAGATGAATCATCAGGACATGGCCGCCAGCGGCTTCGACGCCGACGCCGAGGCTCGCATCCACTCCCTCGAGCTCGCCTACAAGATGCAGATGGAGGCCACCGACGTCTTCAACGTCGAGCGCGAGCCCGCCCACGTGCGTGAACTCTATGGCGACACCCTGCACGGGCGCCAGATGCTCATCGCCCGCCGCCTCATCGAGCGCGGCGTGCGTTTTGTGCAGGTCTGGCACGGTGCAGGACAGCCTTGGGACAGTCACAACGAGATCTCGCGGGAGCACGGCCGCCTCGCCGGTGAAGCCGATCGTCCCATCGCTGCCCTCCTCGCCGACCTCAAACAGCGCGGCCTTCTCGAGGATACCCTCGTGATCTGGGGCGGTGAATTCGGACGCACCCCCACTGTCGAACTGCCCACCCCGGGAGCGAACGACGCCAACACCAAGCTTGGACGCGACCACAATCACCACGGTTTCACCATGTGGATGGCAGGCGGGGGCGTGAGGGGCGGCTTTCAGTATGGGAAGACCGACGAGTTCGGATTCAAGGCGGTCGAAAATCCCGTGCACGTCCACGATCTCCACGCCACCATCCTCCATCTCCTCGGCTTCGATCACGAGAAACTCACCTACCGCTACGCCGGCCGCGATTTCCGTCTCACCGACGTCCACGGTCACGTCGTGAAGGATCTCATCGCCTGAAGTGCGCCCCCGCCCCGGACGGCACGAGAGGTGCGCGAAGTTTGCGTGGAAAAGGAATCGCGCTCGCATCCCGGCGATGCGCGTTCATGATGCGACATGAATTTCGGTTTCGTCTCGACTCGTTTCGCCGGCACCGACGGGGTGTCACTCGAATCGATGAAATGGGCTGAAGTTCTTCAGCGTGCCGGACACCGCTGCCACTGGTTTTCCGGCCTCAGTGACCGGCCCACCGAAGTGGCGCAGGTCGATCCCGAGGCCCACTTCGGCCATCCCAGGATCGAAGCACTTCAGGAACGCCTTTGGAATCGGGACACCCTCGGTGCAGAGGTGCTAGAGGAAGTCGCCGTCCTGCGCAGGTCGCTCGGCGAGTCGCTCGACACGTTTGTGAACCGTTTCTCCATCGATGTGCTCATCCCGGAAAATGCGATCACCATCCCGATGCATGTCCCGCTCGGACTCGCTCTCGCCGACTTCATCCGTCGCCACGACTTCCCGACCCTCGCCCACCATCACGATTTTTACTGGGAACGGGATCGCTTCACCGGGCATGCCGTTCGTCCTTGGCTCGACGAGGCGTTTCCGCCCCGACATCCCACCCTCGTCCATGCGGTGATCCATTCGGGGGCGGCCCACGATTTGCGAGATCGGTTCGGTCTCGATGCCATCGTTGTCCCGAACGTCATGGATTTCGCTTCCCAACCTCCTCCGTTGCTTTGCTCCGCCGACTCCGTGCGAGCGAAAATCGGGCTCTTTCCCGGCGACCGGCTCATTCTCCAACCCACCCGCGTTGTCCCCCGAAAGGGCATCGAACTCGCCATCGAACTCGTTCACCGCCTCGGAGACCCACGGAACCGACTCGTCGTCTCCCACGAGGCCGGCGACGAGGGCCTCGCCTACCGGGACCGGCTCATCGAACTCGCCGGGGAAAAAGCAGTTGACCTGCGTTTCCTCGATCCGCAGGCGGCGGGATCACCGACTCTCGCCGAGCTTTATCAGCTCGCCGCGCTCGTCACCTTTCCGAGTCTTTTCGAAGGATTCGGCAATGCCCTCCTCGAGGCGGTCTGGTTCGGCAAGCCCGTCCTCGTGAACCGGTATCCCGTTTTCAAGACCGACATCGAACCGTGTGGTTTCGACTTCATCGGCATCGATGGAGCGATCGACGATCCAGCGGTCGCCACGGCCGCCGCCATTCTCGCCGATCCATCCGCCGCCGTCGCCGCCGCGGACAAAAACTACGCGATCGCCGCGGCCCATTTCAGCTACGAGATCGTCGAGACCCGCCTCGGCAAGCTGCTTGCGCGGCTCGAGCTTTCCCTTTGAGGCTCACTTCGCCGGCACCGGCATCACCACCGCCGAAGCAAAGGCAACCGGCTCTCCCGAAAAGGGCGTCGCGAAAAGCACGGAGCGCCCCGCGAGGGGAAAGAGCAGTTCCACCCGGAAAGCCTTGTATTCGAGAAGGGGCGGGTCAGGGCGTTCCCCCCCGTCCTTCCAGGCGCGGCCCGAGACGATCCAATGCTGGCGCTCCGGTCGCACCGAGAGCTCCAGTTGTTGCATCTCCGAGGGATCGTGCGGAAATGGCCGGCGCACGAGCACCTCGCCCCGGCGCACCAGCTCCACCTCCTGCCGCACCGGCACGAGGCGGAGTTGGAAACCGTTCTTACCATAGAGCCCGACTCCAAAACGCGACCGGAGCCGATCGCCGCCAGGGGCACGACCCGAGGCCATGATCGTTGCTCCCTTTTCCCGGACCTCCGGCCCGAACTCAAGCCAGGCATCAACAAGCGGCTCTGGCGTGGAGAGCAGTTTCTTTACCTTCCCGTCGACTGACCACGATCCCTTCACAACCGTGGCTCCCTCCGGGATCGATGCGTCCCGACCGCTGGCAATCTCCAGCCTTGCAAGCTCCATCGGGGACGACGGAGCAGGAACCACCTCGCCCTTCCCTGTCTCCTTCTTCGTCTCCGCGGCAAGAAGAAAACACGAGACCAGGCCAGTTCCCATGAAAAGGGCCGGGAAACGCTCTTTCGCCTTCATTCCCTTCGGATCGCGTCCATGAGATGACCCCGCAGAACGAAGCGCGCAGCCGCGGCGCAGAAAAGAAGACCACCGACCAGGACCGCTCCATTGATCACGGCGAGAAGCCCCCAGGGCAGCGGCGCGGAGCCGCCCGTGAGTTTCGGCAGCACCGCGAGGATCGCGGCGCCTAGACCGACGACGACTCCTGACAAATGCAGAAACCAATGCTCTGATAAAACCATTCCGGAGAGAGACCGGCGGGTGAAACCCATCGCCTGCATCACCCCGAGCTGGCCGCGGCGCTCCATGACATTTCTTCCCACGAGGATGGCGAGACCGAGCGTTCCGAGGAATAGGCCGAGCCCGCCGAGGGTGGAAAAGATCGAGAGGTAGGTGTTCTGCACCGCGTTGAATTCGTTGAGGCGGTCTGCGGCGGGACGCATCTCGAGCCCGAGGTCGCCGAACATGCGGGTGAGGTGCGAGGCGACGGGCGCGAGCGTTTCCGGATCAGCCCCGGCCCCGGCCCCGTCGAGAAGGAAAAAGCGGTAGCCGCCCGCGTCGGGAAAAAAGCGGATGAACTCGGCCTCGTCGATGATAAGACTGCCCTGAAGAATCGAGGTCTCGAGGAACCCCACGAGACGCACCGCAAAAGCCTGACCCGAAACCGTCTCGTAGCGGACCGTGTCGCCGACTTTCTTCCGGAGGGCGTAAACGGCGGTATTCTGATCGATGATTCCGCGGATCACGGGAATGCCATCCTCATCCGGATCGTCTCCGGAGAGAGTGCGCCACGGGCTTTGGCCGTTCGGCGGCGGACTCGCCTGAGCGGTGAAATGAAATGGGGAAAGTCGGGCGATCTTTTCGACACCGACGCCCATGAGGCGGGGGCGCTGGGCGCGATTGAGATTGAGACAGCTCGCATCGTCGCCGTTGCTCACCCGCATCGGCAGGATTGAAAAGTCGCCCTTGAGCGCGTCGAATCCGAACTTCTTGCGTCCCTCGGCTCCATCGAGATCCTCGTAGACCGGGAGGGTCGATTCACCGACAAACGCGAAACCACCCGTGCCCGATCCGCGACGCTCCGCTCCGCGCGCGCCGTCGAGGCGGAAGGAATTGATCGCGGTGACCATGAAGACGCCCGCCGCCATCAGTCCGATCACGGCGAGGCTTCGTCCGCGGCGGCGCACGGTGTGCTGGCGTCCGAGGGCGCCGAGCGACGAAAGCACCTGCGAAGGACGAAGGAACCGGCGGATGAGAATCGAGCAAAGAGCCACTCCGGCGATCGTGATGAGGAAACCCGCTCCGAAAAAGAGTCCCTGCTCGGCCATGGTGCCGGGCACCTTCGGTGCGAAGAGACAACCGAGGGCGCCGATCAAGCCACCCCAGAGGCCGAAGACATCGCGCTTGCGGCGGCCCGAGGTCGAAGACGTTTCATCCGCCATCCCGGAAATGAGCGCACTCGGCTGCACCGCGGTGACGCGACGGCTCGCGAACCAGACGACCGCGAGCGCCACGATCACGGTGATCGCGAAGGCGATCACAAGCGAGGCGGGCTTCAGGAAATAGACAAATTCCATGCCGGCGGCGGCATCCTGCCACACACCCGACATGCCGTGGAGGGCGAGGCGGGTGTAGACATACCCTCCGAGCAGGCCGAGGGCCGCCCCCACGATAGAAAGGACGAGAGCCTCGACGAGGAAAAGACGACGGACGCGTTTCCGCGTGAAGCCGAGGGCGAGGAGCAAGCCGATCTGGGTGGCGCGCTGTTCGATCCCGAAGACAAAGACCAATCCCGCGAGGACGAGGGCCGCGACGATGAGGAAAAAACTCATGCTCGCGAAGAGCGCCCCGAAGTCGAACGAACCCGCCACGGCGGCGGCGGCCTCGGCGGGGAGATCGCGCGAAGCCATGCCGAGATCGGTGAGCTTGAGCTGCGTCCGCAACTGATCGGCGAGGGGTTTTTCAGGGTTCGTCAGGGTGAATCGCACCGCGGTGGCGGCGCCGAAGCGGTTCGACCACATCGCGCGCGCGGCGGCGAGGGAGACGAAAGCCTTCGGGGTCGTTTTGTGGGCATCCCAGTAGTCGTCGTCCTTCTGCCGGATGCGATCTCGGTCGATGGGGATGCCGGGCTCCCAATCATCGAGGCCGTCGACGTCGAAGATGCCGGGGAACTCCGGCGTCCAGGTGCGATCCCACCCATTTTGCTCGAGCGGGGCGATCCCCGCGACGGTGAACTTCCGCTGTTGCTCGACGAGAGCACGACCCGCTCCGACGACGTTGTAGGTGAGCGTGATGGTGTCGCCTTCCTTCGCGGCGAGGTCCTCGGCGAGCCAATCAGAAAGGAGGATCTCGTCATCGCCGAGTTCGCCCGTAACGATGCCATTGAGGGCAGGCCCGACACCCGTGACCATGGAATAAGGCGTGCCTCGCTGCGCCGGCGCCTTCGCGATGTCGGTAGCGAGATAGGTGAGGACGGGCGCGCTCGCCGAGGAAATCGCTTCCAGCGCCTTCACGAGGACGCCGTCAAAAAACACCCGCGAGCTGATCATCTGCCGCACGCCACCTTCGCCCGCGGGAGCGACGGTGAGCTGGAGATCCTCGAGCTGCCACGATGATTCGACCGCTTCGGAAAAGGCGACGGCATCGAGGGAACGGCCGCCGAGGAGGAGATTGGCGCGATTGCTCTGCTCGATCACCGTTTCCAGCCGTTCACGGCGGACAAAAAGCGTCGCGGGCGGGACCTGCTCGGACTTCAGCGAATAACCGCCGAATTGTTCGTTGTCGAGAATGGTGGTGACCTCGGCGGTGAAGGGCGTGGTTTGTTCGGACTCGCCCGAGAGCGGGGCATCTTTCGATAGCGCGCCGGGCACTTCGAGACGCACGACGAGGGTGTCGCCGATCTTCGCCCCGATGCGGTCGGCGAGAGGACGGTTGATGGCGATGAACCGATCATCCTCGAAGCCTTCGGGCGCAGTCCGGGCGAGGGAGAGTTTCCAGAAGCGCTCGTCGACCCCGACGATCTGGATGCGGTTGACGCGGCGACCTCCTTCGCGGCTCGCGGCGGTGCCTTCGATCTGGAGAATGGGGGCGACGAGGGCGTCGTTGCCCAGTTTCGTGGCGACCTGATCAGCAAGCGAAGCGGTGAAAAAGCGTTCGCCTCCGAGAAAGACCGGGCCGATCCCCGAGAGCCGCGCCTCGGCGTTGCGACGGAGGCTTTCCTTCACCGAATCGCCGACGACGAGGGCTCCGCTGAGGATCGCCGAAGTCAGCGCCACCCCCGCGAGCACGGAACGATTCACCCACCGGTAGTGGAAGAGCGAGCTGAGGATGAGACGGAGGGAGGTCATGGGACAAGAGTGACGAGTCACGAGGCCGTTTCCAATTTGCCGCGATGCAACACCCGCACCGATCCGAGCGTCGCGGCGAGGGCGCGGTCGTGGGTGACGACGATGAGGGCGAGGCCCTCGGATTCGTTGAGCTCGGCAAGCAGTTCCATGAGACGCTTCGCGTTGTCCTCGTCAAGGGCGCCGGTCGGCTCGTCGGCGAGGAGGAGACGTGGAGAATTGATCAGCGAACGCACGATGGCGACGCGCTGGCGTTCGCCGCCGGAGAGCTGCGAGGGGAGCCGGTCGAGCTTGTCACCGAGCCCGACGCGGTCGAAGAGTCGCTTGGCCCGGTCGGCGGCTTCGACGGGATTTGGCCGCTTTGTCAGGGCGAGCGTCGGGACGAGGACGTTTTCCAGCGAGGTGCACTGCGGGAGAAGGTGGTGCATCTGGAAGATGAAGCCGATCTTCTCCGAGCGGATCCGCGCGACGGCGTCCTCGTTCAAACCAGCGGTATTGATGCCATCGACGATGACGCGTCCCTCCGACGGGGCATCGAGCGTGCCGAGGAGATTGAGCAGGGTGCTCTTCCCGCAGCCCGAGGGACCAACGATGGCGAAGCGCTCACCCGCGCTCACGACGAGATCAAGCCCGTCGAGGATGCGGCGTTCGGGGGCGCTTTCGTACCATTTGGTGACGCCGCGCAGTTCCAGGATCGAATTCGTCTCGTCAGGCATTGCCCGAAGTTTCGGCGTTCCCAGGGGTTGCTTCAAGTGGGGAATGACGTAGGCGGCGAAAGCGGGGCGTATATATTCTCGCTTCTGCGATGAGCGGATCACTCTGCCATCAACCCTTTCACGCGGGCCTCGATCGCCTTCACCCGCTCAAGCATAGACAGTGAGTTTGATCCACGTCACGCTCCAACCCGCATCGGTCTTCTTGAGCTCGGCCGACGCGGTCGCTCCGTGCGGCCAGGGTCCCCACCAGCAGCGGGCGAGCGCGAGGTTTCCCTCTTCACTGTATCCGGGCAGCCAGGGCGAGGCCCAGGCGACCGCTTTCGGGTGGATCCGATTCAGGGTCTCCCATTCGGATTCTCCTGAGTGCGCCGCGATGTCTCCGATGAAAACGGGCGGTTTTACGCTCAGGCCGGCGAATGAGGTTTCGATGCCGTCGAATTTCGATCCGGGCTTCATGTTCCGTTCGCGAATTGCCCGAACCAGTTCCGCCACGAGTTCGTGGTCGCCGGCATCGGTGATCATCTGGTCTTGCAACATGCCCGTCTTCTCCGGGGATCGAACGTCAAGCAAAATGACCGAATCGTCTTTGAGTCGGTCGACCCAGACGAAATCGGGGGATCTGAGAAGAGCGCCGAGAAATGCGGCGATGACGGCGGCGTCTTGGTCGGATGGAGCGCCCAAGCCGGTATAGACCACACTCGTCAGTCCGAGGGCGATGAATTGTCGGCGAGACTTCGAGGTCATGGGGCCATTTTGACCAGATTGAAATGTCAGAGCAAGGAGGAACGATGCGAAGAATAGGCGCATGGAGTCGGAAGCCGTCGCCGCTTCCGCCACGGTCCGGTCACTCCGCCAACAACTCCTTCACCCGAGCTTCGATCGCCTTGGACCAAATGTCGTAACCCTTTTCATTGGGGTGGAGCAGGTCGGGCATGATCTCTTTCGAAAGGGTGCCGTCGGCTTCGAGGAAGTCCCGGTTGATGTCCATGAAGAACACAGTCTTCCCGTCATCGAGCTTGGCGATGAGCTCGTTTGTCGCCTCATTCTGCTGGCGCATCTTGTCCTCGGGAGTGGCTCCGCGGGGGAAGATCGCGAGGAGGAGGATCTTCATCTGCGGTTGCTTTTCCTTGAGCACTCTCAC
>Ga0172372_10008677_pt1 | contig 13356 bp, 15 predicted proteins | sample LakKiv5m_2_FD_114544 | JGI IMG/M metagenome (GOLD analysis project Ga0172372, IMG submission 114544) | Freshwater microbial communities from Kabuno Bay, South-Kivu, Congo - kab_092012_9.5m | ecosystem: Environmental > Aquatic > Freshwater > Lake | place: Democratic Republic of the Congo...
GTATGGGTTTGGTTGATCTGAACGATCGCACCAGGCCAAATGGCACGAAGCTCTTGGGCGCAGAAAAACCGTGTCAGACTGCCGCGCGCATCTCCTAAAGGCTGGAGCTCTACGAGCTGAAGCCTCTGCAGAGGCAACTCTTGGATCTGAAAACGGCTCATCGGATGGAAAGAAACCCCTCCAGATCTTCCCTGCATAACTTGGCCACATTCTCTCCTTCCTGATGCTTTCGGTACCATTTCATCGTTCGGACCACGGCCTCCTCCAAGGCCCAAACCGGCTGGATTCCCAACACCTGAATTGCTTTTTGATTGTTCAGGGAAAGGGTTTTGGCCTCATGCGGGCCAGCCTCGCCTTCGCACCATCGGATCTCGCCCACCCCAAACGCATCTTTTGCCAGCTGAACCACTTTGCGGACTTTGATGTTTTGATCCAGCGGCGGACCAAAATTATAATTCCCGGCTAAGGAAGGGTTGTGAAACAGTGCCTCGGCAAGATGAAGGTAAGCGGCGAGCGGCTCCAGGACGTGCTGCCATGGCCGCGTCGCCTCGGGATTTCGAACGACAAGTGGTTTCCCCTGCCCCCAAGCCTTTACTGCATCGGGGAGAATCCGGTCTTGGGACCAGTCTCCACCCCCGATCACGTTGCCCGCCCGAGCCGCGGCCAAGGCAACTCCCCTTTCCTGGAAGAAGGAATCGCGATAACAAGCAATCACCATCTCTGCGGCAGACTTGCTCGCGCTGTAGGGATCGCGGCCGCCTAACGGATCATCTTCTCGGAAGGGCTGGCCTGATTCGAGATTTCGGTAAACTTTATCGGTGGTCACGGCAACCACCACCCGCACTGTTTTCACCGCCCGAATAGCCTCCAAAACATTCGCCGTTCCCATGACATTGGTTCTGAAAGTTTCCAAGGGATCCTCATAGCTGGGTCTGACCAAAGCCTGAGCGGCGAGATGAAAAACAACGTCAGGCTTAAAATCATGGATAGACCTCTGAACAGCGTGCGCATGTCGGATATCGACAATCTGGTGGTCCAGCTGGTCTTGGAGGCCCAGAAGTTCAAAGAGGGACGGATTCGTGGGAGCCGGCAGGGAGCATCCACAGGCCTTTGCCCCCAGCTGGCGAAGCCAAAAAGTCAACCAAGCGCCCTTGAAACCCGTATGGCCGCTGAGCCAAACCTTGCGGTCTTTCCAAAATGCGGGATCCGGATGGGGTGCTTTTAGTCCCAAAGTTTCCAAGGGGCCTTACCAGCGGCCCATAGCTCTTCTAGGTGGTTCTTGTCCCTCAGGGTATCCATCGGCTGCCAAAAACCCCGGTGCTCGAAACCCATCATCTGGCCCTTGGCCGCCAGTTTGACCATGGTATCGCCCTCCCAGCTGGTGGCGTCCCCTGGAATCAACTTCAGAACCTTGGGGGAGAGCACAAAGAAGCCGCCGTTGATCCAGCCACCGTCCCCTTTTGGTTTTTCCAGGAATTGGTCAACTTTGCCCGCAACGTTTTTTTCCAGCGCCCCGTATCGGCCAGGAGGTTGTACCGCGGTCACGGTGGCCATTTTCCCATGGCCCTGGTGATATTGAATCAGGGCCCGGATATTTAGATCGGCAAGGCCATCCCCGTAAGTAAAACAAAAGGCATCGGTGTTTTTAAGATAGGCTCCCACCCTCTTTAATCTTCCGCCCGTCATGGAGTTTTCCCCGGTGTCGACCAAGGTGACCGTCCACGGTTCGGCCTTCTTTTGGTGGACTTTCATCTCGTTCTTTTTCATGTCAAAGGTGACGTCCGACATATGCAGAAAATAGTTGGCGAAATATTCCTTGATCAAATAGCCCTTGTAGCCGCAACAAATCACAAATTCATGCACCCCGTGGTATGAGTATGTTTTCATGATATGCCAAAGGATGGGTTTGCCGCCGATTTCAATCATGGGTTTCGGCTTGAGATGTGTTTCTTCGGAGATTCTTGTCCCGAGACCACCAGAGAGTATAACTGCTTTCATAGTTTTTATGATCTCCCCAATGAATGGGTAGAGGGCCTCATATGCCGATCTTCCATCCTGAAATCACCGGAATCGGCAAATCTTTGAATGGCTTCAAGGATTTCCGCATGACGTCTCGGCGTCCATTCACTTATCCACTTCTCGTATACCTTGGAAGTAAATTGGTTATCATAACCTCCCAGGTCGGCGATTGTCTTTTCGTAATCCCTGAAGAAAAGATTTTCTGTGTTATAAATATTTTTCATGAAATAATATTCATAAATATCTTTTTTTGAAGCCTTGTGATGGAATGTCTGTGGATTCATTAATAATTTTTTGTAATGCCCTATGCTTTCGGCATGAAGATTAAAAGAGTATGCAATATGCGGGTTGTTTTGAGAAGCGTTGATTACGGGAATGCCAAGCAGGGCATACTCGAAAGCAATCGTACCGTAGACCGTCAAGGCCAGATTAATACCCTCTGAGATGATTTGGTGGTGGGAGGAGTCAGGAGGCAGCAATGTAATATTCGGGTATCGGCGAAGAAAGGACTCGATAACTTCCATGGTCCCCGGGAGATAGTCTGGATGGGTCTTAATATACCAATCATAGTCTGTCTTCTGGGAGATGCACCCAAGGAACTCAAGCCATTCATAAAAATCTGGGAAAATATTATCTCCATAGCTGTGGGGACTGTCAAAAAAGCAGTGGGTTGCAATTAAAACTTTTTTTTTGGATGAAGGGCGAAGTAGCTTGCGATTTTTAGGGCTTCCAAAAGCCGACTTCTTCGAATAACTCATATCAACCCCAATCTCTCCATTCAGTCTTCTTTCAATCCGTTTTTCGGCCTCTTGCAGCCCTGCATTCTGAATATCAGGTGGAAGTTTGGCAAAGCGTTCGCGGAAATAAAAGAAGTCGTTATATGCAAATAAATCTTTTAGGCTTAATCGGTAGGCATGCGTGATATTAACCTGGAAGGCTGGAATGTCATGATGTAAAGCGATTCGCAAGGGAATTGCCAAAGTGTAGACACAGTGACTTACGTTTATTGCTGTAACTTTATTGTTTAGGAAAAACTTTTTCCAAAATAGGAACAGATCAAGAACCTTCACAAGATAACGCTGAAACTCGGATGATTTTATTTCAATTGTTGGTCTGCGGTGCTGCTGTAAGTATGAATCATAAAGCAGGTCTCCGATCCGAATTTCATCAACTTTTATATCCTCAACACTTTTTTTACATGTAAGAGTCGACTGGATTTTCTTTGCGAGGCGTTTGGCCTGCATTTCTCTCGCTCGACTCCGCGGAACCCCCAGAACCTCAGACACCCCGAATGAGCGGTAAACATCGGTCTCATTTTTCGTCTGGAGTCGTCTCTTATTTCCAAGAAAGTAATCCCTCCAACGAATGCGTAGATGGGGATCAAAGGCAACGAGACGCGCGCCACAGGCAGAAGCCATGGCATTTGCAAAATAACTGTATGCAATATGTGCCGAATGTAGCGCATTCATTTCCAATAAAACTACCGGCTGTTTTATGCTCCTGGGCCGCAAAGGGTGAAAGACCTTGCGGTTATGGGTTATGAAATTTTCTACTTTATCGTTTTTCATGAATAGCCCTTAGAGTGGCCGGTCAATCCCGAACATGAGAGATGCGATTCTTTGATTTTCAAAGATCACGCTTCGAGGCATGCGGGCCTCAAGAGTAAATCCAGATTTCTCAAGCGCTTTTGATGAGCCGAGGTTATTTTCATAACAACCTGCAGTAATTTTCTCCAGCCCCAGACTTTCAAACCCATACCGGACCACACGCTGAATAGCTTCTGTTCCATACCCTTTGTTCCAGTATAGTTTTTCACCAATCAAGTAGCCTATGGGGGACCGGGCATGCTCTGTTACGATTGGCCCCAAGCGTATGTTGCCTATATGGCAACCTCCCTTTTTTTCAAACAACCCCAGAAGGAGATCGTTTTTACTTTCGTTCATCGACTTCACAAAACCACGAATCTTTTCTAGCGATTGTTTTTTTTCAAAACGAACTTCAAGAAAACGGTTCACTTCGGGGTCTACTAGCCATTTTAGGTAGTCGTCCTGAACGTCCTCTTCCTTCAGATTCTTTAAAGTTAGGCGTGGAGTATCCAGATTTTTTTCGAGAAGCATGGATCCGTTAAACCACCTTACAGGGTAGCCCCTCATTGTTCAGAAAAGCCTTTGCCCGAAGGGGATTGCTATCGGAAAAGTTAAAAAGGCTTCCGCACGCAAGGGCGCTGACTCCGGTTCGAATAAATGCTTCCTTCAGGTGCCCATAATTCCCAGATCCTCCACATCCGATAATAGGCACGGTGGATGTGTTCGTGGCAGTAGTCAGAAGATCAAGATCATACCCGGCCATCATTCCGTCCTGATCGATTGATTGAATTAAAAACTCTCCTGCGCCATGTTTTTCACAACTCTCCATGTGTTTTTCCAAGGCAACTTTTTCTAATTTCCCGCCGCATGAAGACCATAAGGAAATCTTTCCACTAGTTTCTCTTTTGATGTCGATACCCACCACTATTGCCTGCACCCCAAATCGCTCCGCCACCTGGGTGATTAAATCGGGACTCCAGTACGCCGCACTATTAATAACAACTTTGTCAGCACCCTGCGTTAGGAGAAGGGAAGCTTCGGCCAATGTGTTCACCCCACCGCCTGCGGTCAGGGGCATAAAGCAAACCTTTGAGATTTGAGGAAGCACTTGGGCAATTTGCCTGACACGATCTACGCTCTTATCAATGTTCAGCAGAATAATTTCATCACTGGTTTGCGAGTTGTAGACAGCCGAGCTTTTGACGGGATCACCAACATCTCGATAATTTTTAAATTGAACAGTTTTTACCAATCTCCCCTTCCGGAACAGCATGAGGGGTATAATTCTTTTTTTTAGCATTGTCCGTTCCAGCGACAAAAGTTTTCCATGACTTTTAACCCGTTCACTTGGCTTTTTTCGGGATGGAACTGACAACCTATAATATTGTCTCGTCCTATTACAGCTGCGATAGTGCCTCCGTATTGGGTTATTCCAAAAATCATTCCCTTGTTTTCATTCTCCACCCCGAAGGAATGGGCAAAATAGAAGTCTCGATTATTTGGGATTCCCTCAAGAACTGGATGGGCCCTCTCGAAATGCACGCTATTCCAGCCGATGTGCGGAATTCGCAGTCCTCCTGAAGGCTCTAAACGACGAACTCCCCCAGGGATCAATCCCAATCCTGCGTGTCGTCCCCCCTCTTCACTGGTTTCCATCAGCAACTGCATACCAAGACATGTCCCCAACAAGGGACGCCCGGTTGAAACATATTGTAGGAGGAGGGGCTTCCAATTCCGTCGGGTAATTTCTTCCATCGCGGCTCCAAAATGCCCCACTCCAGGAAGAATGAGGTGTGTCAATCTTTGGAATTCCCTCTCCTCCTCAATCAGGATCGATTCAAAACCGATTTCCTCGACCGTATTTGCAACGGAGCGAAGGTTGCCGATTCGCAAATCCAAAATCCCAACCAAGGAGTCGATCAGCTTCCTTTCTTTGAAATTTCCGGTTTATGCCGGATTCCACGTCCTTCAGGAGGTTCTCGGAACCACGTGTCATAATCTGCTGTTTTTGGTGCTTCGGGGGCCTGAAAGTTGGGCTGGTGGGGCGAAACCACTGTCTTTGCTATGATTTGATTAAACTCCTTCTCTGTTAGATCGAGGTATTCAAGAAATAGTTGCAAAGAAGGCGGCTTTTTTCCCTCATACTCAGCAATTAAATCCTTGGCTTCCTGCATGCTGATCCGCCGGTTCCTTAAGTCCAAAGCTGTCATTTGCGTGACTCGGCCATAACCTCTCTTGAGATATTTGATATAGTCCCGTACTCCTTGCATAAAACATTCAATTTTTTCATAAGGATATACTTCCCATGGCATTCCTTCCACCTGATCTCCCTTCCAGCCCAACTCATTTTGAATGATCGAAACCTGTTTTTTCACATCCCAAGGAATGAAGGAACCCAAGCACACGGATCGGTATCCCAATTTCTTCAACTCCCGCAGAGGAGGATACGAAAAAGGTTTCAAATCCCTCGGGTCAAGAGCGAAGTCCCCGGAAATCATCCCTGCCATATCCTCCGCAGTGATTCCCAGATTAGTGGAGCGATTGAATTTTACTTCGTCCACCTCCTCGATCTGGTTATCACGATAATCGTAGTAGGCTGTATATTCGGAAGATGGCTCCCCCCAAAAGATCAAAGGAACTCTTTTCTCGAGAGCCACATGCATCGGATAGGAATAAATTCCCGTGTGACAATGCCAACAAAAGTCCCCCTTTCGGATCAGGGACTCCAACATCAACCGCTTCACAAGCTGCCAGTTGGGCGTGAAGGAAATGACATCGACCCCTAGTTTACGAAAGGTTCTCTCATTGTTCTGGAGCAGCCCTTGCCGCATAAAACCATGATTGAACTGCACGACAAGAGGTTTGATCTTATATTCTTTGACCAGATAATTCAGCGTAAATGTGCTGTCTTTCCCTCCCGAGAATGGAACGAGACAATCGTAGTCGTATTTTCCACGGTAGGCTTCCACCAATTCATCGAGTTGCATCTTTCTCCCAGACCAATCCACCACCTCATCCTTAAACTCTTTTTGGGTGCAAATGTTGCAGGTCCCTTTTGCGTCGAACTCCAGCGTTTCGTATGTCTCGGGGAGGTTGCAGGCGTTGCAGTGTTTTAACATATACGGGGAATATATGGGGACTTAGGAAAGCTCCAAATCTTCTATTTTTTCAATTTCCGGATGGGGCAGTGGCTCCGCCTTCCCTCCGGGGGGAATACAGCTGACGACTCTTTTCCCCATGATCAGCCCCACAACCATCGCCATGGTCGCACATCCCGTAACAATATCGCTTTGGTGAATCTGTTCGATCAGAGTTCCTGGTTCTCGGCAAAAAATGGGCCCCTTAAACTCTCGGGGGACCCAGTCGTACTTTCCGATTGCTTCCTGCGGATGCGGTCGCAAGATTACTTTTGCGATGTTGGGACCTAGCTTTGAAAGGTTGTTCAGGAAATACCGTACGGCCACTTCCTCGGTATATCCCCAGTACAGAGGATTGCCATGCAAAGCAATGCCATCCTCTCTCAAGGGCTCGCAAACATACAACACTCTTAACCCTTCCGCAGATTTGGCTTCCCTCGGAAGATGAAGCATTTCGCGTTGAATTTCGGTGAAGTAGGGATTGGGAAACAGTTTCACCCCTACCTCTGGAAGATGATTTTTTACGAGGTCGTATGCCCAGCGGTCTCCGACCCAAACCTCATCGGGAAAATTTCCGGCGTTCTTTCGAAAGAACCTCTGCCGGTAGTTTGTCCAATGATCCAGAACCGCCACGCTTTTTTTCCCTTTTCCCCGGGCTAATCCAATGGCTTGCCATTCCAAGTCGGAAAGAAAGCTGGTCCCACAAAGTAGCCATTCACAATCCTGAATAAGTTCGTGAAGAGTCCGGCTTTCAAGGCGGCCAATTTTTCTGGAGAAAACTCCCTTGGCTGGCCCATCGATATGATATTGGCAGTCCCATCTTTTCTGCAGAATGTGGCTCGCAATGATTTCAGCCCCGCCGGCATCATGCGCCACGACCCCAATCATCGGATTGGTGGAAGTGAAAGTGAAAACTCTCGGCGTAGGATACCGTACTCCAGCGTGTCGACCCATTGGCCCATTAAGAAGAGGTGCCGGCGTCGGCGCCCTTCAAGCTTCATGCCAAGCCGGCGCGCCAGCTTTTTCATGCCGTGATTATTGGCGCTCGTTCCGCAAAAGATTCTTTCCAGATTTAGTTTTTTAAAACCATGAAACAACAGGGCTGTCGCTGCATGAAATCCAAGGGAATTTCCCCAATGCTTCCGGTTGCCGATTAAAACCGCCAATTCCGCGTGTCGGTTAATTTTAGATATCCCCTGCAGGCTTATATTTCCCACATGGGTTCCATCAGAATGGCAGATAGCCCATACCACCTGATGCTCCTCGTCGATGGCCCGCAAATAATTCTGAAACCACTCTTTGGTTTTCACGTATTTCCCGTGCGAGTTGAGGCGGCAAACCTCTTGGTCCTCAAACCAGGACGGGTAGGGGCCTTGCAGATCCTTCTGCTGCAAACCTCGCACGAAATACCCTCGGGGAAGGGAATAGATCATCGCAAGGAATCCATGTTTTTCCAAACTTTGTGGAAAGCCTTGATAATTTTGGCCACTTGCCGCTCCGTGAAAGTATGCGAACAGATCCCCAGGCCTAAGAAGCTTCGATCATGAAGATCTTCTGCCACTGGACAGATTCCCTTTGTGTAGCTCACTTCTCGACGGCAAATATCTGAGCTCCACGGAAATCCCCTGCTCCCGTAGGCAATTTTTTCCTGATAAATCGGCAAAAGGTGCAGATTCTGGTATCCGCAGGCTAAAGCAGGAACACCCTCGGCCACCAAGGCACCATGGATTTTTGCCCGGCTTACTTTAAGCGCAAATGTGTCCAGCTGCATGCCGTAAACATAATAAACATGTGTGCAACCGTCTCTTATCTTGGGAATTTGGAGCCCCGGCAAATTTTCCAATCCCGAGTCGAGTTGCCTCGCTATTTTCTGACGCCCCTCCACAAGTCTGTTAAGTTTTTTAAGCTGCTCGATTCCTATTGCCGCCTCGATTTCGCCAAGGCGAAAATTATGACCGACCATATTAACTAATGACTTTGTCCCTTTTTCCCTCACCACCGCCTCGGCATGATTGCGTATTAGCCGCATTTTTTCTGCCAAATCATCATCATTCGTAACGGCAACCCCCCCTTCCCCGGTATGAATATGCTTATGATAGTTTAAACTAAAACCTCCAATATCCGCCAGGGTTCCCGCATATTGGCCCCGGATCTTTGCTCCCGGGGCTTGAGCGGTGTCACAAATGACTTTTAATTTATGCTTCTTTGCCAAAGGCAAAAGGCGTTCCATATCAGCGGACTGTCCCGCAATATCCACTGCAAGAATTGCTTTTGTATAAGGGGTTATATTTTTCTCGACCTGCTTTGGGTCGATGCAAAAAGTTTCCCTGTCGATGTCGGCAAAAACGGGAATCGCATTCCAGTGGAGAATGGCCGTTGCGCTGGCGGCCATCGTCCATGGAGTGGTAATCACTTCATCCCCTGGCTCAAGCCCTATCGCCCCCAAAGCAGCAACCAACCCGGAAGTCCACGAATTTACGGCTATCGCATGTTTGACTTTGAAGTATTTTGCCCATTTACGCTCAAAGGATTGAACATGAGGGCCCCCATAAAAATCCGGATCCCAACATCCAAGGTAACGCGACAGTTGCCCTGATTGAACCACTTTCCGTGCTGCTTGCACTTCTTCTGGGCCTAAGGATCGATAAGGGGCAAACCGGGTGCGGATCAACTTGGATCCACCATGAAGCGCCAGACATTCTTTCTTGTTAGGCTTTTTCATTTTAGATTTTTTACCGCTTCTTCTAGTACGCTTAATGTTCGCAGGGCTTCCTCCCCTGTGCAAAGTTCGGAATTCTCTCCCTTAAGGCACCGGGCAACCTCATCTGCTACCACCCCTTGATCCCCTGAAACACCGCGGGAGATAACCTCCTTGTCTGTGGAAAGGAAAAAGGATCCCTGCCCAGAAGAATCTGGTTGGCGCTTCTGCCAAGTGATTCTGTCTCCCCCGCCTTGATAGCGTAAGACACCATTTTTGGCGACGAGTTGAATTTCATGAAAGGAAAAGTTTTCTTCAGGAAAAGCGAGAAACTTAACCTCTGCTTCGCGAAAAAATAGTTGCAAATCTGGCTCGCTGTCCTTCCCTGCCAGAATTCTTCCCGGTTGCACCAGTTTGTGAGAAATCACGGGGCCCAACCAATACTCAAGAAGATTGGAAAAATGCGAACCACTATGCACCAAGCCCTTTGAATACCAAACCACCCCACGGATGGGCCTGGATATTCTGCCATCCGCAATCCGCTCCTTGATTTCCCGGCAAGAAGGATTCACACGGCGAGGATAATTAACGCGAAGCATAATTTTCTTTTCTAAACATCGTTGGCACATTTCCTCAGCATCTGCCACCGATTCGGCAATCGGCTTTTCGCATAATACAAGCCTGGGAGAGATATTTTCCAAGACCTCTTCCAACGTTTTTCGGTGGGTCTCTGTGGGAGTGGAAATCACAACGACGTCAGGGGCAAGATTTTTGCTAATTTCATTCAACCGCTCCCATGCAGGCTTTTGATATCGCTTAGTGTACTCCTGTCGCCTCCTTGGGTCGGGATCGACGGCCCCCAGAAGTTGAAAGTTTGGGTTCCGTGCAAAAGCGGTTGTATGGGTCAATGCCGGCCCGGTTTCGGGCATGTCCCAATCATAACCCATTCCGATTTTACCTATCCCAATCAACAATACGGTATGGTTTTTCCTGTTGATGAGTTTATATCGCCTTTTTTTTTGACTGAAAGATCGTTTCGGCTAATTCCCAGTCCTGCTCATCATCAATATCCACGCCCATAGATTTCGGGAGCACGTACCCAAGGAACCCTTTATCGCTCCCTGCTCCTTGAGAATTTTGCACTACCGCAGGGGGGAAAATGGCAAAACACCCTGCGTCAAAATATTTTTTTTCAATCGTTTGCGATGGGACTGCGAACATCCCCGGCTGTAGGGGCGTCATTTGTCCGGTCGGGGCTCTGCTTAGGGCCCATTCGATTGGGGAGGGATATTCCGAAACCGCCAAAAGAGGTTGGCCTCCTCCAGCGGCGACAAACATCTTTTCAGCCTGTTGCAGAGTCTCCGCATCAAGCAAAGGGGCACAGGCCATAAGCATCCATACTTGCTCATATTCAAAACCCCGTTGGCTGTATTCTTCAATTACATATTTTAGAACCGGCATAATGGGCGTTTGGTCATCGGCCAACGTGGCCGGGCGCATAAAGTCCACCGGTGCACCGGCTTGGGAGGCAATCTCTGCGATCTGGGCACTACCTGTGGAAACATGAACTTTGGCAAACAAACCACTTCGCAGGGCGGTTTGTAGAATATGGCCAATCATTGGCTTCCCGGCAAAAGCCTTGAGATTTTTACCCGGGATCCGCTTAGATCCCGCCCGAGCCGGTATGATGGCAAGGCGCTTCATTTCGCCACAATCGAAGCTGCTCGGATTATTTCAGTGCTTTCCGGGCCGCAGTTGAAGATTAAGTCAATCGATGACATGAAGGGCAAAAAGGGGCCGTATAACTGGGGGTACTGGGGATGGCGAAAATCAAAATACTTGATTTGGATTCCAGACTTTTCAAAGGCATCTGATTCGGCGAGGTATTCTTTGGATCCCGGCGGAGAAATATACTCGCTGGCCCGCACCTCCCGGCACAGGGACGCCAGCAGCTCGGCCTTGGCACCCAAAGACCCAAGTTGACTGGCACGAAGGGTCCTCGTGGGTATGCCTAAGAAGTCCTTGATTTCTAAAATCAAGCCCATTGTGATATCGACCAGTTTTCTGGAAGGTGACGCCAGCCAGGCAAAAAGACGCGGGGCGTAGGTTTCATAATACTTTGTTTTTCTATAGTGAATTTCGATCGCTTTTTGATGGTCGCTGGGAAAGCCCGAATCGAGATTAATTTCCACACTGGTAATCAATTGATCTTGTTTGCCCTTGGATAAAACAGGAACGGTCAACCATTGCGCTCCCAAGGGGGTCTTAATCTGATTCCTCTGCTGCCAAGATCGTTTGGCGAATTGTACTGAATCGAGAAAAATAAAAAGATCCACGGCTTGCATCAATCCGAAATAACCGGACCAAGGCAGGTAGGTCGGTTGCATGATGGCTACCCGCATGTGTCTTCCTCGGCCAAGCCGATTCCCTCATAGCCATAGTTATTGCCGTTATAGAACATAAAATGCCTTCCCTGATATTTAACGACGGCCGCGTACTCGATCATTTCACTGTCAAATCCCTCGGCAGACGGTGCTAAACCCGCCATCGGGTCATTCCTTTCCCAGGTGATTCCATCGCGTGATTCGGCGTAACCCAGCCGATAGGCTGTTCCTTTATGGGCAAACCACATTTTCCAGAGTTTTTTTTCTTTGATGACATACGGCCGGGCAAGAGCGTTTTCATTCATGTTTTTAAAGTCGATTACGACCCGCCCTTCCCGAATCCAGTTTTTCCCGTCGTTTGAAAAGCAGGTTTTGATATTGTACCGGGGAAGGTCTTTATGTTTCCAATCCCTGCCGGAAACGTAAAACATCCGGAAGCCTCGGCCATCTTTCACGACCCATGGGGCGGTATTGATCAAAGGGTCACATTTGCTGCGTTCAAGTATTGGGGCTTCCGACCACCGCCTAAACGAGCGTCCCCCATCTCGACTAATCGCCAATCCGCCGAAGAGATTCATGCGCGTTGTGGAACCCGGGTTCCATCCAATAAAGTATAAAGCCACTTCATGGGAATTGATTCGCAGCACACAGGACGGAGTTACCCCATTGTCATCAAAACAGCCAAGCCTGCCTGGCAAGAGCACCGGTTTCTTACAAATGCTTAGAACTTCCGTCTTTCGACGAAGAGAAACTATCGCAAAGCCGATATGAGATTGGTTCTGATCATTGCGCCCGGAAAAAAATATTTTATATGTTCCTTCGTCGATCTGGTACGGGGTGGGAATCATGGCGTGGGTTTTGCACCAGAACAGTTTAGGGTTAGGCTGGATGATTAATCCTCTTTTTTTCCATCGAATCATGCATTCCGCCCTGTTTTTTATTTGAAAAACTGGCTCCTGATTGCTCTCGCCCGACGATCATCTTCCAGGTAAATCTCCGCGGGCTGACCCAAGGCCACTGATCCGCTCGGCAGGGTTTTGGTCACCGCAGCATTCATTCCAATAAAACAGTCGTCCCCGATTTCCGTAAAGTCTTTAACCGAGCAATTGACCCCAAAAAAACACCTTTCCCCAATTTTGCAGTGCCCGGAAAGAACGACATGTGAGGCCAAATACGTATGACTGCCAATTTTGCTCCCGTGCCCCAGATGATTTCCTGACCAGACCATGACATTTTCTCCAAAAACAACCTTGGGTTGGATGGTTTGGTTTTCCAAAATAAAACAGTTTTCCCCATGGGAGAAATCCGGGCTGATCGCGGAATGAGAATGCCGGTAAGACGCGAGGTGGTATCCGGCCGCTTTGGCCTGCAGATACTTCTCTTGTCTCAGCTGGTTACATTTTTTGTAGGATAAAGCAACATGCATATCCACCCTCCCGGGTGGATATTTTTGAATTGCTTCACTGAACCCCAAAAGAGGTTTACTTTGAAAGCTGCTCTCCTTGACGAATCCATCATCGACGGTGAATGCA
>Ga0172372_10008679_pt1 | contig 13352 bp, 5 predicted proteins | sample LakKiv5m_2_FD_114544 | JGI IMG/M metagenome (GOLD analysis project Ga0172372, IMG submission 114544) | Freshwater microbial communities from Kabuno Bay, South-Kivu, Congo - kab_092012_9.5m | ecosystem: Environmental > Aquatic > Freshwater > Lake | place: Democratic Republic of the Congo...
AGGTCGGCAGGGCATTGCGATAACCCGCCGCCTCGAACACCCGGATCGGGTCTTCCTTGGCATAGGCGTTGATGTCACCCAGCACCACCCAGTCGGGATCCCCGCTGCCGGTGGGATCGCTGTGGATCCACTCCAGCAGTCGGGTGGCCGCAGCGGTGCGGGTGGCGTTGAAGGCCGCCTGGCCATCCTGCTGGTCGAGATCGGCAGCGGTGGCATCGGTTGCCCCCTTCGACTTGAGGTGGTTGACCACCACATTCACCGTTTCGCCGCTGGCCAGTTCACGGAAGGTCTGGGCCAGGGCCGGGCGGTTCTTCGGGGTGCCGCTGGCCAGGGGATCGGTGAAAGCGGCTTCAGCCAACACCTGGGCGGCTCCGCTCGGGGCCACCGCCAGGGTGTTGTAGATCAGCCCCACCTTGATCGCGTCGCTGCCGATCAGGCCGGTGGACACGAAGCTATAAGAGCGGCCGGAGCCGACGGGCTGGGCGGCGTTGAGCCGCTGCACGATTGCCGCCAGGGTGGCGTCATCGGCGTCGTTTTCCAGCTCCATCAGGCCGATCACATCCGCCTGGAGGCCGTCGAGGGCGGCGGTGAGCTTGCTGAGCTGGCGCTCCAGTTCCTCGGGGGTGTCGGCACCGCGGGGATCCAGGCCCGTGGCCGTGGTCGCTCCAGGAGCGTCGACCGTGGTGAAGGTGTTGAGCACGTTGAAGCTGGCCAGCCGCAGCTGGCCAGGGAGCGCTGGTGCCGGGGCTTCCGGTCTGGGGTTCCCAGTGGTGAAGCTGGGCGTCGCTGTGGGGTGCAGCCGGTATTTGTTGAAGCCGTAGGCGAGCACTCCTTCAAGGTCGCTGACGGTGTCGCCGCGGCGCAGCAGCTGATCGCGAATGGGTGCGGCGGCGGTAGCGGCGGAGGCCGGGCGGTAGCTGCTGTTGCTGCCGTCGTCGAGCACCAGTTCCCGCAGGGCGGTGGCCTGCTCGGCGGCATAGGCGGCAGGGCCCGGTTCCATCACGTTGGTGGGCTGCTGCGGCAGGCCGCCGGCGCTGAGTTCGATCTCCCCGAAGCGGAACTGGCCGTAGAGGCCGTTCACGTAGAGGGTCTCCGGGAAGCGCACCCACATGCCCTCGTAGGGCTCCAGGTCGAGCGCTGTGCTGCGCTGGGCCAGCAGGTTCGGAATCTCAACCGGGCGGGTGTCCGCCAGCCTTCCCTGGGCCTCCACTGTGAGGGCCTGGACGGTGCTGAGGATGGTCTGGCCGAAGCTCTCGCTCACCAGGCCGCTCACCAGCAGCCGGTCGCCCAGCACCACATCGACGTTGCTGCCGGTTAAGGGGTAGGCCACATAGAGGCCTTCGGAGGTGAGATCACTGGTGTCCCAGTCGCTGGTTTCCTCCTGCAGAAAAAAGCCGCCCAGTTCGCTGCTGAGCTGGAAGTCGCCCACCACCACCGCTCGCAGGGTGACGCTCTGTCCCACCAGGGGGCTGGTGGCGCCGGTGCCCTGCACGGCGGAGATGGGCGTGATGCGGTCGTTGTCGAGGATGGTGATTTCGGCCAGGGTGCCGGAGGCGGCCAGGGCGTAGCCCGGCGGTGCGGCAATCTCCACAGCCAGGATTTCGCTGCCTTCGTCGCGATCGTCGTCGCGCACCTCGATCGCCAGATCGACGCTGGTGCTGCCCGCCGGGATCACCACCGAGGCGGGCAGGGGCGTGGTTAAGTCGTCGTTGGTGGCTAGGCCCGCGCCGCTGCGCAGGCTGATCGGCACCGTGAGGGCATCAATTGTGCTGCCGGTGCGGCTGATGCGCACGCTGGCGGTGCCCCCGGATTCGCTGGCCTGAGCCACGATCGCCTGGATCGCCACCTCCGGCAGGGCGGGCAGCTGGGGGATGGCGATCGCCAGATCGTCGATCGCCAGGCCGTGGTCGCTGCCGGGGTCGTTGACTTCCGTCCAGCGCAGCCAGAGCGTGGCGTCTGCGGCCCAAGGGGTGGAGCTGAGATCAAGGCTGCCGCCGCGGTCCGTGACGCGTCCGGCGGTGTTCCCATCCACTGCGGCAGCTGTGCCGGTGGCTACAGGAGAGGTCCAGTTGAAGCTGCCGCCCGGTGCCACCCAGGAGGCCACCTGATCAAAGCTGGTGCCGTAGCCGTATTCCAGCACCATCGTCTGGGCGGTGGTGTTGCCGCCGTTGCGCCACTGCTCACCGTTGAACGAGAGGTTGAGGCTGCTGATGGCGCTGCCGCTGGCATTGCTGAGGGCCAGGGCAAACCAACCGGCCACGCTGCCGCTGGCTGGAGAGCCGAAATAACTGCCCCCGGAGCCGACACCACCAAGGGCCCGATCGCTGCCGCCACTGGTTCCATAGCTCAGGAAGGAGCCGGTGTTGGCTGCGCCCGAATCGGCGTTGTAGCTGCTGATCGCAACAGGAGAAGCGGCAGGCTGGCGGAACAGAAACCAACCGGGCAGGCTCAGATCGTTGGTCCAGGCGTTGCCGCTTCCGGATGCTGCCAAGGTGTCGAAGGACTGGCTATAGCTACCTGAGAACGAAGCGGCCATGGTCTGGGGTGGTGAACGGGCTGGATCGGACTGGACATCCCGTGAGCCAGGAGACAAACGGGAAAAGCCGGTCACCCCCCGTAGGAGGCAACCGGCTTCTGGTATCAATCAGGCGAACACGAAGTTGGCCTGATTGTTGAGGGTGGCGGCGCTCACATTGGTGAACTGGCCGATGGTGGTGCCGCCGAGGCTGAGCATGGTGTTGGCACCCATCTGGCTGAAGCTCAGATCGGTGAAGGCGGCGCCGCGCAGGCCCACCTTGTCGACACCGGCACTGAAGTCCATCACCACCTGCTGGGCGGCGGGCAGATCGCCGGGGCCGCTCACCAGCCAGAACTGGTCGCTGCCGGCGCCACCGTTGAGGTAATTGATGCCTGCACCGCCGAGGACGGTGAACACGTCGTTGCCGTCGCCGCCGAGGACCCGGTTGCCGGCGCTGCCGATCACGAAGTCGTCGTCGCCGCCCAGACCGCTGAGGCGGTTGCCATCGCCGGCAATCGCCCAGATCTGATCGCTGTCGCTGCCGCCTGTGATCACATCGCGGCTGCCGGCATACACGATGTTGGCGCCAGAGCCGGCGAACACCTGGTTCTCGAAACCATCGCTGAGGGCCACATCCACCTCGTCGTCGCCGGCGCCGGTGAAGATGGTGTTGCCGATCAGGGTCAGGCCCTCAAGATCACCGGGTTGGAGCAGGGTGTCGGCCCCGGAGGTGCCAACCACTGGCTTGGGCTCGATGCCGGGCAGATCGAGGCTAAACATGAAGATCTGACCGCCGTAATCGGCCTTGGTGGCTTCCACGGCACCGGCAGATTCGCCCGGCTGCTGCACAACCCCGATGAAGCGGTGCTCGGATAGGGGGCGGCTCTGTTCAACGATCTGTACTCCGTTGCCAGCCAGTTCTTCCTGGGTGTAGAAGGAGCCATCGGCCTTGGTGGCCACCAGGGCGGTGACATTCCAGCTGCCAGAGAACTCTGAGCTTCGCGAAGTTTCGAACGTACCGCCATAGGTGGAGACACCGGCAAGAGCACGCGGGTTCTTGCTGCCACCGGCCTGGGCGATGAAATAACCCGTGCCATCGGGCTCAATCGCGAGGGTCTCCTCGTTGAGCACAAGGGCATACTTGCGTTCACCGTAGTCGTTGCCGGAATCCTCATCGAGGATCAGCAGGTCTGCATCGGAGGATTTCACCCAGAGCAGGCCATCGGGATCGTTGGCCTTGCGGTTCTTGAGCTCGATGTGCTGCTCGGCGGTGGCCCCATCCGGGTTGCCGGTGGCGTTGTAGTGCCCCACGCCCTTATCGCCCACATCCAGCGTCAGCGCGCCATCAACGGCTGCCAGGATCCTGGTGACATCAGCAGATAGGTAGTCTGGAAGCTTGTTGCCATCGAGATCTCTGGTGAGATCGCCCACCATGTTGGTGAATTCGATGCCCAGGATGCCACCGGTGCGGGTGTGATTCTGGATGTAGCGGAACCCTCCATCCGGATCCACGGCCGGATGCTCCACCTTGGTGTCGCTGTTGAAGAAGGTATAGCCAGTGGGTTGCTTGTTGGCTTCAGCCGTGCCACCGACGAGATCACCGTCCATGGCCCAGCGCAGCACCTCGGTGTCCTTGACAGCCTCGGGAGTATCGAAGCCATCCCAGCGGTAGTCGGTGGCGTAGTAGCGGGCGCTGAACTGATCCGGAGCCAACGCATTCATCAGGTAGGCGTCGAGCATCTTGTCGTCGGCATTGACGCTTGTGATGCCCAGCGCGGCATAAGTTGCAGCATCTGCTGCCATGCCGTAGAGCTGGCCGTAGAGCAGGCCGTTGCTGCCCAGGAAGCGATCACGTTCGCTGAGGTTGGGGTCGTCGAAATTGATCTGGTTGCCCGCAGCGTTGTAGCCCTTGCGGCCCACGTAAACCTTGAGAGGCGCAGGGCTGATGTCGTGGTTGTAGCCAGCGGCCACGATCACCACGAAATCCTTGTGGCCGGAGTTGATCGGCATCAACTTCTCGTAGCCGGCCTGGCCCAGGGCAGGAGCCGTGTAGGCCACCTCGTTCTTGATGTCCACCACCATGGAAGCGAGGCCCATGGTGCCGTTGGCCACATCAAACCCCTTGAGTGGGCCGGCGCCATCTGGATCGGCGAACATGCTGTTGCCGATGTTCCACTCTTCACCCATCAGCCAGATGTCGTCAGTGAAGCCGATGCCGGCGCCATACTTGTTTGCGGGCTCATACCAGGCTCCGCAGAAGGAGTGGAAGAAGAAATCACCTTCCGTCAGTTGCCTGGCTGGCAGGAATTCAACGATTCTGCCGTCAGGATTGGTCTGGTTGCCCCACTTCCCGGCGAGATCGGTTGGATCGGTGGTCTTCTTGGTGACTTCCTCGCCAAAGACGTTGTAGACCCTGTCAAACAGATGGCCTGAGGCAATGAGCATCTCGCTGGCCGGCGCCTCGTTGTCAAGAAACTCGGCAAACTTGGCGCGATCGTAGTCGATAGTGTGAATGTGGGAGCCGGTGAATTTCACACCGCTCTCCATCTCCCAGCCATAGGTCTCATTCGACATCGTGGCGTAGGACTCAGACTGGTAGGCAACCCGAACTGTGGCGTTGTCCTTCAGCCAGGCTGCATTGCCATCTGGATAGCCGGTAAGCGCTTGGTTGGTGACGGGGTCCACCTCGCCCACCGTTGCCAGAGCTTTGAACCTGGCGTAAGGGTAATCAGTATCCCCGCTCTGGCCGTCGAGCAGTTCAAGTGCATCATCAGCGGTGCTGGCCTCGGGGATGAGAGCCGTCACCTGGCCGATGGTTTTGATTACAGGGGCAGTCATGGGTGTGTGAGGAGGGTGTTGGTTTTATTGGGAGGTGTTAATCAGTGCACCACAAAGACGTGAACTCAGCTTTAAGTCAAGCTGTTGAATCCTGATCTGACTGGCTGGGAGCGTGGCCAGTCAAGCTTGAATAGTCCGAAAGTTACTTCTCCAATTGCATTTCTAAGGGCGATCCCATGGAAATGCAGGCAGCTGGAACACGAACCATCTGTATCCCAGGATGCAGGAGATAATCAGGCGAACACGAAGCTGGCCTGATTGTTGAGGGTGGCGGCGCTCACATTGGTGAACTGGCCGATGGTGGTACCGCCCAGGCTGAGCATGGTGTTGGTGCCCATCTGGCTGAAGCTCAGATCGGCGAAGCTGGCGCCGCGCAGACCGATCAGGTCTTCGCCGGCCTTGAAGTCCATCACCACCTGCTTGGCGGCGGGCCGATCGCCGGGGCCGCTCACCAGCCAGAACTGGTCGCTGCCGGCGCCACCATTGAGGTAGTTGGTGCCGGCGCCCTCGAGGATGATGAACTTGTCGTTGCCGTCGCCGCCGAGGGCCCGGTTGCCGGAGCTGCCGATCACGAAGTCGTCGTCGCCGCCCAGACCGCTGAGGCGGTTGCCGTCGCCGGCGGTGGCCCAGATCTGGTCACTGTCGCTGCCGCCGGTGATCACATCGCGGCTGCCGGCATACACGATGTTGGCGCCTGAGCCGGCGAAGATCGTGTTGTCGCCGCCGCCGGTGAGAGCCACGTCAATCTCGTCAGCGCCGGCTCCGCTGAACACGGTGTCGAGCCGGCCGTCGAAGCCGGGGATGGTGGAGACGCCCGGCAGGGTGGTGTCGTCACCGCTGGTGCCGACCCGCACCGGATCGATCACCGCATCACTGCGCATCGCCAGGTTTTGCAGGCGGGTGTCGAGCGGTTGCGCCGTGTCGGCCTCGGCGTAGGGGTTGGCAGGGCTGTGGTTGGCCGCCAGATATTCAGCCAGGGCATCCTGCTCGGAACCGTCGGCGGCGAAGGTGGCCACACCCGTGCGGGGGGCGCTATCGCTCGCCGTGAGATCCACCCGGTTGGGGTTGGTGAGGGTGGTGAAGGGGTAGCCGTCCCCGCCGCCGGCCAGGAAGTTGAGGGTCACCATGCGGATCGAGCGGGCCGGATTGCCCACCACGGCGCCGTCGCGCACCACGATGTCGAGGTCGTTGCCGGCAGCGTCCTGGATCGCCAGGGTCTGCACCCGCGTACCAGCGGGGCGGGTGAGGTCGTAGCTGAAGGCCATACCGCCCACCTGGGGGAAACGGCCGCCGCCGGTGCCGGCGGCCACACCGAACTCGATCAGCGCCTTCAGTTCGCTGGCGGTGACGCTCACCAGTGAGAGGCCGTTGTTGAAGCTGAGGGCGTTGGCAATGTCGTTGCGGGAGATGCCGCCCTCCGGCTTCACCTCATTGCCCTGGGCGTCGAACACCGCTGCGGTGGGCAGCAGCTCCGGCTTGCCATCCACCGAGCCGGTGGGAATCACCGACTGGCCGATTGAGTTGCGGATGCCGCCGCCGTTCTTCAGCGACACCATCACCGTGGGGTCGACCGAGCGGGCGAAGGCCAGGTTGGCGTCGGCGGTGAGGTTGCCGAGGTTGGTCTCCTCGCTGCGCACGCCCGGGTTGCGGTTGCCGTTGAGGAACACGTTGCTCACGCCATACCACTCGGATTCCTGGGCCACGATCACGCTGCGCAGGTTGTCCACCACCGCCTGCACGCGGGCATCGATGAAGGCCTCGGCATCGAGGGCCGCCAGGCCTGTGGCATCCGTGCGGTAAGCGCCGCTGACGCTCGGGTTGTAGCTCGCCGGAAGGATGACGCCGTTGGCATCGAAATCGATCACCAGACGGCCCAGATACTTGTAGTTGCCGTCGGTGTTCACCACCGCCACCGGCTTGCCGTCGGCGTCGCTCTTGAGGATCGGGTACACCCCCTGGGTGCTGTCACCGGGCCGGGCCGTATCATCGCCGTCGAACAGGCGGGTGTTGGAGCCGCCGGCCACGATGATGTCCACATCGCGCAGGCGCTCGGCCAGGGCCTGCTCGATGCTGATCTGCTGCATGTGGGCCAGCAGGATCACCTTGTTCAGGCCCGGATTGGCGGCGATCAGGGCATCCACATCGCTCTGGATCTCCGCGGCCAGGGCATCGAGTTCGGCCGCCGTGGGCGGGCCGCTGAAGGATGCCGGCGCCACGCCCACACCGCCGGGGCTGGAGATGGTGCGCAGCCAGGGGGTGGTGGCACCCACCACGCCCACCTGCTCGCCGTTCACATCGAACACCACGCTGCTGGTGATGCTGTTGGCCTGGGGCGCCTGGCCGCCGGGCACCACCAGGCCCGCCAGGTTGACGTCGGTGGAGAAGTTCAGATTGCTGCTCAGGTAGGGAAAGGCTGTGCCGGGGAAGCCAGCAGCGGCGTTGCCCGCGATCAGGTCCCGGAGCACGGCCGTGCCCTGGTCGAACTCGTGGTTGCCGAAGGCGATCGCCTGCACTCCCAGAGCGTTCTGGATCAGCACATCGCCGCGGCCCACCCCGCCGTAGGCCTGGGCCGAGGCGCCGTAGAACAGCCCGGGGATCCAGGCGTCGCCGCTGGAGAGGGTGAGGGTATTGACGAAGCCGGGGATGCCGTCGCCGTCGATGTCCTGAGCACGCAGGGCATTGAGCACACCGGAGAGCCGGGGGGCGTCGTCGAGGGCGGAGATGTTGCCCTCCTGGTCGGCCAGGTGGAACAGCTGCAGCTTGAAGGCGCTGCCTGCCGCCAGAGGAGCGGCGCTGGTGACGCTCACCACGTCGTTGCCCTCGCTGCTGGCGATCAGGCCGGCGGGCTCGCCGGCGGGGCTGCGCAGGAAGGTGATGCCCTCGATGCGGTTCGAGCCAGGGAACACCACCGGATCCACGGCGGCCACGTTGTAGGGGTCGGTGATGTCGAACACCGCCGCCACGCTGGTGGTGGTGCGCTCCAGGGCCACGAAGGCGTAGGTGCGGCCGGCCACGGTGGCGATCTCCACCATCTCGGGCTCGGTGCCCTTGTCGTCGTCGCGGTTGTTGGCCATCAGGCCCAGGCTGTTGGCCAGCTCTTCGAGCTGATCGCTGGAGTCGAACACCACGTTGCCCTTGGCGTCGTAGATGCGCAGGGAGCGGGAGCCGATGCTGAAGGGCTTGTCGATCAGGCCGTCGCCGTCGATGTCGCCGGTGTCGTTGAGCAGGTTGAGGCGGGTGCGGCTGATGCCGGTCGCGTCGTTGAAGGCGACGTTGAGGGCGCTGACGCCGGGGTGATCGCGGAAGGCGGTGCCGTTCACCGCGGTGCTGGAGTCGGCGCGGGTGAGGTCGTAGAAGATGTTGCCCTTGTCGGGTTCGTATTCGCGGGAGTCACCCTCACCGGCAGCCAACAGAAACAGGCAGCCCTGAGCGTCGGTGTAGGTGGCGATGCCGTCCGGCATGGTGAGGCCGTAGAGCGGCAGGCCGCTCACGGGCAGATAGCGGTTGCCGCCACTGCTGCTGCCGTCCACATCACGGTCGGAGCTGTCGAAACCGGCGCCATCGAAGTTCACCACGGTGAAGGTGTTGCCGCTGGCGCCATCGGTGCCGAAGTCGTTGTCGTAGTTCACCACCAGCGCGCCGTCGTCGCGGATGGTGAGACCTTCCGGCTTGTCGTAGGCGATCGTGCCGCCGATCGAGGGCAGGTTGAACAGCTCGATCTTGTGGGCCAGGCGGATGCCGGCGGCCGCCAGGGCATCGGCGCTGGAGGTGCTGAAGATCTCCGGGGTGGTTGGATCGCTGTCGTGATCCACCAGGGTGCGGCGGTTGTCGAGCAGCTCGGGGCTGGCCAGGGCGATCGCCGCCAGCCAGCCGTCCGTGGCCTGGTTGGCGGCGGTGGTGAGCGGCAGGGTGTCGGTGGCGCCGCGCAGGTCCACTTCGAACACGTGCTTGAAGCCGGTGAGGCTGCGGCTGCTATCCCGCTCGATAACCAGAAACACGCCGCGGGCGGCGTCAAAGGCCACATCGCCGATCTTGTCCTGGCCGTCGCGGCCGCTCAGCAGATAGAGGTGCTCCTTCACCGGGACGCCGGTGGCGGGATCGATGGCCAGGATGCGGGTGAGCTCGGAGCGGCTGCGACCTTCGGTGATGCCGTCACCGTTGGCATCCACATCCAGGGGGCTCTGCAGGAAGGCGTAGAGCAGCCCATCGGTGGGGTTGAAGGCCATGCCCTCGATGCCCCGGTTGGGCCGGCGGTTGGCGTAGACGGCCGGCAGGCTGTCGATCGTTTCAGCGCCGATCACCGTGGCGCCGCCCCCGTTGTGCTGGGCTTCCAGCAGGGCCTTCTGGCCGGCGGGGATGTAACGCTGGATCAGGTTGCCAGTGGTGAAGTCAAACAGGCCGATCTGGCCGCGGTATTCATCGCCGACGGCGAACACCTTGCGCAGCTCGCCGCCGATGGTGATCTCGAAGATCGAGATGGTTTCCGAATCGATCCCGAAGGGGTCGGAGGCCAGCGGGTTGCCGTTGGCATCGATCGGCACGTCATCCTTGCCGGCCAGTTGCGGCAGGCCGGTGAGGGGGGTGCCATCGGGGCGGTTCAGGCCGATGCGGTCCAGTTCACGGATCGCCCCGGTGGCTCTGTTCATGCCCAGCTTGTAGATGCTGGGCTGGAAGTCCGGATCCAGGAACTCCCGCCGGCCGGCGATCAGATCGCCGTTGGGGCCCCGGTCGGTGATCGAGTAATAGATATCGAGTTCGGTGCCCTCCACGATTTCCGTGCCCGCGAAGGTGAGGCCTGAGAGTCCACCGGCCTGAACACCCGCCGGCAGATTGGCGGCACCGGCCGCATACTCCAGCTCAACATTGAAGTTTTCGGCGCTGGCCACGCCACGGCTCCAATCCTTGATGCCGGCGGAGAAGATCTCCTTGATCACCGGTGTGGCGCCGCTGAGATCCACCACGGCGAAGGCATTGTTCTCCTGCAGGGAGATCCAGGCGGTGGTGCCATCAGCGCTGATGGCGATCGCCTCGGGCTCGATGTCCTGGGCCACGGTGGTGGTGACGCCTAGGCGCTGGCCGATGCGGACGCCGCGGTTGATCAGCTCTGCGCGGCGGTTTTCCCAGGCACCGAAGCCGATGGTCTGCATGTCGCCCTGGGCTGGGGCCACCGGCGTTGCAGCCAGGTAGCCGCTGGTGTCGATCACCGAGATCGAACCTTCGGGATCGATGGTGTAGAGCGCATTCGGCTCGCCCTCATTGGTGACGAGCAACTTGCTGCCGTCGCCGTTGAACTTCACCATGTCGGGCAGGGGGCCCACGCTCACGGTGCTGAGGTGAACGGGCAGGGCCGGATTGCTCAGGTCGTAAAACTGCACAAACCCCGGACCGGTTGAACCTGTTTGCTCGACGGCAACCGCCAGCAGGTTTCCGAAAACTGCCGCGCTCTGCAGGGTTTCGCTGTTGTCGAATGGGGTGGCTACTGCAACGGCCTTGGGGTTGGCTGGGTCGCTCAGATCGCTGACCACAATGGCGCCAGAGCCGCCGCCAACCGTGTAGAGGTAACCGCTGGAGGGGTTGTAGGCGGAGATCTCGGCGTTGGCGCTGAGTGCCGCAACATCGATCACGCCACCCACAGCGGCGACGGCAGGATCAAGCAGGCTGAAAACCAGGGCCACGGTCTTGGATCAGAGGACTTTGGCCAATCATCTCAATTCACCTCGGTGAAGCAGTTAAGGCGGATTTAACAACGGTCGCTGATGTCAATTGAGACACGTTTCCAGGTGTGTGATGTTGCCGAGGCTTTGTTTGGGGCAATACATCCCGAAAGACCGGGTTGTGTGTACCGATTGGTCGCCGGACAGCCCGGCAGGGCTCTGCCCCGCCAGGCTCAGAGCCAGTGCCAGGCGCTGAAGGCGGCGGCCTGGCCGCCGGGCAGGCTCCAGACGCGGGCGCCGCTGATCTGGAAGCGGCGGCCCTGGCTGTCGATGCGGATGCCGCTGTAGTCGGCGATGGCGTGCTGGGGGTGCACGCTGGCGAGCGCCTGGGCGCGACCGGCGCGCTCGGCCGGCTCGGCAGTGAGCCGCGAGGGCATGCCCACCAGCTCGGCCCAGGGGCGCCGCCAGAGCTGCAGGGCAGCCCGGTTGGCGTAGATCAGCCGGGGGCCCGGATCTCCGCCGGGATCAGCGCCGTCGTGGGCCAGCACCACGGTGGCGGCGGCAAACAGGGCCTGGCTCCACTGCAGGGGCGTGGCGTCGGCGCTCAGGCCTGTCAGCAGGGGCCTGCCAAAGGCCCGGGCGTGGGCGGCCAGCAGCTGCCCCACAAGCCGCTGGCTGGCTGGGGTCAACCAGCCCGGCGGGCCGGGCTCAACCGCTGCCGGCATCGCTTGCTGCGGCACTCTCCTGGCCCTCGTTCTGGCCGTTGTCCATCGCCCGGGCCATGGCCAGGGCGGCCATCGCCTGGCCGTGCTCGCGCACGTGGGCGAGGAAGCGCAGGTTGGCCTCCGGGAACTGGGGCGACTCGGCCAGGGGCAGGGGGCCGGCCGCATCCAGGCCGGTGTCCCCCTCCAGGGCCGGGGTGATCACCACCAGGTCGGGGTCGAGGGCGGCGTCGTAGCGCCACCAGCGGCTGGGGTCGGTGATCGCGCCATGCACCGGCTGCTGCGGGCCGGCGGCGGCCGGTTCCTCCTCGCCGCGGGCGCGGGCCTGGCGGGCCTGCTTGGCCAGGGCGCGGCGGCGCCGCTTAGCCAGATCGCCGAGCAGCTGGGAGCGGGTGCGGCCGCGCAGCTGGAAGAGCACGAAGGGGTCTTCGCTGAAGCGGTCGCCCATCAGATAGAACACCGCGCTCACGTGCTTGCAGGGGTTGGCCTTGTCGGGGCAGCTGCACTCGCTGCGCACCTCCTGCAACTTGAACGGAAACAGGCGCTTGCCGCTGGCGGCGAAGGCCCGCTCGATGTCCTGGGGCATCACCCCCGCCAGCAGCTGGGCCGACCAGCGCGCCTTCTGGGTGAGGGCATCGAGCACGTAGCCCCAGTCCTCGTCGTTGAGCACATCCAGCCAGAGCTTCACCTTGTAGGGCTCCTCGCCGCTGCCCTGCACGCGGGCATGCACCCGCCGCCCCTCGAAGCGGATCGAGGTGACGTTGCCGGAGCGGGCGTACTCCCAGGCGCGCTCCAGTCGTTTCTTGAAGCGGTAGCCGTGGATCAGCTCCATCCACTGCTCCACCCACCAGGGCTGCTGGCCCAGGCCCTCGTCACCCAGCTGGGTGTTGATGGCGGGGGAGGAAACGGTCATCGCCGGCCCGCGGGGAAGGCCCCATCATTCTGCTGGCTGGCCAGCAGGGCCCGGCCGCTGAGCACCAGCACCTCAGCGTTGAACAGGTGCCAGAACAGGTGGGTGCCGATCGGAAAGAGCGGGCAGAGGGCATTGTCCACACTGCGCAGCAGCAGCGACAGGCTGAACAGGCCGGTGGCCGCCAGCAGCAGCGCCGATTGCTCCCGGCGCAGCTGATGCCAGGCCAGCAGGGCCAGCACCGCCAGGGTGGGGGCGTAGGCCAGCGATCCGTTCAGCACGCCGGGGAAGCCCCGCCCCGCCAGGCAGGCCAGCAGGAAGGCCAGGCAGAGGCCCGCCGCGGGGGCCAGTGCCAGCCCGGCCCGCCGGCGCAGGTAGAGCAGCAGGAACAGCAGCTGGAACAGCAGGATCGGCAGCACATCGGCCGCCAGCGCCCAGCCGGTGGCGAAGGTGTGGAACAGGCTGCTGCCCACGCCGATGGCCAGGGCCAGGGCCGCCAGGGCCAGCACGCCACGATCACCGTGGCCGCGACTGCGGGCCAGGCTTGCCAGCCGCCAGGCCGCCACCAGGAAGGCGCCGTTGGTGATGGCGTTCAGCGGTTCGGCCAGCAGGCCGGGGCCCAGCCGTTCGCAGTAGAGGTCGAGCACGGCCATCGGTTCAATCCTGCTCCTGCAGGGCCACCAGATCCTTGAGCTGGCCCACGTCCAGGC
>Ga0172372_10008682_pt1 | contig 13351 bp, 15 predicted proteins | sample LakKiv5m_2_FD_114544 | JGI IMG/M metagenome (GOLD analysis project Ga0172372, IMG submission 114544) | Freshwater microbial communities from Kabuno Bay, South-Kivu, Congo - kab_092012_9.5m | ecosystem: Environmental > Aquatic > Freshwater > Lake | place: Democratic Republic of the Congo...
CACGTTAACGAACACATTTTGTCTTAGGCTCGGACTTACAAACTTGAACCTGGTCCCACCCCGAATCGAACGGGGATCCGCGGTTTAGGAAACCGCTGCTCTATCCTTTTGAGCTATGGGACCTTATCAACGATTTACACAAGCAGTACTTGACACTTTGATACTCTAATTTTATACTCTTCAGCATGGGCAAGCTCGTGAAGGTCGACGGAGTCGTGAATCTCCGAAGAGATGCCAGCTCCGGCATTTTCTACACGGTGATGCGCCATAAAAATAAACTTATAACCCGCAGTCTCACCACCAAGTCGAAAACCACCGCTCGCCTTCTTCACAGCAAATTTCAGGCCGAAATCCTCGATCCCAAGCCCGATGCCCCTCCCTCCGCCCCGATGAGTGAGGTCATCGAGCGCTACCAGAAGTTCATTGCCGCCCACCCCGATCTCAAGCCCCGCAGCAAGCGCTACCGGATCGAAACCCTCCGCAACATCCTCAAGACCTGGCACAACTTCCCCCAATCCAAGGCTGAGGAGATCACCATCGTCGATTGTGAGGCCTGGAGGGATAAGTTTTTGCTCTCTGGCCTGTCGGCCCCCCGATTCAACGGCTGTCTCTGCACTCTCCGTGGTGTTTTCCAAACGGCAATCGGGATGGGCCTTCGCCGGGATAATCCCGCCAGGGAACTTAAGCCCCGACGCGTTAAACCCCGGAAGCTCAACCTGCCCACAAGGGAAGAGTTCCAGAAATTGGTCACCGAAATGCGGAATGCCGGAGGTCGTTGGAGCCAATACGCCGCCGACCTCGTCGAATTCCTCGCCTATAGCGGGTGCCGCCTGAGCGAGGCGGCCAACGTCCTGTGGCGCGATGTGGATCTCGCTGCCGGAACCATGATTATCCGTGGCGATCCCGAAACCGGCACCAAAGGAGGCCAAACCCGCTCCATTCCGATCTTTCCTGCCCTGCAGGAGCTCCTCGGCCGTATCCCGAAACAAGGCCCGCGGGTGCTCAACGCCGTCAGCTGTTACTCGGCCATTAAAAGAGCGTGCGCCCAATGCGGGCTGACGCATCTCACTCATCACGATTTGCGGCATCTTTTTGCCACCCGTTGTCTTCAAAGCGGGGTGGATGTTCCGACAGTTTCCCGTTGGCTGGGTCATAAGGATGGCGGTGTTCTTGTTTTACAGACCTATTCCGAATACTGCTCCGCTCATTCCCAAGCGATGGCCCAAAAGGTCATCCTGAAGTGACTAGTCGCCCCTGCGAAACAACCAGTCGAAGAACCTTTTCGCGCCGACTCGATTGTGTCGGATCCCGAGCGCCTTCATTAAGTGCCCTGCTTTGATACAGCGCCGGATTGTTTCTTCATCACATTTTGCCATCCGCGCCATCTCCTTGGTGGTAAAAACCGCACCCTTTTCACATAGGGCATCGACCAACACTTCCTGGGGCACATCGGCCAGATCCTGAGCCGTTAAGGTTTTCAGCCACCTTCGCTTCATGCGGAGAGTCATGGCTGGGTCTGGCCATGCCGACGGCATCGGGAAAGAGATGTTGGGGGCAGGTTGCGGTACGGCCGGAGCCGAGGCTTTAAGGTTTTTTAAAATTTCCACGATGTGGAACTTCGACTGTAACGAATTTATGTTTGCGCTCATATTGACAATAATACACACAGTGTGTACTATTGTCAAATGGAAAAAGGACCCGGGGTAAGGCTTCCCGATAAAATCCATCCCCTTCATCGTGTCCGTCACGTCGTGGGCATGACCCAGAAAGACTTTGCCTTTCAGATCGGCATATCTCCCCGGATGCTTCAGGCCATTGAGCTGGGCGAGCGGAGGCTTAAGCCTGAGGTGGCCGAGGCCGTTCATATTCTTACCGGGGTGCTGCCTGCTTCCCTTTTAAAGGGCCCGCCTCGCTCCAGCCTTGGGGGAATCTTTGATTATCAGAGGTTTCAGCTTTGGCAGATGGTTCGTCAGGGGGAAAACGAGGAAGCCCCCAAAAGACTTCTAGAAAAAAGGGTGGAGGCCCTGAAGTGGATCGGCCAGGCCATGCAAAACACCCAGCGAGGAATTCTTTGGGATGAGGAGTTCCGCAGATTCCTACTCAAAACGATTCAACGCTACCAAATCAGCGAGGAGCTCGAAAAATTGAAGAAGGACCACATTGCTAAGGGCAATACCTGGCCGGATGAAGCATTTTTACCCTCCAAGGAAGCCAGTAAACGGGCCACGGTCGCCTCTCTGATGCTAAAATTTAAAAATTAAATCCCGTGGTGGGTGTTTTTTGGCAGGAAACTCCAGTTTAGTTTCAAAAACCTCCCCAAAACCTGCCGGAAACCTTCGAAAACCCCTGCCAAAAATGAATTTCGGGGCATTTTCGGCCTATTTTCGGTGTATTTAATTCAAATTCCCGGTCGGTTTCCCGGTGTATTTCCGGTCAGACTCCCAGTTAATTCCCGGTGTTTCTCTCGGTCAAAACCGGCCCTTCCTGCGGCCATCCCCCTCGAAACCACCCTGTTTTATCCCTGAAACGTTGGTTTTCAGCACCTAGCGGAGACCTTTTGATGCAAAAATGATTACCCGTGAAACTGTTTGGCAACATCCAGCATCAAAAACGCCCCACCCATCCCGAAGTGGAAGCGTCGCACAACTGGAACTGGCATGGGTGACTACTCAACTTTAAGCAGTTCTCGATTTCTGTCCAAAAAGTACCAAAGAGCCTGTTCAGGTTCGAAAGGAACCCCCGGGGGGTAAGTTTTAGGTTTTAGTTCTTCAAGGTTTAAGAATTGTCCGTAATCGAAGTTGTTCGCGGCAAATAAATCGGCTATTTCCGAGTGAGGTAAATTTTTTTTATTAAGGTAAGTCACAACTTTTATTATCGCATCATTAAGGGTGTCTTTATCATGTAACTGATATGGACTTTCTAACCTAAATATTTCTAAGTTTTTTTCGTTTGTATTGCATTTGGCTTTGGCCTGCTCGTATTCATCACTTGTGATTTCTTGTACGCTATAGCCTTTTATGGAGCTGGTTGAAAGCATTTCAAGGCCTGGGAATCCTTCAATGATTAGCCGTCTTTGATCAAAAGGAACAATAGAGCCCAATGAATCTATTGGCCTGTAATATCGATGTGGCGCTTCTTTGGGAAATATGCTGGAGTTTTTGATTGTTTTGACAGCGTTGTCGATTTTTTTGTCTGTGTAGACCTCCTTATATTTCACGTGAAAATTCCAAAATACTCCGTCAAGATTTTGATCCAAGGACGGTCGATGAATTATTTTGGAGCTCCATAAAATTTTTGGATTTTCGTTAGCAAAAAAAACTTTTTCAAAGAATTCTTCCGTTGTTTTCCTCTCCTTTTCTTTGCTTTTTTGTAGGTCTTTTAGCATTAACCGTCTATCTTTTAATCCTGATGTCTTAATCTCTGGTATTCTTTTATCATATACTCGAAATCCTAGACTTGATTCGCTCTTAGCGAAGATTAGAGGGACTTGCTTTTTTTTTGATTTCATAAAATAGTCAGCTTTAGTCAAGTCGCCAACCATCATTCACTAGCTCCTCGAGGCTTTTATATTCTACAAGAATATCTGTTTTTTCATCGCAGAAAGAATTCATCCAATTCTTTCCTCCCCGCCGAATAATGAACCGCCTTGCCATGACATCACTATATCTGATAAATGGTGGCCCAACATCTTTTTCAGTTTCATATTTTTTTAGCCGACGAAATTTTGGAGCCATCAGTCCGGCATCGTAGATGTGCTGCAATTGTTGCAATTGCCGCTCTTTATCTTTTGTTTCTAGATCTCTACCGGTTTCAGGGACTTTCTGCTTAATGTTCTGAAGATCATTATCAATAAGTTCTTGCAGCGATGGATCATTTTCGGAAATCTCGGCCTTAAACTCATTAAAAATCCAACGGGTTCCAAGGTTTGCGTGTGGTGCAATTTTCAATAGGCCATTTAGAACGGCTATTCCCTCTTCTGCGGCACGAAGTGTCCAATCATGCCACTTTTTCTCGTCTATGATCTTTCTAAAGAAAGGCAGGTGCCGCTTTTCTTTAAGAATGGCAAGAATACGAAGAATCACTAAATGAGAAGATTCGTTGCAAGCGTCGAATTCTCGGACTAGGTAATCCTGAATCTCATCGGAAATCAAGTCTGGCCGAGCTTCCGCAAAAAGAACGATTTGGTCACAAGCATCCATTTTTGTCGGAATCCTTTTAGACGGATAAAACCGATAGTCTTTTGCCTGAATAAATTGCTTGAGTACTGCTTGAAGTTTTTCTTCGATACTTTGATCCTGACTTAGTCGGCCTCCTAGCATTTCCTTAATGTACTTGTCCCCTAGGCTTTTCGAGTCGTTGCTCATACTAATTAATTATTTTTAGCAACATAAAATATTCCCTCAAGGCCTTTTTTTATTACCCTAAAAAGGATATTTTAATTTCAAAAACCTCCCCAAAACCTGCCGGAAACCTCCGAAAACCCCTGCCAAACATGAATTTCGGAGCATTTTCGGCCTATTTTCGGGGTATTTAATTGAATTTCCCGGTCGGTTTCCCGGTGTATTTCCGGTCAGACTCCCAGTTAATTCCCGGTTTTTCTCTCGGTCGAAACCGGCCCTTCCTACGCCCATCTCCTTCAAAACCAGCCTATTTTACCCCTGAAACGTGGGTTTTCAGCACCACGCGGAGACCTTTTGATGCAAAAATGATTATCCGGGCATTAAAAATGATTTTTTTAATTCTCTCGGCGTCTTTGCCGATGTTTCACCGGCGATCTGACGGCCTTACTGCCGGTAATTCGCCCGGCCCAAAAAGCCCTATGGCCGAGATTGGGAGGTAGAGGAAGGCTAAGCCGATTGAAGCTCATGACTGCCTAATTGACTGTCAGCAGATTGCGGTTTTTATCCAAAAAGTACCAAAGAGCTTCACCAGGACCGAAAGGAACCCCTGGGGGATAGGTTTTCGGTTTTAGTTCCTCTAGGTTTAGAAATTTTTCGTAATCGTAGTTGTTTACAGAAAAAAAGTCAACGACGTCTCTCAAATTAAAACAAATCTTATTTTTGTTAAGCTGAGATACAACTCTGTAAATAGCATTCATTAAATCAGTCGTTTCCTCAAACTGATACTCTTTGTTCAACTTAAAAATCTCAAGTTGTTTAGTGCTTTGGGTGCATTGATTTATATTTTTTTCGTACTCTTCCTTGTTTATTTCAGTGACCTCATAACCTTTTATTGAGCTACTCAGAGGCATTTGAAGATTTGAATATCCATCTACTACTATAACATCAATAGGCGAGTTAAAAGGTCTGTAAGACCGATTTAATCCGTCAATAGGCATTATTTGAGAGGTTTTTATTTCCTTATAAATTGTTTCTATTTTTTTATTTTCACAGTATTCCTTAAATTTTATTGAAAAACGCCAAAATACTCCGCCTATGTCTTGACCAAGAGTTGGTCGATGTACAAGATGAGGGTGCCACTTTATTTTTGATAAGTTGTGCCCAAAAATTACTTTTTGAAAGAATTCTTCTGATTTTATTCTTGCGGTTTCTCTTTCCTTTGTAAGTTGTTTCAGATTATGGCCTGTTTCGTTTTTTGAAAGTGTTTCATCATAAACGCGGAAGGACTGATTCGAATCGCTTCGAGCGTAAATCAAAGATAATTGTTTTTTTAATGGCATTGTGTTTTTAAACAGGCAGCAAACGTTTCCTATATTATCGATCTTTCCCAGTCAAGTAGCAGACAATCATCCTGAGGCAGGCCCTGTGATAACAATTTTCGGGAGAAACCTCGCCAGAAAAGTAAACAGACACTTTGGAAAATCAAAAAATGATTCCTATATAGGACACCCGATTATGTTTGCTCTTTCAACATCGACTTGAGCGACCTCCCGGCCACAAAGCTGCAATTGAACCCCACTATCCCATAAGGGATATTCTCCATTTTTTCGCTTGACGCACACCTAGATTTTATTTCTTATTTAGTGTCATGAGTAGCCTATCGGCGATTCGTAATGACCTTCTTGAGGTAGACCCTGCCGTGGAGTGGATCGCCTTCGGTTTTGGCGGGGGAGGAGATGATTTCCAGGGATTCCAGTCATTTGAGACCTACAAAAATGGAAAGAAAATCCGGGGCGTTGATAACGAGTTAAGCTCCTATTTTTGGGAAAAAGGAGAAGAACCCATACAAAGAATTTCAGAAAAGTTTAGTATTACAAAAGCACAGGCTCAAGAATTGATGCAACTAAAGGGGAAATTTAAAGAGGTTGAAGTCTTTCGAGCCGAAGCGATGAAACTACTTTCGAGTTACGTTTCTTTTGATTTTGAAGTTTTCTCCAAATGGGACTCGATTCTAAACGAGGCATCCAACTCCGGAACCATTTTAAATGCAATTTTGCCAGAAGGCATTTACCTAAAGTGCACTGATAGTGGTTCTTGCTCGGGTGTCTTGCTTTTTGTATTGGAACAAATCAAGAATCCCTTATCCTTAGATTTGCAGGAGCACTCTTCTGCTGACACTCATTCTTTTTATTTACAAAGCGGATTTAGGGGTATCGCGGTAGATTTCTATAATTCTGACCGATTTACTGGTGAGGTTTCAGCAAAATGACCGATTTTTTAAAATTATTATCGGAGCACTGCCCTGGATTTAAATGGGCGGCATTCCGCATCGACTTTAAGGATGAGGAGATTCAGGACCTGGAATTTTGCGAGGACAGCTTGGGTCGAGATGAAAATACCGATGATAACGAAACCGTAGGTCCGGAACTCGCCGAGGTTTTGAATGAACACAAAGATGACTTAATCAATGAGATCGTCGAAACACTGCCTGACATAGAAAATTTAAATCCAAAGGATCGGCTTTATGGAATTGTATGTTTTGTAAAGCATGGCCCCTCGAAACCAGATGAAGTATTTGCTTATCCTGATTCCGAGGACGGTGAGTGCTGTTTTGACGTACCAGCATCCTTTTCCGGCATGATGGCCGAAGTAACTTATCGAGCTCACATCGAGAATCAGGTAAGCATTTTCTAGGATATTTTGTCGTTTCTAAAAATTATAAAAGTCTTTAAAAGTGTGGAAAGATTATAACGAAGACAATATTGGATATGCTTTTTATGGAGATATTGCTTAGTAATATAAAGTTTATGCAAACAAATTTAAGTTAAATGTTTTATTGTGATACACAAGGAGGACTCGCTTGAAGATTGAAGACATTGCTCAGGTATATGAAGATGGTGCAGAAGTATTTACTTCTTGCTTGATGGATTCTAATTTGCTTCCCGATCTTCAAATTGCAGGAGAGACCCTTGCTCTGTTTCATGGAGCCATTACAATTCCAAATGTCGAAAGATTGCCATCCGAATTCTATGAATCCTTGGTTAAGCATAATGGGAAAGGCATAAGTTTTCCCAATATGCACGGGGGCGGAGGAATAAAATTAACGGTCCAGGATGCGCAGATTCTTTCTACCTATCGAGGTCCGCTTATGTTTGATTTTGACTCAAATTGCCGTCTGTCTGGTTCTTTAGCTTATCCGCTTGCTCCTGGTCAAAATGATGAGCAGGAATTAAAAGATGAAATCGCGATAGCAAAAGCGTTTCGAAATCATCAAGGAGGTGATCTCGAGCTCCAGAATATTTGCATTTTAAGCACCGCGGCGGCTGGTGAGCTTTTTGCGCACCACCTACCAGTTTATATTTGCAGCAGTTTTCATGCACAAGAAGAAGGGGCATGCGGCTCCAATGCCGAATGGATTCGCGAGCAGCTTGAGGCTGGATCACTTACCGAATGGGATAAAATTGCCGGGATGTACGGGGAGGCTGAGAAAAGATGGTTTCCAAATCTTCCCGAGGATGAATATCCGACGAGATCGAGATGGTAGAAGTACGATTAACTCGGCAAGCTTATCCCATTCCGTAGTGAATCGGGTCTTAAGATTAATATAAACAAGGAAGAGTGATGGTTTCCAAGAAAACCTGAGAATGAATATCCGATAAATCGCCCTTGCAGTGGTGATTTCTTATAGACTTGTAAGCTAATATTTAGGATTTTTTTTCGCCTTAACTTCATTTCAGATCACTTTTTTCTTTGAAAAGAAACGAATATCTTACCAAATCTCGCTACCGAATGGCTTGCGAGTGTCCGACAAAGCTTTTCTATGCCGCGAAGGAGGAGTATAAAGATCAAGGTTCAAATGATCCCTTTCTAGAAGCTTTACGCGACGGGGGGTTTCAAGTGGGGGAACTGGCCCGGCAGTATTACGGTCAAGGCACTTTGATCGACGCACCGAATAATGCGCTGGCTTTGCAACAGACGGCCAAGGAAATGAAAAAACCTCAAGCCCTGATCTTTGAAGCTGCCTTTCTTCATGAAAACTTGTTCATCCGAGCCGATATTGTCCAGAAAACGGGAAACTGCATCCGCTTGATTGAAGTTAAGTCAAAGTCGATCTCGCCCCATGATCCAAGGGATTCACTCTTAACACAAAAAGGACTGCCCAAGTCCCAATGGAAGCTGACTTTGCAGGATATCGCCTTCCAGACTTATGTTTTAACGCAAGCGTATCCGGGCTTAGAGGTCCGACCCTTTCTAATGCTTGTAGACAAAGAAAAGTCCGCGGTCGTGGACGCGATGAACAGTTTCTTTTTTCTTAAAAAGCGGAAAGGCGAAAAAAGCCCGGAAGTAGTGCTCTCCAAGCCCTTACCACGCGTGATGATTCAAAAGAACAACTGGATTTTATGTGAAATCTGCGTACTCGACGCTGTTGATCTGCTTCACAAGAACAACTACAGCGCAAAAACCTTTGCCCAGCGGATCAAGGATTGGTCCGACCACTATGCGAGAGACAAAAAGATCGTCCCCACCCTCAGCTCCGAATGCCGAGACTGCCAATTCCGGGCTACTGCCGATGAAATTAAGATGGGCAAGAAATCCGGTTACCACGAGTGCTGGCGCGCCGTCACAGGCCTGCCGGATGAAAAGCTGGATCGCGGCACCGTGTTGGAAATTTGGAACTACACCAAAAAAGATGAGTTGCTTGCTACGGGTATCTACCACCAAACCCAGGTAAATCCGGAAATCTTCACGGGAGCCAAGGCCTTGAGGCAGAGACAGCAGGTGTTCTGCGTGCAAAACAATATCACCACACCCCAGGTCGATCTTCCCGGTCTGACCACCGATTTATCCCGTTTAAAATACCCTTTGCATTTCATTGATTTTGAAACCATCCGGGCCGCCATCCCATTCCATAGGGATTCGGCTCCCTACGAACAGGTGGCTTTTCAGTTTTCCCATCACATTGTGAGTAAGGACGGTCACATCCGGCACGAAGGACAATGGATCAACCTGCAACGCAATTACTGGCCTAATAAAGACTTTCTGGAAGATCTGTGTAACCAGCTCTCTCAAGACGGCGGCACGATCCTGCACTACGCGCATCATGAACAGCAGGTTCTCGGGGATTTGGCTGACCAAGTGGAGACTCGTGGTGATTCGCGGTTGGCCATGTGGGTGAGGAACCTGATGGATCCCTCAAAAGGTGACCATGGGCAAGGCAAGGGCCGGATGGTCGATTTACAAAAGATCTTGGTACAAAGGTACTACCATCCTTTGGCGGGGGGCTCGAACTCGCTAAAAAAGATCCTTCCGGCAATCCTAAATCCGGAGGGAAGCCTTCATAAAAAATACCGACGGCCCGTGTATGGATCGGAAATGATGCCCAGCCTTAATCTAACCAAGGGAAAAGTCTGGGTGACGGCCACTTCATGGGACCCTTATGAGTTTTTGCCACGCGTGTCATCGGATATTCCCCACGTCACAGAGAAGAATTATAACGTGGCCGGGGTGGACGAAAAAATTGACCAAGGGGGAGCAGCTATGACCGCATACGCCAAAGTGCAATTTACCCAGTGTCGCAAGAAAGAGGTAGACGACATAAGAAAGGCACTCTTGCAATACTGTGAATTAGACACGCTGGCGATGGTCATGCTCTGGGAAGAGTGGCAGGAGCAGATGAAAAGCAGCCGCACAATCCGATGATTTAGAGTTACACACTTGATGTTTGCGGTACTCAGGTTCTTTAATTTTTATAATTCATCCCTTTTAGGCCATAATAACATTGAATCAGTTTTGCTTGGAGAAACGAGTTTCTGATAACATAATAACGCCTTCATGATTACGACTATTTTTCAGGCGGAGCCAAAATCTACGGGGCGTGGAATCTCGATTGTTTTCGATAAACCGGTCAATTCCTCTCCTGGGGTCTACAGAGTGGTTTCAAAAGCCAACAAAAAGGTATTTTATGTCGGAGAGGGCAGCAACTTAAGCGTCCGCCTTAAGATGCTCTTTCGTTGTTACCCCTGTAAAAACCCACACCCTTGCCATGATGCCTACAAAAAAGCCTATGGCTCTTTTCCAACCCCTCAGCAGTTCTGCGCAGATTTTGAAGTCCATGTACTGGAAACTATTGGCATGAGGGGCCGGTTGGAAATAGAGGAAGAGCTTCAGGAAGAACATGGTTCCAATAACGCTGATTTTTACAGGAATTGGGGGAGCAATCTTCAATCAGTACAAGTTGCAAAGCCAACTCCCAAACCCATAATGAAACCGGTCCCTCATCGTGTGCCTATCACATCTGCAATGCGAAAAGCAGGAACGTGGATCTTCTCCAAATCTTTGGCTGAGCAGTTACCCGAAAAGGGGGAAACGATCCGAATTATCTTCCCGAACCAAGAACGGGCGGATGGCCGCATTGGTCAATCAACCGGCAAGTTTTTGAATCAAGCCAGATACGCCTTAAAGGAATTCCTGGCCAAATACCCAAAAGCAAAATCTTTCAATGTTGAACTGGGATTTGAAGGCGAAACCCAGACACTTACCTTGGGCATTTAGGAATTTATTTAAGGTCAAAAGAGCAGCAATTTATTTACTGGAATACCAATGCATCCGTGCTATTAAGCACAAATATGAACTTTAAGCCTCTCAAAGAACTTATAGAAAACGCAAGACTGGAACGGGGATTGTCCGTGGAAGATTTGGCGCGTGCGGCCGAAATTCCCTTGGAGCTAATTCAGGAGTTTCAGAAGGGAAATATCCGGCCGGGTAATGACTTTCTTAACAAAGTCGATTCTGTTCTAAAAATCGGGCTAGAAAAACTTAGGGAAGCAAGATCTAAGATTTAGCCTTTTTGAAAAAATACCTAAAAAATAACTCAGTAGATGTGTGGTGCGTACATAAGCTACAGAATCGGATAACCCAGGGGTATGCCGTTTAAGCAATTGGCGTTTGGGTTACGGCGCCACTAGTGTCACCGACCGTTACATAGCTTAAAAAGTGGCATCGCGGGCTTGCGGAAGACGCGCTGGCCGCAGGATTTTCACAATGAGTTTTACTTGCTCATGCGGGCCATAAATCCGCAAGGTATTTTTTCTAGGAGTTGGTGGACCAGTTTTCTTCCTCAACTTGCTAAGTGGAAGGCTTTACGCCCGAAGAGCCCACTCTTTATGTCAGGAAGAACGGTTGAGAGATTTGAACGCCTTTCGCAAGCTTGGACCAGATGCATGACAAAGGAGGTGCTTGCCTCCGACATTGCCCAAGTTCAATGGGCACAGGTGGCCGCATTTGTGAAAATCGTCTCTGAAATAAAAAATGTCGCCTCGCCTGTTTTTACCAACAATTTTTGTCATTTTCTCGCCCCTCGTATTTTTCCTTTCATTGACAATGCGGCAATGGGCAATCCGTTCTCCTCATACGAAGCCTACTATCAAACAGCTCAATCGCAGTGGGTTAAGACCCCAGAATACAGGCGCTATGAACTCACGACTATTTTTGCTCAAGAGACCTCAAACAGCCTTGCACCAGACTACCCTGTGAAATGCAAAATTATTGAGCTTTGCCTTATTGGAAGACACCAAGGTGAAAAGCCTTTATATCGAAATCGGATTTAGCGACGAGACCCAGCTATTAATCCGAATCATCCGAATATTTTCATATCTTAGCCAACGGCTCGGGCACTTTTCTGCTGGAGCGCTCTGGCGATTTGATTATATTAATCAATAATTTCCGAATGCCTGCGATTTCTTTCACCCTTGACGGAAAACAGATTGCCTGCGAATTGGCCCGCAAGGTCACCAAGGACGACCTCTACGGAAGGCTCAAAAAACTCACCATCAAGGGCAACGAGGTTCTCACCCGCGGGTATCTGACAGCAGATGGCCGCTGTGTCCCTGCCACGGCCATTTCCAACAGCCGCCTGGACCCGGAAGGCACCCCGGTCGACAAAGAGGAAATTCTCTACGACGGGTCTACCCGTGAGGCTCTCCCCTCCTCTTTTGAGGAGGCTGCCCCGTTGGAAAAGGCCGCCCTTGCCTGCTTGGCCAGCTTCTGCGTCACCGACGTGTATCCCTTGGAAGGGGCCACTCTTCCTAAGGGCCTCTATTCGACGTGGTTTTCCTACCGTAAATCCCCGGAACGCAAAGAGGCCTTTGTTCTGGCCAAGGACGGCGGCACCTTCCTTCTGGTCGGCTACGCCAAAAACAGCCCCTTTGTCGGAAAGATCGTGCCCTATGAACTGTTTGACGCCGAGAGCACAGCCGGCGGCGACGAAGAGGATGACGAGATGGACTTCGCAATGATGTGAAAACCCCATGACGACCACGATTCATTTGGAGTTTGAAGGCAAGGCCGCCCGCCTGCCCCTGCAGTCCCCCAAACGCACGAAGGTTCCCCCTGCCGTGCAGCGCCGCACGGCTGCCGGTGCGGTCAACAATGTCCGGATCTTCAATGCGGCACGGCGGGTAGACCCCAAGACCCTGACCCCCGAGACCGTGGCTTCAAGCGACCCAGAGTTGGATCTTTCCATGGCCGGCACCCTGGCCGATCCCGACCTGCTTTCGACCGCCTTTGTCGACAAGGCCGGTGCAGTGGTGCGTGATTTTGAGGAGATCGAGGTCGTGCTGGCACCGGATGGCACGGAGAAGGAGCGCCGCCCGCGCACCGACCGTGCGGCCAACGTCAACGATGTGCGCCCGATCAAGGTCGGAAAGTTCATGCCGGTGGATGAGGCCCTGACCAGTTTCGTGTTCCGGGGTGTTTACCAGGTTGTGCACGAGGACGGGTTGGGCCACGACTTTCTGCGGGGCCTGGCTGAGAAGCTGGAGAAAGAGAAGTCGGTGGCCGTACTGGGCGCGGGCCAAAAGGGAAACCAGCCGCTCGTCCTGCGGGATGGAGGAAGCCCCTACCGGGCGTTTCTTTATGGGGAGGCCGGCAAGGACGGGACCTACCGGCTTTTGATCCTGCTTTCCAACCAGGAACTCAAGTTACCGGCCTGAAACCATGATCATCGACAAATC
>Ga0172372_10008686_pt1 | contig 13344 bp, 10 predicted proteins | sample LakKiv5m_2_FD_114544 | JGI IMG/M metagenome (GOLD analysis project Ga0172372, IMG submission 114544) | Freshwater microbial communities from Kabuno Bay, South-Kivu, Congo - kab_092012_9.5m | ecosystem: Environmental > Aquatic > Freshwater > Lake | place: Democratic Republic of the Congo...
CCATGGGTGGTCCGGTGGCATTCTCCATGATGCGGGATCGTCCCGGGTGTTTCGGGCGTCTAACGGTCGTGGCGTCGGCGCTGCATTGGCAATCGCCTAGGATGTCGCCCGCGCTCCTGGGTGCGACGGTGTTCGCCTCGCCGGTTTCACCGGTGACGCTGCGCAAGCTCTCCGACCGGGTCCGCGCCGTGCCGTCGTACTCGGAGGCGCTGGTGTGGGCGTGGAAGAACCGTCCGGACGTCCGGACGCTCAAGCAGGCCGCGCGGGCGCTGCACCGTTTCGATGCCCGCCGCTGGGATCTCCGTCTTCCGCCGGTCAGGTGGGTGGTACCGACCGATGACCGCATGGTGATGCCGTCCCGGCAGCGCCATGCGGCCGGGCTTGTCGGGGCCGAGATCGTCGAAGTGCAAGGCGGTCATTCGTTCTTCCTCGTCGATCCTGACGCGTTTCTGGAAGTGCTAGCGCTACCCGTCCCGGTGCGTTAGGGGACGGCTCGTCCGTTCCCGGTCTCGCTGCCGGTTCAGGCTCCGTCGCCGGGGTTGCCGGCGGGTTTCTCGTCCGCTTCGGCACCTAGGGTGGTCGCGTGGTTGCGACCCTTCACCATGTTCAGTGCCGCCACCGCGATTCCTGCGAGTACGAGCACGCCGACTCCGGCGGCGATGACGCCGGTGGAACCCCCGTCGGAACTCTTGTCGATGATCGCCCGCGCGGTGTCCGGAATGGTGTTCGTGACGGTGTCCTCTGGGGTGTAGTCGCCCTCGTGCGCTTGCGCGGTCGTTGCGCCGAGCGCAGTGACCGCGGTTCCAAGGGCGGCTGCGAAGCAGTTGCGGGCGGTCCTGCGGATCGCGTTGGTGCGTTTCTCAGTGTTCATGTCGGGTCCTTTGCTGTGAGGTTCTCTGCCGTGTGGCCAGGTCCGGCGTTCGCCGGCGTCTGTGACGGTGCCGGCTGCGCGCCGTCTGTCAGAGAGGTACGTCGCGCATACCAGGGGAGTGTCCCTGCCCAGTGCCCCGGAGGCAGGTCGTGCGTCTCGGGCGCCCCGCCCGTCGCCGCGGGTTCCCTCGCAATGTGCGCGCGTGCGGTTCCTTCGCGGGCGGCGAGCACGATCGCGGCGATTGCGGCGACGGCGAACACCGGCGCGACCCGCCAAGTCGCTCCTTCGAGTGCGCCTGCGAGTGCGAGATGGTTCCACGTGCCGTGGATGACCACGCCGAGGCCCCAGCCTGCGAGGAACACCAGGGGTCCGCGTCGCGGTCTTTTGTGCCAGATTCCTGCCGCAGCCCCGGCGAAGGCGAGAAAAAGCGGGTGGGCGAGGAAGGACGCGAAGCCGCGCATGAGGAAGACGTCGCGGAGGATGCCGTCGTCTCCTGCGATTTCGGCGGTGATGGCTTTGTAGAAGTAGAAGACGTTTTCGACGAGGGAGAACGCACCTCCGATGAGCAGGGCGTAGATGATTCCGTCGAGGGGTTTCCGGATGCGTCCCCAGTGCAGGAGCAGGAGGATCCCCGCGGCTTTCGCTACTTCTTCGACCACGGGGGCGATCAGGACCACCGCCCTCCAGTCGGGCCGGGAGAACAGGAAGGAGTTCGCGTAGGAGGACGCACCGGTCGCGACGAGCGCCCCCCAGAGGACCGCCCAGCGTCGGCTGGTCGACGCGCGGCGTTCGTGGTGCTGCAGGAGACCGGCGAAAAGGAGGACGCCGACGAAGGGGACAAGGGCGAGGCCCACGGCGACGGTGACGGCCGCCGCACCGTGTAGTTGGCTGGCCTGCGCGCCGACGACGACTCCGCCGAGGAGGAACGCGGCGAACCATGCGCGGTGGGTTTCGTCGCGCGCCGCGACGGTCGGGGTGGTTTCGGTCACGCCGCTGACGGTGCCGCGTCGAGCCCCGCTCGCCCGGTTTCGGTGGAAACACAGAAGCCCCCTCCGGGGCGGCGACGGATCGACGCTGGACGGGCATTGCTGCTCGCCGCGGATCGCATTGCGCGCTCCCGAAAGGGGCTCTGCTGGCCGGGTTTTACCCCGGTCTCATCCCGTCCTGAAGGGGGACAGTAGGGATGATTTGGTGTGCCCGGAATACGGGCCTCTCGCAGCGAGGTTGACCCGCCGCGATGAGGAGGAGAATCCCCTCCGAGCACGTAGGCAAGCCTCTCGTCTGGTGTGTCCATGGATCGTGAACGATTCCCCGATCCGTCCGTGTCTCGCGACTCGGATGTGTTGGACGTCGGCGTTTCGTCTCCGTCGGTCTCGCGACCTTCGAAAACTAGTGCGCCTCAGACACGTATGCGACTGTGACGGCCCGATGGCGGGAAGCAAGGTGCGTTTGTTCGTAGCGGCCTGCCGCGGATGTCAGGCCGTCGTCCCGGAGCCGCGGTTACCGTTGTGGTTACCACTGTGGTAGCGGGGCTCTCCGACCATGAGTTCGTAGGCGTACGCCGCGAGCGCCTCGCCGAACTCCTCGGCGAGCATGCTGGCCTCCTCGTAGACCGACCAGACGTGACGGGCGCCGTGTACGAGACAGTCGACGCAGACCGCTCCGAGCGCCGTGCAGACACCGCTGGCGACCGCCTGCCCGGCCCAGAAGTGGTCGTATGCCCGGCGCATCTCGTCGGCGTGGGCGCGGATGGCCTCGCCCCGCAATTCGGGTCGGAGACGTTCGAGGGCTTCGAGGAGGGTGAGTCTTCCGCAGGTGCACGGGGAGCCGTCGCAGTCATCGTCGAGCCACCACCACGATCGGGTCTCGGCGCCCCCGGGCGTCTCCGTGGGGTGACCGTCATTGGCGTCGTCGTTGGCATCGTCGGTGGTGTCACCGTCGTCGAAACCGGCGTGGGTGAGCAGCTCGCGTCCGGGCACGGAGAACGAGAGGTTCGCGTTCCCGATGCGCCACGTGTTCATAGCGGTCACCGTTCCGTGTCCGGGTCTGCGGCGCCGCAGTTCGTGCCCCGCTCCCTGCGCGTCGGCGTGGTCGCCCGGACGATGGACGAGTATGTCCGGTGCGTCCGTTAGTTCGCTCCCCGCACCACGCGCGCACGGGGGTGGCTTCCACGCCGCTCTCAAGGTACGGGCGCTCGCCGCTCTGGTCGCCGCCGGTTTGCTTCTCGTCGGCTGCTCGTTGCCTCCACCGCCGGGCGACGCGGGCGAAAGTCTCCCGGCCGGGTCCTCGCCCGCTCCGGGTGGATCGACCTTGCCGAGCACGCCCTTGCCGCGCGATTTTCGCAACCCCATCCAGGAGCGCACCAACGCCTTGAACAAAGAGCCGGTGGCGGCGAACGAAGCGGTCTTTCCCGAGTACGAGCGTCTGCGTTCGGAGTATTTGATACCGGAGTCCGTGGAGGTGTCGCGCGAGAACGTCAGGGCGGCCGCGCGCGCGTTCGGCGCGGCGGTGCTCTACGGGATCAGGAATCCGCAGCCTTCCGGTCTCAACATGGAGTTGCCCGGTCATCCCGGATTGGTGACGCTCCCCGCGGCGTTGAACTCCCTAGGTCGTGCGGCCGCAGCCCAGCGCGACGGGGTGTTCGGCATCGACGTCGGCCCGAGCGTCCCCGACGTCTCCGGTCGGGTATGGGTGGCGGTGTTCATGGGTGCGTCTGGTCCGATCGGCGCGGTTGAGTCCGTGTGCGTCGCGGTGACGCTGCGCTCCGACGGTCGACTGGTGCAGGTCGATCTCGAGGAGGTTGCCTCGGAGGTGGTCCGCCAGCCCTCGGATCGGAAGGACTTCGCGGAGGTCTCCTGTGTCGTGGACCTCGAGGCCCGAACTGACGAGGGTTTCGCGTCGGGTTTCTGAGCCGGGGTTCAGCGGCTTATGGTGAGGACGTTCGCGATGAGGTCTTCGAGGCTCGCGGGCAGTCCGCGCGGTATGCGGACGGCCACGATGGTATCGGTAGCCGCGTAGTAGCGCACACTCGCCTCCGCGCCGTTCGCGCCGATTCCGGCGACGACGAGCCTGCCGCGGTCGGTTGTGCACGGGCAGTAGGAGAAGCCTCCGAATCCTATCAGTTGCACCGGGTCGGTGTAGGAGGCGGTCGCGTTGCCGGTCGGGCCGAGCACGGTCTTGTCGCGCCACATGGCGACCGCCCAGCGGGCGAGGTCGGTGACGTGCCCGCTCATGTTTCCGGTTCCGGTTCCCGGTGATCCCGGGACGGGTTTACCGACGCGTGTTCGGTTGAGTCCGAGCGGTTCGAGGAGTTGTTTCTCGATGAGTTCTTCGATGGGCGCCCCGTAGATCTGGGCGGCGAGCAGGCCGGCGATGACGTAGTTAGAGCTCGAGTAGTCGACGCGGCTTCCCGGTGTGAAGTTGCGCCCTTCCTCTTCGGCGGCGCGCAGGACGCTTTCCCAGCCGTCGATGGTCTGCCAGTCCTTGGTCCACGAGCGGGTCGAGGTGTAGGTGACGATGCCGCTCCGGTGCAGGAGGAGATTCCGGAGGCTCAGGCCTTCGGTGAGGGTGAACCACGGTGCCACGTCGAGTTTCCCGATGGGCGCGTCGAGTGTGATCTTGCCGTCCTCGACGGCGCGCAGGAGCAGGGCGGCGGTGAACGATTTGGTGATGCTGGCGAACGGGATGCTTTCGCCGACCTCGGCCGGGTCGCCGTTCCTGTCGATGCGGACGACCATGCGTGCCCTTCCGGGTTGGAGGACGGCGATCTCGATGCCGGTCTCGTAGGTGACCTGCCGGTCGGTTTTCTCGCGCCGGACCCATTCGCCGGCGGCGGCGACGATTTCGTCCCGGACGAGCGTCTCCATGGCGGGCGCGATCTCGTTCCAGGTGGGCACGGAGACGGTGCGTCGCGGAGCAATCGTGGTGACCGGCGTGGTGACCGGTGTCGTCACCGGCACGGTGACCGGTGTCGTCACCGGCGTGGTGACCGGGGAAGGTTTGCGTACGTAGCGTCCGTCGCGCGTCGCGGAGTTCCTCGGCGGCATGACGACCGGTGGGACGGTCTCCGCCGGCGCGGACGCGGCGAACCGCGGTTCGGGGGAGACGGCAGGCGCGTCGCCTTCGTCGCCGAGTGCCGCGACCGGGTCGCCGACTAGCGCGTACGGTTCGGGGGCGAGAAGGAACGCGAGGGCTTCGTCGGCGGTCAGGTCGACCGGTGCGGGCGCCTTCGACGGTGTGGGCGGGAGCAGGGCGCCCCCCGCGACAGGTATGGAGAGGACGCCGACGCTGATCGCGGCGACTGCGCCGAGACCGACGGCGATGCGGGGGGAGGGGAGCACCGAACGGGTGCGTCTCCCGGCGAGCGCTTCGATGCCGCCGACGGCGGCGGTCACTAGGACGGTGCCCGCGGCGGCGAGGAGGACGGCGACCGTTTCGCGTGTCGCGTCAGGGAGCAGGCTCGCACGTGCGACGAGAAGGTAGGAGAGACCGATGACGGGCGCGTGCCAGAGGTAGATGGAGAGGCTGCGCGGGGTGGCGGCGGTCACGATGCGCGCGACCGCCCCCGTCTCGGCGACTGTCCGCAGGACACCCAAATAGGCCTGCGCGAAGAGGAGCCAGGAGAGGCCGACGAGGAGGTGGAGGGTGTGCGAGTTGTTGACCACGCCGTCGAGCGGCGGCCGGACGACGTAGAGGGCGATCGCGGCTGCCGCACCGGCCGCAGCACCGGCGAGGGCCTTCGTGCGACCGACGGAGAGGAGACCGCTCGCCGAGGCGGCGCCCGTAGCGAAGAAGAATCCGTAGGTGAGCAGGTCCTGGAACGCCCATGCACGGGCCCCGAGGATGTGTTCGGCGATCGGCACGCTCGCGGCGAGACCGAGGAGCATAACGCGCGGATGTCTGCGGAGTACGATCATCAGCAGAGGGGAGAGCACCAGTAGCCAGGTGTAGGCTCGCAGGTACCAGAGTGGCTCGGTGATCCAGCCCTGCTGCCACGCGGGTCCTGCGGGGTCGACGACCGGTAGGATCCAGCCGGCGAGATCCGTCGGACGGGGGAGGGTACCGTCGCCGACGACGCTCATGATGGTCAGCATGACGACTCCGAAGAACCAGTAGGGGAGGAGGAGACGACGTGCCCGGTCGGCGAGTGTGCGTCTCACGCCGTTGCGTTCGAAGCCGCCGGCGAGGAGGTACCCGGTGAGGGCGAACATGACCGGGAGCGCCCCGATCCATGTGAGGGCGGCCCATCCGGTGGCGTGCCACAGGAAGACTCTGGTGATAGCAAGGACGCGCAGCAGGTCGAGGGCGCGGTCTCGTTCGTTTCTCATTAGCACGTCGGTACTGTTCCCCGTTGACGGTCTTACCGCATAGGATCGTGCGCTGCTGGCGTCGTCCGTCCTCCGGGGCACGGTTCGTTCGGTGGGTCTAAATAGCCGTCTCTTGCTCGTGCTGTGCCTGTTGACCGGCTGCGCATCCGGTGACGACACGGTCGTCGCCGCGGCGCTCGGTGACAGTTTCCCCGCTGGTGCCGGTGCGGCGGGCATGCAGGGACCGTGCCTGCGTTCCCCGTATGCGTGGCCGGAGCTAGTGGCCGAGCGAACCGGCATGGAGGTCGTCAACCTCGCCTGCTCCGGCGCGAAGATCGAGGACTTCTACGCGCAGATCCCGGATCTCCCTGCCGACGTCTCCGTCGTGTTCGTGCAGGGTGGAGGGAACACGCTCGGGTTCCGTGAGATTCTCGGCCGCTGCCTCGCCGACGGCTGCCCGGACTACGAGGCGCTCACCGCGGGCAGGTTCGACCAGGTCCGCGACGAGACGGCGGCGTTTCTCGGTGCTCTGCACCGCGCCCGTCCTGCCGTGGAGGAGGTCGTCTTCGTCGGGTACCCGCCCTCGACCGCTGAGGGCGTGGTCTGCGAAGGCATCGACGCCAACGTCGCCTCGTTGATGCTGCGAGGCACTCAAGACCTCAACGCGGCGTTGCGGACCGCGGTCGAGGACGTCTCCCGTTCCGGTGTTCCCGCGCGCTTCCTCGACGTCGCGTACCTGTCCGGGCATGAGGTCTGCGGAGACGATCCATGGTTTCACGGCGCGGGCCGCGGGCTGCTTCTATTGCACCCGAACGACGCGGGCCACCGAGGCTTGGCCGCGGCGGTGGCCGGCGACGTTCTCGGCCTAGGCGACTGAAAGACGCGCCGTCGGTCAGGACGTCCCGATGCCGGCTTTGCGGAGGGTCTGCTTACTGACCACGACCGCGAGCTATGCCTGCGGGGAGATACCGCGTCGCGTCGAGTAGGCCGCCGCCACCTTGACGAATTCCTCCTCAAGATCGTCGATCTCGCCGCGCCGCCCGAGTTCGGCGATCTCGCGTTCGAGGTCGAGCCGCTCCTGATGGAGGTTCAGGCTCGCGAGCCGCCCCGCTTCAGGGAGTTCGTCGTCGATGCGCTTGAGGCGCGCCCGGAGTTTCTCCGCGTCACGCTTGGGGCCGCGCCGCGGCCGGTGCTGCTCGAGCGCCTCGAGGTAGGCGCGCACGACGCGCGTCTCGTCGCGGCCGCTCCGGAGGGCGTCGCGGTGTTCTTCGCCCAGCGTCCGTGCTGTGTTCTTCTCCTCGCCAGGAGGCTGCTTCGGTCTCGTCTGTCGCTGTCCGAGGGTTTCCTGCGCCTGTTTCCTGGTGGTGTTGCCTGTTCGTTGTACCATACCGGCAGGCTACTCGCCCACGTTCGGCAGGTCACCTTTCGGGGTTGCGGGGCACGCGGACCGGTTCGTCGCGCTCGGTCCGTGTGCCGTCGCCGAGCTGTCCGTCGGTGTTCCGCCCGACGCACCAGACGTCCCCTGCCTCGTCGACGCCGCAGATGTGGGCCGAGCCGCCGTCGAGGGAGACGATACGTTTCGAGGAGAGCGGAAGTTCCCATTGCTCCCCGAGGAGTGCCGTGCTCAACGGTGCCGGTGTGGAGAATCCGCCGCCGAGCAACCAGTTCGTACCCGGCCGGTAGCCGAGGCAGTCGACCTTTCCGTCCGAGTCGACGATACAGACGGTCGAGTCCATGCTGGCGAAGACGACGGCGTCGGCTCCCGGGATCTCACCGACCGGTGTCCACAGGGATTCCTGGAGATTTCCGTCGGCGACGGTACCGCTCCAGGAGACGTTCCCCCAGCAGTGAACGCGCCCTTGAGAGCTTCTCGAGCAGATCATGAACTGCCCCGCCGACAGCTCGACGATATCGCCCGGGAGGCCGTCGATGGTCTTGCCGACGAAAGTGGTCGAGCTCTTCCCGTCGACATCGATGCTGCTGCACACGACGACGTCGAGCGCGTAGCAGCCGCGCGCCGGGCTGATGGCGATGCCTCGGACATCACCGTCGACGATCAGCCGCGCGCTGGTGAGGATACCGCCGCTGTCGAGTCCGGTGACGTCGTGGGTGTTGTCTCCCCAGCACCACACTCCTCCGGCTACCGGTGCCGCACAGCTGCGTTCGGAGCTCACGGTGACGAACTTGACCGCCCCGGGCAGACCGGAGACCTTCACCGGTGTTGTGCTCGATTCGGTCGAGCCGTCGCCGAGTTTCCCGGCGAAGTTCCCACCCCAGCACCACGCGGCGCCGTCGTTGTCGACGGCGCAGGTGTGGGAGTTCCCCGCGGCGACCTGTCGCCACGAGGTCTCGCCGGAGACCTTTACCGGCGTCGCGCTCGAGTCGGTCGAGCCGTCGCCGAGCTGACCGTAGCGGTTTGCTCCCCAGCACCACGCGGCGCCGGTTTCGTCGACGGCGCAGGTGTGGCTGTTGCCTGCGGAGACCGACAGGTACTTCGGTCCTGTTTCGCCGGGCGCGCACGCGGCGAGACCGGAGAGGACCAGGATCGCGGTCACGACCTTTGTCATCCGCGCGAGCACGGCGTTCACGAGAGGTCCTCGACGATCGTCCCGCCCGGGGCCGCCAGTGCTTTCTCCACCATACGCATGTAGGCCTCGTGCCCGGCGCCCTGCGCGATGTGGATGCCGTCGCGCATCATCAACGAAGGGTCGGCGGTGACGATACGGTTCCAGTCTGCGACGACGACGTTGGGGTACTCGGCCGCCATGGAGCGCAGGTTGGCGTTGTTGGCTTCGAGGAGGTTCCAGCCTTCCCTCCAGAGGGTGACCAGTACGACGCGTTCGACTCCCGTGGTTCGGTCCGCCATGGAGCGGAGTGCCTCGAGGGTGAGTTCCTCGTTGGTTCCCAGGTGGACGATGATCACTTCGCTCACCTGTCCCCGCTCCGCCAGGTAGGCGGCGAGTTCCGAGCCTTCGGCGAAGCTGCGGGCGAAGACGGCGTCGACGACGATCCCGCGTTCGGCGTACTCCTTGTCGAGGAGGGCGGTGATGGAGTCGCCGATCGCGACCCCGCTCACCATCTCGTCTTCCGCGACACCATCGACTTCTCCGGCGACGCTGTCGAGCTGCTCCCGGAGGGCGTCCTCTGTCCTCTCCGCGGTTATCAAAGAGGCGGCCGCGGCGAGCGTCAGGGCAGCGGACGCAGAGACGACCACTTTCCTGGTTGCCGGTTTCATGGACTTGAGCCATGCGGTCACCCCGACCCGTCGTATCGGCCGTTCGAAGTACTTCTGGGAGAACTCGGCAACGACCCAGAGTCCGGCGAAGAACGCGAGGACGACCGCGAGCGGTATCGGCTTGAACGGGTACTTCCGGTAGAACTGCATGACGGGCCAGTGGAAGAGGTAGAGGGCGTAGGAGACGACGCCGAGACGTATCAGGGGTTTGCGGGTGACGAGGAAGTGGAGCCACGTGGATTCGACCTTCGTGAACGCGACGATGAGCACCGCGCAGATGACCCAGACGCCGATGGCGCCTCCGTTCACGACGGCCGCATGGACGTTCGGGGTGAACCACTGGAGGTTGGTCAGCACGAACACCGCGGCGAGCGAGATCAGTCCGGCTACGTCGACGGTACGGTTCACCCACGGCCGGGTGTTCTTTCGGAGTTCCGGCTGCCACCAGAACGCGAGTGCGGCGCCGACGAGGAAGCCGCCTGCGCGCGTCACCGTGCTCATGTAGGTCATCAGGAGACGGTTGCCCTCGAAACCAAACACTTCGAGCGGTGCGCGCATCATGTCGGTAGAACCAGTGGTGTCTCCTCCGTGGTAAATGGCCCACGAGGCCCACGCGCTGCCGAGCGCGAGGACTAGCAGTCCGTAGGGTATGTACTTCACGCTCCGGGGAGCCTTGACGGCGACCGCGGCGATGGCCGCGACGGCGAGCGGCCAGATGGCGTAGAACTGCTCCTCCAGGGAGAGGCTCCAGATGTGTTGGATGGGGATGATCTCGTAGGAGCTGAAGTAGTCCCCGCCGGAGAAGATCGCGTACCAGTTGTAGACGTAGCCGACGGCGGCGAGCGTCTGGATGCGCAGGTCCCAGAGCGCCTTTGGTTCGAACGCCCGGGCATAGAGGATGACGGCGACGAGGGTGGCGAAGAGCACCGGCAGGAGTCTCCGTGCCCGCGCCAGGTAGAACTTCCGGTAGTTGATCTTCCCGGTGAGCAGGCGTTCTCCGAGTAGGACGCGGGTGATCAGGTAGCCAGATAGGACGCCGAAGACGTCGACGAAGAACAGTCCCGTCTTGAACAGGGTGTAGTTGGCGTGGAAGAGCATGCCTATGATGACGACGATGCCGCGCATCGCGTCGATGCCTGGGAGGTAGAGGCGTTCCGGTCGAGCGTTGGTTTCCGCCATGCTCGCCGACTGTGGGATCGTTCCCGGGGGTGTCAAGGTTCCGCGGGTCAGGACGGGACGCGGGCGTGGTGTTTCTCGTCGAGCAAACGCAGGCGCTCCCCGTCGAGGGAGTCGTTGCGGAGGAGTTCGGCGACCATGTCCTCGAGCAGCGCCCGGTTCTCCGTGACGATGTGCCTCGCCTCTTCGAGCGCCTCCTGGAGGAGTTCTTCTACGGTTTCCGCCGAGGTCTTGTCACCGCCATCACGGACGCTCAGGCCTCGTCCGGTCATACCGAGCCGGTCGACCATCGCACCGGCCAGTTCGGTCGCCCGTCGGAGGTCGTCCGCGGCACCCGCGGTGTGTTCGCCACCGAGGAGCAGCTCTTCGCCTGCCCGGCCGCCGAGCGTGGTGACCAGGCGGGCTTTGAGGGCTCGCCGCGAGAGGATCGGGTTCTCGCTGGTCTCGAGCCATGTCACGCCGCCGCTCTGTCCGCGGGGAACGATGGAGACGTTGCGCGGCCTGTCTGCTCCCGGGTGGCGGAGTGCCGTGACCGCGTGACCGGCTTCGTGCCACGCGGTGATGGTGCGTTGCTCGTCGGTGACGAGAGCAGACGTCCGCGCCCTCCCGAGGGCGACGTAGCCGATGGCGTCGTCGAGGTCGCGTTCCTCGATGCGGTCACGCCCGGTCCGAGCGGCGAGGAGGGCCGCTTCGTTGCACACGTGTTCGATCTGGGCCCCGGACATGCCGACGGTTCCTGCGGCGATCCGTTCCGCAGAGACACCCGCCCCGGCGGGTTTCCCGCGCAGGTGCACCTTGGCGATCTCGGCTCGTTCCCGTGCGTCAGGCAGGCCGACGTGGATTCTGCGGTCGAGTCGTCCCGGCCGGCAAAGCGCGTCGTCGAGGACCTCGGGCCGGTTCGTCGCGGCGAGAACGATGACGCCGGTCTGACGGAACCCGTCGAGCTCGTTGAGGAGCGCGACGAGGGTGTTCTCGTGTTCCTGTTCTCCGCCACCGACGATCGTGCTGCTGCGTTTGCGTCCGACGGCGTCGATCTCGTCGATGAATACGATCGCCCGCCCGCGTTTGCGTGCTTTTTCGAAGACGTCACGCACCCGCCGCGCGCCCACGCCCACGTACATCTCGACGAAGTCGCTGCCGGCGACCGGGAAGAACGGGACGCCCGATTCGCCGGCGACCGCCCGTGCGAGGAGGGTCTTGCCCGTGCCGGGCGGCCCGACGAGGAGCGCGCCGCGCGGCGTGCGCGCTCCGATCAGCTGGTAGCGGTCCGGGTTCCTGAGGATGTCGACCATCTCGCGGAGGTCGTCGATCGCTTCCTTGCACCCGGCGACGTCGCTGAACCTGGTCTCGGGGATGTCGTCGTTGCGTTTCGTGCCGCGTGCGCGGTGACCGACCGGTACCGCCGTGCGGCGTCCTCGGATGTGGCGGAACGCCCACCAGCCGGCGAACGCGACAGCGGCGGTAAGTGATAGAATACCGGGGATGCTGACGCCACCGTCGTCCGCACCGGCGTCGACGTCTGTGCGTTCGACGAGGTCGGGTGTTCGGGCGGCGCGGATGGTCACGCCGGCACCGGCTGCGGTTGCGGCGAGCCATGTGCCTTTCGTCCCGGCGTCGAACTCGATGCTGGTGCCGTCTACGAGCGTCGCCGCCCCGGAGCCGTCGGAGAGGAAGACGATCTCGTCGACGTTGCCGCGGCCGATTTCGCAGGCGACGAGATCGGTTGCCGCCTTCCGGCTCCGCTGCTCGTCGGATGGTGTGACGGCGGCAGGGAACCCTGCCGGGACGTCCGGTGCCGCTATGACGCTCTCACGGGGGCATGGTGACGTCTCTTGTCCGGGGGTCGTCGCTACCGAGAGCAGCAGCGCGGTCAGGATGGTGTACGGGCCGAGCACGCTTCTCCACGGTGCGTCCCGGGAAGGTTTCGTCGAGGTGCGCTCTCCGGCAGGTTCTACGGGCGCGTCATGGGCGGGCAGATGTCGACACGTTCGTCGAACTCGGTGAGGGTGAATCCTTCCGCGAAGCCGTTGGCGTCGACACCAGCACTGGCGGAACGTGCGCGTATGGTGTGCCGTTCAGCGATCGTCGGTGCCGTCGCTGTTGGTGAATTGTCCCGGCTTCGGACGCGCGCGTATGTCTGCTTGGACTTCCGGGCAGAGGTCCACGCGTTTCTCCGTCTCCACCAGTGTCACGCCTTCGGCGAACCCGTTGGCGACGACGGCGGCGAACGGCCCGCACGGGTGGGGAACCACCCAGACGTGGGTCATGCTGAACTCCGCTATGGGCAGGACCCGGCCGTCGGGTAGTTGCATCCCGAAGGTGTTGGTTCCGCCGGGGACCGGGCAGTTCCCGTCTTCGTCGGCGAGGGCTGCGACGTTTCCGACGGTTCTACCGGGTACGACCACCCCGCAGAAGTTCGAGTGGTTGTGCCATTCGATCAGGCGGCCGGCGAACCCGGTGAGTTCCGGGTGGTCGAGTTTGTATCCGGGGTCGGTGATCAGCATGTACGCCTGGAAGACGCGCGACCCGTCCTCGCCAATCTTGTAGACGAGGGCTTCCGGTCTCGTCGGGTCGAGGAAGTGCCCGTCGAGAAACATCTCCGGGTTCACCAGGTGTTCTGCGCCGAATAGGTGACCACCGATGGAACGCCACCCTGCGGCTTTGGTCGCTTCGAAGTCCGCCCAGAGCGGCGCGGCCTTGTTCGCGGCTTCGACGAGATCCCTCGCCCTCTGCTCCTGCTCGGCGCTCACCCCGGG